>OMKS01002238.1_pt1 | contig 16310 bp, 10 predicted proteins | sample 1674721 | NCBI WGS metagenome assembly OMKS01 (sample SAMN06264996, study PRJEB25208) | sediment metagenome | isolation source: hot spring sediment | place: USA: California | collected 2014-09-02
TCTACCTCATCCTGGCTCTCAGGGTACTCGTTACCCCACAAATCTGCGTAGAACCCAAATTTTGAGATATGGGTATTATAGGATCGATCATATATATTATCATTCATATAAATGACTAATCTTATATAAGGAAATGAAATGTCTCTCGAATATGCCATTTTGGGCTTCCTGAACTACAAACCGCTCAGCGGCTACGATCTGAAGAAAATCTTCGATACGTCCGTACAGCATTTCTGGCCGGCGGATCAGAGCCAGATTTATCGCACGCTGACCCGGCTTACCGAGAAGGCATGGGCGGAGATGGAGGTCGTCGAACAGAGCGAGCGCCCTGACCGCAAGGTGTACCACATCACCGAGGCCGGGCGCGAGGCGCTCCACCAGTGGCTGCTTACACCGCTCCGTCCTCACATTCCGCGCAACGCCGCGCTGATCCAGGTTTTCTTCGCCGGGCAACTGTCCGACGACGAAATCGTGGCGATGTTCGAACGCGACGCCGAACGCATCCGCGCCGTCCTGAACGTCTACGAGCAAATTCCGCAACAGGTCGGGGAATATCACGATTATATGGATTCTCCCCGCGAGTTCTTCTGCTGGATGTTGACACTGGAGGCCGGTTTTAAATCGGCGCAGGCCAACCTTGCCTGGCTCGAGGATGTGATCCGGCGCATCAAGAATGGGGAAATGCCGGCAGGGTAGACAGTAGACGGTAGACAGGGGGGAAGCGGAACCAGGCGTTTCTCGCTGATTTGCTGATTCGCTCATTCGCCATTCGATAAGGAGGTTTGAGATGTCACAGCTTGCACTACGTCAAAGGATTCGTAAAGGGTTGATCATTGTCTCGCTCTTGCTCTTTCCGGTCATTATGAATTATCTTTCGCCCTACGTCATCATCGATGGGGCAGCGCAGGGCATTGTGAACGGCAGTTTGATCGTGTTTGGCCTGCAATTCCTCAGCGCGCTCTTTGTGGGGCGGCTGTGGTGCGGGTGGGCTTGCCCGGCGGCTGGACTGGGTGAGGTCAGCTTCGCCATCAATAACAAACCCGTACGCGGCAAGGTGGATTGGATCAAGTGGTTGATCTGGGTCCCCTGGCTGGCGATCATTGTGATGATGGTCGTGCGGGCCGGTGGATACCAGCGCGTGGACCTCTTCCATCTTACCGAGAGCGGCGTTTCGGTGGATGAACCCTGGAAGTACATCATGTACTTCATCGTCGTGGGGATATTCCTCGCCTTGTCGATCTTCGTCGGGCGACGGGCAGGATGTCACACCATCTGCTGGATGGCCCCGTTTATGATTCTGGGCCGCAAGCTGCGCAACCTGGGCAACTGGCCCGCGTTGCGCCTCAAGGCTGAGACCGAAAAGTGCATCAACTGCAAGAAATGCACCCGCGATTGCCCGATGAGCCTGGACGTCAACGGGCTGGTACAAAAAGGCGCAATGGAGCACAGCGAATGTGTGCTGTGTGGAACGTGTGTGGACGTGTGCCCCAAAGATGTCATCCATTATTCGTTTAGCAAGGGGAAGTAAGAGATGGAAATTACCATAATGAACGGCAATGGTAATCCCCAAAACCGGGGATTCGATGAGTACGTGGCCCGGCTTAGCACGACGTTGTCGGCGGAACAGCACACGGTCACGGCGTTCACGTTACGCGACCTGGACATCAAGTTCTGCACCGGCTGCTTCGGCTGCTGGGTCAAAACGCCGGGAGAATGTGTCGTCAAGGATGCCTCGCATGACGTCTGCCGGGCGGCCATCAACAGCGATTTCCTGCTGTGGGCCGCGCCGCTGCGTATGGGCTTCCCTGACGCGACGCTGAAGAAGATGATGGACAAGTCCCTTCCATTGATTCACCCGTACTTCGAAGTGGACCAGGGCGAAGCACACCACCGCCCGCGTTACGAGCACTATCCGCGCGTCGGGCTGCTGCTGGAGAAAGAGGCCGACACGGACGCCGAAGATCTGCGCATCGTGAGCGACATCCACAGCCGCACCGCACTGAATATGAAAAGCCGTCTGGAGTTCGCATTGACGACGGAGGAGCCGGTAGAAGATATTGCGCGCGCCATTGTCACACAGAGAGCGAATGGCGTCCCCTTCGACCGCGACCTACCGACTATTCCCGGCACACGCATCAGCCCGCCGGCGCAGCTCACGATCTTCAACGGATCGCCGCGCGGCGCGAAGGGCAACACGCCGGTGATGCTGGCGCAGGTCGCCAAAGGCTTTACCGCTGCCGGCGGGCAGATCACCGAGACCTATCATCTGGTGCGGCAAAACGATCTCGACCGCTACCAGGATGCTTTTGCCGCCGCCGAGGCCGTGCTGGTGGGCTTTCCCCTCTACACCGACGCGATGCCCGGCATCGTCAAGACGTTCATCGAGGCGTTGGAGCCGCTGCGTGGGCGGAGCAATAATCCGGCGTTGGGTTTCGTGATGCAGTCGGGCTTCCCGGAATCCACGCATCTGCGCCACGTCGAGCGCTACCTGGCGAAACTCGCGCTGCGGCTTGGCAGCCCGTACCTCGGCGCGCTCATCAAAGGCAACGGCGAGGGCATCCGCCTGATGCCGGACAATATGAATCGCAAGCTGTTCGAGCAACTGACCGCGCTGGGACGAAGTCTGCGAGAAACCGGCCAATTCGACCCGGAGGCCGTGCGCAAGCTGGCCGGGCGGGAACGCTATCCCGGCTACCTGATTCCGCTGTTCAAGGTGCTGTCCAAAACGCCGCTGTTGGCGGTGTATTGGGACAATCAACTGAAGAAAAATGGCGTCTACGAACAGCGCTTTGCGCGGCCCTTTATCGAGCAATGAAGCTGATCTACGCGGAGAACAAAATATGCATCTAAACCTGGGCAATCTGAGTATCACGATCAAATCCGGCGCGCTGATTCCGCTGCTCATTATGCTGCCAACTGTGGTGTGGATGCTATTGCCCAAAGCGGATGCGGGCGTGGCCCCTTCTGAGCCGTTGTTCCTGACCATCCTGGAGAACGTGGGGCGATTTGCGACGCTGATCTTGCCGTTCTTTTTCTCGTTGGATATGCACAAGAAGCTCTCGCTGCCGGTTATGATTGGCATGGGACTGCCGCTGGCCGTTTATTACGCCTGCTGGATCCGGTATTTCGCGGGCGGCAGAGTGAGCACACTGCTCGGCGCGCCTTTCCTGGGGATTCCTTTGCCGATGGCGGTGACGCCCATCGCGTTCTTCATCCTTTCATCCTATCTGATGAGTTCCTGGTGGATGTTGGGCGCATCGCTGCTGTTTGGCGTCGCCCACATCTGGATTTCGGCTTTGACGCTTTGAGAGAAAAATGCCAAAAGGACTATCCAAAAAACAAAAACGGGTATTGGGCGCCTCACTGGCGGCAGCGTTGGCGGCGCTGGCGTTGTGGAGCGGACCGGCGCCGCTGCGCACACCCCAACGCGAACAACGGATCAACGTCCTGGAGCGCGTGACGTTGGGCGGCGCCAAACAGTGGATTTCCATTCGCGGGCATAACAAAGTGAATCCGGTGCTGCTTTTTCTGCACGGCGGCCCCGGCAGTGCCAACCTCGCCAAGCTGCGCCTGCAATGTCCGGAGTTGGAAGAGCACTTCGTCGTTGTGACATGGGATCAGCGCGGCGCAGGGAAAAGCCATGCCGCGTTCGATACAGACACCTTGAGCGTCGAGCAAATCGTCAACGACACGCACGAGCTGATTCTCATCCTGAAAGAACGTTTGGATGTAGACGCCGTCTATCTGATGGGCTTTTCGTGGGGCAGCGTGCCGGGGTTGTTGATCGCGGCGCGCTACCCCGAAGACCTCCACGCTTACATCGGTGTTGGTCAGATTGTAAACTATGCGGAGGGTGAACGGCAGTCACTGGCATACGTGCAGGGCGTAGCCCACCAAAGGAACGATGCAGAGGCCCTAAAGGCTTTGTCTGCCATCGACCCCGCCTACACCACGGCGGACTGGTACGACCAACTGATGACACAGCGCGCGTGGCTCCTCAAATACGGCGGCGTGTATCACACCGCCGATAGTTACAGTCACGAGGCGCTGATGTTGCTGCGCGCGCGCGAGTATGCGCTGGTAGATTTCGCCCTATGGCCGGGGGCCAGCGCGCGGTCGCTCAAAACGCTCTGGCCGGCGTTGACGTCGCTTGACCTGGCCGCACTGGTACCCGAAGTGCGCGTTCCGGTCTACTTCTTTGCCGGTCGCCACGACTGGAACACGCCCTATCGACTGGTCGAAGACTACTTTGCGCAGTTGTATGCACCGGCCGGCAAGGAACTCATCTGGTTTGAGGATGCGGCCCACGACGTTTTCTTCGATCGTCCGGCGCACGTCGTTGAAGCGTTGTTGCGCATCAAACAGGACGTTCGCGTGTTTCTGAGAAATGAACCATAGGACAATAACCATGAAAAAGTTCGACATGTTCGGCATAGACCCCCTCCCCGCGTTGCTCGCCTGGAACGATGCTGCGTTGAACTACTTCGTGCGGCGCGACTTAAAGAAACCTAGCGCCGCCAACGCGGGCATAACTTGTGCGCGATGGGCGCATTCGTCAAATTCCGCAGGCCTGAGCCATCCAGATTCACCGCGAAAATATCCAAAGCGCCCACACTGCCAACGGCTTGCAGATAGTAAATCATCGAGCCATCTGGTGACAATTGCGCCGGCCACGTATTATCGACGTTCGCGGTCACCTGATGGTAGCCTTCGACGCCTACCTGGATCCTGTTAACGATGGAGCCGACGCCAAAGATAACGTGCTGGCTGTTGGGCGTCCATTGGATGCCTATCGTGCGGTTGAGTGACCCCTGATAGTAGGCCCAATGTTCCGATTCATCGGCTGTGTAAACGGATAAGGAATGGACATTGTCACTGACCTGGTGGGTGATGACTTTATACCGGCCATCAGGAGAAGCGCATACGTCAGTACGCGCCGTAATGCCGCATTTATTGACCCCATAGAGGTTTACGGTGATCCCCGATAAGGTTGTCGCCGAACCACCGCCAGCGCAGGTGGAGTGGCTTTGAGCGGTTTGGCCGATTTCCTGCATCTGGCTCCAATTTGGATCGGTGGAATAGAGATAATATGTCTGTCCGGTTTGCACGGTGAAGACAATGCGTCCGATCTCGCCAGGCGGCGCCGGCGCGACGGTTGGCGCGGCTGTAGCGCCCGGTGTGGCGGTCGCTTGCGGCGTCGCGGCGGCAACGTCGCTACTGTGCCAGGCGGAAATATCATCGATGTAGATATGGCCCTTTTGTAGCCCGCGCCCAGGACGATCCAGGACCAACGCATAAAACCTGACCGGGTAGTCGACGATACCGTTATCGGGGCCGGAAACGTGCCCATCTGGCCAGGGACGTTCCGACGCTAACGTCCCGCTCATCTGCCGCCACCCTGCCGCGCCGACCTGCCCCAAATGCACCGACCAGATCTGGTTTTGGGCATCCTGAATCCACAGGTTCAAAAAATGGCCGGAGCCATCGCCGTACACCCAGGCGCTAAACCTATTGGGCGCGCCCGCCAGGTTCCGGGGCTGCGAAAACACGACGAAATCATCGCCTACCCCAGGGAAATCATAGCTTAACTTGGCTGCATAGTTACCGCCGTAAACTTGCTCCTGAGTCTGCGACAATTCTCCATACGGCTGGTCCCCACGCCGCCAGGTTCCCATTTGCTCGAAGGTGACAATTGCACTTGGGGAAGTAGGTCTGGGCGTGGCCGTAGGCACCGCAGCGCCCGGCGTGGGACTAGGGGTTGACGTCGTAGGTTCAGGTGTGGCTGTGACGCCCGGCGTGGCCGTCGCCTCAGGCGTCGTGGTGTGCGTCGCCACGAGCGTGACCCGTGGCGTTCTGGTGGGCGCGCGCGTTGCTGTGGGTGTGTGTGTGGGCGTAGCGGTGTCCATAGGCGTAGGCGTTAGCGTCTCGCCCGGCGTGGCCGTTGGAGAAGGGATACTCATCGGTTCGAGGCTGGCTGTAGGGCTACTGGTAGCCAGCGGCGTATGGACAACGTCCGGCGTCGCCGCCACGCCGAACATACCAGTTACCATACCGCCGCCGATGACGATGCCCAACAGCGCAATCACGCCGAGTATCGCCCACACCCAGATGGGCATCCGCCGGCGCGCGGACTCGGACGGCGGCGTTACAGGTGGTTGCGACGGCGGAGTATCAGGGCGTTGTGGCCGTGGGGTAATGGGACGCGGCAAGGGCGTGACAGGCGCCCCTGGGAAAAACGAAGTCCCTTCTGTGGCGCGCTCACCTAGCGCTGCGTACAACGCCTCGTAGAAAGTCGTGACGGTCGAATAGCGTTGCGCCGGGTCCTTCGCCAACGCCTTTTGCAGCACGACCTCCACTTCCTCGGGCAGGTCTGGGCGCTGCGTGCGAATTGGCGGCAGCGGTTCGTGGACCACTTTGTAGAGCATCGACAGGATGCTGTCCGCTGCGTAGGGCGACACACCGCTCAACAGTTGATACGTGACCATCGCCAGACTATAGAGGTCGCTGCGCGCATTCATCGGCTCGCTCTTGGCTTGCTCTGGCGACATATACTCGGGCGTGCCCAGAATCACGCCGGTGCTGGTCATACGTTGTTCGCGAGCTGCCCGTGCAATTCCGAAATCGGTCAGAACGATTTGCCCATCTTTGGAAACGATGATATTGCCGGGTTTGATATCGCGGTGGATCAAGCCGTGGCTATGCGCGTAATCCAACGCCGAAGCCATCGCGGCAGTCACGTTCATCACATCGCAGAACGGCAAAAGACCGTGTTGGTTGACGAAAGCGTCGAGGGTGACGCCCTCTACGTATTCCATAACGAAATAGTACCAGCCCTCGTGCTGGCCCACGTCATAGATGGTGACGATGTTGGGGTGCTTGAGCCGGGCGGCAGCCCGCGCCTCGCGCAAGAAGCGCTCGACAAATTCGCGTTCCCACACCAGGTGCGGCGCCAATACCTTAACGGCCAGGTAACGATCCAGGAGAGGGTCGTAGCCCTTGTACACCACGCCCATCCCGCCGCGCCCGATTTCCGCGTGGATCTCGTACTTGCCCAGGCTGTAGCCAACCAGGCTTTGCTCATCCTTATTCATCGTCATAGACTAACCTCACTTCTTGTGCGGCAAGTTGCGCCGGAAACCATAACGCGAGCCTTCGGGCAGGTGCCCGCATAACAGTAGTTTTACTCGCTTTTGCTGTCAACGCAAACGGAATTCCAGTACCGTATTTCCCAGACGGATCTCATCCCCGTGTTGCAAACGGCTACGTTCTACGCGCCGGCTATTGACGAAAGAGCCATTGGCGCTGCCTTGATCCACCAGATGATAGCCATCCGGACGCACCTCGATGCGAGCGTGCTGGCGCGAAACCTTTTCATCCTGAAGCGCCAGATCGTTTTGTTGGGCGCGACCTATCGACAGGCCGGCCGTTCCCACGTTGATGTCCTTGCCGGCAGATGCGCCGCTCTTCACATGAAGGGAAGCCGGCTGTGCCTGTGAGCCGGATGTTCGTTCGCCAGGCGGGGGTGGAGGCGGCGGTGCGCTACGCACGGGTTGGCGCTTTGGACGCGCCAGCAGCACCACGACGATGCCCAGGAGCAGCAACAGGATGATGACGCCGCCGCCTACGAGCGCCCACACAAACCAGGCCACCCCATCGTCAGCCACGGGCCAGTCCGTATCTTCTTCTTGCCTGGCCGGCGGTGGGCCTTGCACTACGCGATTGCCGGACATCACGATGGCAAATGGCTGTGCTCCCTGGGCGATGTTATGGCCGGTGACGATCACCTGATAGTCGCCCTCCACCGGATTGGGGATGCGCACGGCCTCGACGTTATTCAGACGATCCGGACCGCTGCCCGCGCGTTCGCCATTGCCCAAAAATTGACGCCCATCCGGGGCAATGACGAGCAAATCCAAATCGTTCACCAGCACCGGCTCGGCGCGCTCGCCGGTGAGGATGGAAAGGTCCAGCCCGAACGGTTCCTCCTTACCTGGCGGATCCGTCCACACCAGCGCAATGCGTACCGGCGTATCGCCGGCGGCGGCGTAGCGCGTCCATTCGACCTTATCTCCCGTTCGCCTGATCTCGCTCGCATCATCGAACCACACTTCGCGCGTGGCGCCCTGTCCTACAGCCAACGACGCGGCCAGGTCAACGCGCCCCCAGCCGATGACGTGATTGGGCCACGCATCGGGAATCTCTTGCGTCGCGCCGTCGCCGTATTGCCCCGGACTCGTATCGACCGCGCCGTTGATCAACGTCGCTTTGATCAGCGCCGCGCTCGGATTGGGCAAGCCGCGCGTCTCCACGTACCACTGGCGGATCAGCGCCGTAGCCCCGGCAACCAGCGGGGTCGCCATCGAGGTGCCGCTGCAATAGGCATACGCCTTGTTTCTCTCGTGCAGCCCGTATAAATCGAGCGCGTCGGGGTGTTGGGAATGAACCGAGAGGACGTTGGTGCCCGGCGCGACCACGTCCGGCTTGATACGCCCATCGTTGGTCGGCCCACGGCTGGAGAACAGCGCCATTCCAGCGGGATTATCGGATGGTTTATCGCTGACCAACGGCTCCATAATCGGGGTGAAGCCGAACAACACACCCTCGATTGGCCCTTCACCCCAGGTGCGCTCACTGTCACCGCCGCTGCTGCGCAGATTCTCCGACGCCCCTACGGTGATGACGTTCTTGGCCGTGCCCGGCGAACCAATCGAGTCCTCGTCGATGACGCCATCCAAGGGAAAAACGTCGTTGCCCTCGTTGCCCGCCGCGAAGAGGATGACCATATCCTTGTGCTCCCAAACGAACCGGTCGGTCTGCACGCCGGCCGCCGTGTAGGCCCCGGCAGTGAGGAAGCGCGCCAGCGGAGGGATGAAAAAGTTCGCGCCCCAACTGTTGGTGTGGATGCGCGCGCCGGCGTCGTAGGCCTGCCGGTAGAGGTCGCCCAAATCCTCCGGCAGACCGCCTAACCCGTCGTTGGGGTCCAGCAGGGATTGGAAGACGAGGCTGGCCTCCGGCGCGACGCCGGCGAAGGAACCGGTATAGCGCCGGTTATCCGGGTCGCTGCCGGATTGCCGCCCACTGCCGAGCACCGAGCCGGCGACGTGCGTGCCGTGCCCGTTGGCGTCGCTCCAATCGCCGGCGCGCCCTAGCGCATACGTCGCGCTCACCCGCCCGGCGAAGTCGGCGCTCAACGTGTCCAGATTGCCGGTGTCCAGCCCGGTATCCGCAACGGCAACGACTTGGCCCCGCCCATACAGACCCAACTGCTGCCAGACTTCCACGACGTGTAGAATGTCGTGGAGCGCCACATCGTTGGCCTGCACGCGGACGATAGACAGCGCACCGAGCAAGAGGCCCACCGTTAGAAACGCGAAAGGAATAACTTTCCCCAAATGCCCGCAAAATCGCCGGTCAATCAGGGAACGTATTACTGCTCCGTTCCTCATTGCTATGTGTCGCTTGCGCATAGTTCCCATCCTTATGTAGTATACCTGCCGCTAAGGCCTGGCGGCTGCCCGCAAGACCAGATATTGGTGTACCACGTCGCCTACAAACCACCCGGCAAGGCCAATCGCCGCCGCGCCAAACCACTGCCCGACGCGCTCTACTTCGCTGAAATGTACCGTCCCATAGAGTATTGCGACCGCCAGCACTTCCATCAGCGCCAGCCACGCGGCCTCGCGCCAGGGGGCTTCGGCCTGGCGTTTGATGCGCGGCAAGAGTGCCAGCCACGCCCGGATGAACAGACCGCTAGCCACCGCGCCGAAGAACAAAGCGTCATAGCGGCTGCGATACATATTCAGCCGTTGCCATAAGACAAACCCGCCCGACAAAGCAACCAAGGTGTGCGCGAGTGCCGCGCCCCACGGGCGGCGCGTCGCCGCGTAGACCAACGCTCCGATCAATCCGATCAACGGCACATTGTTCCATATCACGGCGCTCGCGCGCCAGAGCGGCGTCCCAAACCACACGCCCACTATCGCCAGGACCAACAAGCCCACCACCCCCAGGGCGACCTGGCGGTCATCGAGGCGGGCTGCAACCTGCGCGATGAGCAGCGTCGGGTTTGCGAGCAGCGTAGGGTTGCTGACCGCGCGCCGGTCGCCGTTTCTCGTCGTGTCGAGCGAACCGGACGGCCAGGCCGGCGGTTCCGCCGGGCGCGTGGGCGCGGTCTCCGGCCGTATCTGTAACGCGACGTTCGGCCCCAGGTTGATGGACATCCCCGGTTCCAACGGCAGAAATGCCTGCGGACGCAACGCGCGCCCGTTGACGTGCGTGCCATTGGCGCTGCCCAAATCGAGAATGGCGCATCCGTGTTGCGCTTTACAACGGATCTCCGCGTGATACCGGGAGACGCGATCATCATTAAAAATGACGTCATTATCCGGCGCGCGTCCCAAACGCAACACGCCAGGACGCAGTTGTTGCTCGCGGCCGTCGGGAAAGATGAGCTTCAGCGCAAGCGGCGGAGCAGGTGTGGACGCCGGTTCACCCGGTGCCGCGCGCAGCGCAGCCGACAGATCGGCTGCTAACTCCACCGCGGTCTGATAGCGCGCGCCTGGAGACTCGGCCAGGGCGCGCAAGATGACGTTTTCCACTGCCGGCGGGAGCTGTTGATTGTACTGCCGGGGCGACGGCGGTGCGCCGAAAAGCGTCGGGTCGGTAAGCAAAGCCTGCGAGCTAAACGGCTGCGCGCCGGTCAACATTTCGTACAAGATGACGCCTAGCGCGTATATATCGGTGCGGGCATCCACCGGCTTACCCTGGAATTGCTCCGGCGACATATACTCGATCGTACCCATCACCTGGCCCATCCGGGTTAGCTTCTCCTCAGACGGCGCTTTGGCAATGCCAAAATCCATCAACGTGACACGATCATTCAGGCCTACCATAACGTTTGCCGGTTTCACGTCGCGGTGAATGATGTGACGTTGGTGGGCATAGTCTAACGCGCCGGCCAATTGCTCTATAATTTTAGTGGCTCGCTCTAGCGGCAACGGCCCTTGCTCCTGCAAGAGTTGCAAGAGCGTCTGCCCTTCGACGTAGCGCATAGCGATGTAGTATAGGCGCGCCTCCCCATCGTCTTTGATGTCCAGGTTGTAAATGTCGATAATGTTGGGGTGGTCCAGCCCTGCCGCTGCGTTCGCTTCCCGCGTGAAGCGCTTGAACAATTCCTCGTTCTGAGCCATATCCAGCGCGAGCACTTTGAGCGCCACGTCGCGTTGCAGCTTGGTATCGCGCGCGCGATAGACCGTACCCATGCCACCCTGGCCGATAAGGCCGGTCACTTCATATTGTCCAAATCTTTCGCCGATCAAGTTCTTCATATACGTCTCCAGTCAAACTCAAGGCGTGCAATTGCTGCCCGTGTAATAATTACCGCCGCGCTTCGAGCAGGTAATGGTACACTGCCCGCCGGTCGTCATGCGCACCGGCGTGGTTTGCCGCGACTCGCCGACGCCGGTGATGAACGTCTTCCAGCCATACTCCCCGTTGGGAACGCCGGTTATCGTTTTCGAGCTGCCCGCACCCACATCGACGCTATAGGAGGCCGGTCCCCATAATTCGAAGTGGCAACTTTGATCGTCGGTGTAGTTGTAGAACTCAAGGACGTTGCCAGCCCGTGGCGGCGCCGTCGCGGGCGGGCGAGCCGTTGGGGTTGCCGTGTGCGCGGGCGTTGCGGTCCGTGTAGGCTGCAAGGTCGCGGTGGCCGGCGCGCGCGTCGACGTGGGCGAGAGTTTGAGCGAGGGCGTCGCCGTTGCTGTCGCCGTAGACAACTCTGATTTGAGGACTACTGTGGCTTGAATGGAAAGCGTAAGGGGCGGGCGCGGTGTCGAGGTGCGAGGTGAGGCCGGTGCGGCCTTGCGTGCGCCGAACACGCCCCAGACCGCGTAAGCCAGCAGTAGGACAATGAACAGGGCTGCACCGCCGCCTGCCCACAGCCACCCGCGCCGGTTCTGGCGCGGTCTGGCGGGGGCCGGCGGTAAGGGTGGGCGTGACAGAGGATCGCTTACGTAGGGCAACCGCCCGGAAGAGTCCGTTTCCAGGACGCTGCGTCGCCGGGTATCCGTTGAAAACACTTCATCCACGGGCCGCGCGATTGCGCCGCGTGCGATTTTGGCGACAACGTGCTGGCCCAGCTTGATCTGCGCCCCTTCGACGAGGGGATAGGGTTGGCGAGGCGACAAGCGTTGAGCATCGAGGAAGGTGCCGTTGGTGCTGTTCAGGTCGATGAGGGCGCTGCCGTGACGATCGGTACGGATTTCAGCGTGACAGCGCGAAACCTGTTCATCGCGCAATACGATGTCGTTATCGGGCGTGCGACCGAGGCGCAGCACCCCCGGCGTCAAGGGGTATTCCCGGCCATCGTCCAACACCAGCTTGAGGGCGTCCGCATGGCGCAGATCAGGGAACGGCGCGCTGGCGAGCGCCTGTTGCAAGTCCTGGTAGAGCGCGCGCACCGAGGGGTAGCGCGCTGTGACGCGCTCGGCGCGACTGCGCGCGAGAACGTCCCGAATGGCCGGCGGCAACGTGGGCGCGGGCATCTGGCCGAACTCAGGGCGCTGGCCCGTCAACATTTCTTCGATGAGCACGCCCAGGGCGTAGACGTCCGCGCGGTGATCCACCTTCTGGCCGGCCGCTTGCTCCGGCGCCATATAGCCGGCTGTGCCCATCACCTGCCCGATCTGGGTGAGCTTCTCCGCACTCGGCGCGTGCGCGATACCGAAGTCCGTCAGCGTGACAAAATCGTCGCGTTCCAGCATCACGTTCGCGGGTTTGATGTCGCGGTGGACGATGCCGTGCCGGTGCGCGTATTCCAGCGCGCCGGCCAATTGTTCCACAATGCGCAGCACCCGCCGGGGCGGGAACGGGCCATCCTGTTGCAATACCGCGTTCAACGTTGGGCCGCCAACGTAGCGCATCACGATGTAGTACAACCCGGTCTCTTCGCCCAGGTCGTACACGTCGATGATGTTGGGATGATCCAATCCGGCGGCGGCATTGGCCTCACGCCGGAAGCGCTGCAGCAGCTCGCGGTGTTGCGCGGCCTCCACCGGCAGGATTTTGATCGCCACCTGGCGATTGAGGCGCGTATCCTGGGCCAGGTAGACCTCGCCCATCCCGCCGCGGCCGATTATACTGATGAGTTCATATTGTCCAAAGCGTTGCCCGATAAAATTCGCCATATCACTTCAACCCTCCCGGCTGAGTGTTACGCAGTTGCAAAGTGGCAGCCAGGAACTTATTCTCTTATAGACCCTAAGGCCCATAGGTCACCTGCAATGTATAAGGTGTGTTGCTGTTATATCCACCTGCCGTATAAATGTACACGTAATACCACCCCGCTGGCCCGGTGTGCGTCAGTTGATACGGCGCTTGTGTCTTGAAGGCCACGCGGTTACTGCCATCTGCTTGCGGCGGGCCATGCCACAACTGCAATTGCACCCCTGTCCCGGTGTGCCCCGTGAGGTTTACCGTGATCGCGCCCGCCTGCCGCATATAGATGCTAAAGTAATCCCTGGCGTCGTTGGGATAGCCGTAATAATCACGGCCTGAGATCAGCGGCCCGTTCGCCTGCTGCCAGGTGTCGTTCGGCTCGACTTCCCACGGGCCTGCGAAGTAGTCAATGTGATTGCGAAGAGCCAAGGGGAGGTAATTCCTGCACATCAAAGCATAGGCCTGTGAATAGCTGGTATTACCGTATCCTATATAACTGGTGAGGATGAAGGGATTAGCAGCCTTACTCATCATAAAGATCATCGGTTCAGTAAGAACAGTGCCGTAGCCATTGATCAACGCGTAGTAGAGGTTGCGTTGGTCTTGATCCATCCAAGTAAGGATTGCACGTCCATTGTTGTCGGCTGTTGCCGAGACATATTGCTCACCATTCACTGCGGACGGATGCGCCGGCAAGCACACAGGCGCTACCACGCGATTATAAGCAGCATCCAGCACAGCAAAGCGAATTCTGGGCACCCACTCACCAGGGAAGCACCCCCAGGCCTCCCAAAACACCGCAATACGTCCATTGGACAACTGAACCACATCCCAGTTTCGCCAATCTGTGCCCGTCGCATCTGAAGAAAGATCCGTTGCTGACTTAACGATAGCTCCATTGCTCGCAATTACTACATAGTAGACATCACCGTACCCTGATACCCGTCTCATCCATGTAAGCAGAACATGATTCGAAGCTATCGAGGTCAACGCAGGCTGAATATAGGCGATGTCTCCCGGAGTGCTACTGGTCAATTTAGTAACAGAATGAATCTGAACGCCGCTCGTATCACGCACAGCATAATAGATATCGGTTACCCATCCATTAGTCTCTTGATGCTCCTGTTCCCACGCCATTACAAAACGATTATCACCTGTGGCAACAATGCGCGGATTCCAAAATCGCGGAACATTATAAGTTGGAGGATTCGATTGATACCACTCGGTATTATTGGTTAGATTGGTGGGAAGTATCACGAAATTACCGGAGCGGTCTATGACAGCGTAATAGAGATTATACAAATAACGGGAGACGTTACTGCTATAATCATAATAATAACGTCGCCAAAGAATGCCAATACGACCATTTGGCGCCACTGCGAGAACAGGTTGCAGATCATAAGTGGACATAGTTGCTCCGGAGTGATCAGTTAATCGTTTCACTCCGCCCAGGCTCTGCCCACATGAACTTGCCAACATATAATAAATCTCATTGACGCCTGCGCTCCCAGTCCATCTGTAGCTCGACCAAGCGGAGATAAAGTTGCCCTCAAGCGTCTCGGCAATAGAGAGATCAGATCCAAAATTCGTTCCTGGGGCTTGCAGTGAGAATGCGCCCTTCGAGCGGGCCAAATACAGGCTTATCGTGCCATCAGCGGCATCTCGATAAGTCTGCGCAAAGGGCGCCGGAATAGCCGTTTGCAGGGAAACTGTCTTGCTCTTACTCGTATCCCTTGAGGAACGAACAACGATGGACATCGAATTGGCGTCGCCTACCGCCGCCATAACAGGAACCGTAACCCTGGCCACAATAGTAGTACTACCGCCAACAGCTACAGCGCCGGTATCGACAATACCATCGGAATCAGTATCGACAAGCAATGTGGTACCATTGGCTGCATAGAGATTGACCGTCCAAGGGGAAGAGACGAAGAGGTCGTAAACATCACTGCCAAATTCACCGGTATTGCGAATGGACACATTAAAGTCAACTGTCGCTCCCGGACGGGCAAACTGCCCCTGATGTAAAGAGGGAATGTTTACCCGAGCCGAGGGAGGAGGCCGGTAGAAACGAATGGCCCTGTCCGATGCATAACGCTGACAAAATGAGCCATAAGCCAGCCCATCCCACCCCAAAGCGTCCTCAATGCCAGCTTGTCCACAGGAATAGCCACTCCCATAACTCATTGTAGCATATTGAAAAACAATATCAGCATTCTCGTGAAGTATAACTTGAAAAGTGTAAATGTTCTGCTCTGGTAAATAATTTCCCCTAATCTGATCCCACTGGATAACAAAGTAACGATTCGGAAAAGTTCCTCCGCTCATAAAATACACCCTGCCAGTGTAACCGCTTTCATTTACCAGCGCGGGAACCCAATAAGGGGCGATAATATTATTAGGCGTAGCCGGAGAAGGAATTCTACCCTGAGAAGTGGTCAAACCCAAGTTGTTGAAACCGATATAGCCATACTTCGAGATATAGATTTGGCTATAGGTATGCTCATAGAACTTGAATGAGAAAGGCAGCGCAATCGGCCCAACGACGTAGGTACTCCCGCCTAAATCCGTGACTGTACCTACCGTTGCATCGATCCAGTTGAAATCGACGGCATCACTCCACGTATATCCAAAATCATCCGGGCCGCCGCTGGCCTGGAGCAAGCCGGAAACTGTAGCGTCCAGTGAAGCTCCGGCACCAGCAGGCATATACCAGATTCCAGCAGTGTCACGCTGTAGTTCTGTGTCGCCTGGCCGTCCAGAGATTTCCGGTGGGTCATTACGATCTGTAAAAAGAAGCTCAGAATCCTGAGCTATCGCCGGCACAGACACACCCGGCAAAACAACAAAGAGCAACATTATCGCGACCAATCTATTCAACACCTTGAAAGTCTGCATTCCCATAAAAACACCTCCAATAAACTGAAATATAGCGTTGCAAAGCTCACACAGTCATTGCGCCATGCGCTTCGTTCGATTCTAAGGCGGTGCCGGCGTTGGTTCCACCGGCGCGGGCGGCGCCGGTGTCGGCTGTCTCTTATACACATCTCCGAGCCCACGAGACCGTACTAGATCTCGTATGCCGTCTTCTG
>OMKS01002239.1_pt1 | contig 16309 bp, 11 predicted proteins | sample 1674721 | NCBI WGS metagenome assembly OMKS01 (sample SAMN06264996, study PRJEB25208) | sediment metagenome | isolation source: hot spring sediment | place: USA: California | collected 2014-09-02
GCGTACCCCGTGTACGTAAGCCTGGCTGATCGCCCGAAGATGCGGTGCTGCTGAACGATTACGATGATATTCGTGAAGGTATGCCAGCCTTGCTGAGCCAGATATTAGCCAGGCCAGCCGTGGCCATCGATCTAGGCACCGCCAATACCCGGGTGGCCTCCGCCGATGGCCTTCGTTTGGTCGAAGGACCTTCCCTGATCCGCCATGTCCAGCAGGGCCGGCCCGAGCAGGGTGAGGATGAGTATATATCCTACATCAACAACAAGCTGGTCTCCTCTCCCCTGCGGGGCGGGGTGATCATCGATGTTCGCAATGCCGCCAACCTGATTCGTCCCCTGCTCAAGAAGGCCGCTCCCTCTTGGCGTGCCCCCTTGGTACTGTCCTGCGCGCCGACCGACAGCTCCGACCATGAGCGCCGGTTTTTGGCCGAGGCGATCAGCCGGGCCGGGGCCAGGCGGGTGGTGATTATTCCCGAGGTGTGGGCGGCGGCGTTGGGGGCGGGGATCAATGTTGATGCCGGCGTGGCCAGTTTGCTGATCGATATCGGCGAGGGGGTTACCGATATGGCGGTTATCCGGGAGCGGCGGGTGGTGTTCGCCACCGCGGTCCGCACCGCCTGTGCCGACCTGCAGCGGGCCGTGCGCAATGTCGCCATCATCGGCCACAAGATCTCCCTTTACCCCCACGAGGTTCAGCGGCTCACCCAGGAGGTGGTCGGCCGGGCCACCTCCGATGATCCCCCCGCGGAGGGGAAGATCAAAGCCGTGGGAATGGGGATCGTGAGCGGCCGCGAGATGAGCGTGGAGGTCTCCCGGCGTGAGTTGATTGGGGCCATAGAGCCGGTGCTGGGGCGGATTATGTTGATGATCGAGGTGGGATTGCGGCGACTCTCCCCGGAACTGACCGCTGAGATCTCCCGCTCGGGGATCTGTCTCAGCGGTGGAGGGGCCTGCTTCCAGGGCATGGACCGCCTGGTTGCCCGCCGGACCGGGCTGGCCGTTCGCCTGGCCCCGGAACCGTTGAACTCGGTGATCAATGGGGTCCGGAGCGCCTTGGGGCAGTGGCGGCGGCAGGATGGCTGGTGGAAAAACGTGGTCTGGCCCAACGTCCCCCAGCCCAGAGAAGTCCCTGAGGCGGTCGCCAGGCTGGCCCCCTGATCTGCTCCTTCCCGACCACCCGGAAAGGAATTCACTCTTCGAAACGATACCCCCGGCCCGGGACCGTGATGATGTGGCGGGGCTTGCCGGGGGTCTGCTCCAGCTTTTGGCGCAGGTGCTGGATGTGGACGTCGATAACCCGGCTCCAGGAGTAGATCTTGGAGTCGCTCCAGAGCCGCTTGCGGATCTCATCCCGGGTTACCAGGTTGTTGCGGTTCTCCACCAGGCAGGAGAGGAGCTGAAATTCCTTGGCGGTTAGATAAACCTCGGCCCCGGCCACGGTTACCGTCTGATTGCGCTGATCGATCTCCAGAGTGCCGGCCTTCAGAAGCTGTTTGCGCTCGGTCGGAACCACCGCCGAGCGCAGCCGGGCCTTGATTCGGGCCAGCAGCTCGCTGGTTTCGAAGGGCTTGACCATGTAGTCGTCGGCCCCCAGTTCCAAGCCCACCACCTTATCGGAAATTTTGTCTCGGGCGGTGAGCATGATCACCGGCAGTTGGGGGTGGAGCGATTTCAGGGAGCAGCAGAACTCCAGGCCATCGCCATCGGGCAGCATCAGGTCCAGGATCACCAGGTCGGGACGTCCAGCTTCCAGCAGCTTGCGGGCTTCGGCCAGGGAGGCGGCGGTTTGCAGCTTAAAGCCGTGCAGCTCCAGGTTGGCCTTAAGCACCTTGAGAATGTCCGGATCGTCGTCAATGGCCAGTAGCGTGGCCGGTAAGCTTCGTTCTTCCATGGGTTTGTCTCTCCCCCTGTTCCCTTTTAGTTCCGTGGCAGTTTGAAATAGAAGCAGGCCCCCTGGCCGGCGGGGTTTTCTCTTACTCCGATCTCCCCGCCGTGGGCTTCGATGATACTGCGGCAGATTGCCAGTCCCAGGCCGCTGCCCTCCTTGTCTCCCAGTTTATAGAATTTTTCGAAAATCTTCTCTTTTTCACCGGAACGCACTCCCGGACCCTGATCGCAGATCTCCACGGTCAGCTGGTTGGGATCCCGCTCAAGGTTGATGGCGATCTCCGAATTTTCCGGGGCGAATTTAACCGCGTTGGCCAGCAGGTTGGTCAACACCTGGCGCAGCCGGTCTTCGTCGGCTGCCACCGGCAGAGTGGGCGGAGCAGTCTCCCGGATCACGATGCGGCGAGCGGCGGTGGTGGGGGCGAACTCAGCGATACTCTCCCGGATCACCAGTGCCAGATCGCATTCGGTCCAGTTCAGCGAGGAGACGGTGCCCATCTCGATCCGCTCGATATCCAGCATGGTGTTGACCATGCGGATCAGCCGGTCGGTATTCTTGCGGATCAGGGTGAGAAAATCCAGCACCTCTTCGCAAAGCTCCTCTCCCTTGGGATTCGGCGGCATGGCGGTCAGCCGGGCGGTGACATACTCCATCCCGCCCTTGATCGAGGTCAGGGGGGTCCGCAGTTCGTGGGAGGCCCGGGCGATGAAGTCGGATTTGCGTTCGCCGGCGGCGACCAGCAGGCGGTTGGTTTCCGCCAGTTGCCGATTGGTCAGGGCCAGGTCCCGGGTGGCGGCCTGGATCTTCTCCTCCAGTTCGTAATGATATTCGCTGAGCTTGGTCGCCATCTGGGCAAAGGAGCGGGAAAGATCCTCGAATTCGTCGCCGGTGGCCAGCACCGTGGCATCTTCCCGATGACCGCTGCCGGAAAAACGCTGCATGGAGTCCGCCAGGGTCCGCATGGGGGTCAGGACCAGAAAACGGATCATCAGCAGCAGGGCCGCCCCTAAAATCAGGACCACCAGTGACATGGAGGCCAAGAGAATCCGCCGGTTCTGGGCCGCCTCGGCGAAGGTTTTGCTCAGGGGCAGGGAGACGCTGATCGCCCCCCGCAGATCGTCGACCTGGTAGTTCTGGTGGCAACCGCTACAGACGGTTTCAGTGTAGAGGGGGGAGATATAGCGCAGGTAGAGATCATGCCCAATGGTTTCCACGGCGATGAATTCGGTTAGATTCTCCCGCTCGAAGGCGGCCAATGCCCTAACCTCCAGATCATCGGGCCGGTTGGCCGGGTTGATGGGGTTGAGGCTGGTGATATGGAACCAGTAGGCCTCCTCCTCCTTGGCGTAATTGGCCAGGGCTTTGGTTACCATGGCCGGAGTCTCACGGGTGAAGCGGCGACCGTGCTGATCGATGATCTCGGCATCGGCAATAAAAGGAGTTGGTTGGGCGGCCGGCTGGAAGCGCCTCTCTACCAGGACTCCGCCATGGTCGGCCACCCACTTGCGGGTGATGACGATCTGGCGAAAGATGGTGCGGGCCTCGTTTTCCGCCTGGCGGATGATCAGCCGCTCCTGCCGGAGGTTGATAATGTGGAAAGTGGCGCCCATGGTGACCAGCAAAGTCAGGCTGCAGCCGATGACCAGTTTCCAGGTTAGACTTATTTTCACATTGCTCCTCCCGGGTCAGCGGTCTTGCAGCAGGGCCAGCAGTTCGGCGCTGCTTTGGGGTGGGCCCAGCCGGTTGCCGTCCAGCAACTCGGTGGAGAGCCGTCTTTTGTGCCGATGCAGGGCCAGAATTTTCTCCTCGATGGTGCCGGTCGTAATCAGCCGGTAAACGGTGACCGGTTTTTTTTGGCCAATGCGATGGGCCCGGTCCGAAGCCTGCTCCTCCACCGCCGGATTCCACCAGGGGTCCAGATGGATCACATAATCGGCGGCGGTGAGATTGAGGCCCAAGCCGCCGGCTCGCAGACTGATCAGAAACAGGTCGCCCTGGCCCTGCTGAAAGGCCCGCACTCGCCGTTGTCTGGTGGCCGGTGGTGTGGCCCCGTCCAGGTACTGGTAGGAGACCTTCCGGCGGTCCAGCAGTTCGCGGACGATGGCCAGATGGTCGACAAACTGACTAAATACCAGGATTTTATGCCGGTTTTCCAGTAATTCCGTCACCACCTTGGCAAAAAGATCCAGCTTGGCGCAGGGCAGCCGGCTGTCAGCGAGTACCAGGCGGGGGTGGCAGCAAGCCCGGCGCAGTTTCATGATCTCGGCCAGAATCCGCAGGGGGGAGTCGTGGCGCTCATGGCCGGCTTCCAGGTTGACCAGGGCTTGTCGACGCAGGGCTTCGTACAGGGCGCCCTCCTCCCGGTGCATTTCCACCCGCAGGGTAACGTCGGTGCGGGGCGGTAGTTCCTTTAAAACCTCGCCCTTGAGGCGGCGCATGACAAAGGGGGTCAGCAGTTTCTTCAAGCGTGTGCGGGCGGCGGTATCGTTGTGCTGTTCGATGGGGACGATGAAGCGCCGGTTGAAGTGATCCAGGGAACCCAGCAAGCCGGGGTTGATAAAAAGAAAGAGGGTCCACAGTTCGGCCAGATGATTTTCCAGGGGGGTGCCGGTGGTGATCAGCTTGAAATCGCCATTTAGTTTCATGGCCGCCCGCGAGCGTTTGGCCAGGAAATTCTTGATCGCCTGGGCTTCGTCCAGAACGATGGTGCTCCAGTGGGGGCCGGTGATCACTTCGGCGTCCCGCTGCAACAGGCCGTAGCTGCAGATCACCAGATCAAAGGGTTGGAAGTCGCGTGGCAGTCGGTGGCGGTCCGGGCCATCGTAGCTGATTACCCTGAGGGTTGGGGCGAAGCGGGCCGCCTCCTCCTGCCAGTTGCGGCAGACCGAGGTGGGGGCGATCACCAGGCTTGGCCCCAGGGAGGCCCGGTGGAGCAGCAGGGCCAGGCCCTGAATAGTTTTGCCCAAGCCCATGTCGTCGGCCAGGCAGGCCCCGAAACCCAGTTCGGCCATGCGCAACAGCCAGTGATAACCATCAAGCTGGTAGGGGCGCAGTTCGGTGTTGAGGGTGCTGGGAGGGGGTGGCGGCTGGGGGTCGGTTCGGTTCAGTCCGTCCAGAAAGTCCCGCCAGGATTGATCGGTTTCCAGTTGCGGGGCCGGGTCGCTGTCGGGTGAGCTGCCGGCGCCCAGCAGCAGTCGCGCTGCCAGGGGATGGAGGCGCACCTCGCCCCGGCGAATCTCGGCGTAGGCTTCAATCTCCTCCAGCTTGCGCCGCAGTTCGGCGCTTAAACTGAGAAAACGGCCGTGTCCCAAAGGGATAAAGCGGCCGGGGCTGGCGCTGGCGGCCCGCAGCAGCCGACCCAGCTCCAGGATCAGCCCATTGTCCAGGCGCAGGCTGCCTTCCAGCTCGAACCAGTTATTTTTTTTGCCGATTCGAAGGTGGAGCCGGTTAATCCCGGCGGTGGGGCTGAGGGAAAAACCTTCGCCCTCCGGCCACTCCAAGGGGGTGGTCGGGGAGCGCTCCCGGACGCGGGCCAGAAAATCCAGGCAGTGCCGGGGGGTGGTCAGCAGCCAACTGGCGGGCTCTTCCGTGCCCCGACCGGGCTCCCGGCTTTCCGGGGAGAGTCCGCCCAGGAGAGCTAGCTGGTCGGCGGCGGCTTTTTCCGCCGCCAGATCGCGCGTGACCCGGCGGCGCACCCCGTTGCAGGTGGCCCAGATCGCCGTGGGTCCGTGGCCGGGCGGCAGGGATGGCCCATCGGGGCCCAGAGGGCGCACCCGCAAGCGGAGCCGCAAACCGCTCCCGGTGGGCATCAGTTGGGCCACCACCTGTTCATCGGGAGTGGCTGGAGCGGCGGCCAAGGGGAGCTGGTCCAGCTGGGAAAAAACGGTCAGCTCCTGGGGTAACTCCCCCAACCGATCAAACAGATCCTCGGCGTTGGCTTCGGCCGGCAGGTGTAGCCCGTTTGGCCCCAGCCGGCTGGCCAGAGCTTGTAGCCCCCGACTGCAGGTAATGACCTGGAAGTCGGCCGGACCCTGGCGGAGCAAAAGCTGGCGCTGGAGGTCGGGAAAGGGGAAGAGCCTGGCCCGCAGGGTCTGCTGTTCACCTTTTTCGATCAATAAAACCGGGTGGCCCTCCTCCAGCTTAACCCTGATTTCAGGCTGGCCGGCCAGGAAAAGGTGGGGGTGGCCGATCAGCAGCGTCAAGTCCGGGGTCAGTTGAAAAACCTCCCCTCCCGGGCCGGACTCCCGGGTGATCGCGGCCCGCAGTCTCCGGTCGCGGCGATCAACCAGGACCGACCGGCGACCATCCTTGAGCTCGCCGGCGGCGAGCAGTCGTTTTAGGGCCAAAGGGCGCCCTTTGCTCCATTGGCCTCCCGGCCGGCGGTGCTGAATCACCGGCTTCAGGCGGCAAGTCAGTTCCACCTCCCGGTAGTCAAGGTGCCAGGCCAGCCGCCGCTCCGGCTGGTCGGCGGAGGGGGCGGGGGGAGGAAACTCCTGGTCCATGGCCAGCAGGGCGTGTTGCCAGGGCTCCCGGCTTTGAATCGCGGTGGCCAGTGAGCCCCGGGCCTTGCCGTTTTGGGGCCTGGCCGCCGTGGGGCCGAGCTGCAGGTCTTCGATGGTGGCTGCCAGCCAGCGGTGGGAGTGCCGGCGGGCCCGTTTCCCCAGGTCGCGCAGAGGTTCAGCCAGGCGGAGGGGGATGCCGCCGCCCAGCCAATGATGGGCCAGGCCGTGCCAGATCAGGGCCACGGCATTGTCTGGCGGCAGGGGCAGGGAGAGGATGCGGCGGGCGGCCTCGGGACGGTTTTCCAGCATGGCGATAACCCCGTCCAGGACTTGGTAGGCGGGAAGTAACGGGTTGTGGGGCTGGTGTTCGTCCAGGGCGGCCAGGATCTCCTTGAGCAGCGGCAGATGATGATGGGTATGGTCGGCCAGCAGAATGATGGGGAACAGCAGGCCTTCGAAGCCGGTGAAGTAGGCGGTGGGGATGTTTTCCCGGCGGCGCAGGATCTTAAGGTCGTTTTTGAAGGCCCGAATGGCCCCGGCCCCGTCACCGGCCAGAAACAGCAGCCAGCCTCGGAGGCCGTAGCCGGTCAGCTTGCGCTGCTGTTGCTGGTGGATCGCCTCCGCCGTTTGGATTCGCCCCTGGAGCAGCAGGCCCACCACCTGCAGGTAGATAAAAGGGGAGCGGTGTTGGGGGGAGACATTGGCCAGGGCGGCGGGCTGGTCCAGAAACTCAAGCTGGGGGGTCAGGTCGGCAAGCCGGACGATCCCATGGCGAAAGATGGCGTTTAAAGCGTAGAGCTTGATTGGGGGCGGCAAGGAGGCGAAAGCAGCCGGGACAAAGGGTTGGGCGCAGACCTCCAGAATGGGGTCTGCGAGGGAATCCGGCGCATGGACCAGCTCCTTGAGATTGAACCAGGAGAGCAGGACGGTTTGAAAGCTATCCAGGTCCCCGGCCTGGACGGCTGCTCTCATCTCCTGGATAATTCTCTGGTATTCACTGTGGCTCTCCGCCAATTTCGCCTCCCTGGGACCACCCTTCCGCTCTGTTGCCTGGTAGCGGCGGACGGGAAAACAACATATTATAGTATAGTTATCAGCGGTAGGCGACGATAAATTGATTTTTTTGTTTACGGGTCGCTGGGACTGTCGCTATTAATCTTTTTTTCAGGAATGATTCTTCTTGCATGAGGCGGGCGGCTGACATAATATGGATTACTGCGGACGGGGTGCAGGATCAGCGCCCGGCGGGACGGATAAGTTCAGGGGCAAACTCTTAACATTCCCACGGAGGTATCAGGATGGCACTTTTCAGCTGGAAGGAGGATTACAGCGTTAATATCAGGGAGATCGACGATCAGCACAAGGAGCTGGTGGCCATGATCAATGAGCTGCATGAGGCGATGATGCAGCAGCGGGCCAAGGATATTCTGGGCAAGATCCTTAACCGGCTGGCTTCCTACTGTGCCAGTCATTTTGCCACCGAAGAGCGGTTGATGCAGACCCATGGCTACCCCGACTACGCCGCCCACAAGGTCAAACACGACAAAATGACCGCCAAGGTTTTGGCCCTGCAAAGCGATCTGAAGGCCAACAAGCTCAATCTTACCGTCGAGGTTTCCCAGTTCCTCAGGGATTGGCTGGATAAACATATCCTGGGAACCGACAAAAAATACTCGGCCCATCTTAACGCCAAAGGGGTAAAGTAAATCGGTTAATTGCCGTACTGTCTTTGGTACTTGTCCTGAAGTTCGTTGAGGGTGGCAAGATACTCATCGCGCATCCGCAGGGATTGCTGGGGCAGCATCTCCGCCAGCAGGCCGTTGATGGTGGGCCGGATGTCCAGGCCGTGGCGGTTCAGGCCGGCGTCGTTGGCCCGGTCCAGGATCAGGGTTGAATAGTATTTAACCAGTGACCGCACCCGAGATTCACGGCGGAACAGGTAGGAGCGTCCCCCCAGGGTATTGAGGAAGAACCCGGCGTATTCATAGGTGGCCGGCAGGGGCAGGTGGATGCCGATGCCGGTGGGGGGGCAGTCGGGGGCGATCTGGGACCAACGGTAGAAGAGGGCCATGATCTTTTCCAGTTCGGTCCCTTCGTGGTCCAGGATATCCTTGATCAGGAGCAGGTCTTTTCTTTGCAGCACCCGGTAGAAATGGGCGGTGTTGTTGAGGATGGCGAAGAGACTGTCGGTTTCGCCGCTGACCACCGGGGGATTGGCCAGCAAGCGGTCGATCAGCCGGCCCAGGATAACCTGGGTGCCGTCGGCCTCCTGGCGGGCACGGATATAGTCGCGCCGGTCCAGCTCCTGGAAAAAGTCGGCCAGCTGACCGCTGACCAAGGCGCACTCATTCACCGGCGGGGCAGGCTCCGGGCTAATCAGGTCCCGGGAAGGGGGTGGAGCCTCCAGGCCGGGTCGGCCCTCCTCCGGGCGGAGGGTGGTGGCCGGGGGTGCGGTTTCAGGTGGGGTGGCGACGGGCGGCTGGAATGATACCGCCGGTTCCCGGGGAGCCAGGGCGAACTTCCACAGCAGCAGGCCCATGAGGGCGGCCAGGGCCACCAGGGCCAAAATGATCGGCAGGGATGATTTCTGCCGCGGTTTAATCGCGCGCTTTTTCGGATCAGCCATGGCTGCCCCCATCTTCTCGAGTTGAACCCTCAAACCATATCAGGGTTAGAATAGCGCGGCATTTGGGTCCGGTCAATGGAAATCATTTTTTTACCCTGTAATTTCCGCATGTTGGATCTTTTCTGGCATAATTGCGCTGAGAATGGTAAAGATTGGGTAACGGTTTAGTAAGGGTATCCGTTCACCATGGTCAACAAACGGGCTGTAATCGTTCAGCAGTGCCGCAGGTTCGGGCAAGCGGCCAAGCGCCGCGTACCCCCCCGTGTACGTAAGCCTGGCTGATCGCCCGAAGATGCGGTGCTGCTGAACGATTACTAGTAAGGCAAGGAGGTTTGGTGATGAAACCGGCGGCAAAACGGGGATCAAGATGGCTGGAACGTTATATGCCCTTTGTGGCCCGCAGCCCGGAGATGCAGGTGGAGTGGCTGCTGCAGGCCCTGCAGCGCCGGGTGTTGGCCTCCCACGAGATCACCCCCTATGTGCGTCTTTTGCTGGAAAACGAGGCGCCGGAGGTGGTCGGTCGGGTTCGCGTCGCCTTGGGAGAACTGCCTTCCTGGGCGGTTGAGCGGCTGGTGGAAGCGGCCGACATCTACGATACGCCCAAGCTTTTTGCCCTGTTGCCCGGGTGCAATGCCGAGCAGATGGTTTTGGCCCTGGGCAAGGAGGTTCCACCCTATGAACGGAATCCCCGGCTGGTGAGGGATCGCCTCTTTTACGCGGTTTACTCCCGCGACCCCGAACTGTTCGCGTTGGCGGTGGAGATGCTGGCCGGCGGACCGGCGGCTCCCGCCGATTTTGCCGAAGCCCATGCCCGCTTCCAAGAGTTGCTGGAAGACGAGAAATTGCTCAGCGCCCTTTATCCCAAGGCCAGGACCAAAGGTGATATCGACCTTAAGGATCTGGAGGCGTTGTCTATCCTGTGAGGTAACAGATGTCCTCAAAACCTTTTTTTCCCCCAGAGAGCCACCGGCGGGTGCTGGCCGACTGTCCCGATGTCCCCCGGCAACGCCCCTCGTTCCCCATCGCGCTGGACCAGGTGGGGATCGGCGCCAAGACCGTCTGGGTCAAGCTGCCCGCCGGTTTTCTTCCCTTTGCTCTTAACCTTTCGGTGGCTCTGGCCGCCGAGTTGCGGGGGATTCACATGTCCCGCCTGGAAGAGGCGATCAGTGACCTGCACCAAAGGGAATTCAGCGAGCTGCAGCAGTACGCCTTGGAGCTGGCCCGGCTGAGTATGGCTGGCCAGCAGGCCTCCCGGGGCAGGGTTGAACTGACGGGGAGCCTGCCGCGACTGAGTCAGACCGGGGTCAGTGAGTTGAGTTCGCTGGACAGCCTGGATCTTAAGGTGACGGTGGCGGGGGTGGCCGGAGCGGCTGGCCCCGATTGTACCGTGCGCCTGGAGGTGGGAGTTTATCATATCACCGCCTGTCCCTGTACCCAGGCCTACAACCGGCTGCTTTTTCCCGGGGCCGGCGGGGCGGTTGCCCCGGGGCGGGATTCCTCGACCGATCTTACCCTGCCCTTGCCCACCCACTCCCAGCGCTCCCGGACCCGGCTGGCCCTGACGGTGCCCGCCGGGGAGCCGTGGCCGGATCATGAACAGTTGCTGGCCTGTCTTGATGGGGCTCTCCACCTGAGCCAGGATCTGCTCAAGCGTCCCGACGAGGCGGAGCTGGTTTATGCCGCCCACCATCGTCCCCAGTTCGCCGAAGACGCGGTGCGGGAAACCGCCCGGGTTACCGGCGAACTGCTGGGGCCGCGCTTTTCACCCGCCACCCGGGTGGAGATTGAAACCGTGGGTTTCGAAAGCATCCACATCCACGATGTCCACTGCCGCATCGATACCACCCTGGCCGCACTCTACCGGGGGTGATCGCAAAGGAAGACGATGGTCGCCGCCCCCGCTCACCCCGTCCTGCACCCCTATCCGCCCCGCCTGACGGAGTCCCTGTCCGCCGCCCTGCGGACCACCGCTTCCACCCCGCCGTCGCTCTTTATTGCCGGCGGGGCGGTGCGGGACTGGCTCTGCGGCCGCTTTAGCCGGGATCTCGATTTTACCCTGCCTGCCGGGGCGGTGGGTTTTGCCCGCCGTCTGGCCGACGAGTTGGGCGGCACCTTTGTGTTGCTTGATGGCGAACATGATGTGGCCCGGGTGGTCTGGGGAGGGCTGGATCTTGATTTTTCCGGTTTTCGGGAAGGGGCGCTCTCCATCGAAGAGGATCTGGGGAAACGGGATTTTACCATCAACGCCCTGGCGATCCCCCTGGAGCTGTCCGGGCCGGCTGCTCGCCAAGGGGAGATGGTTGATCCCCATGGCGGCCGGCGGGATTTGCAGGCCGGGGTAATTCGAGCGGTCCATCCCCGGGTCTTCATCGCCGACCCCCTCCGTCTGTTGAGGGCCTACCGCTTCCTGGCCAGCCTGCCTCCGCCCTCCGGGGGAAAGGTGGCCGGTGCCGCCGCTTTTAAACTGGAGCCGGCAACCTCCGAGTTGATCGCCCAAGGGGTGGCCGCCGGGCTGATCGCCGGGGTGGCCGCCGAGCGGATCCGCAGCGAAATGGATGCTCTGCTGGCGGGAGCCCGGGGGGGCGCGGCCCTGACTGCCATGACCGTGGCCGACGCCGGGTCTCCGCCGGGATCCGGCCTGCTTTTTCAGGTGCTACCGGAGTTGGCCGCCGGGGTCGGCTTGCGGCAGCCCGACAGCCATCACCTCGATGTGGCCGCCCACTGCATCGAGGCGGTGGCCTCCATGGAGCGGGTGCTTGCCGCCCCGGCCGATTTTTTCCCGGAATTTCACTCTGAGCTTTCCGCTTATCTTGCCGATCCGGCCCACCCCGATCGGGTTCCAACCCTGCGCTGGGCGGCCCTGCTCCACGATCTGGGCAAGGCCGCCGCCTGTCAGGTGCGGGAGGGACGAATCATCTTTCACAATCACGACCGGATCGGGGCCGAGCAGTGCCGGGAGGTGGCCCGGCGTCTCTGTTTCAGCCGCCGGCGCTGGGAGCTGCTGCAAGGGCTGGTGGCTCACCATATGTGGCCCTTTCATCTGGTGAACGCCAGTCAGCGTCAGGGAATCGGGGTGCGGGCCTGTTTGCGGCTGGTGCGGGCCTTGGGTGCCGACCTTCCCGCCCTTTTCCTGCTGGCCATGGCGGATAGCCTGGCCGGACGCGGCCCCGGCAAGCCGGTGGCCATGGAGCGGAATCTGGCCGCCCTTTACGCCCAGGTGACCCGGGTGGCCCGGGAGCGGATCGGGCCGGTGCTGAGTCTGCCCCCGCTGCTCGACGGTCATGATCTGCAAAAACTTTGTGGCTTGTCCCCCGGCCCGCTCTTCAAAGAGATCCTGGCGGGTCTGGCCCAGGCCCGGGTGGAGGGCGCGGTCAACAGCCGGGAAGAGGCGCTGGCCTGGGTGGCCCGGTTTGGGGCCCGGCGGGGCGTCCGGTAGGTGAAAAGGATTGACCATGTTGTTAGGTCACGGTAACTTGGCCCCAAACGATAGAGTACAGAGTCGGAGGAGAATCGACCAATGTCAAGCAAGGAACGTGATATCCCCCTGCGCAATCATCCCGCCCCCACCGGGCCCTACTGTAGTTTCGGCGGCAGCCTGGGCGACGACGACCTGCTCAAAACCATCAATCATCACCTGCTGAGCTTTCTGGGTCGCGATCCCATGCGGGCGGGCAATCGCGAGGTTTACAAGGCCTTGGCCTATACGGTCCGCGATTTTCTGATCGAGCGCTGGGTCAAGACCCAGAAGGACTTTTACGCCAGCAACCGCAAGCGGGTCTACTACCTCTCCCTGGAATTTCTGATCGGCCGCTCTTTGGGCAACAGCCTGATCAATCTCGGCCTCTACGACAAGGTGGACGGAGTCTTGGAGCATATGGGCTACGACCTTGAAGAGGTGCGCGAGGAGGAGGAGGAGGCGGCCCTGGGCAACGGCGGCCTGGGCCGGCTGGCCGCCTGTTTCATGGACTCGCTGGCCACCTTGGGGATCCCCGCCTACGGCTACGGGATTCGCTACGAGTACGGCCTCTTCTATCAGCGCCTCCTGGACGGCTTTCAGGTGGAACACCCCGACAACTGGTTGCGCTACGGAACCCCCTGGGAGTACGACCGTCCCTGGAATATGTATCCGGTTAAGTTCCACGGGCGGGTACACCGCTACCATGATGCTGAGGGCAATTTGCGCCATGAATGGGTGGATACCAGCGAAGTGATGGCGATGGCCAACGATATCCTGGTGCCGGGATTCCGCAACGATTCGGTAATCAATATGCGGCTCTGGTCCGCCAAGGCCTCCCGGGAACTGGACTTGGTCTCCTTCAATCGCGGCGACTACGTGGCCGCGGTGCAGAGCGTGGTGGAGTCGGAGACCATCTCCAAGGTCCTCTATCCCTCCGACGATATCCGGGAAGGCCAGGAGTTGCGCTTCAAACAGCAATATTTCTTTGTCGCCGCCACCTTCCAGGATATTCTTCGCCGTTACAAGAAGCAGCATGGCAACGACTTCGGGCGCTTTACCGATGAGATCGCGGTCCAGCTCAACGATACCCACCCGGCCATCGCCATTCCCGAACTGATGCGGCTGCTGCTGGATGAAGAGGGGATGGCCTGGGAGGATGCCTGGGAAATTTGTGTGAAAACCTTTGGCTATACCAATCATACCCTGATGCCGGAGGCCCTGGAAACCTGGGCGGTTGACCTTTTTCACCGGGTGCTGCCCCGCCATCTGGAGATCGTCTACGAGATCAACCGCCGCTTCCTGGAGGAGGTGGCGGCCCGTTATCCCGGGGATGATGAGCGGTTGCGCCGGATGTCCCTGATCGACGAAGGCCCGGTTAAGAAGGTGCGGATGGCCCATCTGGCCATTATCGGCAGCCATTCCACCAACGGGGTGGCCAAGCTGCATACCCATCTGCAAAAAATCAGGATATTCAAGGATTTTTACGAGCTTTACCCCCAGCGGCTCAACAATAAGACCAACGGGGTTACCCAGCGCCGCTGGCTGCTCAAGAGCAATCCCGGGCTGGCCGCCCTGATCACCGAAAGCATTGGTGGTGACTGGGTGACTAATCTGGAGTTTTTGCGCAACCTGGAGCCTTTGGTCGGCAATCGCTCCTTTCAGCGCCGCTGGCTGGAGGTCAAACGGCAAAACAAACAGCGCCTGGCGGACCTGATCAAGGGCACCTGCGGGATCGCGACGGACCCCGACTCGCTCTTCGATGTCCAGGTCAAGAGGATACACGAATACAAGCGCCAGCTGCTCAACATTCTCCACATCATCATCCATTATCAGCGCCTGGTGCGGGGAGAGCGGGAGAAGGCCCCGGCCCGGACCGTGGTTTTTGCCGGTAAGGCGGCCCCCTCCTACGCCCAGGCCAAGCTGATCATCAAACTGATCAACTCGGTGGGGGAGACCATCAACCGCGACCCCCGGGTGGCTGATCGGCTGAAAGTTATCTTTATCCCCAACTACGGGGTTTCTCTGGCGGAGAAGATTATTCCCGCCGCCGATCTCTCCGAGCAGATATCCACCGCCGGCACCGAGGCTTCCGGCACCGGTAACATGAAATTCGCCTTAAACGGAGCCCTGACCATCGGGACCATGGATGGGGCCAATATCGAGATGTGCGATGAGATCGGCCGGGAAAACATGTTCATCTTCGGGATGGATGCCGATCAGGTGGAGGCGGTCCGCCGCGATCCCCTGCGCACCCCCGAAACGGTCTATCGGGGCAACCAGGAGATTCGGGCGGCGGTGGACGCCATCGCCGGCGGTGAATTCAGCCGGGGGGACACGGCCCTGTTCACCCCCATTGTCCGGGCCCTGCTCAGTCCCGATGATCCCTATCTCTTCCTCCTCGATCTGGAGGATTATCTCCGCTGTCAGGAGGAGGTTGACCGGGAGTTTATGGACCGGACGGGCTGGGCCCGTAAATCGATTCTCAACGTGGCCCGGATGGGGAAATTTTCCACCGATCGGACCATTCGTGAGTATGCCGAAGAGATCTGGGGCATCAAGGTTTAACTACCAACGACACTTAAGGAGGTGGCTATGAAGGTTGTGGCTTTCAGTGGCAGCGCCCGCAAGGGCGGGAATACGGCAACTTTGCTTAACAAAGTGCTGGCCGAGTTGGCGGCGGCGGGGATCGAGACCGAACTGGTGGAGCTGGCGGGAAAGCCGGTTTCCGGCTGTATCGCCTGCTACAAGTGTTTCAAGAACAAGGATCGCCGCTGCGCGGTGGGCAAGGATTTCATCAACGACTGCCTGGCCAAGATGGAGGCGGCCGATGGCATTATCCTGGGTTCCCCGACCTACTTTGCCGATGTCTCGGCGGGAATGAAGGCCCTGATCGAGCGTTGCGGCATGGTGGCCCGGGCCAACAACGACATGTTCAAGCGCAAGGTCGGGGCCGGGGTGGTGGCGGCGCGTCGAGCCGGCGCCTATCACGTGTTTAACTCGCTCAACGCCTTTTTTCTGATCGGGCAGATGATCGTGGTTGGTTCATCTTACTGGAACATCGGGATCGGCAGGGAGCCCGGGGAGGTCGCCCAGGACCCCGAGGGGATTAAGACCATGAGTGATCTGGGCAGAAATATGGCCTGGCTGCTTAAGCAGCTGCCCACCTCAAAGTGAGATGACGCGGTCCATATACTCCAGGCCGGCGGGTCGGTGGGAGATCAGGATCACCGTCCGCTCGGCCATCACCGGGGCCAGGGTTTGCCATAGGGCCTGCTCGGTAGCGGCATCCAGCCCCTCGGTCGGCTCATCGAGAATCAGCAGGGGGGCTTTTTTGAGGATGGTCCGGGCCAGGGCCAGACGGCGGGCCTGACCGCCGGAGAGTTTGAGTCCGGCCTGGCCCACCTGGGTGTCCAGGCCGGCCGGAAGGGCGCGGACGAATCCCTCCAGCCGGGCGCTGGCCAGGGCCCGGTAGAGGGCCTCATCATCGGCATCCGGGTCGGCCAGTAGCAGATTTTCCCGGACGCTGGCGTTGAAGAGATAGGTTTCCTGGGAGATCACCCCCAGCCAGGACCTTACCTGCGCGGCCGGGTAACGCCCGATCGGTTCGCCGCCGATCAGGATCTCGCCGCCGTTCGGGGGGTAAAACTTGAGCAGCAGGTTGACCAGGCTGCTCTTGCCCGAGCCGGTGGCCCCGACAATTCCCAGCTTCTCCCCGGCCGCGACCCGGAAATCAAGATTCTCCACCACCGGCCGCGTTCGCCCGGGATAGGTGAAGGTAACCCGGCAAAACTCCAGGCTCCACTCTTGGGGGGGGGCGGCGCCCGCGGGGGGATCGGG
>OMKS01002242.1_pt1 | contig 16296 bp, 12 predicted proteins | sample 1674721 | NCBI WGS metagenome assembly OMKS01 (sample SAMN06264996, study PRJEB25208) | sediment metagenome | isolation source: hot spring sediment | place: USA: California | collected 2014-09-02
ATACAGGCATTGGCCCCGATGCAATTGTCCAGGCCAAAATCCACGCCTCGTTTGAGGCTTTCTGCAAACTCACGTCCATCCCATTCCATTCTCATTCCTCCTTGTATGAGTATCTGAAAGCCGCAGCCCCCGGTGCGTTGGGGATGAAGGCGATCAAGTGGAACTTCACCAAATTCCTGGTCGATGCACAGGGCAACGTCGTCAAGCGCTTTGAGTCAAACGTCAAACCGGAGGACATCGCGCCGGACATCGAGGCGCTGTTAGGCGCATAACAAGACAAGCATATCACGCCGATCAAAACCTTCACCGTCGATAGATCGGATGTGGCTGAAGAACACGCACGCCGGCATCCGGCTGATCTGCTTATGGGATGGGGTACGCTAACCACGTATCCCATCTATGCAAATGGAGAGCATCCAATGCGCCACCATCTAAAAATCACCAAGATAGAAATTCACGAAGTCCAGTGGGAGACGCCCGACCTGGCGACCGACGACTATTACAACGGCTTCAACCTCGTCTACCAGCCTGGCGCGGTGTGGAAACGTACGGAATACATCCTGCAAATCCACACCGACCAGGGCATCACGGGCGAGTTTGTGGGCGGCGGGCGCAGCGATTACGTGCAGATGGGGATGTTTATGCACTACCTCATCGGCAAGAATCCGCTGCAACGCGAGTTGATCTACAACGACGTCAAACGCGCGCTGCGCAAGCACGACCGGATGAGTATGGGGCCGGTGGATATCGCGCTGTGGGACATAGCCGGCAAGCTCTATAACGCGCCGGTGTGGGAGCTACTGGGCGGCTATCGCACGGCGTTGCCGGCTTACGCCTCGACCTATCATGGTGAAGAAGCCATCGCCGGTGTCACCGGAGGCCTGGAAAGTCCTGAAGCTTTCGCCGACTTTGCCATCCGGTGCCGGGAGATGGGCTACCGGGCGTTCAAAATCCACGGGTGGAGCCACGCACCCATCCGGCGCGAGGTGGAAAACGTCCTCACGGTGCGAGCGCGCGTCGGCGATACGATGGACTTGATGCTCGATCCGGCCTGCGAGTACGAGACTTTCGCCGATGCGCTGCGAGTGGGCCGCGCGTGTGACGAGGCCGACTTCTTCTGGTACGAAGATCCCTTCAAGGACGGCGGCATCTCGTGTTTCGCGCAGCGCAAACTACGGCAGATGATCAAGACGCCGATCCTGATGGGCGAGCACATCCGCACGCTGGAGCCGAAGGTAGACGCCGTCGTCGCGGAAGCGACCGACTACATGCGCGTCAATCCCACCTACGACCTGGGCATCACCGGCGCGATCAAAGTCGCTCACGCCGCCGAAGGTTTCGGCCTCGACGTGGAAATTCACGCGCCGGGCCCGGCGCAGCGGCACGTGATGGCGGCGGTGCGCAACGCCAACTATTACGAGCTGGGCCTCGTTCACCCCATCGCGCCCAGTTTAGCTTCGCCTATTTACAGCAACTACAGCGACGCTCTCGACGCCATCGACGAAAACGGCTGCGTCTCTGTGCCCGATGGCCCCGGCCTCGGCGTCGATATCGACTGGGATTTCGTCAGAGCGCATCAGATAGGTGTCGTGGTTTATCCATAGCTGTCGTAGATCATCAACGCCGCTAAAACCCTGGATCAATCCTGCAATGCAACGACGTTAGGCGCAACCCCCTCGTAACTGAGCATCAGCACGTCAAGGCGTGCGCGGGTTTGCTCCGCCAGATACGTGTAAAACTTGCGCGCTTGCTCATCCACAGAGGTTTTTGCCTGTCGCGCGTAGTATCCGTAGTTGGTATTTTCCGCCTCCAATGCGAATAGAATCGCATCCAGTTCACTGGCATCCGGGCGAAGCTCGCGTTGAAGCGCAGCTTCGTCGCGTGGATAGGGCGGCGCCTCCAGGTCGAACGCACACTCCAGAACGCACTCCGGCAACATCCAGGTATTATTCAACGTCAGGGCTTCAATCTGCGCTTCCAGTAGTTCGCTTTGCACACTCGCCTGACCGGCCAAGGCGCGAAACCTCTGGGCGCCAGTCGGATTTTTCGTCCACTCTGCAGCTTTGAGGTAGAACTCATAGCCTTCTTGCTCCCGGCACAAAGCCTCATTGAGCGCTTCCAATGGGTCACAACGTAGTGCTGTTTGCATCGTCAACTCCTTATATTTGTGTGAGTACCCTTGCGAAGGTATATCTTGTACCTGCTGACCTTCGTAAGGTTTCCGCCTTCAACAGAGATAAAACACTTCCATATCAAGAGCACTATATCCCAGGGCCATACGCCCCAATCCATTTCACTTCCAGACGAAACGGTCCGGCCTGTTTATCGGCAAGCATAAACCCGATTTGGGCAATCTGCTTGCCTTGCAAAGCCGGATAGTTTGTCAAGCGCCGCCCACGGAATGTGGGAATCGCCTCACGAAAGGGAATGTGCACGTTTATCCATTCGCCCGCGCTGGTAGCAAAGTCAACTTCATAAGCAGGCCCATCCATAGTCCGGTCGGTGCGCATCCGCAGCTTGTAGCGACGTCCATCCCCGAGCACGCGCAAAGAAAGCCCCTCGTACCCCTCCAAAGTATGCGGGTCGAGTAGCGTGCGCACGGATGCAAAACCACCGTAGTTCTCCAGAGACAACGCACCCTGGAAAATCGCGGTACCTTGACCGGTCAATTCCATTTCACTCTGCGACAGCCCTCCCATGACACCATCGTTGACAATCAACCAACGCCCAACGGTATTCTCGGCGCTAAAATCAAAAAGCACCGTCTCGCCATTTTGTATCTCACTGACCATCATAGCTGCTCCTATTCCTTCATCCATCATTCCACGTGGCACCGAGCCTTTCTCCGCGTCTGGCTCGGGTCGGAAATTCAGCGCGACAGAATTGATGCAATACCGTAATCCTGTCGGCTCAGGACCATCGTTGAACACGTGACCCAAGTGCGAGCCGCACCGAGCACACAATACCTCCGTCCGCCGCATCCCCAACGATCCGTCTTGTGCGGTCGTGATGGTGGCTGGTCTGCCAGCCTCGTCATCGGATATGGGCGCCCAAAAGCTAGGCCACCCCGTTCCAGAATCATACTTTGTCTCAGAAGAGAATAACGGGTTGCCACAAGCGCTACAATGATACATCCCCGTCGCTGTGTGATTGTTATACTCACCGGTAAATGCGCGTTCTGTTCCCTTCTCACGCATAACGTAGTACTGGAACGGTTCCAGAATGTTCCGCCACTCCTCATCGCTGCGATCCAGGGTCGTTCCATCCACATCATCGGGGTGGATAGGTTCGGCGCGATAAAGATCGCGCTCTTCCGGTGGCACACGGAGCACTGCCGTTGGCGCTATGCAGCCAACCAGTGATGCGCCTGCAACTAATGCCAATCCCAAGAATGTCCGTCTCGACAAGGTCTTCATCATAGCACCACCTTTGTTTATATTTTGTATAATTATGCACTACAAAATATGGAATGTCAAGAACGATTATGGCTTTTTAAGACAGATCTGGCAGTCTCAGTAGATCGCAAAATGGCGAAGACCACAAAAGTCTCAACACGTACTGTGTCTTACAGATCTGTCGTTTAGCGCACATATTGGCTCAAATAAGGGCCTCGTGAGACGTTTGTAGTCTGGCTCCTGCGACTGGGTCTTTGGAACTTCAAGAATTGGCCGTTTTGGCCTTACGATGCAAAATGGGATATAATATCAGCGTCACATATACACCGTCCACAATCAAAGGAGCAAACGATGCCATCCATAGTTGAAATGCTAGAAGCGTTGAAAGCATTCGATACCCCCTCCATCACCAACGTCGTCGCCACCTATCCCGATAACCCGCTGTGTCTGGGCCTCTACAACCCCTGGACGCAAAACTGGTACACGGATCAAAGCATCCGCTGTATGTACCCGGAGATGGGGCCGGTGGTGGGGTTCACGGTCACGTGCGTCTATGGATTGCCCGACCCCACCTACCAGCGCCTCTCATTCATGGATGTAATCGACGCGCTGGACGCCTCGCCCAAGCCCACGATCTTCGTCTTCGAGCAACGTTTCCCGCCGGAGATCGCGGGCAAAGTGGGGCTATCCGGCGGCAATATGACCACCGCGATGCAGGCCGTGGGTTGCGTCGGGGCCATCTCCAACGGGCCGTCGCGCGACATCGACGAAATCCGTCCGATGCGCTTCCAATACCTGCTCAGCGGTATCGCGCCGGGACACGGTCCCACGGCGGTTCACGCGGTCAACGTACCGGTGACGGTCGCCGGCATGGACGTCGCGCCCGGCGAGATCATCCACATGGACGAGAACGGCGCGGTCAAATTCCCGGCAGATAAACTCGAAGCCGTCCTCACCAACGTCCGCAAACTGCGCGATGAAGAATCTGCTCGCATGGGCGCATTACGCGAGGCCAGGAGCGCGGCGGAGGTGCGCGCGATCTTTGGAGGGCACACCTACACCAAGGGGAACTAGCAGAAATGCGCCAAACGTACAGTAACGACACCGTACATACCCGAGCATAGACCGCTAACGCGCATCACTGCAATTTGCCATTCCACGATCTTATGGCATTATGTTATCTCTGTAATTCCCAGACAAGAAAGGAGATATCAAGTGTTCCACAAACCACGCTCTGCTATGCACGTTCTGTCTTTGTTAGCTAGAATCGGTGTTCTTTTAGGATTGTTCGCAGTGTTGACGTCTGCACAATGATCGCAAGTCGCGGCGAGCACATGGTTGCCCCAGACGGCAACCAACTGCATCAACTGCCACAACACGGCACAGAATGACACAAAAGTAGCAGGGCCGAGCGGCGGGCGGCGCAGCGTAACCAATGAATTCATCTATGCAAGCCACCACGTTTCTGGCACACTCACCAACGCCGACTGTCTGGTCTGTCACTACGCTGAAACAAACAACCACAAGGACGGATTGGTCCAACTCACCGACCCGGACAATGCTGCTATAACATACACTGAATCCTCGGCAGGCGCATACCGGCCTGAAGGACTAACCAGCGGCGATGTGGCAGCATTGACCGCCTTCTGCCAAAACTGCCACGACGACAACGGGGCGGCACGCCTTGGGACAAGCGCACGCAATCCCTTCAGTGGTGGCGGCAATGTTAAGGCAGTTGGCACACACTCCAACCAAGATTTTAGCGGATTGGAGCAAAAGTTTTACGTGGGGTGTGCACAGTGCCACACCAGCCACGGCAGCAGTAACCTGGCCATCATCCATAGCCAGGTCGTGATCACGCCTGGTCTGATGAGTGGACCAGTTGTCTTCACGGCCCATACCGGGGCAGGCTCTCGTGATAATGGTTCGGGTGACGGTATTTGCGTGATCTGCCACGCTCATGACGACAATCCCGGCCATCCAATGGCCAAGCATAACGGCGGCTATCATATAAGGGACGACATTGGCAATAAGCTCGGCACAGATTGTAGCACATGTCACAATCACGAACCGGACAACAACACGGCAACATTCAATGGCCATATGCCCGCCGGCCCCAACGCCGTTGGTCTGTACGGGATGTTAGCACAGGGTGGAGTATGGCCGGTCTTGGGCCTGGTAGGCATGCTGTGTGCAGTTATCATACAACGGCGCAAACATCGCTAATATCGACACATCCCAATACATCTGAGTCGCCGGCGCGGCAGAGCGTCCAAAATCGAAGGTCGAAAGTTGTATAGCTTTCGACCTTGAATTATCTGACCGTGGATTGACACAAAAGGAGATTACCTATGAAAATCACCGATGTTCAAGCCTGCGTGATTGGCCGCCACGAGCCGGATAGCGGCGGCAGTGTGTGGACGTTCGTCCGCGTGTATACCGACGAGGGGATTGTGGGGACCGGCGAGTGCAACTCCGCTTCGGCAGCCTCGGGCTTTGCCGTCAAACAGGCCGTCGAGGTGATGAAGCGCTTTCTCATCGGCAAGGACCCCACCAACACCGGGCCGCTCTACGAGACGCTTCGACGCTTCGGGCGCTACGGCGGCACATCCAGCCCGCCGATCATCTTCGCCATCACCGGCATCGAGAACGCGCTCTACGACATCACCGGCAAGGCGCTCGGCGTGCCGGTCTACAAGCTGCTCGGCGGCAAGTATCGCGACAAGATTCGCCTCTATGCCGATCTGCACGCCGGTGACGACGAATCGCCTGAGGCCTACGCGGCGAAAGCGCAAGAGGTGATTGAGGAAGAAGGTTACAGCGCCGTCAAATTCGACGTCGACCACACCGGCGTCGGCAAGCTCGATCCGGTCAACTGGACGGTGAGTGCAAAGGAGATGACGCACATCATCAACCTGATTGCCGCCGTGCGCGAGGGCATCGGCTACGAGACCGACCTGGCGATCGACTGTCACGGGCAGTTCGACGTGCCCTCCGCGATCACGCTGGCCAAGGCCGTGGAGCCGCTGCGCCTGATGTGGCTGGAGGAGCCGGTCCCGGCGGAGAACATCGATGCGCTGGCGCAGGTGCGCGCCAAGACCAGCACCGTCATCTGCACCGGCGAGAACCAGTACACGCGCTTCGAGTTCCTCGAGCTGCTACAAAAGCAGGCGTGCGACGTGATTATGCCCGACCTGTCGAAGGCCGGCGGCATCATGGAGGCCAAGCGCATCGCCGACATTGCCGATGCCTTCTACGTGCCCATCGCGCCGCACAACGTCTCGTCGCCGCTGGGGATGATGGCAGCGTGCCACGTCTGCGCTGCGGTCGCCAACTTTTTGGTGTTGGAGTTCCACGGGCGGGAGATCCCGTGGTGGAACGATCTCTGCGACGGGGACAAGCCCTTCATCCGCGGCGGCTGGATGCACGTCTCCGAAGCGCCCGGCATCGGCGTGGAACTGAACGACAAGGTCGCCAAATCGCTGCTGTGGCCGGGGGATACGTACTTTGATTAGGTGGCGACGCTTTGTGAAAAATGGAAACGTATGGTAATGCCACAACATGACAGGGACAAAATGAGCGTATTAGAGCGGGAACAGGCCGAAGCCGAACTGATGCAACAGCGCGCCCTGCTGGAAGAACGCGTGGCCGAACGCACCGCCGCGTTGACGCAAGCCAATCAACAGCTCAGAGCGGAAATTGCCGAGCGCAAGCAGACCGAAGCCCTCCGAGAAGCGAGTGAACAAAACGCCCGCCGCCTGGCCCACCAGTTGCGCATCGTCAATCAGATCGGGTTGGAGATCGCGGCGGGGCTGGAGTTCGAGCCGTTGATGCAAACACTGTACGAACAGTGCCGGCAGATCGGCGACGCCGATACATTTTATGTCGCGCTCTATGATACTACGACCGGGATGCTGACGCTGCCGGTCAATTACAAAGACGGCGAGCGCCGCACCTTTGCCCCGCGCAACCTCAAGGATAATGCCGGCCTCGCCGGTTATATCATCGAGCACCCGCAGACCCTCCATATCGCCGATCTTTCTGATATTCCCCCCGGCATCTCGCCGGTCAGACAATCCGGCACACCGACCCGTTCATTCATCGGCGTGCCGCTGATGTTGAACGAGCAAGTGGTGGGCGTTCTCTCTATGCAAAGCCACAAACCCAACGCCTATACCCCCGACCAGATTGCGACATTGGAAATGCTCGCTACCCAGGTCGCCATTGCTATCCAAAACAGCCGCCTCTACGCACAAGTCCAAAACGAGCGCGACTTAGCCAACGCCCTGGTGGACAATATGCCCGGCGTTTTCTGCCTGGTCAATCGCCAGGGCAGTCTCGTGCGCTGGAACAAACTGGCCGAAAGGCTGATGGGCTATACCCCAGAAGAGATCCGTGAGCTGGAGAGTACACAGTTGATCGTCGCGGAGGAACGGGAGCGGCTCGACGCGCTGTTTACCCAGGTCTTTGCGGATGGGCGCGCCGCCGGCGAGATTCACCTGGCTGCCAAAAATGGCGACGTCATTCCTGTCTATCTCAGTGGCGCGCGCATCCAGATTGGGGAGGAACTGTACATGCTCGGCATCGGCCTGGACATCACCGAACGCCAACAGGCCGAGCGGGAATTGGCCCAATCGCGCGAGCAATTGCGCAATCTGGCCGAGTACCTGCAATCCGCGCGGGAACAGGAGCGCACAACCATTGCCCGCGAGATTCACGACGAATTCGGCCAGGCGTTGACGGCGCTAAAAATCGATCTGGCATGGCTCGCCCGACACTTGCCCGCGCCGTCTGACCTGGCGGGTAAGGTAGACATTATGCTGAACCTCGTGGATGACGCCATCAACACAGTACGGCACATCGCCACCGAGTTGCGCCCCGGCCTGTTGGACGACTTAGGGTTGGTCGCGGCCATCGAGTGGCAGACGCAAGATTTCGCCCGGCGCACTGACCTCACGTATACCTTATCTTTGGGCGATCACGACCTCGACCTGGAGCCAGACCTGGCGACCGCGCTCTTTCGCATCTTGCAGGAATCCTTGACCAACGTGGCCCGGCACGCCGAGGCGACGCACATCGAAGTGGCGTTGGACGATCAGCCTGCGCTGTTGACTTTGCGTGTGCGTGACAACGGCCACGGGATTGCGCCAACGCAATTAGCCAGCAACCATTCGCTCGGTTTGATGGGGATGCGCGAGCGCGCCCGCGTGTGGGGCGGCGATGTCGTCGTCGAAGGCCGCACCGGACAAGGCACGACTGTCACCGTACACATCCCCCAACCCGCCGTCCGTGCGCACGCTCTGGGGGAATGGCTATGATTCGGGTGTTGGTCGTGGATGATCACGCCGTTGTGCGGCGGGGCGTCGTGCAAATCGTGACTGAGGCGGCGGAGATGCAGTGTACGGGCGAGGCCGGTACCAGCGTCGAGGCGCTGCGCCTGGCGCGCGCGCACGAGTACGACGTGGTCGTGCTCGACATCCACCTGCCGGATGGCAGCGGCCTGGATGTACTCAAACAACTGCGCGCGTTCAAGCCGGGCCTGCCGGTGCTGATGCTCAGCATGTACCCCGAACAGCAGTATGCGCTCCGCGCGCTGCGAGCGGGCGCGATGGGCTACCTGACCAAAGACAGCGTGCCGGATGAACTGGTCGCGGCGCTGCACAAGCTGGCGCGCGGCGAGCATTATGTCAGCCAATCGCTGGCGGCGACGTTGGCCGCGCAGTTGGGCGCGGGTGGCCCGTCGCCCGAAGACCCCACGCCGGTCGAAGCCCTCTCGGACCGCGAGGAACAGGTGTTGCGCCTGCTCGCGGCCGGCCAGACTGTCTCTCACATCGCCCAAACGCTATCCCTCAGCGTCAAGACCGTCAGCACCTATCGCGCGCGCATCCTGGATAAATTGCACCTGACCACGACCGCAGAATTGATCCGCTACGCGCTGGATCACGGTCTGGTGGATTAGTCAGGTGTTTTGCGGACGAGCATAGCTCGTCCGCAAAACACCCACTTGCATGACTTGTTTTTGAAGGCGTGTGTAAGAGGCTCTGCCTCTTGACACACGCCTTTTTGTTTCGGCGATGTAGGACAATTCCTACAACCAGGATAAGGCTTTGTCTGATAGACCGGCGCGCATTGATCGGGTAAACTGAGTGTGGAGTATTCTGCTGATCTAAGGGAGCCTATGCAACCGGTATTACGTGTCTTTATCGCCGACGATTCCGCGCTGGTGCGCGAGCGGGTGCGCGCGCATCTGGCCGAGATGGAGAATGTCAAGCTGGCAGGCCAAAGCGCCAGCGCGCCGGAAGCTATTGCGGCGATCCGGCAATTGCGCCCGGATGTGGCGATTCTGGACGTGCGGATGCCGGGCGGCAATGGCCTGCGGGTGCTCGAAGCGATCAAGCAAGACGCCGCGCCGCCGCTCATCATTGTGCTGACGGCGTTTGCCTACCCACAGCACCGCGTCAAATATCTGGCGGCCGGCGCAGACTATTTCTTCGACAAGGCCGCCGAGTTCGAGCAGGTATTTGTCGTGTTGAAGGCCGTCCAGGAAACCCGTAGCGGTCAGGAGGCTGAAAGTGAGGCATAGCATGATGACTCATATTCAGCAACGGCTCGAAAGCATGGTATCTTCGCCAAAATTCGGCGGGATGAGGGTATTCAGGTTGGGGTTGATGATAAGCGTCGCCTGTTTGTTGTTGACTGCTTGTGGGCGCGCATCAACTGCCCCCCGGCCACCCCAGGCTGAAAAGGGTGTTCTGGATTTGCGCACATGGGATTTCACGCGCGATGGCGAGCTGAGTCTGGCCGGGGAATGGGGGTTCTATTGGGCGCAATTCGTCGACCCAGCAGCGCTGGCTGCCGGACAGCCGCATCTCACCGGCTTGATTCAACTTCCGGCATCGTGGAACGGGTATAACGTGGATGGCAGGCCGCTCTCCGGTGACGGCTATGCCACCTATCACCTGGAAATCTTGTTGGATGCTGCGCATACCCCTGCGTTGGCCTTCAAAATGCCCGAAGTCGAGACGGCGTATGTGCTGTACGTCAACGGGCAGGTCATCAGCGCCAACGGGAATGTGGGGAAAACGCCGGCCACGATGCAGCCACAGTGGTTGCCTCGGATCGCGCACTTCACCGCAGATAGCGATCGCGTCCAGGTATTGCTCCAGATATCCAATTTTCATCACCGCAAGGGCGGCGCGGGTCAAAAAATCCTCTTGGGCGCAGAGCATGACATCCGGGACATCCGCGAAAGACAGCTCAATTTTGAATTCTGGCTATTCGGCAGTCTTTCGATGATGGGACTGTATCACGCCGGGCTTTTTGCGTTCCGCAGAAAAGACCCTTCTCCCCTGTACTTTGGACTGTGTTGCTTTCTGATGGCAATCAGGATTTTGGTCACGGGTGAATATTACCTCAGCCAAGCCTGGCCTACGCTCAGTTGGGAATGGATGGTCAGGCTCAATTATCTCTCTTTTGGTCTGATGCCGCCGATTTTTGTCGCATACACGCGCGTCCTTTTCCGGGAAGTGTCCGTGTGGTCGCAGCGTGCGCAGGCAGTGGGCGCGACGGTCTTTGGTGTGCTCGTGTTGGTGACGCCGGCCAGGGTTTTCACCCATTTCCTGCCGCCTTATCAGATGCTGGTGCTGGCGACCGCCGCCTATACAAGCTACGCGCTTTTTCTGGCCGTCAAACGTAAACGCCCCGGCATCCTCATCTTTTTAGCCGGGTTTGGCGTCTTACTGGTGACGATGCTCAATGACATTCTGAACAGCAACAACGTCATTCGCACGGGGTATATTGGGCCGTTCGGCACGTGGGCTTTCATTTTCGCGCAAGCGGTCTTGTTGGCGCGGCGCTTTTCCACGGCCTTTTTCCAGGTAGAAACCCTGTCGCAAGAACTGGAACAGCGGGTGATCGCTCGCACGCAACGTCTGGCGATGGTCGCTGCGTTGGGTGAACATCTCAATACGATTCTGGACCCTGACGAACTGCTGGCGGAGGTGGTGAATCGCGCCAAAATGCGTTTTGACTATTATCACGTTCAAATCTTCCTGATGGATGAATCTCAAACCGTTTTGGAGTTGGCTAAAGGGTATGGCCGGATTGGCGAAGCAATGAAACGTCAGGGATGCCGGTTGGAATTGGCGACGGCGCAGAGTTTGATCGCGCGCAGCGCCCGCGAAAAGCAAGTGATTGTGGCGCAAGATGTGCGCCACGAGGCGATCTGGCTCTATCACCCTTTGTTGCCCGATACATTGGCCGAGATCGCCGCGCCGATGATCCTGAACGATCAAGTGCTGGGTGTGTTGGATGTGCAACAGGACTGTGTAGCCGGGTTGGATGAAGGTGACGCGCATCTGCTGCGTTTGCTGGCGAGCCAGGCCGCGGTGGCCCTGACCAACGCGCGACTGTTCGCCCAGGCTCAGCAACGGGCCGCCGAGTTGGCGCAGGCCAAAGCCTGGGCCGAAGAACGCAGCCAGGCCGCCGAAGCCGCCAATCGCGCCAAGAGCATCTTTCTGGCGAACATGAGCCATGAACTGCGCACGCCGCTCAACGCCGTGTTAGGGTTCACGCAATTGATGATCTACGATACCAATTTGACCGACGACCAACGCGAGGACCTGAGCATTGTGGGCCGCAGCGGGGAGCATCTGCTGGCGTTGATCAACGACGTGCTGGAAATGTCCAAGATCGAGGCCGGGCGGGTGGAATTGCGCGTGGATAGGTTCGACCTCCGCTACATGCTGCAAGGGCTGGTTGAAATGTTTCGCCTGCGCGCCGAACAAAAGGGGCTGTACCTGACGTCCGATATTGCGCCCGATGTCCCAGACTACATTCGCGCCGACGAAGCCAAACTGCGCCAGGTGCTCATCAACTTGCTGGGTAATGCCGTCAAGTTCACCCAAGAGGGCGGCGTCACCCTAAGGGTAAGAAGTAGGCAGTATGAAGTAGGGAGTAGGGAATATGAAGTGAAGCGGGTAGAAGCGGTGTGCGCGCCAACTTCCGGCTTTCCTATTCCGTCTTCCTTAACCCCTACTCCTTACTCCTTACTCCCTACTCCTTGCTCCTTACTCCAGTTCGAAGTCGAAGACACCGGCGTCGGCATTGCGCCCGAAGAGCAAGCCATGCTCTTCGACGCCTTTGCACAAACATCCAGTGGCCGCCAATCAGGGGAAGGCACCGGGTTGGGGCTGCCGATCAGCCGGCAGTATGTCCAGATCATGGGCGGTCAATTGCGCTTCGACAGCGCGCCGGGTCAGGGTAGCTGTTTCGCGTTCGATCTGCCGCTGCTGCCCGCTGACACACCCGAAAACCCAGATGATCCCGCCACAGCCGCGTTGCCGGCGCCGCGCCAGATTATCGGACTGGCGCCCGGCCAACACGCGCCGGATGGCGGCCCATACCGCTTGCTGGTGGTCGAAGATGTCGCCGTCAATCGCAAGCTGATGCTGGACTTGTTACACTCGTGGCGTCCGGATGGTGATGCCGCTCCCGTGATCGGGCTGCGCGAAGCGCCCAACGGCCAGGAGGCCGTCGCGCTCTGGGAACAATGGCGGCCACACCTGATCTGGATGGATATCCAAATGCCGGTGCTGGATGGGTACGCCGCCACACGTCAGATCCGCGCGCAAGCCGCGCGTGGCGAGTCTCCCACGCCCGGCGTGTTTCCTACGCCCATTATCATTGCATTGACGGCCAGCGTATTTGAAGAGGAGCGCGCGCAGACCATGGCCGAAGGCTGCGATGACTTTGTGCGCAAGCCTTTCCAGCAGGCGGAAATCTGTGCGGTGTTGGAGAAGCATCTTGGGTTGCGCTTTGTATACGCGGAGACAGAGAATGAAAATAGAGAGGTGAGCGCATCTCTATCTGACTTCTCTATCTCGTCCGAATGGAGCGCCGAAATGCAGGAAGCGGCGATTCAGGGCGACATCGAGTGGATGATGACCCTGGTTGAACAGATCAGGATGCAAGCGCCGCCCCTCGCGGAGCAGTTGCGCGCGTGGATTGATAAATTTGAGCATAGAAAGATTCTCGAATTCCTTGAACCTGCAATGGAGGCAAAATGAACTTAGCGCTTTTCTCAGAGGCCATTCAAGTTGACGCGCTGTCGGATTTTATCAAACCGTATGTTGACACGCACTAACAGGGAAGAGAGAGAACTATGAACATAAAAGACAATCAAAGTATCCGGTCGAACATTCTTATTGTTGATGATACCCCAACCAACTTACGCTTGTTATCGCAAATGTTGAGCCAGCACGGCTACAAGGTACGGGTGGCCAACGATGGCTGCCAGGCGCTGGAATCCGTGTACGCTAACCCCCCGGACCTGATCCTGCTCGATATTATGATGCCGGGCCTGGATGGTTATCAGGTCTGTAAACAACTGAAAGACAGTGAGCGTGTCAGGGATATCCCGGTGATTTTTCTAAGCGCCCTGGATGCCTCCCTCGACAAAGTAAAAGCTTTTGCCGCCGGGGGTGTGGATTACATCACCAAACCTTACCAATTGGAAGAGGTGTTGGCGCGCGTTGAAGCGCATTTGAGGTTACATAGATTGCAACGTCAACTGGAAACGCAGAACGCGCAACTGGAGGCCGAAATCATCGAGCGCCAACGCGCCGAGGCCGCACTGCGCCAGTATGCCAGTGAGTTGGAAGCCGGCAACGCCGAATTGGATGCCTTCGCGCATACTGTCGCTCACGATCTTAAAACGCCGTTGACCGCGGTATTAGGTTTTAGCGCACTGCTGGAACAACATCTGGAAAGGTTAACGCCACAGGAGATGCGCGAGCGCCTGCACATGATCACACAGGGCGGTCATAGGATGACAAATATCATCAATGAATTGTTGCTCCTGGCCAGTATACGCAAAATGGACCAGATCAAATGTGGGCCGCTGGATATGGCATCTATTGTTGGCGAAGTCTGCGCCCGTCTGGATGTGTTGATCGAACGTGCCGAGGCCACGATCACCGTCCCCGAACGCTGGCCCACGGCGATTGGCTATGCGCCGTGGGTAGAAGAAGTTTGGGTGAATTACGTGAGCAATGCGCTCAAATATGGGGGACGTCCGGAAACAGGGACACCGCCGCACATAGAACTGGGATTTTCGACATTCGCGCTCGAAACGCCCGCGGATTCACCGGCAGACCCAGACATCGCCGGCGACGCCGCATATCTGCGCCCTTCTACGCTTCAGTCCCAAATCCCCTCTCTGGAGTCCGCTATTGTTTTCTGGGTGCATGATAATGGCCCCGGCATTCCGCAGAACGAGCAGAGCCTGCTGTTTGCGGAGTTCAGTCGCCTGGAACAAACCCGCGCGCAGGGTCACGGATTGGGACTCTCTATCGTGCGTCGCATCGTCGAAAAACTGAACGGCGTTGTTGGCGTGGAGAGCGAGGTGGGGAAAGGAAGCACGTTCTGGTTTACGTTACCGGGTTTGCCGCCACACTGAGGCCCGGCCACTGCCTATCTTTTGGTAGACATAAACCTCGCGCAATTCTATGGTATTATTGTGGTGTTGGAGTTTCGCGGGCGGTAAATCCCCTGGTGGAACGATCTTGCGACGGGGATATACTCTTTATCATAACCTAACCCGGATAAACCGGAACCAAAAGAGCTTTCGCCGCCCGTTTTCTTGCTCATTGTGCAAGAATTTGCGTGGTTAGGCTCTAACCGCCTAACTACAGTTGTGCCATATGGCACAATCAACCGAATAGGAGAAATGTCCATGAAAACCTATCACATCCCGTGTACCGATCTCGCCGTCTCCCGCATCGCCTACGGTTGTATGAAAATCGGCGGCAGTTGGGGGCCGGAGCTGCTGACGCAGGCCGATAAAGACGCAGCGGTCAAAGCCGTCGTCACCGCTTACGAACAGGGCATCACGCTGTTCGATCACGCCGACATCTACACGCGCGGCAAATCCGAAGAGGCCTTTGCCGAAGTGTGGCCCATCATCCCCCGCGAGAAAATTGTCGTGCAAAGCAAGTGTGGCATCCGCTTTGCCGATGACCCGTATCCCGGCGCGCCGCACCGGTTCGACTTCAGTTACGAACACATCGTCGCCTCGGTGGAAGGCAGCCTGCGTCGCCTGCGCACCGATTATCTGGACATCCTGCTGCTGCACCGCCCAGACGCACTGGTGGAACCGGAAGAGGTCGCCCGTGCCTTCGACGATCTCGCTGCGGCGGACAAAGTGCGCTACTTCGGCGTGAGCAACCACACGGCGGCGCAGATGGCACTGCTCCGCATCCACACCGACCAGCCGATTGTGATCAACCAGGTGCAGTTAAGCCTGCTGCATCACTACCTGATCAGCGAGGGCGTCATCGCGAACATCGCCGGGAAGCCTACGGCATTGGCGACGTCCACGTTGGACTACTGCCGCGCGCACGACATCCTCGTCCAGGCATGGGGGCCGGTGGCGGGCGGGCAGGTGTTGAACCCACCTGCCGACGCCACACCGCACGTCAAAGCGACCGCCGCGTTAGTCGCACAGATGGCACAGGAGAAGGGAACGACGCCAGAGGCCATCGCACTGGCTTGGCTGTTATGCCATCCGGCCGGCATCCAGCCTATTATCGGCACGACGAAGCCGGAGCGCATCATCGCCAGTTGCCACGCCGACGAGGTGACACTCACCCGCGAAGAATGGTACGCTCTCTTCACCGCCGGGCGCGGCGAACCACTACCGTGATTCATTTTCACCACGAATTTTCACGAATGTCTGCATTCGCCGAATCTTCACCACTATACCTTTTCATTCGTGAAAATTCGTGTAGATTCGTGGTTTTGTGTCGTCTCAATAAAAAAGGGGGAAAGCTGTCTCTTATACACATCTGACGCTGCCGACGAAGAGGATAGTGTAGATCTCGGTGGTCGCCGGATCATTAAA
>OMKS01002243.1_pt1 | contig 16295 bp, 10 predicted proteins | sample 1674721 | NCBI WGS metagenome assembly OMKS01 (sample SAMN06264996, study PRJEB25208) | sediment metagenome | isolation source: hot spring sediment | place: USA: California | collected 2014-09-02
ATACGAGATCTAGTACGGTCTCGTGGGCTCGGAGATGTGTATAAGAGACAGGTTGATGGGGGAGGCTGAGGCGTCGCCGACTGGGGCCAATGGGGTGATATTCCTGCCGCACATGTCGGGCAGCCATTGTCCGGTGGTGGACCATCAGTCGATGGGGGCGTTCGTGGGGCTGCGGAACATCGTGGGCCGCGGGGATATGCTTCGGGCGATGATCGAGGGGCTGGATTATCAGTTCGTGCAGATCGTGCGGGGGTTGGAGGCGGCGCTGGGCGTGCGGCCGGAGAGATTCGTGGCCATCGGCGGGGCGACGCGGAATGGCTTCTGGATGCAGAACAAAGCGGACATGATTGGAAAGCCTATTGAAACGCCGGAGATTGAGGAGCCGACGCCGCTGGGGGCGGCGATTCTGGCGGGTGTGGGCGTGGGACTGTACAAGGACGTCCGCCAGGCGTATAATACAGTCTACAGGCCCGGGCGCGCCTACGAGCCGGATTTGAAGCTCACGCAGCGGTATGGGCAGTGGCTTGACACGTTTGAGCGTCTGTATCCGGTGCTGAAAGACGTTCATGCCTCGATCCGGGCCGGGCTGGCTGGTGGTTAGTGGCTCGTGGCTGGTGCTCTACGCCTCGTGGTTGGGGCATGGGCTCACGGACGGGGGACGAGGCCCTGGCAGGGATGGAAGCCCAGGAGTTTTTTGCAGGCAGCACCTATCTAATGCGTCAAAACACCGGTAAGTTGTAAGGATTTCAAGGATAGTTGTGGGCCGTACATGAATAAGGCACTACTGAACAGTATTCTTGCAGGGATTCTTGTGACGATGGGCGGCGGCTGCCGCCGGGCGGTGCAGGAGCCGATCTTGCCGGTGGCGGTTCCGGAGACGTTTTCCGTGTCGGGGACCCGGCCGATGGTGGAGCGGTGGTGGGAGCATTTCGACGATGGGCAATTGAACGGTCTGGTGGACGAGGCGCTGGGGGGTAATTTCGACCTTCAGGCGGCATGGGATCGCTTGGCGCAGGCGGAGGCGGTGGCCAGGCGGGCGGAGGCGACGGTGTGGCCATGGGTGGACTGGACGGGATCGGCTTCGACGTCGCGGCGGGATGCGAAGGCCACGGGCACGACGGAGACGCAGGCGCATTCGCTGGGTTTGGCGGCCGGTTATGAGGTGGACCTGTGGGGGGAATTGGCGTCGACGCGGCGAGCGGCGTGGCTGGACGTGGAGGCCCAGCAGGAGGCGGTGGATACGGCGGCGATCACGATTTCGGCGTCGGTGGCCGCTACGTGGTATCAACTGGCCGAGGCGCGGGCGCAGGTGCGGATCGCCCAGGCCCAGATCGTGGCCAACAAAGATGTTCTGGAGATTGTGACGGTGCAGTTTCGCAACGCCGTCGCGCGGGCCGCGGACGTGCTTCGCCAGCGTCAGTTGGTGGCGTCGACGGAGAGCCAGTTGATCGCGGCGCAGGAGACGGTAGAGGTGTTGCAGTATCGGCTGGCGGCACTGCTGGGTCGGACGCCCGAGTTGGCCTGGGGTGATCGGCCGGTGGGTCTGGCGGATGTTGGGGAACTGCCGGCGGTGGGGCTACCGACAGAGGTGCTGTGGCGTCGGCCGGATGTCCGGCAGGGATACCGGCAATTGCAGGCGGCCGACCAGCGGCTGGCGGCGGCGATTGCGGACCAGTATCCACGGTTGAGTCTGTCGGCCGGGGTCTCGACGTTCTCCGGGGCGCCGGTGCGGGATTTGTTCAGGGACTGGCTGACGACGCTGGCGGCGAACGTGGCCGGGCCGGTGTTCGACGCCGGCCTGCGCAAGGCCGAGGTGGAGCGCCAGCGGGCCATCGTCTCGGAGCGGGTCCATACGTGGTCGGGCACGGTTCTGAAGGCTTTGGCGGAAGTGGAGACGGCGCTGTCGCAGGAGCGCCAGCAGGCGATGTTTCTGAGCAGTATCCGGGAGCAGCTCGAACTGGCCCGGCAGACATACGAGCGCAACCGGGAATCGTTCATGAAGGGGCAGGTCGACTACATACGGGTACTGGAGTCGTTGCAGTCGCTCCAGGCCCTGGAGCGCAGCGAGGTGACGGCGCGGCGGACGTTGATCGGGCGGCGGATTGACCTGTATCGGGCGACGGCCGGCTCGTGGGACAAGCCGCGGCCGGGCGGGGCGGGCGATTACTTTACCGCGGAGCACGCCGAGGACGTGAAGGACGCGGAGGATGCGTTGGTGACCGACAACCGCGGGCAGGATGCCCGCGGCACACAAGGGCGGGACGCCCTCGCCACGAGGGGTGATTCAGGTAATGCACAGGTGAGTCCATGACAACAAGTGAGAAGGGCAAGTCGAGGCGGACGGGTCGGCCCGGCATCGTGCGGATGCTGGTCAGCGCGGTGGTCCGTTTGATTGCGGCGAGCGTGGTGGTCTTTGGGGCGACGCTGGCGTACAAGCATCTGCTGGCGACCAGTCCGACGGCCGCGCGGGCCAAACCGCCCCGGCAGGCGCGGCTGGTGGAGGCGGTCGAATTGAAGAAGTCCGCGCACACGGTGACGGTTAAGCAGAATGGGCAGGTGATCCCGGCACAGGAGGTGACTCTGCAGCCGCAGGTTTCGGGCAAGATCGTGGAGGTCTCGGAGTACGTGGTGCCTGGGACGGCGGTCAAGGCCGGACAGAAGCTGATCGGGATCGACCGGCGTGATTACGAAATTCTCGTCAAGCAGCGTCACGCCGATGTGGTGCGGGTTCAGCGGGATTTGAAGGTGGAGCACGGCAACCAGGCGGTGGCCCGTCAGGAGTACGAACTGCTGGGGGAGGTGCTCGGCGAGCAGGACCGCGAGTTGGTGCTGCGGGAGCCTCAATTGGCGGCGGCCGAGGCGGCTCTGGAGTCGGCGCAGGCGGCGTATGAAAAGGCCCAGCTCGATTTGGGCCGGTGCGAGATCGCGGCGCCTTTCAACGCGATTGTGCAGCAGCGGCACGTGGACCTGGGGGCGACGGTCTCGTCGAACACTCCGTTGGTGACGCTGATTGCGACGGACGAGGCGTGGGTGGAGGTGAAGGTCCCGATCGGGCAGCTTGCGTGGCTGGCCATCCCGCGGGCGAACGGGCAGGCCGGCTCCGATGTGACGCTGCACAATCCGCTGGCGTGGGGGGCGGACAACGTGCGCACCGGGCGGGTGCTGCGTCTGTACGGGGAGGTGGAACGGCAGGGCCAGATGGCGAAGCTGCTGGTGCTGGTGGATGATCCACTGTGCTTGAAGCCGGAGCATCAGGGCAGGCCGAAGCTGCTGATGGATTCGTACGTCAGCGCGGAGATCGAGGGCCGTCGGCTTACGGACGTGTTTGAGATTCCGCGGCCGTATTTTCGGGAGGGCGACGCGGTGTGGATCATGAATGAGAAGGATGAGCTGGAGATCCGGCCGGTGGAGGTGGCGTTTCGGGGGCAGGAGACGGTCTATGTATCGGGCGGTGTGGTCGAGGGCGAGCGGCTGGTGACGACGGACATCGCGGCGCCGGTGGCCGGGATGCCGCTGCGGCTGGACGGCGGTTCCGGGGCGGCCGGAGGCGATGGTCCGCCATCGGAAGGCCGGAGGAGCGGATCATGACGGGCCACGGCCATCACGGCGAGGACCTGGGGATGGGGATCATCGGGTGGATGACGCGCAACCGCGTCACGCCGAACCTGCTCATGATCGTTCTGCTGATCGGCGGGTTGATGGTCGCCCGCAACATCAAGCAGGAGGTCTTCCCCGAATTCGATCTGGACATGGTGATGATCCGTGTGGCCTATCCGGGCTCCAGCCCGGAGGAGATTGAGAAGGGGATCATTCTGGCGGTCGAGGAGCGAATTCGCAGCCTGGAGGGGATCAAGGAGATCACGGCGACGGCTCGGGAGGGCAGCGGAACGGTGATGGTGGAGCTGGAGGCCAGGGCCGACGACCAGCGCGTCTATCAGGACATCAAGCAGGAGGTCGACCGGATTATCACATTCCCGCTGGATGCCGAAGAGCCGGAGGTCAGTCTTCTGATGGTGCGGCGCGAGGTGCTGGACTTGCAGATATACGGAGACGCCAGCGAGTGGGTGTTGCGGGAGGTGGCCGAGCAGGTTCGGGACCGTCTGCTGCAGGACCCTCGGATTACGCAGGTGGACCTGGAGGGGGTGCGGCTGTACGAGGTGGCGGTGGAGATTGACCAGGACACGCTGCGGATGTACAACCTGACGCTGGAGCAGGTGGCCGAACGGGTGCGTCAGACGTCGGTGGAGGTTCCGGGGGGGATGCTGGAGACCGAGGGCGGCGATATATTGCTGCGGGTCAGCGAGCGCAAGTACTGGGCGGGCGAGTTCGCGACGATTCCGCTGATTACGACGGCGGACGGGTCCGTGCTGCGGCTGGGGGATATTGCGCAGGTGCTGGATACGTTCGAGGAGGAGCACCGGTACGCCTCGTATAATGGCAAGCCGGCGGTCGGGCTGGAGGTCTTCCGCGTGGGCAAGCAGACGCCGACCGGGGTGTCGAAGGCGGTGCGGGACGCGATGGAGGAGATCGAGAAGGACCTGCCGCCGGGGATCGAGTGGGTGATCAACAACGACCGTTCGGATGTTTACCGGCAACGGATGCAGTTGTTGCTCAAGAACGCCGCGATAGGTCTGGCGCTGGTGCTGGTGCTGCTGGGGCTGTTCCTGGAGTTCCGGCTGGCGTTCTGGGTGACGATGGGGATTCCCATTTCGTTCCTGGGGTGCTTCCTCTTCCTGCCGGTGCTTGGCGTGACAATCAACATGATATCGATGTTCGCGTTCATCATCGCGCTGGGTATCGTGGTGGACGACGCCATCGTGGTGGGCGAGAACATCCACGATTACCGGGCCCGCGGGATGGGGCGAATGGAGGCGGCGATCCGCGGGGCGCGGGATGTGCTGCTCCCTGTAACATTCAGCATTATCACGAATATCGTGGCGTTTGTTCCATTGGTCTTCGTGCCGGGGATGATGGGCAAGATCTGGCGGGTGATTCCGATGGTGGTGATCACGGTGTTCGCCATTTCGTGGGTGGAGTCGCTGGTCATACTGCCGTGCCATCTGGCGCACGGCCACGGGGACGAATCCAGGCGTCGGGGACTGCTGGGGGCGGTGCAGTATGGATTCAGCCGCGGCCTGCGGTGGTTCGTCGACAGGGTCTATGCGCGGTTTCTGGATTTCTGTATTCGATTCCGCGTGATGACGGTGGCGGTGGGCGTGGCGGTCCTGATCGTGATTCTGGGGTGGGTGGACAGCGGCCGCATCGGGATGATTCTGATGCCGCGGGTGGAGTCGGACCAGGCGGTCGTGACGGCGCTGCTGCCCTATGGGTCGCCGCTGTCGCGGGCCGAGGAGGTTCGGGACAAGCTGGTGAAGACGGCGGACGTACTGGTGGCCGAGCACGGGGGCGACAGGCTGTCGTTGGGCATCTACGATGTAATCCGGGACAACCGGGTGGAGGTCCGGGTGTATCTGACGGATCCGAAGATCCGGCCTATCACGACGGCGGCGCTGACAAATCTCTGGCGGCAACGGGTGGGGGCGATTCCGGGCCTGGAGAGCCTTCGGTTTGAGTCGGATCGGGGCGGGCTCGGCGGCGGAGCGGCGCTGACGATCGAGCTGAGCCATCGAGACATCGACGTGCTGGATCGGGCGTCGGAGTCGCTGGCGGAGCGGCTGGCGGATTTCTCGAACGTCAAGGACATCGACGACGGGTATACGCCGGGCAAGCGGCAGTTCGATTTCAGCCTGACTGAGGAGGGCCATGCCCTGGGGCTGACGCAGCAGTCGCTGGCGCGGCAGCTTCGCAACGCCTTCTACGGGGCCCAGGCCGTTCGCCAGCAGCGGGGCCGCAACGAGGTGAAGATCAAGGTTCGGCTGCCCCGCGAGCAGCGGGTGCGGCTGTATGACCTGGAGAATCTGCTGATTCGCACGCCCGCGGGCACGGATGTGCCGGTGGCGCAGGTGGCGACGGTCAAACCCGGCCGGGCATATACCACGATCACGCGGCGCAACGGCCGACGCACCGTCACGGTGACGGCCGATGTGGAGCCGATCTCCCAGACGAGCCGGGTGATGGCGACGCTGGGGGAGGAGGCGCTGCCTCAACTGGCGGACGACTTCCCGGGGCTTTCCTACGCATGGGAGGGCCGGCAGCAGGACTTGAAAGAGAGTTCCGATGCCCTGCTGAGGGGACTGCTGTTGTCATTGTTTGTCATCTACGCGTTGCTGGCGATTCCGTTTCGCAGTTACTACCAGCCGCTGATCGTTATGATGGCGATTCCATTTGGGATTGTGGGGGCGGTGCTGGGGCATATCATCATGGGCTACTCGCTGAGCCTGATGAGCCTGATGGGGATCGTGGCGCTATGCGGGGTGGTGATAAACGACTCGCTGGTGCTGATCGACTACGCGAACCGGCTGATGCAGGCGGGGCTCGGGCCGTTTGAGGCCATTCACCAGGCGGGCGTGCGGCGATTTCGCCCGATTCTGCTGACGACGCTGACGACGTTCGGGGGGCTGGCGCCGATGATCTTCGAGACGTCGCGGCAGGCGCGGTTCATGATTCCGATGGCCATTTCGCTGGGGTTCGGGATTCTGTTTGCGACGGTGATTTCGCTGCTGATCGTGCCGTGCCTGTTCCTGATGGCCGAGAACGTGAGGGAGTTCACCGGGCACGTGGCGACGGCAGGGATCAGGGGTCAGGAGTCAGGGGCCGGGCCCTGAACGCCGATCCCTGGTCCAGGCGTCATTGCATTTTGCGGATGCGGACTTCGATGTCTTTTTGGTCGGCGAGCAGGGCCGTGAGTCTCTTGGGGTCGGTCTGGCCGTAGTGGTAGGGGTAGAGGATCCTGGGTTTGAAGGCGACGGCGGCGTCGGCGACCATTTCGGGGGTCATGGTGTAGGGCAGGTTCATGGGCAGGAAGGCGATATCGATTTTCTGGAGGGCCTTCATTTCGGGGGTGTTCTCCGTGTCGCCGGCGACGTAGAGGCGGGTCTTGCCGAGGGTCAGGATGTAGCCGTTGCCGTGGCCTTTGGGATGGTAGGGTTGGCCGTTGTCGCGCTTGTGGACGATGTTGTAAGCGGGGACGGCCTCGATTTTGAGCCCATCAAGGGTCTTGGTGTCGCCGTTTTTCATGATGATGCCGCCGGTGATCTTCTCGGCGCAGAGCTGGGTCAGGATGACGGTGGTTTTGTCCGTGCGAACCGTGGCCAGGGCCTTGGGGTCGAGGTGGTCGCCGTGTTCGTGGGTCAGCAGGATGAGGTCGGCCTTGGGCAGTTTGGTGTAATCGGCGAGGCGGCCGTAGGGGTCGATGTGAATGACCTTGCCCGAGTATTCGAGCATGAGCGTGCCGTGGCCGATGAAGGTGAGCTTGATGTCGCCGGTTTCGGTTTTGATGATGTCAACCTGCGGCGGTTCGGGCGTCTCGACCGCACGAACGACACCGACGCACAGCAGCAGCGCCAGGGCCGCGATTCGGAATGAGATTGCCAAGTTGTTCATCGTTTACTCCTTTCTTGGTTTAAGATGGTTGCGAATCTGTTCATTCGATACTCCTGCTGGTAGTAGGTGAATAATGGTTGGTGGTCGGGCGGTGGGTTAGACGGACACAGGGGCGGATTATTTCAGGCAAAGGGCGGAACCCGAAGAGCAAGGGCCGCCACGGGGGCTGTTCAGGATTTGAGATTCTGCGAATGGGGATGGAGTCGGGGCGGTAGTATGGTATACTAGGTTGGCAGTCTCCGCGTGGACAAGAATCCCGATGTACATCGGGGTCCACCCTGCGGGGCTGTGTTCGCAGAATCCGCGTGCGCAGGCAGTTGCACAGTGCACGAGGCTCGGTTTACAGTAGGGCAGGTCCTGCCATCGAGTTTTTCCGAGGCTTTGCGGGATCGTCTGCAATAGGGGCCCGGGTTGGTGCGTCTTTGGGGCTGAATGATCGCGCGACGGAGCAAGTTTGCGCCTTTTGAGCCGTACTTCGGAGAAATGTGATGCCGTCGTCGGATCGTAGTGCGGCGGGCCGAGTGGGTATGCAGCGGCGGCCCGGCGTTATCGTGGTTCTCCTCGTGTTCGTAGTGGTATTGGGGGTTGGGGTCTGCGCCGGGGCGCCGGACCTGGAGACGGCCGAGCGGCAGTATCAGACGGGGCGGTACAATGAGTGCCTGGAGACGACGGTGCAGGCGATCAAGGAGGGGGTTTTCTCCATGCAGTGGCATCTGCTGCTGATCCGCTCGCAGATGGCGCTGGGGTTGTATGAGGATGCGGCCGGGGCCATGGAGGCGGCGCTGCAGGATTACACGTTCAGTATCCGGCTGATGCTGTTGGCGCACGAGGTCTTTCAGGCGAACGGGCGATTGGACCGGGCGAACGAGATGCTGGCGACGATATACCGGATCGCGGGGGACCGACGGGTGGGATATATGACGGGGCGGGAGATGGTGGCACTGGGCCGGACACTGCTGAAGATGGGCGCTGAGCCGCGGCAGGTGCTGGACCAGTTCTACCATCGGGTGCTGCGGAACGACCCGAACTGCCGGGAGGCCTATGAGGCGATCGGGGAGCTGGCGATTGGCAAGCAGGACTATGCGATGGCGGCCGAGCACTACCGCGAGGCGATTCGGCGGTTCGGGGATGACCCGGCGTTCCATACGGGGCTGGCGCGGGCGTTCTACAACAGCGATCGGCGGGCGATGCTGGGGGCGCTGAGCGATGCGCTGGAGGTGAACCCGAATTACGCGGACGCCCTGGTATTGCTGGCCGAGCACCAGATCGACTGCGAGGACTACCGAGCGGCGTTTGATACGCTGGATTCGGTGCTGATGGTCAATCCGTGGCATCCTCAGGCATGGGCATACGAGGCGGTGCTGGCGCGGCTGGGCAATGACCCGGATGGGGCGGAGAACCGGCGGAGCCAGGCGTTGAAGTACTGGCCGACGAATCCGGAGGTGGACTATCTGATCGGGCGCAAGCTCTCGCAGAACTATCGGTTCAGCGAGGGCTCGACGCATCAGCGGCAGGCGCTGGCCTATGACCCGAATTACCTGCCGGCGAAGCTGCAACTGGCCGGCGATATGCTTCGGCTGGGAATCGACGACGAGGGGTGGAGGCTGGTCGAGCAGGTTCACGCGGCCGATGCGTACAATGTGGAGGCGTACAACCTGGCGAGCCTTCGGGACAAGATGGCCGGGTACAGGACGCTGGAGGCCGACGGTTTCATCGTGCGGATGGCGGCGAAGGAGGCGGCGGTCTACGGGGACCGGGTGCTCAAGTTGCTGCGCGAGGCGCGGGACGTGCTGTGCGAGCGATACGGCTGCACGCTGCGGGCGCCGGTGACGGTGGAGATATTCGAGAACCAGCAGGATTTCGCGGTTCGGACGTTCGGTATGCCGGGCGGGGACGGGTTTCTGGGGGTCTGCTTCGGGAATGTGATTACGGCCAACAGCCCGAAGGCGGCCGTGCCGACGAACTGGGAGGCGATGCTGTGGCACGAATTCGCCCATGTGGTGACGTTGAACCTGACGGCGAATAAGATGCCGAGGTGGTTGAGCGAGGGCATCAGCGTGTACGAGGAGTTGCGGCGGGACCCGACGTGGGGCCAGCGGATAAACCCGACGTATCGCAAGATGATTCTGGAAGGGCAGTTGACGCCGGTGGGCCGGCTCAGTTCGGCGTTCATGGACCCACCGACGCCGATGCACTTGCAGTTTGCGTATTACCAGGCGTCGCTGGTGGTCGAGTATCTGGTGGAGCGCTACGGGATGGACAGCCTGCGGGCGATCCTGAAGGACCTGGGCGAGGGGCAGCGGGTCAATGAGGCGATCTCGCGCCATGCTGAGGCGATTGAGCGGATTGAGAACGACTTCGCGCTGTTTGCGAAGGCGCGGGCACAGGGGCTGGGAGAGGGCGTGGACTGGGCCGAGCCGCCGCGAGATCGGGTGGATGTGCGGGATGTCAACGCGGTGGCGACGTGGCTGGAGGATCATCCGAACAGCTACTGGGGGCTGCGGATTTACGCGGGGCTGCTGTTGGCCGATGAGCAGTGGGAGCGGGCGAAAAAGCCGCTGGAGAAGCTGATGGATCTGTATCCCGGGGATACGGGCGACGGCAATGCGTATCTACGGCTGGCGCAGGCGCACCGCAAGCTTGGCGAGGCGGAGGACGAAGCGCGGGTGCTGGGGCAACTGGCGGAACTGAGCAGCGAGGCCGGTGAGACCTACGTGCGGTTGATGGAAATCGGCATGGAACGCCAGGATTGGGAGACCGTGGCGGTCAATGGGCGGCGGTATCTGGCGGTGTACCCGCTGCTGGGGACGACATACGTGCAGTTGGGACGGGCGTACGAAGCGTTGGGCCGGACGCATGAGGCCATCGGGGCGTACCAGCGGGTGCTGTTGCTGGACCCGGCGGACCCGGTCGATGCGCATTACCGGCTGGCCAGGCTCTACCGCGGCAGTGACCTGCGGGCGGCGCGGCAGCATGTTCTCGAGGCGCTGGCCGATGCGCCGCGGTTCCGGGAAGGACATAAGCTGTTGTTGGAGATTGTCGAGGAATTCGAAGGCAAGAGCAAAGAGTGATACGAATGACCCAGACACTGAACTCAAAACGTAAAACCCAGAGGCCAAAGCCAAGACTCAAAGCCCAAAGCCATGTCCCGAAGTACTTCGGGATCGCGCGGGCGGGGCGGTTGTGGGTTTTGAGTTGCGGCTTTGGTTTTTCAGCTTTGAGTTTACAGTTGCATCGTGGGGTGGCGGCATGAGGCGGCGATGGTATGTTATGGCTGGGATGTTGCTGGCGGCGGGCCTTGCCGGTGTGCCGCTGGCCGGGCGGTTCTATGACCGCGGGGGGGCGCCGGACTGGAGGGTCGATCCGGAGTTTGAGAAGGACGTGTTTACGTTCGTTCGGATCGAGTATTCATCGGGCTACGGCGGAGGACGGGGCTTCGGGGGTTCGCCTTATGGAGGGCGGGGCGGACGTGGGGGCCGCTGGGCGACGGACTATCCGGACAGCGACCTGAATTTCTCGTATCGACTGCAGCAGTTGACGGCGATGGAGGTGAACCCCGACGGCGTGGTGCTGACGCTGACGGACCCGACGCTGTTCGACTACCCGTTCATCTATATTGTCGAGCCGGGGGACCTGGTGTTCAGCGAGACGGAGGTTCTGGCCCTTCGCAAGTACCTGCTCAACGGCGGGTTTCTGATGGTGGACGATTTCTGGGGCGAGGCGGAATGGTACAATTTCTATCGCCAGATCAAGCGGGTCTTTCCCGACCGCGAGCCGCAGGAGGTACCGCTGGAGCACCCGATCTTCCATGCGGTGTTCGATTTGAAGGAGCGGCCGCAGATTCCGAGCATCAATCACGCGCTGGGGGGGCGGGCGTACGGGATTACCTGGGAGCGGGAAGACGCCCGGGAGGTGCACTACAAGGCGATCTACGACGACAAGGGCCGGATGATGGCGTTCATCTGCCACAATACGGACCTGGGCGACGGGTGGGAGCGCGAGGGTGAAAATGAATGGTATTTCCGGGAGTTCAGCGAGAAGAAAGCGTACCCGCTGGGGATTAACATTGTGTTCTACGCGATGACGCATTGACGTGAAAGGGATGTGAATTTGGCGACGAAGGCATACGAATTTGAGCGGTGGGCGGTCGAGCAGATCGCCGGGGCCCGGCAGCGGATCGCAGCCGAGCTGGGCAAGGTGATCATCGGGCAGCAGGACGTCATCGAGCATCTGCTGATCTGCGTGTTGTCGGGCGGGCATGGCCTGGTGACCGGGGCGCCGGGGCTGGCCAAAACGCTGCTGGTCAAGTCGCTGGCGCAGTTGTTCAACCTAAACTTCCAGCGGATACAGTTCACGCCGGACCTGATGCCGGCGGACATCACGGGGACGGAGATCCTGCAGGACAGCGAACACGAGCGGCGGATGGTGTTCGTTAAGGGGCCGATTTTCGCTAATATGATCCTGGCCGACGAGATCAACCGCACGCCGCCGAAGACGCAGGCGGCGCTGCTGGAGGCGATGCAGGAGCACCACGTGACGGCGGCGGGGGTCTGCTACCCGATCGCCGAGCCGTTCCATGTGTTCGCGACGCAGAACCCGATTGAGATGGAGGGGACGTATCCGCTGCCGGAGGCGCAGTTGGACCGGTTCATGTTCAACGTATATATCGACTACCTGTCGGAGGACGATGAGGTGGCCGTGGTGAACCAGACAACGACGCGGGATCCGGAGCCGATCCAGGCGCTGTTCGACGGCAAGGACCTGATGCGTTTTCACGAGACGGTGCGGGCGGTGCCGACGGCCGAAGACGTGGTGCGGTACGCGGTGCGGCTGGCGGCGGCGTCGCGGCCGGGCGGCAAGGATGCGCCGGATTTCGTGAACGAGTGGGTGACGTGGGGGGCGGGGCTTCGGGCGTCGCAGTACATGGTGCTGGGGTCCAAGGCCCGGGCGCTGCTGTACGGGCGGTCGCATGTGAGTTATGAGGACATCCGGGCGCTGTCGCATCCGGTGCTCCGGCATCGGGTGCTGGTGAATTACCGGGCCGAGGCCGAGGGGGTGACGGTGGATAGTCTGATTGAGCGGCTGTTGGAGGCGGTTCGGGCCGGACGATAGACGATGGACGAGGGACGAAGTACGAAATACGAACGACGAAATACGAACAACGAGATGATTGATCCGGCGGCGCTGATGCGGATCAAGTCGATGGAGCTGCGCGCCAAGGTAATCGTGGAGGGATTCTGGAAGGGGATTCATCGCAGTCCGTATCACGGGTTTTCGGTGGAGTTCACGGAGTATCGCCAGTACGCCTGTGGGGACGATCCGCGGTATATCGACTGGCGGCTGTATGCGCGGAGCGACCGGTTGTATATCAAGAAGTTTCAGGACGAGACGAACCTGCGGTGCCATCTGCTGGTGGATCACAGCCGGTCGATGGGGTTCGCCTCGGGGCCGTACAGCAAGAGCCAGTATGCCGGGACGCTGGCGGCGACGCTGGCGTATTTCCTGTACACGCAGGGCGACGCCGTGGGTCTGGCGACGTTCGATCAGCGGATCGGCCGGTATCTGCCGCCTCGGAATCGCCCGGGGTATCTGCGGCGGATCATCCAGACGCTGGAGGCCAGCCCGGAGGGTCGGGCGACGGACCTGGGGCCGCCGCTGGAGAGGCTGGCGCAGCTCCTGACCAAGCGCGGGCTCGTGGTGCTGATCTCGGACCTGCTGACGAGCGTGGAGCGGCTGGAGCGGGATTTGGGGTATCTGTGCGCCGGCGGGCACGATGTGGTGGTCTTCCAGGTGCTGGACCCGGCGGAGTTGAACTTCGGGTTTGAGTCGCCGAGTCTGTTCGAGGATGTCGAGAGCGGTCGGCGGATGATGGTGGAGCCGGCGGCGGCGCGGCAGGGGTATAAAAAGCGGCTGGGGCGGCATCTGGAGACGCTCAAGGAGGTGTGCCGCAAGCTTGGCATTGATTACCACCTGTTTGCGACGGATCGGCCGTTCGACCTGGCGCTGATGGATTTCATGCAGGATCGGATGAATCGAACGAAGCGGATGAGCCGACGGCGGAGTCGGGTTGGAGGAAGGGCAACGTAGAACTCGAAATACGAAACGAATACGAATGATCCGAATACTGAACTCAAAACGTAAAACTCCAAGGCCAGAACCAGAGCTCAAGGCCCAAAACCGTGTGCATGTCACCCGGCCGGGGCAGTTTGGGGTTTTAAGTTGTGGCTTTGGGCTTTCAGTTTTGAGTTTACAGTTCTATCACGGGCAAGATGCCCGTGCTACGCAAGGGCGGGACGCCCTCGCCACGGGAGGGACTGTATGAGTTTCTTGTACCCGTTGCTGCTGGCGGGGATTTCGGCGATTGCGTTGCCGATCCTGGCGCACATGATCCGGCATCGGACACGCAAGCGCGTGGCGTTCAGTTCGCTGATGTTCGTGCCGACGACGTTGCCACGGTTCACCAGCCGCAGCCGGGTGGAGCACTGGCTGCTGCTGATTCTGCGGTGTCTGGTGATCTGTCTGGTGGCGGCGGCGTTTGCCCGGCCGTTCTTTGCCGCGCCGGTTGAGGAGCCGCCGCGGACCGCGGGCAGGCGAATCGTGTTGTTGCTCGATACGAGCGCATCCATGCGGCGATCCGGGTTGTGGGAGCAGGCCGTGGCGGAGGCCCGGAAGGCGTTGAAGGAGACGGGGCCGGCGGACCGGGTATGCGTGATGCGGTTTGACCGGGATGTGGCGACGGTGGTGGGCTTTGAGGCGTGGGCCGGCGGGATGCACGGGCAGGATGCCCGTGCCGCGATGGAGGCGATTGAGGCATTGCGGCCCGGCTGGGGGGCGACGGACCTGGGGCGGGCGCTGGTGGCGGCGTGCGAGGCGATTGGGGCCGATGATGTTGGCGGCGTATGGACGATGGATGAAAAGCGCGGGCTGGACGCCCGCGACACGCAAGGGCGAGACGCCCTCGCCACGGGGAGGCAGGATGCCCTTGGCAGAGGTGGGCAGGTGGTGCTCATCAGCGACTTACAGCAGGGAAGCGATTTGGCGTCGCTGGCGGGGTATGAGTGGCCGGCGGAGGTGTCGCTGGCGGTGCGGGCGGTGCGTTGCGAGGATGGAACGAACGCCTCGGTGCAGTGGATCAGCGGTGCCCAGGGTCCGGACGCCGCGGGCGATGAGCCAGTGGCTGTGCGGGTGAGCAATGCGGCGGATTCAACGGCCGAGCAGTTCGTCTTGCGATGGGTCGAGGGCGATAGGATAGGTGATGCGAATGACGCGGTGGACGTATATGTGGCGCCGGGATACAGCACGGTGGTGCACGTTGGAAAAGACGATGGACGATGGACGACGGACGACGGACGAGAGATGAATGACGAGCGCTCGCCGTTGCGTCCCTCGTCCCTCGTCCCTCGTCCCTCGGATCCAACGGTGGGGCCGATGCCGTTGACACATGGGGGGCGGGTGGTGCTCAGCGGCGATGCGCATGAGTTCGACAATACACTGTATGTTGCGCCGCGGGGGCGAGGGCGGTTGAGCCTCTTGTATGTGGGGGATGATGATCCGAACGACCCGGCCGGGATGCTGTTCTACCTGCGGCGGGCGTTCGCTGGGGGCCCGGCGGTTCGGCCGGTGGTGGCCTGGCGGCGGGCGGATGAGGCATTGGGGATGACGCTGGAGCAGGCGGATATGGTGATTGCGGCCGGGGCGATGACGACCGAGAATGCGACCGCGGTTCGGCGCTATCTGGAGTCGGGGGGGACGGCGCTTTGGGTGGCATGCGGCGGCCAGACGCCTGGTGAACGAGGGACGACGGACGAGAGACGAGAGACGAGTTTCACCGCAGAGGACGCGGAGACGATCTCCGTATCAGAGCAGGGGCCACGGACGACAGCCCTGGGACTCGGCGGCTCTGATACGCAATACGCAATACGCAATACGAACGACGAATCAGCGACGCTAGGCAGGCTGGCGGGAGTTGAGAATCTGCGGTTGCGGGAGGCGGCGGTGGATGGGTATGCGATGCTGGGACGGCTGGATTTTAGACATCCGCTGCTGGCGGCGTTTGGCGAACCCCGGTTTGGGGATTTCAGTCGTATTCACTTCTGGCGGTATCGCAAGGTGGATGTGGACAAGCTGCCGGGGGCGCGGGTGCTGGCCTGGTTTGACGGCGGCGATGCGGCGTGGATGGAGATCGCCGTGGGCCGGGGGGTGTTGTTCGTTTGGATGTGCGGGTGGGGGCGGGCGGACAGCGATCTGGCGCTGTCGTCGAAGTTCGTGCCGCTGTTGTATTGCTGCCTGGAGCACGGTGGGACATCGGTGGCCATGCAGAGGCAGTATTTTGTGGGGGATAGGGTGAGCTTGACTGATGGACGGTGGACGAGGGATGAGGGGCCGCGGACGGACACGGGCAGGATGCCCGTGCTACGGGTGCGGCGTCCGGATGGGGTCGAGGTGGCGCTGGGGGCGGGTCGGACGACGTTTGCGGGCACGGATCTGCCGGGGATCTATGTGGTGGAGTACTCGCCGGAGCCTGGGCTGGACGATAGACGATGGACGACGAACGATGGACGCCAGTTACGTCCCTCGTCCATCGTCTCTCATCCCTCGGATACCACGGCGGGCGAGATGTCCGAGGACACGGGCGGGATGTTCGTGCCACGCGGTGTGTTTGCGGTGAATGTGGCGGCGGCCGAGAGTCGGACGGCGGTGATGGCCATAGAGGAGCTGGAGACGATGGGCGTGCGGTTCGGGGCGGATAGGCCTGAGCCGACGGCAAAGATGAAAGAAAGACAACAACGTGC
>OMKS01002245.1_pt1 | contig 16270 bp, 7 predicted proteins | sample 1674721 | NCBI WGS metagenome assembly OMKS01 (sample SAMN06264996, study PRJEB25208) | sediment metagenome | isolation source: hot spring sediment | place: USA: California | collected 2014-09-02
TCCTGAAAACAGCTTCATCACCGGACAGAATTTTGTGGTTGATGGCGGGATGACGAAGAAGATGATTTATGTGTAAATTGCCTGAAGTTAAGCATCGGCTAAAACATTCTACAATAAACAAATGACAGACCCAATGCGGCCTGCCATTTGCAGTATGAAAAAAATTCTGTTAAAAACTCAGCCAGTACCGTTCCCGGCGGCACCTTCTAATCAAAATAGTTGATATACCAGTTGTTTTCGTCGAGCAACAGGTTATAAATTTCTTCACTTTTCCCTTCGGGGTACTTTTTCGAAACTGTTTCAGCCAGGAATGATGGATCGTTGCGGCGTTTAGCCACCCGCATCAAATCATAAAACCGTTCACCCTCAAATGCCAGTTCCCTTGCACGTTCGTCCAGCAACTGGTTTTCAAGATAAACCTGTTTGCCGTACAGATCACCAGTCAGATCGATATATCCCAGCACTTTGTTATTGAACGGATCGTGTACATAATTGATATTACCTACCTTTATGCCATCGGTTGATCCACCAAATCCAACTCTGCCGCGCACACCAAGCTGATCTCTGTTGGCCCGGATATCGTAATGAGCTCCGTTATTTACAATGTCAAGTGCCCGGGTTGTAAAAGTACTAACGCCTCCGCTTCTTTCAAAAGCCCACCAGGTATAAACTTCTGCAAGCCACAAGTGAATACCGGCGGCCCGGTAAACAATAAAATCGGCGTCCTGATCGAACACATTTTTGTAAAAGGAATATTTCCAAACCACGGTGTCGGCTTCTGCTGTAAGGAGGTGGGCTGTACGGAAATCACCTTCCGATTTTAAATACAACATCGACTGAACCAATTGGGAATTAAGTGGCACACCATTTTCAACATAGGCATAAGATACGCCATGTCCGCGATACAGGTCACCCGGCCTTCCCCTGTTCCCTATTCTTGTTCTCGAAGGATTGGCTGTATTTTCAATCAAAGTATAGTTGTCCCAAATAGCTTCCCATTTCATTACAGCCTGGTGCGTCGGCTTCAGCATATACCGATGTGGATCGCGGGGATCGAACATCCGTTGGAAATCGTTCTGCTGAAAATTGGCTTTGTTAAACCATAGGGTAAAAATATGTTCGCGGCTATCGATATTTATATATATATTCTGCCAGTTATTGTTCGAGAAACTATTGTCGAGCTGATACCTGAAGTTGTCGGATGAAAAGTTTGTAATTCTCTCAAAATAAGAGGCTGCTTTTCGCAGGTCTCCCTGTGTTAAATACATGTGCCCCAGTAACGCATTCATTGCATGTGGGTTCCAAATGGTCACCTCCCAGGTGTTGTCGTTGTTATCCATGTAATGGTTCACGCCAACTGCTTTTACTTTGGTTTCAAGTTCATTGGTAAAATAATCGATAATCAGTTTTTCGTCGTAATACTGCTTTTCGAGGGTTATGGGATTGTTGTATATGGTATCATTGTAATACCCGTCGCGACTGAACCTGACATCAACACTGTCGATATATGGTTCGCTGGAAGCAAGAAAGTCTTCCACTTCTTCTATGGTGGTGAGCGATTCGTGAATAAAAGGCACTTTGCCGTAAATACGAACAGCATTGAAATAGGCCCATGCCCTCATACAAAGCGCTTCGCCATACAAGCGGTCATAGTTGGTTACCGGGCTGTTTGGATCCATCACCTCGGGGTGTTCTCTTTCCAGCACACGAATGAAATTATTACTTGCCGAGATCAGTTTGAAAAAGTTGGTTGGTAAAACATACTTGTTCTCTTTTGAAACATTAAAGTTGTATATTTCAATCATATCGGCATCTGCATTCTCTGTTATTGTAAGCAGGTCACCTCTCAGTTCGCCAAGAATTACAATTTGCTCCACCAATTGTTGTTGGAGCCCATACAAACCCATTTCTATGGAACGGTATTCATACCAGTCGTCAAACAGTTTATTTTCAGTGATGTTAATTTCCTGATCGGGATTTAAAAAATCTTTACAGGAAGTCGCCACAAGACCTGAAATAAGGATTGAAAAAATAATGACTGTATATTTTCTAATGTTTCTCATTTTGATAGAAATAACTTGTTACAAACCTAATTTAATACCCACAATAAACTGCCTGGGCTGAGGGGTCAGCCCGTAATCGATTCCCTGTTCCATTTGAGCATGGGAGTATGCAAATTCAGGATCGTATCCCAGGTATCTGGTAACGGTGAATAAATTACTGGCAGAAATATAAAACTGTGCATTTCTGAAAGATAAAAATTCATCAGGGATGGTGTAGCTCAGTGAAACATTTTTCAATCGCAAGTACGAACCATCTTCTATCCAGCGCGTGGAGAAAGCGGAATTCCCGACGGGGTCTTCCCACAGGGCACGGGGCACCATAGTTTGGTGCCCGTCGTACTGCCAACGGTTCAGCACATTTGTACTTTGGTTTTCCAGCCCGCTTATGCTTTCATTTCTGAATCGCACATAGTTGAACAGTTCATTCCCATTTACGAATTGGACAAAAGCACTTAATTGCCAGCGTTTGTATGTAAACGCATTGTTAAGGCCACCAAACTGTTCGGGTAATGAGGAACCGAGAACCACTTTGTCATGATCATTGATAATTCCATCGGGGGTACCATTTGGACCGGAAATGTCGGCAAATTTTGCATCACCGCCTTTATAGGCAATCAGCCGCTCGTTTCTGAGGCCGGCATTTGCAGCCTCATCATCGCTAGTAAAAACTCCTTCAAAAATATATCCGTAAAAACTATTGGCCTGTTCGCCCGGCATGTTAACAATTTCAACTCCTTCCATTTCGGTAACCAGTTTATCGCCCTTTATTTCAGTAACCTCATTTTTAACGGTTGATAATGAAGCCTGGAAATCCCATTTAAAGGCAGGACGGTCGATTATCCGGAAGAAGAGTCCCAAATCAATTCCGTTGTTTTGCATTTTCCCTCCGTTTTCAGGCCGGAAGTCGTATCCAAAATAGGCTTTCAGAGGGGTATAAATCAACATGTTGTCAGTTTCTGAATGATACACATCGAGACTTGTTACAAACCGGTTTCCAAACAAGGCCAAATCAAGTCCGGCATTTATCTGATTCACCGTTTCATAAGTAAGCTCATCATTTGGTATGACCGCAGGATAAAGCCCCACGGTTTCGCGGAATTTAACGGCATTGTAATAGTTGGTAGCATTAGCTTCGCCAATATCGTCATTTCCGGTGCGGCCATACGAAAGCCTCAGTTTCAGCTCTTCGAGCCAGGCAGAATTGTTCAGGAACGGCTCTCCGGAAACCCTCCAGGCTAAACCACCGGCATAAAAAACACCAAAAGGAACCCCGCCCAGTTTTACCGTATTCGCAGCATTATCACCTACCCGCGATGAACCATCGATGGAAAGAGAAACCGATGCCAGATAACGATCTTTATAACTGTAAGTTACATTTTCGTAGAACGACAACCAGTTCCAGTTTCTGTTTGCACCTCCGATTTCCCTCAGGCTGTTGGTTCCGTCCTGCAGCATTCGGTACTGGTCATTCTCATGGGCATTTTTTGTCAATCCCCAGTCGAGCTCATAATCGTTAGTCATAATATTGACACCGGTATTGGCAGTCAGGTAATGGTCATTCCCGAAAGCCTTGTCGTACTTCAGGTAAGTATTGTTGTAAAACGATGTTAAGCTGTTATTTGTTCCTTTAGATACATTTATAGCCTCTTTGTTGTAGTAAAGCTCCATCCCACGGTTGGGCATAAAAATTAGCTCTTTCAGCACATTATAAGTTAAACCGAAATTGGAGGTAACCACCAGATTGCTTTTCAGGTCGGCTTCAAATCCAATGGTTGAAATGAAGTGAAAGTTGCTGTTTTTTGCTTCGTAGTTATCGATAACCGCCTGTGGGTTACTCACGCCCAGTTCGTCAACCGGGGCAAGGGTTATCAATTGCTGACCTGCTTCATCGTATTGAAACGGATTCAACATGGGAGATTTACCCAAACTCGTTAAAATGGGACTAGTTTGAGCAATTTTACCGGATTCTTTTAATTCCGAGAGGGTATAATTCATAGATACACCGGCATTCATTTTCAACCACTGAAAAATATTCAGCCGGCTCACAAACCGCAGATTATATCCATCGTACCCGGTTGTTTTTATAATTCCACCGGCATTGAGGTATCCGAAAGAAAGCCCGTACCGCGCAATTTCGTCGCCTCCTTTAACATTGATGTTAAGATTCGAGAAGAAGGCGTTGTCAAAAATAATGTCTTGCCAGTTGGTTTGATGCTGGTAATCGATAAATCTGTCGTTTTGGGGCGAAAGGAACAGGTTGGGATACTCGGCCCGTATCCATTCTTCCTGGCGACCCGATGAAAACAGAACTTCGCTCACCAGGGTTTTGTGCTGTCCGGCATTCATTTGCGGAATCTGGTTTGAAGGAGACAGGGAATAACCGCTTCTCAGATCGAGATCGATAACTGTTTGTGTTGCACTTGGGTCGAGCGTTTCAATAACAACAAGTCCGTTGGATGCTTTTGAACCGTAAGGCGCTGTTAAGAGCGGGTCTTTTATTACCGTTGTTTTGGATATATTCAGGTTATTTAGCGACAACAGTGAATTGTAAGAAAAACCGTCGAGATTGGAACCGAACACGCCCATATATGAAACGGGAATTCCGTCGATAATGTACAGGGGTTGATTGGAAGCATTCAGAGAATTAATCCCTCTAATTAATGTAAAGGCACCGCTGGCCGGGTCGCCCGAACGGTTAACCACATGCATGCCGGGGACACGTCCCTGCATAAACTGATCGACCGTAATGGCAGGGCTTTGCTTGATCTGCTCTGTATTCAATACTGAAAATGAAGAAATCATGTTTCGTTTCAAGCGGTTCTGGTTTAACACAGCAATGGGATCATCGCCAGCCGATAAATCCAGTCGGGAGAGGTAAATGGTTACCTCGGTACGATTTCCAAGATAAACCCTTTTGTTTTTATATTCACTCGAAGGATCGATGTTCAGCCATTCGTTTCCGGAAAGAACTTTTACGGTAAACTCTCCGTCATCGTTGGTAACAGCCGGAAGTTCAAACGAACCCTCGACACCAATTGCCACGTTGGCAACAGGCTGGCCTGTACCATCCAAAACCTTCCCGCTAACATATAAGGTGTCCTGCGCGTGAGTCATAAAAGAACCCAAAACAAATATCAAAGCCCACATAAGGGCATTCCACCTTATTTTTGCAAATACTGACTGGCTTTTCATGCTGCTTAAAATTTGCTTATTGCAGGTTGTTCCTCCCGGAAAAATCCAATTTCCGATTACAGGCACAACTTTTATTTCCGGTTTATTCCCATTCATTACAAACAATTTATTGTAGCGGTTAAAAAAAGATGCTATGCTGAATGTTCGTTTCATTCGTCTTTTATTCTAATTCTTTTCCCAATTCAATCCTTCGGTTAAAAAGGAATAAAATCAATATAGTCCAACACCAGGCCATTTGAAGGAATTCCACTTCCGGGCCCTTTGTATTCAATTCGTATTTTCACCCGGCTATATTCCTCAATGTTGTCAACGACCATATCGAAACTGTTGAATCTTCCCCTGGGTATGTAACGTTTTCCGGGTATTACACTGGGAATTACCCCTCTGTATCGGACAAAGTCGTAATAATCGAAGGTTTTTACCAGTTCATTGTTAACGTATATATCATAAATTCCACCTACGTCCATGTGGGTTGCCACTTCCATGGCATATTTCCGCGGAAAAACCCTTCTGGTTTCAAATTCAACGGAATAGCGTCCTGAGTAGCCTCTGGGAAACAACACCCTAACGATACTGTCGTTGGAAGCAGTACCGATGAATTCCTGCAGCGGAGCAAAAGGTTGGTCGGTTACAACTCTCACATGGCTGTACCAGGCATATCTGTTGAGACCGGTTTCATCGAGCAGCCACTCTGCTTCAAACTTGGAGGTTCCTGTGTAAAGTGTATCAGGAATAACAAAATTTTCATAATTGTAAGCATAACCATTGCTACAGAGTGTTTTCTCCACAGGCCGGTAAAAAATCTGGATACTATCGCCCAAAATGTTTTGAAGTTTCAGGGTATCTCTCTCTTTTTTCCAAATAAATTCTTCTGGTTCAAGCATGTTCATAAAAACACCCTGTTCAAGCAAATGAGGTATCAATATATCGTTTTGCCATTCAATGGGAATGTCGCTGAAATCGTTGTATTGCGGAATATTCAAGTCTTGTGCCATCGTTGTAAGTGCATCCTCATAATCTTCTTTTTTTGGAAAAACAATGGTAGCCGTGTAATTTCTAAACTCTTTGCTCACAGGAAAATATTTATTTTCAAACCTGTTAATAACAATGTTAACCGAGTCATAAACCGTATTTCCGTCATCGTCGAAACCAATGGGTTTACTTCTTTCCCTGTCTAAAATAATTGAGTCCTGACTGTCGATATAATCCCTGAGCACAGGATTGTTCACAATAAAATACTCATATAGGTTAGGCAATGGTTGGGCAACCTGATCGAGTACGTAATACTTTCCGTTATTGTAAAGAGGGCTTTCGCGATTCAGTTCAATGCCATCAAGCAGAGTTTTGGTTCCATACCGCTCAAACAATGCATACTTTTTCGACAAGGTCTGCACTTTACGTTTTCCTGTAATGGCGCCCGATTGAATAAAATGCGTGGCTATGTGATAGTTAAGCAACGTAGTATCCACCTGATTGGCAGCTGTAAACTCGTTAAGAGCATCGTTTGTCGGCACAAACAGTGTATAGGAAATATCGGACTGGAACAGCGTATCGTATTTGAAGTCTTTTAAAAGCTGAACAAACGCAGACACCTGGCCATCGGCAGCTAAAGCCTCCCACACATTTTTATCCACTGTTTCGGGATAAACGTTGTAATGATCGTCCCATTCCTTGTTGCAGGATGCAAAAAGGAAAACCACTAAAACCACATATATACCTGATTTCAACTTCATTTTCATCGTTTTTAATTTCTTGGTATTTCAAAACGTATATAATCCCACAGGAATCTTCCCGGTATAAGAGGCCTGATTTCCACTTTATGCCTTGCATAACTTTTAAAATCGACACTACCGAGCCTGATTTGCTGAAATGGGCTGTTCTGGTTCCCCAGTGAGGTTAAATCGACCAGACCGCCAATTTTTTTCCCGTCAATAAATACTTCAACCAGCGCATTATCGGCATTGTAGGCTTCGGCTCCTAAAAACACATCATACCTTCCGGCCACAATACGTGGTGTTTGGTACGAAATTACAAAGTCGCCGTCGATGACCAGATAGTCGTTATTCCAGGCATTGGTCAGGTCTTCGCCTTCTTCCTTTATAATTTCATACGACAAGTCGGCACCTTCATATTCAATGTTGACCAATGCATCGGGATCTTCGATAAGAAAACTTCCCTCACCTTTCTGAAAGAATGACCAGATAAGCGGCTCCTCATAAAACTGGAAGGTTAGGTTAGCCCTTGATGGAGTTTGCTGCTTCATCACCCTGTCGATAAAATGGATGGCTCCGGTTTGAGTTATTACGTTGCTTTGGTCGTACAGAAAACCAACATAATCAATGAAAGTGGAATCGCCCATAAAAACGATGGTGTCGAAAACCTCTTTTCCCTTATTGATGGCGATTTCCAGTCCGCGCCCGTTAATATTCAGCGGAATTTCAGACAAGGTACCGTAATTGGTATTTTCATCCACAAAATCGTCGAGAAAATAACTTCCCTGCAAAAAATGGTAAGCCACAAAGTTGTAAAGTCTGTTCGATGTGTTTGTATAATCGTTACTGTTGGGGCTGATGGTGGCCACAAGGTCGTTGGCAGAGTGAATGCCTGATTTTTGGTAAATGGAATCGGGTTCGGCCAGCACGGTCACACCCTGCCTGCCTTCTTCTTCCTTCAGGCTGAAGTCGATGAGTGACTGCAACCCTGTAAGGTCGATGGCCTGTGAAAAAATGGAAAAAGCGGGATTTTGCTTTAACCACTGATAACTGGTTAAAGTTACAGGCAACAGGGCAGTTTCCAGATGATGCACAAAACCGTTCGATGTTTCAATGTTTGGCCTGATTACCGAAGCCTGGTTATTGATTTTATAGTAGGAAGTATCGGCTTCAATAATAAAACTTACTGTAAGATAATCGCCAGAAAGGGTTGGTTCGGAAAATGCGCCAAAGGGAAATTCGTTGGAGTGAACCCCCATATTAACCACATGGTAACGGCTGAATGCTGAAGCATAAGCCAGATCGCTGAGAATGTCATTCACCGATGTAAATTGATCGTTTTCCTGGATAAAACGGTTCATGGCATTGTTATCGGGCGCAAAAAGCGTATAGTCTTCTCCGTTTGGATTATAAGCGCTAAGCGTTTTCAGAATACCGCCCCGCTCAAGAATAGAAATGAAGCTGGAAAAATCCTCTTCATTTTCCATAAGGTAATCGTAAATGGTAATTTTTTCAACGTCCTCAAATGTGGCTTCCAGGATAGGATCTTCGCAGGAAAATGCACCTGCAGCCAACATAATTACGAACAAGTACGCTAATCTTCTCATCTTAAAAATCATAATAAGGATTTTGAACCAAATTTTTATTTCGCTCTATTTCATCTTTGTAAACCGGCAGATACCAACCGTTTGGGCTTGTCAGTTTGGCTGACAGAATCCGTTTTTGGGTTGATGGCACATTGCTCACAATAATTTCAATGAGTTTTCCTTTGCGGCTGAAGTTATTTCTTCGCCCCATCCGCAACAAATCGAACCATCTCTTCCCTTCGAAGGCTAGTTCCAGAGCTCGCTCTTCCAAAATGGCGTCTTCAAATGCCACCCGGTTAAAAACCGGAGAAATGGGCTGAACGTTGGCCCTTTCCCGAATTTCGTTGATAATAAAAAGGGCTTCGGTGTACCGTTCAAGCTGTGAAAGCGCTTCGGCTTTCATAAGCAGAATCTCGGCGTACCTGTAAACTATCCAGTTCCCGCTGTATTGCTGTGCGCCCGCCCTTTGCGACAAACCATCGGCCGACTGACCCACATATTTCCAAATAATGAAGTCGTCATCACCAATTCGTGCAATAGTAGCTCCCTGTCCCCTTACAATTTCTTTGGAATATTCGCTGCCGAACATTTCCACCGCTTTTTGGCTGGGATCGTAATTCCGGGTATTCCGCTGTGTTAAATCAAAAGTACCGTTTCGCTGGTTTCGGTTACCATCGAATTGAAATTCAAAAATACTTTCGAGTGAATTGCCCGGGTAATAAAGCTGGAACCATCTGGAGCTGGGCATCAGTTCAAGATCCTCTATCCGTTCAATCCGTCCTATGTGGGTCAGTACTTCTTCGTACTGAAAACGCCACAGGGCAATATCGGCAAGCAGCGCGTCGAATGCAGCTTTTGATGCCCGCCCCTTGTTTTCGGCTATGGTTGGAAAACTTTCGGTAGGAGCAAAATCGCGGTTTGCTTTCAGATCTTGTGCAATTTGTTCCAGCACCTCCTCTTCCGGTGATTGAAAAAGGTAAAAATCAGAATCGTCACTTTCCGAAGGCTCGAGTACCAGCGGAACATCCCGGTAAAGGCGAACCAGGTAAAAATAGCTCAAACTTCGCAGGAAATAGGCTTCGGACATTAAACTCTTAAGCTGAAATTCGGTAAACGTGTTGTCAATTTCATATACCTCGGGCGCATTTTTAATCACCTCGTTGCAATAATTAATAATTTTGTAAAAATTACTCCAGTTACAGAAAGAATTGTTCGGATAGATGTTGCTTTCGTTCACATCTCTTTCGTTTTGCGGTGTACTGGGTGAAACTGTACGGGTTTTTAAAAGGTCGCCACGCAGTTCTCCGTAAAGAAAAAGGCTGCGGTCCATAGATCCGAAGGATTCGTATGCTGCCATTAAAACAGCTTCCACATCTTCTTTCGATTTCCAGAATTCATCCCTGATAAGGCCGCTGGGTGGAATCAACTCCAACCAGTCGTTACACGAAAACTGAACGAACACCAACAGGGTAAGCAGAAAATATTTCAATTTTGATTTCATATTGCCGTAATTTTAAAATCCAACTGCGATACTAAGTGTATAAATCTGAGGAGGTGGCGTACGTGCATTATCCACACCAATCCAGAACGGGTTGCTGGCATCCTGCCCCACTTCGGGGTCCTGACCGGTGTAATTGGTAAACGTAAACAACCGCCGGGCACTCAGAGCAAAAACAGCCCTGCGAACTCCCAGCCTGTCACACAAGTCTTTACCAAGTTCATAACCTACTTTCACATTGTTCAGCCTCAGGTAATCGCCTTTTTCAACATAGCGGTCAGAACCGAGGTTGTTGGCCGGATGGTTCATATAGGCACGCGGCAACATTCCTTCTTCATCCTGTCCCTGAATGCGCCAGCGTCTTAACACGGCTTTGCTCTGGTTGTTGCGGTTATTCATACCTTCGGTTTGAAGAGCGATGCCGTTTATGATATCGAAGCCTAAACGGTAGTGGAAAGCAGCAGAAAAATCAAAATTTTTGTATTTCACGGTTGCTCCAAATCCGCCAATAAAATCGGGATTTGAGTCGCCAATATATACCACATCATTCAGGTCGATTTTTCCATCGTTGTTAATGTCTTCATAAATCGGGTCTCCCCCTTTAAAAATGTATGTATCGGTATATTGAAGCGGAATAGCGCGTCCTTCGCTGTCACGTAAAACATTGCCATCTGCATCCCGGGCAACGACATCCTCATCGCTGGCCCAAACGCCCAGGTACCTGAACCCGAAGAAAGACCCGATGGGTTCGCCTTCCATTACAATTTGTGGATATTCCCCGTTTCCAATTGAAGTTGAACGTTCGGTATTGAAGTTCTCGGGAAGCTTATTAAAACGATTTACGTTTTGCGAAGTATTAAAATTAACTGACACAAGCCAGTCTTTTGTTCGCACCAGACGTGCATCGGCCATCAGCTCCCATCCGGTATTTGTCATTTCACCACCATTTAAAAACTTCAATTCGTTATAACCGGAAGATACCGGAATAGCGTACCTGTTAAACAAAATATCCGTAGTAATTTTCTGATAAACATCTCCTTCCAGATATAGCCGGTTTTCGAAAAGATTTAACTCCAACCCTGCATTCCAGGAAGTAATGGTTTCCCAGCGAAGATTATTCAACTGAATACTGGTTGGAGCAACGGCCGGATTGGTAATATAACTGCCTGTTCCGGTAGATTCGTAAGAAGCAAAACGGGCATAAACATCGGAGGGCTGCCGGCCCGAAACCCCCCAGCTTAACCTTAACATGCTTTCGTCCAGAAACTCGGCTGCATCGAGGAACGGTTCACTGGAAAACCTCCATCCAAATGACAGGCCTTTAAACAAACCCCACCTGTTATTTATACCAAACGAAGAGTGGGCATCGGCTCTGAGAATGGTCTGCAGCAGGTAACGGTCCTTGTATTTATAATTGATGTTACCCATTCCGCTTATAAGGCGGTTTTCGCCTGATCCGGTTCCAATCCAGTTGATCTGTGCATCGATGGCAGGGTCCTTAATGTCAACACTGGGGGTTTTGTTACTTTGCAGGTTCATCCATTCGTAACCCGACTGATCGGTAAGCCAGGTCAGTGCTCCCGAAAGGCTGTGATCTTCGTTTTGAAAAGGCGAGCTGAATGCCAATTGGGTTTCGGTACGAATGGAATTACTCAGGTTATTGCTCTCTTCAGCTTTGTTCACATTCCAGGCCAGCCAGTCGGCGCCAATGGCGTTGTATGGCAGGTAATTCTTCGACTTCGATCCCTCGTACTGAAACGAGATGGTTTCGCGGAACGTTAGCCAGTCGTTTATCCGGTATTGAAGCATGAAGGTATTTTCGAGCCGGTTGGTCATCTGGTCGTTCATCCCCAGTCTGGCAACAGCTACCGGATTGAAGTATGTCACCCCGTCTCCCTGGTAACTGTTGATGGGAGTAAAGTACTCACCGGTATATCTTCCCCGGTAATCACGCTCCCAAACACTCATGTTGGGAGACTTGATGTATGCCATTTCCCTTACATTCCTTGGCTGCCAGTGGTTACCCTGAATAGAAACGTTACCATCGCGGTTATTGTTGGTATAATTAAATTTAATCTGGAAAAGCAAGTTGCGCGAAAGAAAATAATCGAGATTAATACGCGAGGAAAACCTGCGCGACCGGGTGCTTATGGTTGTTCCCTCTTCGTCAACATAGCTGAACGAAGTAAAATACCTGGTTTTTTCTCCACCACCCGAAATACTGAAATAGTGATCGTGGGTAGCTCCGTTCTGTGTAATTTCTTTTACCCAGTCGGTATTGGCCGAATAATTATAAAAGTCGGGATAATCCCTGTCGTAGGCAATTTCGGAGGGGATGTCGAATGCGCCAAGGCTGTTGTGCCACGATTCCAATTGCAGCATGATGTATTCATCGCCATTAAGCATCGGTATGGGAGGTGGTTGCAGGTTGAGGTTGTATTTATACTGATAGTCGAACTGCACCTTCCCCATTCTTCCCCTGCGTGTTTCAATTAGCAACACACCATCGGCGCCGCGTGATCCGTAAATGGCGGTAGAGGCAGCATCTTTAAGCACCTCAATGGACCGGATGTCCTGAAGGGCAATATTAATCAGGTTACTGATGTCTTCACTATCGGCTGAACTTAAATCAAAATCAGTAGAAATCCTGAACTGCGGTATTCCATCTATAACAATCAGCGGCTGGCTGTTGCCCATGGAACTCAGTCCGCGGATAACCAGCTGCGACCCTGAACCAGGGTCACCGGATGCACTGATGATATCGAGACCACTCACTTTCCCCTGAAGGGCATCGGCAGCAGAAATCACACCCACATCCTGCATGTCCATCAAATCTACTTTAACCGAAGAGGAGGCCCTGTCGCGGTCTTCAATATTTGTTAGACCTCCAGCAGAACGGGCTTCGGCAGTAACTGTAACTTCACCCAGAGCCACATCCGAGGTTTCAAGTTCAACCAGAATTGTTTTTGCAGGATCGACATCAATGGTCTGAGGTTTGTACCCGATAACGCTCACCCTGACCGTATTTGCAGGATTTGTCATCTGCAGCACAAAATCGCCGTTAACGTTGGTGATGGTTCCGTTAACAACCCTGTCCTCACTGTCGTATTCAACAATGTTGGCTCCAATTATGGTGGTTTTGTCTGATTTGTCGATCACCCTGCCCCTGATGATAGTCCTCTCCTGTGCCTCTGCTGCAAAGTAACTACAAAGTGCAACTATAAAAATTATGACAGTTCTGAATCTTTTCATTTCGCTCACAAACCTTTGGTTTATTAAATCAATTGCATTGTACGTTATTGGGTATCCACTTCGTTCACAGTCAACACTCTGTCGATCTGATGAATTACTGCGTTATTAAAAACATTACTGAAAACTTCCTGTCCGCTGCCCAGGTTGACGCCGGTAAGCAGATTGGTAGAGGCCGATTCTTCCACCTCGGTAAACACCGAACCATCCTTGTTTCTGAACCGGATAACATCAATTCCCGGCTCCACATACAATTGGGTATAAACGGTTGAAAAAGGTGTTGACTTTTCATCGACCCGGGTAGTTTCATAATAACCAGCTGGTTTAACCCCGTCGGTGAAAATCAATTCTCCCTGAACAAAATGCAACATCACCAGGCGTTGCAGTTCTTCCTGTGTCATCGAACTCACATCGAGGTTATCGATAGCTTCATCGCTGGGAACGAAAATGGTATAAAATTCATTGTTGGATAAAAAACTGTATCTGAATTGCTGGTTGAGCGCCAGCCCTGCCTGGTTCAGCAAACTGTGAAACTTGGGATAGTTTCCCTGAATACGGTTATAAATGCTGGTGGCCGAAAAGCTGAACCAGTTGTTGATTTCCCAGGCAATTCCATTATCGGCATCAGCACTTAAAATTTTCGGAAATTCCTGTACGGTCGAAATTCCCCTATAACCACGGGTGGTCGCTGCCGTCCCCGAAACTTCTCCGGTTTCATTGTTCACAATAATGTAATTTCCTGCAAGGTTTGGAAGAAATTCTTTTCGGGCTATTCCCCTGGGCTGCTGTATTGCCACATGGTTCATCAACAGAATTCTCAAATCGTTTTGATTAAGGGTATAGCGTTGGGGAACAGTTCCAGGGCTAATCATAAATACAGAAAATGTTTCGGTAACCTGGTTATAAATTAAGGATGAATCCACGCGGGTATTGGCATCCGATTCCACAAAAAGCATATACTCCCTGTTCTGGCGTTTCAGCGCAGGCAATAAGCCGGCCTGCTCTATGGCATACATAACTTTGGAGAAACCCTGCTGCAGATATACAGGCCCGGTAACACCACTGAACGCTCTTGGCACAATGGCTTTGTCAAGACCGATAAATGTAGTGTTGCTTCCGAATTCTTTTTGGATGATGTGTTCCTGATCCAGCTGCACCAAATCGAAATCACCGTTGTAGAAACCTCTTGAAAAGTCGGAAGGATATACCGGATTAATAGCCATGTGCGTATTGGCAATGATTCTTTTAATATGAATGGGTGCTCCGTCGAGGCTTCCCCATCCGTTGGGAATCCTGATGTACTCGTCGATAAGTTCCTCGAAAGCTTCGTCAGTTGGCGCAATCAAACCATGATGATACCGATAGGTAACATTCTCTGGTAACCCAACCACTCCTGATGGTGCTTTTGTTCTTTCATTGTTGATGTTAAAAATAAGCTCAGGATAGGTAAGCTCAAAAAGTGAATCAACCTCGAGCCCTTCCTGTGCACCGGGTTGCCTGAAAGTTTCCTGCTCGTTGTATGAAAATGAAGGAAAATGATTGACCAGTTCGAGATACCTGGAATAACTGGCCGACCCGTTCCCTTCTTCAAGTATCTGATAGGCATTTTTTAACGGCTCTACCACCTGATCGACGATGTAAACAAACCCGTTTTCAGAAAAAATTTCATCGCTGGTGATTTTAGCATTGGCAAAATAAAGGTCGCCCGACCCCTCAAAAGGCCGATTAAAATAATATTCGTAATCGTCGCTTTTCAAATTATAGATGTTCAGGTATTCCCTGAAAAATACCGGGGCATATTTCCTCGAATCGGTTAAAACCCGCCGAAGCCTTGAGGTATTAAGGGTATCGATTATTCTAATCCGGTCTTCCTCGAATTCTTCCCAGCCAAATTTTCTGTTTTGGTCTTTTAAAAGGGTTTCTCTTTTAAAACCACGGGGTTTGTTGTTGTTAACATCGAGGGTGTCAATCCATCCAAACACATCGAGTGACCGCAGCTGGATTTTGGACCAGGCATTTTGCAGTATATGAAATTTCACCAGGTCGGTAAGCTCCTTGTGGGGAATGTCTTCAACCCTGCTGTACGCAGGCTTTTGTGCAAGCCAGGAGTCGAATGCCTGGTTGGAAGGTGCAAAAACGGTATAACTTCCCGATACATTTATAATAGTATCGTAACCTGTTAGCTCAAGGCATTTGGCAAAGGTGCTCAATTCAGGTTGATCCAGAATCTGAGAATAGACCTTACCGGCCAGCCAATCCGGCCTTTCGTATTTATCTATCTGCATATCGTCCCGACAACCGATAACGAATAACAACACAAAAATTGCAGGCAGAAGCAAGGTTTTTCTTTTGGTCATTTTATTTAAAAATTTAGCCATACATTTCACAAATTTTAACGCTTCAAACATATAAAAAATGATATTCACATTATATTACAAAAGCAACCATATATATAACAAATCGTGCACAACGAGAAATATTACTGTAACTTACACAAATAAAACCTTATGTGGAGTCCACTACAAACTCTGTTTTCTCCTTGTTTTTCAATCCGTTATCTCTGAAACTTGCCGGAGTTACACCAAACTGTTCCCTGAAACACTTAATAAAGTAGGACAAGTTGTTAAATCCGGTCAGGTAGCACACTTCTTTCACCGTATTGTTTTTCTTGCTCAGCAAATTGTATGCTTTTTGCAGTTTCAGCACGCGGATCAACTCCACCGGAGAATAACCCGTTAGTTCCTTTAACCGTCTGTACAGCTGAGTAGTACTTATATTCATCTGCTGCGACAGCTTATTTACGTTGAACTCAGGATCGGAAATGTTCTCTTCCAGAATCTCCTTCACCTTTTTCACAAACTCCTCATCCCGGGTTGAAATTTTCTCGTCAATATCAACCATAAAATTATGGTTACGGTATTTGTCTCTGATAAGTTCCCTGTTTTGAATAAGACGTTCCACTTGCAAAGC
>OMKS01002246.1_pt1 | contig 16267 bp, 14 predicted proteins | sample 1674721 | NCBI WGS metagenome assembly OMKS01 (sample SAMN06264996, study PRJEB25208) | sediment metagenome | isolation source: hot spring sediment | place: USA: California | collected 2014-09-02
AGGCCCCGGGCACTTGAGATGTGGGCGATGTACGTCGGGCACCGCGTCTCCCGGGCGAGGATCCCCGCCTCGGCGATCGCCACCTCCTCGGCGAGCGCGGGGCGAGCTTCGGGGAACGGGCCGCCTTGGGCGTCCACGAGCTCCTCCGCCTCGGCATGGACCATCGCCGTCCCCCCCAGGCCCCGGATCGCCTCCATCGCCCGGCGCAAGATCCCCAATGACGTCCGGCGGCCGCTTGCCGCGTAGGCGAGGTAGAACTTGAACGAGCGGACCCCGAGCTCCGCTGCCGCGGCGAGCTCGTCCCCGCGGTCCGGGGTCCAGCCGATCATCTCCCCCCGCAGGGCGTAGTCCACCGTTGCTTCCTGGGCCTGGGCCAGCCGGCGCTCGACCTGGTCGGGGAGGGGAACGTCCGGGGAACCGAGGGTGAAGTCGATCACCGTCGTCACCCCCCCGGCAGCCGCGGCGCGCGTGCCGCTTGCCCAGTCGTCCGTGGACTGCGTTCCCGCCACGCGGAGGGCGAGGTGGACGTGGGCGTCGATCGCTCCCGGAAGGACGAGGAGCCCCCGCGCCGAGAACGCCTCCGCCTGAGCGGCGACCTTCCCCACCCGAGCGATCTTTCCATCCCGAACGAGGATGTCTGCCACAGCGACCCGCCGCGGCGCGACCACGGTCCCCTCGGTGATGAGCAGGGCGGCCATGGACCCACGATAGCGCCGGGGGGGCACCGGGGCAACGGGCGGAACGGAGGTCCACGAACGGTGGTGATCTGGCCGTCGTCACTCCGGCCCAGCAAAGCCGTGATCGGAGCCGGCGACCGGGTAGGATCGGGCCATGGGCCCTATCCTCGCCGAACGGCGGGAGCGGTACGCAGCGGCGCTTGAACGAGCACTGGCAATGGCCGTTTCGCGCCTGGAGACGCTGCCGGAGGTGGAGAAGACCATCGCGTTCGCCTCTTACCCGCCGGGAAGCCGAGACCTGTTCACCAACTTGGACCTCCTGGTGGTGATCCGGACTCCTGAGCCCCTTCTGAAGCGCATGCAACGTCTGTACGAGCTGCTCCCCGGTACGGAGGCGGACCTCGACCTCGTGGCCCACGCCCCCGAGGAGGTCGAGGAGGACAGGTCGCGCCCCTTCTTCGGAGCGTCCTCGCGGGAGGGGAGGTCGTCTATGAGAAGCGTAGGTGAGGGGACACGCTGGTTGGAGCAGGCCAAGGAAGATCTTCGCTGGACGCGGGTGCTCCTGGAGCAGGGAGGGTACCGCGTCGTGGCATTCCTCGCCCAGGAGGTGGCGGAGAAGAGCCTCAAGGCGGCGCTGTACCACCTTGGACAGGAAGCGGTGCTCGGCCACTCGGTCGAGCGGCTGGCCGCGGATGTGGCCGTCCGTTTCCCAGAGGCGCGCGCCTCGGCCCCCCGCGGGGCGACGTGGGACGCCCACCATGTGACGAGTCGGTATCCGAACAGCGTCCCCGGGACCATCCGCGCCGGTCTACGACCGAGGGATCGCGGACGCTGGGCTGCAGATCGCCGAACAGGTAGTCGGGTTTGCGGAGAAGGCGAGCGGGGGACGGTGAGCGCGGACAGAGGTGAGGGGACCTGGCTGGCAGGTCAGCCGGTGGTCTGCAGGCGAGGCTGGTGATGCCAGTAGGGTTGCGGGACCTTTCGTTCCCAGAGCTGGCGGTAACCCTCGCCGCCTGGGGCGAGGCCCCGTTCCGAGCTCGGCAGGTCTGGGAGTGGGCCTGGAGGCACCTCGCCACGAAGTTCGACCAGATGACGAACCTCCCCGCCGGGCTCCGGGCGCGGCTGGCGGAGTCGTTCACGATCGGCCTGCCCGCGGTCACCGCACGTCAGGCCGACGACCTGGGGACGGAGAAGGTCCTCCTCAGCCTGGCCGACGGGCAAGGGGTCGAGGCGGTCCTCCTCCGCGGGGGCGACCGGCGCACGGTGTGCGTCTCCACCCAGGTCGGGTGCCCGGTGGGGTGCCCGTTCTGCGCCACGGGGGCGATGGGGTTCGTGCGCAACCTCACCCCAGGGGAGATCGCCGCCCAGGTCCTCCACTTCGCCCGGGAGCTCCGCGAGGCGGGGGAGCACGTGACCCACGTCGTGGTGATGGGGATGGGCGAGCCCCTCCTCAACTACGATTCCACCCTCAAGGCGATCCACAACCTGAACGAGGGGCGCGGGTTCCGCCTCGGCGCGCGACGGATCACGGTATCCACGGTGGGGGTGGTGCCGGGGATCCTGCGCCTGGCGAAGGAGGACCTCCAGGTGAACCTCGCCATCTCCCTCCACGCCCCCGACGACGCGCTGCGGCGGAAGCTCGTGCCGTTGGGGGAGAGATGGCCGATCGCCGAGGTCCTCGCCGCCGCCGACCGCTATGCCCACGCCACCGGGCGGCGGGTGTCCTACGAGTACGTGCTCCTCGCCGGCGTGAACGACCACCTGGACGATGCCCGCGCTCTGGCCGCGCTCCTCCGGGGCCGGCTCGCCCACGTGAACCTGATCCCGTTCAACCCGTCCCCGGGGCTCCCCTTCCGGGCGCCCGCCGCGGGGACGGTGGACGCGTTCCGCCGCGCCCTTGTCGAGTCCGGCGTGGACGCCACCGTGCGCCGCTCCCGCGGCGTGGCGATCCAGGCCGGCTGCGGCCAGCTCCGGGTTTCCTCCGCCCGGCGGCCAGACTCGCCGCACCTCAGCACGTAGCGTAAGCGGAGGCAGGGTGTTGTTCCGGACTGGGGTACCGGTGATCCTGCTCGGGCTGGGGATCTCCACCTCAGCCCAGGTCGTTCCGATTGTGACCACTCATCCCGCTACCGAGATCGGCGCGACCTCTGCCGTTCGACATGCCTCGTTCACGGTGGGAGAGGCCCAGCATCTCGCCAATCCTGGGTCTGAGGACCCGCTCAGGCCAACCAACTGGGACAGCGCTTCGTTGGTCTACCTCGAAGAGGAGTCGCGCCCTGTCGAGGCGAGCTTTCTGCGGCGCACCACGGATGCCGAGAACGGCGTCGCCTGTGGGGAACTCCGACACCGGACAACGGCGCGGGGAGACGTATTGGCTCCGCTACCACTTGCGCAAGGGGGCTCTCCCCCCAGGGAGCTCTCACGTGTACTACGTGGACGCGGGCAACCCCGGCCAGTACACCTGGGTCCGCTATGAGCACGATCTCACCTCCGATATCGCCACCGCGTTCGGGCTTGGCGCGTTCTCTGTTTCGGCTGTTCGTCTGGGGGTCCTCATGCGCAAGACCTCCGATGCGGACACCCGACTGTACTGGCTGTTCGACGATGTGGAACTGAAGCGAGGAGGTGCGGTGGTGTGGCACGAGTACCGGGAGGAGGGCAGTCCCAGTTGGCAGGCTACCCCGCGTGCCACGTCCCACCGCGGACGGGACGCATGCCGCTCCGATCGTGACCCTTGCCCCCCGGCACCACCTACCGCCACCGGGCGGTGCTCGCCTACGAGGGGGGTCTGATCCACGGTTCAGAGCGCGAGTTTCAGACCATCCAGACCTACACAGTGTGGGTGCGGGTGCAGCCGCCCAGCGGGGGGACCGCGGACGGCGCGGGGACCTATCCGCATGGGGCGATCGTGACCGTGACGGCGACGCCCGGCGTGTGCTATCGGTTCGTGAACTGGACCGAGGCCGGAGTTGAGGTCTGGGCTGATGCTTCCTACTTGTTCGCGGCGACCGCGGATCGGGACCTCGTCGCGAACTTCGTCCTCGTGGGAGATGCGAACCTCGATGGCATAGTGGACGTTCGTGACGCCCGCCTTGTCCGGCAGGCCGCGCTTGGGCTGGCGGCGTTGGCCTTCCCGCAGAGGGTCCCTGCGGACGTGAACGGGGACGGCGTGGTGGACATCGCCGATGCCCAGCTGATCGCCGAGGCGTTGCTCTGTCTGCCGGTCCCAGTGCCGATTTGCCCCGGGACCTGCCCGGAGGGGAGAGGATGACAGGGGTCACGAAGGAGCTCCTGACAGCGGGACTGGCAGCTCTGGCGTTGGTGGGGCTCGGCGGCTGCTTCTGGGTGAGCAAGGACCTGCCCGCGAGGGCCGCGGTCTTCTTCTCCGATCTCATCGGGAGCGTGGGCGGGCCAGGCGAGGTGACGGTGAGCGTCACCGGGGCGCCGTGCGGCGGCCTCGCCGCCCTGGTCGTGGGCTGGGGAGGGATCGGGCTCCGGTTCGATCCCGCCCAGTTCCGGGTCACGGACATCCAGGGGAGGGAACGGGTTCGTGATCCTGGCCAAGTTCATCGACAACACGGTCGGCGAGGTCCGGTTCGTGGCCGTGAACCCGGGCGCGGGCGTGACGACCGGCAACGTGGTTCGCATCGTCGGAACCCGCCTCGGCGCGGGGGAGCCGAACCTGACAGTGGAAGCGACCAACCTCCAGCTCGCCGGGTTCGCCGTGGGCTGCGGTGAGTTCGCGCTGCTGACGCTCCAAACCTGCGCTCCGGGGGCTGCGGAGGCCGGTACACCGTGGACCTGCCGGTCTTCTTCGCGACCGGCGGCGGCGCGTTCGGCATCAGCCGGCTGGGGTTCACGGCCCGGATCTCCATCCTCGCCCACCTCACCATCGACCTTGACGTCACGCTGTACCCGGTACGGGGCGGGCGCTGCGGCAGGTCCGAGGAGGGAGCAAGACTACACCCCGAAGAGGAAGGCCCCCGGGCTCCTGGGGGGCCTTCGTCCTCACGGGCGGGAAGGAGGATGCGAGGCTGCATGGCAAAGATCCGCCCTGCCAGCATCTCGAGCGGCCGCAGGATGGCGGTTGTTCATCATTCTGTCAAGTCGTCCCTCCCTGGTGCGCGCCGACCCTCCCCCTGTCCAGCAAGAAGAAGCAGCTCTAGATCCGGTCGAGGTTGGCTTGTCGTGCGTGTTCTGCGTTGACCAGCAAAGCGGTTTTCAGCGTCGTCGTGCGAGGTGTACTTATAAACGGGTGGGAAATAGTGGACCTTGACCGGCCTTTCCTCCGGCTGCATCTTTTTCCTTAGGGGGGCGCTGACTGTCCCAGTCAACCGACACTTGCTTAGGAGGTGGTGGTCCGGGGGAGAGGTCGCAGTACCGCGCTCGCTATCGCGGGTTCCTGCGGAGGGGTTCCACGCTAGAGAGGGTGAGGAAAGGAGGCAGGAAGAGCGAGCGTAGGTTGGCTGTTGGTGGGATTGGCACTCCTGGCCCCGGTCATCGGGCTGGCGGCGACGACATGGTATGTGCACCCGGGGGACGACATCCGGGCCGTGATCGCTAGCGCCGCGGCCGGTGACACAATCGTCTTCGCTCCGGGCACCGACAATCTAGCCGTGAAGATCAACGTAACCAAGACGCTGACGCTTCTCGGTGCACAAGCGAACGTGAACCCGCGGCCCAGTGTCGGGGGCCGAACGGGAGCGGAGACGCTGCTGAAGAGGAGCATCACAGTGTTCGGCATTCAGGCTCACGACGTTGTGATCAACGGGTTCTCGATCGAGGCCAACATGAGCGACAGCGGCACGAACATCATCCACGACAACAACACATCGTTTACGTCTCAGAACGCGACGGTCGCCTACAACATCATCACCAATACAGGTACCACGATGAACGAGGCGGTCAAGATCCGTTGCGGTGAGTCTCCCGTGATTGCGTACAACTACATTTACAACATCCCCTCCCCCGGCGATGCGATCAGCTTCGATCGGGTCACGAATGGCCGGATCGAGTACAACGAGATCTTCAACAGCGGCAGCGAGAACGCGGCGACCTATGTCTACGGGTCTACAGGCACCGAGATCATCTGGAACATTGTGGACACGACAACACAAAACGACGGCATCAAGCTCGGGACCAAGGCAGGCGGCGATGCCACCAAGAGCGGCGGACGCATCGCCTTCAACATCGTGCGCAATACAGCCCAAGATGGGATCACAGTGTACATGAGCGGCGTGATCGTCGCGGGCAACACGGTGGTGGGGAGCAGAAGTGAGAACGGTGCGGTGTACCTGGCGTTCGGGATCAGGGACATCGTCATCCGCTACAACGCAGAAGCTCACTTCGCACAACCAACTGTAGAAGATGGGTAGAAGATGGGCCTGACGCTGTCGTCGTCACCGTCTTCGCCGATGACAACAAGAAGTACCTGAGCACTGATCTCCTCCGGTTTGAGCCGGCCCGTGCAGGCTACGTGTCTCTGGAGACGGAACTTCTCGGAGTCAGGGCGTTCAAGCGTGTCTGCATGACCTGCTGCGATCCGGCTGACTGCATCGAAGCCGCATCGCTCGATGCACTGGCAGCTCCACAGCTGCCCCATTGTCCGAGACGGCCGTAGAACGGCGCGAGCGCATCGGTATTCAGACTCACACGCCCGCAACTGGCGGAGGCCGCCCGTATCGCTCTGCACAGAACCAATGCGCCAACACTGCTTGGGGCCCCGGCCCAGCTTGTCCACATCGAACAGGCCAAGCCGCGAGCCGGCGGAGCATGACAGCAAGAAGTCCTCTCGAGGAGTGGCAGAGGAGTGCCTGTACGCTCTTCGCCAGCGTTCAGTATGGATACTGCATCAGGGTGCCGAAGCCCTCTCTCGAGGCGGAGTTGTCCCAGACCTCCCTGATGGTGAACACGTAGGCAGGGTACTTGAGCCAGCGGCTGATGTCGGGCCGGTGGTACACATCGTGCTGGGCGTTGATGAACTGCTGGTACAGCTCACGCTGGCCAGACTCCGCCTCATCGAATATCTCAATGGTTCCGCGAAGCTCATAGGAGATCATCGGAGGCTGGTAGAAGATGAGAGTTGCCTCCGGATTGGCCCGGTAGTTGTGCCAGCTGTGCTTCTTGGCCATCTCTAGGCTGCCCAGTCGGGTGAAGTCGATGCGGGCGTGCATCTCGGGGCTGTAGATATGTCTGACCAGCAAAGCCAGACCACGCTTGCTGTACGCCTGGTCATCCCCGTCGTAGCTCTTGATGTGCTGCATGTACGCCTCGAGGGTCTCTTCCAAGTACTCAGGCTTGGGTAGGAACCCAACCCCCTTGATGCTGCCGTTGAGGCCACTAGGACCGCTGGAGATGAAGACCGGGTTGTGTGAGCAGAAGCTGAGGAAGACCTTCTCCTTGGCCATCTCTTCTCCCTCATGGAGCTTGATCACGGTCTCCGCCCTGGATCGGAATGCCCAGTTGAAGAACGCTTCGGCTGACTTCATCGACAACCCCCTCGATGCGGCGTTTGGAGCGATCATAGCTCGCCCGCACGGGCTGTTCAACGACATGCGGTGCCTCACCCGAATCCCTGAAGACGCATGGGGCGCTGCCTCAAGTCGTTCATCCACTCGGCCGTGGTGGCAGGCGACGAGTCAGTGATCAGTGTTCTCCCCATCGCGCCCGCCAGGGAAAGACATCACGGACACGGTCTCAGCGGAACAGGCAGACCTGGTGCGCCAAGCGCCATCGTATCGAGAACTGAACCGCCCCGGGTTGTCCGGAGGGTACTTCACCTGAGTCCGGCCACGGGGAGGCCAAGAGGTGCGCGGGGGATCTGTGTCAGGTGTCCTGTGAGTAATTTGAATCCTCTGAGACCCCTGCTTCTGAAGCGCAGATGGGAAGGCTCTTCTAGGGCATGCCACCCCTAGAGGACTACTTTCAAACTCGACATGGCTTGATCCTGCCTGAAGAACCGACGGGCGCGGGCGTAGAGGACAGCGCTTGAAGGCTATCGGGGGCCGCTATGTCGACACGGAGGCAGCTCGCATCCCTTGGTTGTGTCAGCCAAGATTGGACTTCGCCTCATCCGTGGACCAGATTCTCTGGGAGCACATCATCGAAGACGGGGGCACCCGCAGGATGCTTTTGACATGGCAGCGTGTCAGTGGCTAGAATAGGCTGACGAGCTTGGAGCGGTGACGGGTTCCCATGCCCGCTTCAGCCGAACTAGGCTCTTGTTGCAGACGAGGAGGAGGATCGGTATGGCAAGGAAGCTCGGAGTAGGCGTTGTTCTCTCTTTGATGGGCCTTATGGTTCTTGGCCTGTCGGCAGTCGGATCTACCCGGTTCCAGGCGATCGCCGGCGACTACCAGATCGATCTCACCCGGCTTGGGATGCCATTGGTGATCTACTTGCGGATCGGTGCCGACGGCACCTTCATGCTCTCCCCCAACACCAGGTTCGATCCCAGCGAGAGCCGCAGCACGGGAGTGCTCGCCGAGAGCAGGGGTGTCTACATGATGATCTACAAGGAGCACACTCCCGACAATCCCAAGACTGCGACCTTTGTGCTGGACGGCCCGAACCTGGTGTTCCAGTCCCCCCTGCCGTACGGTCGGGCCAACATCGTGAACACCGCGGAAGACCCGGATAATCCAGAGATCGTCTATACCCTGACTGCGGACACCCTGGCCTTGTCCGAGTACTACGGTACCTACGTTGGCTCCCATTCCACTCAGGCCATGGGCACAACGGTTGACTACCTGTACACCCTCCAACTCAAAGCAGGGCTGCGCTATGTCTTCTCCAGCGAGTTCACGATGGGCGGGACTGCCTATACCTACAGCGAAACCGGAAGTTGGAGTGTGTCTGGAGACCAGCTCATCCTGAATCCCGCCGACGAGCCGCCGGTGCAGGGGACCATCACTGCCGATGGTCGCATCACGATCGGCATCCGCCCTTCGGCGATGGCCGCGGCCAGGACGGAGAGGGTTCTCCGCCTCGCGACCCACGCCCATGTAGCCGGCACGTATTTCTCTGAGAAGTCCACCCCGATGTACACCGCCAAGGCGACCATGGTTCTGGATATGTTCGGTGACTATCGCTACACGGTGGACGTTGGCCAGCCTCAACCCTATGAGGAGTCCGGATCCTACGATGTAGCGGATTGTACAATCACCTTCACACCGGAAGGTGGAACTCCCTACAGCGCGACACTGGAGAACCTGGTACTGACCGGGAGCTTCCGGGTGAGTGGTGCCATGCCGCCGACCCAGATGGTCATGTACGGTCGGGCTGTCCAGGGAAACTTCGCTGGCTCGGCAACGCATGAGGGAGTCGAATACAAGACTCTTCTGACACTCAACCCGAACGGCACCTACAAGCTACTGATCTCCGATGATGCTGGGCAGACGGTCATCGACAGCACGGGAACCTTCCAGATGCAGCGCGCCATGACCCTCAATGTGGTGCTGGAACGGATGGACCCGGCTCCGATCTGTTCCGTCAGCGAATCGGGACTGAACTTCAGCATCGTCCTCCCAGGCATGACTGCTACGACCGGTATGGGCGGTCTAGGCTTCAGTCTGAAGCGGCAGTGAGGCCGTAGACTGTCACGATGGCTAGCTTACCCCCCCACCAGGCCCAGCATGGCCTGGGCCTGGTGGGTCTTGCTTACTACAGATGCCCAATGCTCAGCGCTACAGGGAGGAGGGGATGTCCACAAAGCGGCGGTTCCTGCCGGCCTGCCTCGCGCTGATTGCCGGTGCAGCTTTGCTTCTCACAGGCTGCCAGAAGAGCGAGTATCCCCGACGGACCGATGAGACGAACACCCTGTATGTAGGCGTGGTCCAATCGTCGTTCCCTACCGCGTTCATGCCCTGGCTCTCTCGGGAAGGCATCGCGCCCACGATCGCCGGCCTGCTCTACAGCACGCTGTTTACGTACGATGACGATACTGGCAGGTTCCTGCCCAACCTCGCCCGGCAGTGGTGCTACGTGGACGCCCAGGGTCGGCCCATCGTGACGGATTCGGGGAGCGTTGACTACGAGCGCCTGGAAGAACACGGTGTGAGGACCCTCCGCAACCCACAGACGGGTCAGATCGAGCGGTATCTCACCGTTCGGATCGAGCTCGACCCGCGCGCCCGGTGGAGCGATGGGCAGCCGGTGACCGCCGACGACGTGTACTACACCCTGGACATCGCCCGGAACCACTACCTGTCGAACCACGCCGGCGCTCTGGCCTGGACCGCCGATCTCCTTCACCTGTACTCCAATTCCGGCCAGCTCCAGCTACAGGGGATCTTCACCTACAACCACGGGGCTGTTGAACAGGGGTATCCCATTGGCGACACGGAGCGGGACCGGGTGATCTACCTCCACGTCCGCAGCGTTCTGGGCGCGGTAACCAGCCTGTTCACATCGGTCCTGATCCTGCCCAGGCACCTCTGGGAGCCGGTCGTCAGCCGGGAGAACCAGCTGAACAGCCGGAACCCCGACGCGCGGCTGCAGCACCTGTACCAGAACCCCGTGGGGAGCGGTCCGTACGTGCTCGACCCGGCGGCATCAGGACCGTCGCAACTCGTCCTGCGGCGGAACGAGCTCTACCACCTGACCCGCGACGATGGCTCCCCCCTCTATACCGTGGAGACGATCCGCCTGATTCTGTACCAGGAACTCAACGTAGCCATCTACGCGGTCATGCAGGGCCATATCGATATGCTCAGCGCTGCCGTGAGCCCCAACTACATCCACCTGTTCGAAGATCGGGATGACCTGTTTCTGTCGGTTGCCGAGGGCACTTTCACCCAGACCCTGGTGTTCAACGTCAACCCGGTGGCGGGTGAGCGGACTCCCACGCGCAACCTGCTGGCCAACCGAGGCCTGCGTCAGGCCATTGCGCTGGCCATCGACAGCGAGATGCTCGTTCGTGTGGTGGCCAATGGCGCGGCCACACGGGTGAGCGCCGGTCTGATCCGGGAGACCTTGACCGACTTCTACAATCCCAACGCGGATATCTTCAAGGGGGACTACGCAGCGCGGCTGGAGCGGGCGAACCAGCTACTGGACCAGATCCTGCCCGAGAAAGACCAGCACGGCTACCGTCTGCTCAACGGCGAACGGGTATCCTTCGGCGTTCTGGGCCATCCTAGCGAGATCGAGCTGATTGCGTTTCTAGAGGCCCAGCTTCAGAAGATCGGTATCGAGATCCGCTATCAGGCCAAGGGCAGCTCCCCGGAGACCACCTACCTGTGGACGAGCCGCTTCGACATGACCATTCAAGGGGTGATCTTCTCGTTAGCGAATGTGGACATCATGCTCAACGCCCACTTTGTGGCCCTGGGACGTACCTCCAACTACGGACGGTTGATCCACCCTGTTCTGGCGAAGGGCATCGAGGAGATGCGATCCACCCTGAACCTGCACCGCAAGTACCAGCTTCTGTACGAGCTGCAGCCCGTGATCGCGGAAGTGTTCTACAAGGTGCCACTGTACAGCCCGCAGGTCATCTCGATTGCCCGTACGGACCGGTACACGGGCTACGAGGTGGTTCCTGGAGCTACGGTCTTCAACTCCACCAATCTGCAACAGATCCGGCGCGTGGATTCCGTGGGCGGCGCGGCGTCATCCGAACCGGCTGGGGAGAGCTTGTCGCAGCGCATCGGGGGTGAGGCGATGTGAAGAGAAGCTATCTCATCAAAAGGATTTTGTACGCGGTGTTCATCTTCTTCGTCGTGCTGACGCTCAACTTCTTCATCCCCCGCATCGGCGTGCACGATCCCGCGGAGCGTTACTACCCGCCGCAGGGTGGGATGTCCGACATCGAGTACGAGATCATCAAGCAGTTCACCCGTGAGCAGTACGGTTTCGATGTGTCGACTTTCCAGCAGTACGTCCGCTACCTGCGGGGGCTGCTGCGCTTTGACCTGGGCACCTCGCTTCGCCCCGGATCCCCCAAAGTGACGGCGCTGATCGGCCAGCGGTTGCCGTGGACCCTGGTGCTGTCGGTGAGCACGCTCGTCATCAGCTTGGTCACCGGCCTGCTGTTCGGCACGATGGCTGCCTGGAAGCGCGGTCGGTGGCAGGATACGCTGCTGCTGAATGCGTCAACCATCAGTGTGGCGCTGCCCAGCTTCTTCATCGCTTTGATGCTGTCCTTCTACCTCGGGTTCAGACTGGAGCTGTTTCCGGCGTACACGAACCCCAACATGGTTGCCCAGTTTCACTGGAGCTGGGACGCCATCCGGATGGTGTTCACCAACGCCGCCCTGCCCATCATGAGCATGTCGCTGGGCGGGATCATCAGCTACTCCCAGACCACCCGGAACAGCGTGATCGCTGTGACCAACGAGGACTACGTCGTCACGGCCCGAGCCAAGGGACTGTCTCAGGCCACGGTCTTGTACAAGCACGTTCTGCGGAACGCTCTGCTCCCGTTGGCGACCAGGATCGGCATGAACATCGGCGGCTTGATCGGCGGGGCCATCATCATCGAGCAGGTGTTCAACTGGCCGGGCATGGGTACCCTGTTTCTGGAAGCGAGCAGCACCAAGGACTACCCGTTGATGATGGGTATCATGTTGTTCCTTTCAGCGTTTGCGATTCTGGCCAACTTGGTGACCGAGCTGCTCTACGTGATTCTGGATCCGCGCGTCACGGTCGGAGAGAAGCGATGAGCAAGGAAGGCGTCCTCCTCCTGGTTGCCCAGAGGGGCGGTTCTCTTCTGAGTTTCGTCGGCAAGCTCTGGCAGCATCCCCAAGGCAGGTTGGGGCTGATCCTGGCTGGCTGCTTGGTACTCGTGGCGATCCTCTCCCCGATTCTGGCTCCGTACGATCCCTACGATGTCACCCAGCGGGCTGCCAAGGGGCTGCGCCCAAGTTGGCAGCATCTTCTGGGGACCACCACCACCACCGGGCAGGACATATTCAGCATGCTCATCTACGGCTCACGGGTCTCCTTGCCGATCGGCATCGGCACCGGGGTGGCCATCGCTTTCCTGGGTGCCGTGATGGGTGTCATGGCCGGGTACCTGGGTGGCTTCGTCGATAACCTCATCATGCGGGTTGTCGACATCTTGCTGGTCATACCGACGCTGCCGCTCATCATCGTTCTGACCAGCCTGTTTGGCAGGAGTTACTTCGTGATCGTTCTGGTGTTCGTGATCTTCGGGTGGCCCGGACTGGCGAGGGTCATACGCTCCCTGGTGTTGGTGCTCAAGAACACCAACTACGTGAAGGCCGCTGAACTGGCCGGCGCCAGCAGGTGGTACATCATGACCAAGCACATCCTCCCGGGAACCTCTCACCTCATCATCATGAACACCGCCTTGACGAGCGCCGGGATCATGGTTGCGGAGGCGGGGCTGAGCTTCTTGGGCTTAGGTGATCCCACGGCGATCAGTTGGGGAAAGATGTTGGCTGAAGCTCAAGGCGGCGGAGCACTGCTATTTGGGGCGTGGTGGTGGATCATCGCCCCCGGGATCGGCATCTTCCTCTCCGTGTTCTCGTTCATGCGGATCGGCATCGCCATGGAAGAGATCTTCAACCCCAGGATGAAGGCATCGAGCAGCATCTACAAGCTCTTCAAGCACCTGAACAACACCTACCTGGACGAGGTGTTCCGATCCATGGAAGAGGAGGAGAGCGTAGTCCGGGAACCTCCCGATCGGTCCGATGCCCCCACCCCGGAAGGGTGCCATGGCTGATACGGGGCTTGGAGTCAGGAATCTGAAGGTGGTCTTCCCGTGCCCGGGTGGGGTCATCCGGGCGGTGGAGGGCATCGACCTGGACATCCACCGGGGCGAGTGCGCCACTCTGGTGGGGGAGTCCGGTTGCGGCAAGAGCGTCAGCGCCCTGGCGATCATGAGGCTGCTCAACACCCCCCCCGCGGTCTGCCGAGTAGACAAGCTTTGGCTCGATGATCTGGACCTGACCCATCTCCCAGACAGACAGATGCGGCGGATCCGCGGGAAGCACATGGCCATGATCTTCCAGGACGCCATGACCGCGCTGAACCCGGTGATGACCGTGGGCAAGCAGATTGACGAGATCTACCTCCGTCACAGCCAGCTGTCCCGACGAGAAGCCCGACAGCGCACCATCGAGGCACTTGAGCTGGTGGGGATCCCCGAAGCTCGGTCCCGGGCCAACAGCTATCCCCATCAGCTATCGGGAGGGATGCGCCAGCGGGTGCTCATTGCCATGGCATTCGCCTGCGTGCCCAAACTGATCATCGCCGACGAGCCGACCACCGCCCTCGACGTCACCATCCAAGCCCAGGTATTGGACGTGCTGAAGAACATGCAGCTTGTCCATCGGGTGTCGGCCTTGCTGATCACCCACGATCTGAGTGTGGTGGCCAACATGGCGGATACGGTATACGTCATGTACGCCGGCAAGATCGTGGAGCGGGCTGCGATGCAGGAGCTCTTCCTGGAGCCTCTGCACCCGTACACCCACGGCCTGCTGGCTTCCGTCCCCCGGATCTCCGACGAGAGGCAGCCGTTTGTCCAGATCCCGGGCGCCGTGCCCCATCCAATGCGCAAACCGGCGGGCTGCTACTTCCATCCCCGCTGTCCCCGTTCGAACGACCTATGCCGGCAGCGCATGCCCCGCCTGGAAGGTCCGGACGATGGGCGGGCAGTCCGCTGTTGGCATCCTTTGCGTCAACCGCATGAGGTGCGATCATGACCCGGAACAGCCCCGATCCCCAACCCTTGCTGGAGATGGAGAACGTCTCGGTCAATTTCCCGGTCAAAGGACCCTACCCGTTCAGCAAGAAGCGCTGGATCCAGGCGGTGACCGATGTCAGCCTGGAGGTATCGGAGGGCGAGACCTTCGGCATCGTCGGTGAGTCGGGTTGCGGGAAGACCACCCTTGCCAATGCCATGATCGGCATGGTGCGACCGACCGCAGGAACCGTGCGCTTCCAAGGAGTGGACCTCTACGCGCTGAAGCCCAAGGCGTTCAAGGAGGCTCGGCGCGAGATGCAGATGATCTTCCAAAATCCCTTCTCTTCACTGAATCCAAGGTTCTCCGTCTACGAGATCATCAGAGAACCCCTGTATATCAGAGGACAGGCCAGCGAGACGGTCATGAAGGGGGAGGTGCGGGAACTCCTGAAGCTGGTCGGATTGGATGAGGATGACATGTACCGGTACCCTTCGGACTTCTCGGGCGGGCAGCGTCAGCGAATCGCGATCGCCCGTTCGATCATCCTCAACCCGAGGCTCCTTGTGTGTGATGAACCTGTCAGTGCGTTGGATGTGTCGGTGCATGCGCAGATTCTGAACCTGCTGATGGACATCCAGAAGAGCCGGCACCTCACCTACGTCTTCGTCTCGCACAACCTAGCGGTAGTCAAGAATATCTGCCAGAACATGGTGGTGATGTACCTGGGGACGATCATGGAGTCGGGTTCATCGGATGCCATCTTCGCCAATCCTCTCCATCCCTATACGAAGGCTCTGCTATCGGCCGTCCTGGACATCGATGTGACGAAGCCACGCGATCGGATCCTGCTCGAGGGCGACACTCCCAGCCCGATCGACCCGCCCGCGGGGTGCAGGTTCTGGCAGCGGTGTCCGTCCGCGATGAAGGGCTGTCGGACCGTTCCCGCGGAGTTGGTGGAAGTCGAGCCTGACCATCAGGTTGCGTGCCATCTGATCTCCGGTTTCTCTGCTCAGCAGGTGGCGGACGGCCTTCACGAGCCTGTATCCCCGAAGTCCGGCGGGTGAGAGAGCGCGCATGACCGGGAAGGCGAGCGCTCTGGCCTTCGGCGCAGCGCAGCTCCTGATGTTCGGTTCCGTCAGTCTCCTGCAGATCGCACCAGTCCAGTTCTTCGTGCCGCTTCTGCTGGTGATGCATGCCGGCATCCTGTGGTTCATGAAGCTGAGGCGACGTCTCCCGGCCGACCCGGCGGAGGTCGCTCGGATCACGCGGGCCACGTATGTCCTGATGGGCATGTACCTGCCCATCCTGGTCTACAAGCTGCTCGCCGGGCTTGGCCTGCTGCGGATGCAGTACCCTGTGCTGCATGGTGCGACCCTCTCGCTTGCCGTTCTGGCGGCGCTGTTGGTGGTCCGCAGTCTACGAGCAATCCGGTTGTGCGCCAATGGCTAGGGGCTGTCGGGCACTGAACCCTACGAGCTGCGCGTCTCCAACTGTGCGGGGGGCAGGGCACGGGGAGGGTGGAGATCGAAGGATGGAGGCAGTGCAACGAAGCGCAACCGCATTCCGGTTCAAGGGTCTGGTCATCTGGGCGCTATAGGGTTTGGCTGATCAGCGTTGGGAGGGCATCGTTGTGCCAGAAGCCTCGCTAGTACTTGGTGGCGAAAGACACCGTAACATTCTATCCTTGACGAGGAAGACGAGGTTTCCGTCAACCCCATCTTCTACAGTTGCGGGGGCAGTCGAAGCAGGAAACGCAGGCCTAATGGCACCGAGGGTCGGGGAAACGCACGTGTGTGGTGCCAATAGAGTGACACCTGCCCCCTTATCATGTCGAGTTAACGGTGCTAGTATGGTGATGGTAAGGGGGGTCTATGTTCGTACGGCAAAAGCGCGTTGGAGGCTACACGTACCTACAGCAGCTTGTGGAGAACA
>OMKS01002248.1_pt1 | contig 16261 bp, 15 predicted proteins | sample 1674721 | NCBI WGS metagenome assembly OMKS01 (sample SAMN06264996, study PRJEB25208) | sediment metagenome | isolation source: hot spring sediment | place: USA: California | collected 2014-09-02
ACGCAGACAGAGATCGACCCGGCTCCGGTCCTGAAAACCATCGCTGCCTTCAAGGGCAGGAAGGGATCTGTGGCCGTGGACCGCATCTGGCTGCTGCTCGTGTACATGATGTGGCACAGGAGGTACCTTGGTTGAGATGCATGACAGGCCCCTGAAAATCCTCCACCTCATCTCAACCCTCGACGTGGGTGGCGCCGAGCAGAATCTCGCCCGGCTCGTGGAGACCATGAACAGGGACCTCTTTGTCAACGAGGTGGTCTGCATGACATCCCCGGGCCCGATCGGGAGCAGAATCGAAGGTGGTGGCACCCCGGTAATCAGCCTGAACATGAGAAAGGGCACGCCCGAGATCGGCGCCGTGGTGAGACTGAGGAATATCGCGAATCACGTTCGGCCCGACATCGTCCAGTGCTGGATGTATCACGCGAACGTGCTGGGCCTGACAACATTGCGCATGAACAGGCTCGTGTGGAACATCCGGTGCTCTGACATGGACCTCGACCTCTATGGCAGGGTGTACCGATGGACCGTGAAGCTCGGCGCGTTCGTATCTCGTCTTCCCGTAGCGGTCGTGATCAATTCACATGCGGGTATGAGCACCCACCGTTCCATAGGGTATCACCCCAGGAGGTGGGAAATCATCCCAAACGGGTTTGAAACTGACCTGTTCCGCCCGGATCCACAGATGCGCAACGCTGTCAGAGCAGAACTGGGCATCCCTGAGAATGCCCTGCTCATCGGCCTGATCTGCCGATTCGACCCCATGAAGGATCACGCTACCTTCCTCCAGGCCGCATCCCTCATGCTGCAGCAGCATGAAGAGACGCACTTCCTCCTCGCCGGCAGAGGTGTGAGCCTGAACGATCCCCATTTTCGCAGCCTGCTCTCCGGAATACATGCACTCGATCATTTCCACTTCCTCGACGAGCGGAGTGACGTCCCCAGTCTCTGTGCATCCCTCGATATTGCCTGCTCCTCATCTGCCTGGGGAGAAGGCCTTCCCAACGCAATCGGCGAGGCCATGGCCTGCGGGGTTCCCTGCGTGGTGACCGATGTGGGAGACTCCGCCCTGCTCGTCGGAGACACCGGCATGGTGGTGGAGAAGCGCAACCCCAATGCCCTTGCCCGGGCATGGTCAGAACTGCTCGACGCCGGAGAGGAGAAGCGCAGGCACCTGGGTCAAAAGGCACGCGATCGTATCGTGGAACGCTACGGCATCAAAACCATGAACCAGCGCTATGAATCGCTCTACACGGATATCGCGAAACAGAACACCCACAGATAAGGCCGTATGAACATACTCACCCCGTCCTTTCAACTCCGGCCCTGATGCCGAGATTCTCATCGGCTTCGAAGACAGCCGGCTGCCTCGGTTTCACCAGCAGTTCCACCTGATCCTTCCTTCTTTTCCCCCCTTTTTATGTTCCCCCTTCCCTCCTTCACTCCTGAACTCTTCTGCACCCCTTAAGGGGAGACGTGCATCACTGCCAGGCCACAGGAGGCAGGATCTGCACCCGCCGTCAGGGTGCGTTCCGGACCCGGCGGAAAAAGTAGAATTCCCCTTCCGGAGATATCTGTTCAAGTAAATAATTTCTCTTGTGAATATTCGCTGCTTTCCTCGATAGGCTCCTTGATTTTTTTTCCCTTCAGGAGTACCATGGGTCCGACTGAAATCAGTCGACCCACAGGACTACCAGCACAAGAGGGAGGTACGATGAACAACACCATCATTTCCTTTGATCGACACATCATGGATGAACAGCGACGCTATGGTGGCAGGGGAGATTTCAGCGTGATCCTGAGCCAGATCATCTTTGCCGCAAAGGTTGTGGCCGCACAGGTCGCCCATGCGGGGCTCATCGAAGACATCCTGGGCAGGACCGGAAACAAGAACGTGCAGGGCGAGGAGGTTCAGAAGCTCGACGTGTACGCGAACAACATGTTCATCAATGCGCTGAACTACATCGGGAAGGTCTGCGTCATGGCGTCCGAGGAAGACCCTGACATGATCATGATCCCCGAGGAGTATCCAAAAGGTGAGTACGTGGTTATGTTCGATCCCCTGGACGGATCCACCAACATCGATGTGAACATCTCCATCGGCACGATTTTCAGCATCTACCGGAGGGTCACCCAGACGGGGGGTGACGGCACCCTTGAAGATTGCCTCCAGCCCGGCAAAAAGCTCTTCGGCGCAGGCTACATTGTCTACGGGTCGAGCACCATCCTCGTCTACTCCACGGGAAACGGCGTGAACGGATTTATCCTCGACCCCAGCGTCGGAGAATTCGTGCTCGCCCACCCCAACATCACCATCCCGCCCCGGGGAACGATCTACAGCACCAACGAGGGGAACTACCCCTACTGGAAACCGGGGACCCGTACCTACATCGACCACCTGAAGTCTGAGACAAACATTCTGAAGAAGCCCTACACCTCGCGGTATGTGGGTTCCCTGGTGGCGGATTTCCACCGCAATCTCCTCAAGGGGGGCATCTTCCTCTACCCCGAAGACACCAAGGACCCGAAGAAGCCCACGGGCAAGCTCAGGCTCCTCTACGAGGCCAACCCCCTGGCCTTCATCGCGGAGCAGGCCGGAGGAGCTGCCTCCACCGGGTATGAGCGCATCATGGACATACAGCCCACGGCCCTGCACCAGCGGGTTCCCCTCATCCTGGGTTCCCGGGACGACGTGAAGGAATATGAGGATTTTGCACGGAAAAACCTGTAGATGACGAGACACACCGCAGGTGAAGATACTCACAGAGGAGGCAGGACATGACGTACTCGGCAGATTACGAAAAGGCCCTTGAGATCGGGCGCCCACCGAACATTCAGCGTCTCTTTCCGCACTCAAAGGCACTGGTCGTCAGCGGCAAGGTGATCGACAGGGCCATGCTCAAAAAGACCAAGGCCATGACAATTGCGGCGAACGGGAGAAACAGCATCGTCATCAGGGGAACGCTCAAGGCGGCCCAGCGGGCCAATGCCGCGGTCATCATCGAGATCGCCAAGTCCGAGAGCACCTACTGCCTGATCAACATGTGGAACATCGCCCGCTACGTGGATACCTTCTGCAACGAGCTCGGCATCACCGTCCCGGTTGCCGTCCATGCAGACCACTTCGGACTCAAAAAACAGGGAGAGATCCCCAAGGCCAAGATCGATGTCCCCTCGATGTTCGACGCAGGGATCACGTCGGTTGCCATCGATGCCTCCCACCTGGTGGATGAAGAAAACCTCTTCGCGAACCTTGAGTTGAGTCCCTTCATCCCCTCCTGGGCCGGGTATGAGACAGAGGTCGGAGAGATCAAGGGGAAAGAGGGGCTCTCCACAGCCGAAGAGGCCCTCTTCCTCATCCAGGGACTCAATGCCCACGGGGTCTTCCCGGACTGGATAGCCCTCAACAATGGCACATCCCACGGGATCGAGGCCTCGGATTCCGGGATCGACGTGGAACTCACGAAGAAAATCCACACCGTCCTCGAACCGTACGGCATCTCGGGGGCCCAGCACGGCACCTCCGGGAATCACTACGAGCGCCTTAAGCGGATCGCCTCTGAAACAAGCACCACTAAGGCCAACGTTGCAACCGCCCTGCAGATGATCTCCTGGGGGGTCAAGGTCAACGAATTCGGCAATGCCATCCTGGACGAGGAAGGTGCCTTCATCAAGGTCCCTGATGCCGGCGTAACCGACGATGTATGGAGCGAGATGGTGGCCTATGCGCAGAAGAACGGGTTCAAGGGAGGCAACTACAAGAACCTGAACCTTCCCTTTGAGAACAAGCTCCTCGCACAGCCCAGAAAAATCCGCGAGCGCATGGAGCAGGCAGTGGAGGACTTTGTCCATGACCTTCTCGTCACGTGGTTCAATGCAGCAGACACTGCACCCCTGGCCCTCGATCTCATCCTGAGGAAAGGATCCTATGACCTCGGCCCGAAGGGTTCGACCCTTGAAGATCCCGCCCAGTGGACCCGGGAAAAAATCCTGGAGCGTGCCGAGGTGCTCCATAAGAACCCTCAGGCGCCTGGCGGCAATTATGATGACTAGAACCGATCCTTGAGACTTGACGTCCCGGGATTTGTGTGGCATTAGCTCACTCACTTACGAAACAGGAAGGAACCTATGGCACGAGTAACGATTGAAGATTGCCTTGAAAAAGTCCACGATCGCTTCTCTCTTGCGGTCGCTGCATCGAAGCGCACCAAGCAGCTCATGAAAGGTGCTCCGATTCTCTCGAGACGCAAGGAAAACAGGTTTGTCGTGACCTCACTGAGGGAACTGGCCGAGGGTAAGATCAAGCTGCACGAAAAATCATGACACGAAGGGATTATTACGAAATCCTGGGTATATCCCGTTCGGCGACCCCTGAAGAAATAAAAAAGACATACAGACAGCTTGCGCTGAAATACCATCCCGACAGGAACCCTGGAGACAAAGAAGCAGAGGCGCACTTCAAGGAGGCTGCCGAAGCCTACGAGGTGCTGCGCGATCCCAACAAGAAGCGCATCTACGATCAGTATGGCCACGAAGGGTTGCACGGCGCCGGATTCGAGGGATTCAACAATTTCGATGATATCTTCAGCAGCTTCTCAGACATCTTCGGGGAAATGTTCGGATTCTCACCGGGACGGCGTTCAGGCAGGAGAAGGCCTTCCAAGGGCGCAGACCTGAGGTATGATGCAACGATCACCCTGGAAGATGCCGCGGCTGGGACAGAGCTGGACCTCGATATTCCCCGAACTGAGACCTGTGAAGGCTGCACCGGCACAGGAGCCGAGCCAGGTTCCTCGCCGGAGCGCTGCAGCGCCTGTGGAGGAAAAGGCCAGGTATACCGCTCCCAGGGCTTTTTTACCATCAGCACCACCTGCCCCCAGTGCAGGGGAACGGGGCAGTATATCTCCAACCCATGCACGACGTGCAAGGGTTCCGGGAAGATCGTACGGGAAAAACGGCTGAAGGTGAAAATCCCTCCCGGTGTGGACACGGGTGCAACCATGAGGCTCACCGGTGAAGGAGAGGCCGGAGAACTCGGTGGACCCCCCGGTGACCTGTACGTGCTCATCCAGGTCAGACCCCATGACACCTTTGTCAGGCAGGGAGACAATCTCTACGTGGAAATACCGATCTCCTTCGTACAGGCCGCGCTCGGCACCACCATCAAGGTGCCTTCCCTCAACGGAGAGGTGGATCTCGAGATAAAACCCGGCACCCAGCCAAACCAGGTCTATACCATCAAGGACCAGGGGATCAAACACCTCAGGGGAGGCGGCAAGGGAGCCCTGACCGTGGGCATCAGGGTTCAGATTCCCACGAAGCTGACCAGAGAACAGGAACAGCTCCTGCGCAGTTTTGCCGAAACCGTAAAGGACACGGTCAAAGGCTCCGGGAAACAGAAGAGAAACTTCTTCAAGGGGTTCTGAGCATCCAGAACGTGCGGGAAAACAGGGACACCACCCGATCGTGCACCGATCGTACGCGAACGAGTCGATGAGTATTCAACCGGTCTTTTCAGGAATCACTATCCTTGATGACACGGGACGGATCTGTCCTTAATTTCTCGAGCTTGGTCTTGAATTCTTCCGTGGGTTTCACCCCGGCCTTCTTCAGCATGTGTTCAGCGTGAAGCCCGATATTTCGTGAATCCCGATAGAAGCTCTCGGATTTCTTCGATGCCGGATCATAGGAAGAGAGCTTTTCCGAAGACGACTGGTGAACGTTTACCGGGGATATGATCCGCTTGACCTCTGTCGATCCGCAGAATTCACACCTGATGTCATCCTTCCCCTGATACCCCTGGACAAAGACCGTCGTCAGGTTGGAACAGCCCGCGCATCTATACTCATAAATCGGCATCGGTCATACCTGAATTTGTTTCACGAATATGATGAGGCCTGATGCTTTTCAGCATCAGGCCAGACATATCCCTCGGTTCCGGATCAGCCTTTGTCCCCCTTGACTTCCTCGAACTCAGCGTCCACCACATCGTCATCCGGGCGGGATGAGCCTCCGGTGGCCCCTGATGCCCCTGCATCGCCATGGGGTGGTGATTCACCGCCGGCTCCCTGGGCTGCAGAGGAATAGATCACCTCCGCAAGCTTGTGAGAAACCGTGGTCAGGGCCTCGATCTTTTTCCTGATCTGCTCGACATCGTCGGTCTTGGATGCTTCCTTCAGATCGGCAATGGCGTTCTCGATGCTGGAGCGGGTCATGGAATCAACCTTGTCGCCATGCTCCTTGAGCGTCTTCTCTGTGGTGTATGCAAGGCTGTCTGCGTTGTTTTTTGCCTCCACGAGGTCCTTGCGTCTCCGGTCTTCTGTCTCGTGTTCCTCGGCCTCCCGGATCATCTTGTTGATGTCCTCTTCGTTGAGACCTGACGAACTCGTAATGCGAATCGACTGTTCCTTGCCCGTTGCCTTGTCCTTGGCGGATACGTGCAGGATACCGTTGGCATCGATATCGAAGCTCACCTCGATCTGGGGGATGCCCCTTGGTGCGGCCGGGATGCCCACGAGATCAAACTGTCCCAGCAGCTTGTTGTCGTTGGCCATGGGCCGCTCGCCCTGGAATATCCTGATGGTGACCGCATTCTGGTTATCTTCAGCGGTCGAAAAGACCTGGGTCTTCTTCGTGGGGATGGTGGTATTGCGCTCGATAATCTTGGTGAACACCCCGCCCAGAGTTTCAATCCCCAGGGAGAGGGGTGTTACGTCGAGGAGCAGCACATCCTTGACATCACCGCCAAGCACCCCACCCTGGATAGCTGCACCAACGGCAACCACTTCGTCCGGGTTCACTCCCTTGTGGGGCTCTTTCTGAAATATTTCCTTCACCCGCTGCTGAACCTTGGGCATTCGCGTCTGTCCGCCCACCAGGATCACCTCGTCGATGTCCTTCGGCGCCATACCCGCATCGGCAAGCGCCTTCCTGCAGGGATCCTCGATCCGATCGATGATGTCTGCAACCAGGCTCTCGAGCTTGGCCCGGGTGAGCTTGATGTTAAGGTGTTTCGGGCCGGCCTGATCGGCAGTGATGAAGGGGAGGTTAATCTCCGTCTCCATCATGGTGGACAATTCGTGCTTGGCACGCTCCGCAGCCTCCTTGAGTCGCTGCAGCGCCATGCGGTCTTTACCCAGGTCAATCCCGGTCTCTTTCCTGAATTCAGCCACCAGGAAATCAATAATCCGGTTGTCGAAATCCTCTCCGCCGAGGTGCGTGTCTCCATTCGTGGATTTCACCTCGAACACACCATCGCCGATCTCAAGAATTGAGATGTCGAAGGTTCCGCCACCCAGGTCGAACACTGCGACTTTCTCTTCCTTTTTCCTGTCCAGACCATAAGCGAGCGCGGCGGCGGTCGGTTCGTTGATGATGCGCTTCACGTCAAACCCTGCAATCCTGCCCGCATCCTTGGTCGCCTGCCTCTGGGAGTCGTTGAAGTATGCGGGAACCGTGATCACAGCATCTTCGATCTTTTCACCCAGGTATGCCTCTGCATCCATCTTGAGCTTCTGCAGCACCATGGCTGAAATCTCCGGAGCTGAATACTTACGGTCTTCCACGGAGATGACCGCATCGCCGTTGTCCGCCCGGGCAATCTTGAAGGGCACGACCTTGGTGTCTTTCTGCACCTCGGCATCTTCAAACTTCCTTCCTATAAGCCGCTTGATGGCATAGAGGGTCTTTTCCGAGTTGGTGATGGCCTGGCGACGGGCAACCTGCCCCACCAGCCTCTCTCCGGTATTTGTAAAGGCGATAACGGACGGGGTTGTGCGGGAACCTTCGGCATTGGCGATCACCTTCGGTTCACCACCTTCCATTATGGCCATGCAGGAATTGGTAGTACCAAGATCAATTCCTAAAATCTTTCCCATGTGCTTCTCCTCCTTGCGTTTTACTGCACATCAGCCAGAAACAGTGACTTTCGCAGGTCTTAATACTCTGTCGTGCAACATGAAACCCTTCTCCAACTCGTCTATCACCAGTCCTGCATCGACATCGGCCCTGCTGATCTGCATCATCGCCTCGTGATAAGTTGGATCAAATCCCATGTTCTTTGTTTCTATAGGTTCTACATTGTGCTTTTTCAAGGTTTCCAGGAACAGCCGTTCAATCATCTCCAGACCCTTGATAAACGGCTCGTCGTCCGGGTATAGTTCGTTGGCGGTGGATATGGATTTCTCAATGGCGTCGTACACCAGGAGAAAATCACGCAGGATCTTTTCTTTCGAGTATTTGATGATGTCTTGACGGTCCCGCTCCTGGCGCTTGCGCATGTTGTCCATCTCTGCATAGGCCCTCAAGTACCGGTCTTTAAGATCTTCGATTTCGGCCTGAAGATCCTCTATGCTGGGTTCCTCCACGGGAGCCGCCTGTGCGGACTTTGTCGCCTCTTCAGCGAGATCTTTATACTTTTCCATGGGTTCGCCGTTGTCTTTCATGTTGTCTCCTTGCTTGTTCCGTTATACCTCTTCCTCCAGCAGATCGCTGAGAACTTTTGCCATGTATCCGACGAGTGGAATAACACGTGAATAATCCATGCGGATCGGGCCGAGCACGCCGAGAGAGCCTACGGGAACATCCTTTCGGTAGTATCCGCTGGCAACCATGCTGAAATCATCCATTCCGATGGGCTCCAGATCCTCCCCGAGCAGGACCCTCACCCCGGGGATCTCGAGGACTTTGTTGAGTATCCTCACGATGCGCCCCCTGTCTTCAAAGGCATTCACGATGTCCCTGAGCCTCCCCAGGTCCATCAGTTCGGGATTGTTGAACACGGCGTCCTTTCCCTGGATGAAGAGATCGGGCTGATCTTCGAATCCATCGAGGGCCGTCACCCCCAGGCTGATCGCATCGCGTACCAGGGAGTCGAATTTCGTCTTTTCGCCGGTCATCTCCTTGAGCAGCCCGTCCCTCATTTTCTTGATCGTGACGTTGATATACTTTTCATTGAGATAATTGGCATATGTGTTGAGTTTGTCCTGGGAAAGATCCTCTCCGTAGACAATACTGTTGTACACCATCCCTGCCTTGCTCACGAGAATGACCATGATCCTGCTTTCGTCGAGTCTCACGAAATCTATGCGCCTGAAAAAGAAGGTGCTGAGTTTGGGCAGCAGGATAATGGACGCATTCTGAGAGATCTGGGACAGGAGATACGATGCCCTCCTGAGGACATCGCGAATGTCTCCGGTGCCCTGCGACATCTGTCGGGTGATCAGGGATTTATCGCCCCGCGGCAATGCCCGTAGTTCGATGATATCGTTGAGATAGAACCGGAATCCCTCCGCCGTGGGGATCCTGCCGGCAGACACGTGGGGCTGATAGAGAAGCCCCAGATCTTCAAGGTCAGCCATGATGTTGCGCACCGTGGCAGGGGAGAGGGTCGTCAGGTATTTTCGAGAGAGAATCCTGGAACCTACCGGTTCACCGGTGGCGACATATTCCAGGATAATTGCTCCCAAAATGGTTTTATCACGGTCAGTTAGCTGTAACATTTGCCTCACCCTTAGCACTCACCACGCCTATCTGCTAACAATTACCTTATAGATCCTGATCCCAACCATGTCAATACACAAACTGCTCCATCGCCCCTGTTCGAGGCTCACGGAGGATATTCACTACTGGACAAGGGGGGGGCTTTTGGTGTTATGAAAAGGCACAAATCTCGCCGTCTCCGGCAAAGAGGCGAGGGACACACGAGGGGCACACACATGAAGGATACAATCGAACGCGCGGTGACGTCAGCGGTGGAAGACCTCACGAAACGAGGGCTCCTCCCCCCCGGATCGGGTGATGCTGCGACCGTGAGTATTCCCCAGAACAAGGAATTCGGGGACTATGCGACCAATATTGCCATGATTTCAGCTTCCAGGGCCAAGAAATCCCCCCGGGAGATCGCCTCCCTCATCAGGGGAGAACTGGAACAACGAAACGATCTGTTTTCCGAAGTCACCATAGCGGGGCCGGGCTTCATCAACTTCACCGTCCGCCCGGAACTATGGATCAAGGTCCTCGACGATATCCATGAGCAGGGTACTGCATACGGATGCAGCGCCTACGGTCAGGGAAGAAAGGTGCAGGTGGAATTTGTAAGCGCAAATCCCACCGGACCGCTGCACATCGGACACGGAAGAGGAGCCGCCGTGGGAGACACCCTGGTCAGGATCATGAAGACCGCCGGCTACGAGGTTCAGGCCGAGTATTACATCAACGACATCGGCAACCAGATGAACCTGCTGGGGCTAAGCGTCCTGTCCCGCTACCGAGAACTCTTCGACCAGGGGATATCCTTCCCGGAAAACGGCTACCAGGGTGAGTATATCAGAACCATCGCCTCCGAACTCACAAGGATTCACGGTGAGGGACTCCTCGCCCTCGATCACCACGAGGCCGTCCATGTGTGCCGCGAATACGCTGCTCGCAGCATTCTGGAAGGGATCAAAGATGACCTCATCCGATTCGAGGTGCACTTCGACAACTGGTTCAGTGAATCGAGCCTGTATGATCAGCACAAGGTTGATGAAACCCTCGAGCACCTGAAAACCTCAGGCCTGAGCTACGAAAACGATGGGGCCCTGTGGTTCAGAACAACGCGCTTCGGGGATGAGAAAGACCGGGTCCTCAGGAAACAGGATGGCTCACTCACCTACTTTGCACCGGATATCGCCTATCACAGGGATAAGCTCGAACGTGGATTCACCAAGATCATCGACATCTGGGGAGCGGATCATCACGGCTATGTTCCCCGCATGAGAGCCGCGATTCAGGCCCTTGACAGCGAACCGGAATCATTTCACGCGCTGCTCATACAGCTCGTCTCTCTGGTTCGCGACGGAAAACCGGTCTCCATGTCGACCCGTTCCGGAGAATTCGTCACCCTTCGAGAAATCCTTGACGAGGTGGGGACAGATGCGGCACGGTACTTTTTCCTCATGAGGAGATGCGATTCCCACCTGGTCTTCGACCTCGATCTTGCCAAGAAGAAGACCGAAGAGAACCCGGTATTCTACATTCAGTATGCCCATGCACGGATCTGCTCGATCCTGAGAAATGCCGCTGAGCTGGGCCTAGCCCCTGACATGAGTCAGGTCGACAGGACCCTCCTGGAGCAGGATGACGACCTTGACCTCATCAAGGTGCTCGCCACGTATCCCGATGTGCTTGTTTCCTGTGCCGCAGACCTCGAACCCCATCGTGTCGCTTTTTATCTACTTGAGCTTGCAACTGAGTTTCATCGGTTCTATAATAAGAATCGGGTCATTTCAGAGAGTGGCCCTGGCACCATGGCACGACTGGTTCTTGTGGATGCAGTGAGGCAGGTTCTTGTAAATGCATTGGCTCTCATGGGAATTGTTGCACCAGAGAGCATGTAGTAACGGTGTATGAAGAAGAGAAGGAAAAAGAAGCCCCCAAAGCAGTCTTTGGCCAGGAATGTTGCCCTGCTGTTCCTCTCCCTCGGCATACTTGCCGGTGCCAGCGTCCTCTTCTCAACCATCAACGGGAGTTCCCACCTTTCACTGAGTCCCCTCCAGGACAGATTTAGCGGGTTTCTGAAGGAACAGGGACCCGAGGTAACCAGTGCCGAGAACACGGCTCTGCAGAAGAGTTCCGTCGGTCCCTTCGAATATACCTTCTACGACATCCTGTTCAAAAAGGACGTGACAGAAGCCTCCGGAGAGCACTTCAGCATCCAGATTGCCGCATTCAAGAAAAAAGACCGGGCTGAGCAGCTCGCCAATGAGATCAACGAGAAAACCAGGCTTCAATGGAGGGTGGATCAGCACGGATCCTGGTCGTATGTCCGCTTTGGAAATTTCAGTACACGTGCGTCCGCTGAACGATACAAGGATAAGATCTCTGCAACGCTTCAGAGAGAATGCCTGGTCGTGAAGATGTAGCATCATGATGAACAGACTTCATACGTCTTCCCGGCACCCGAGAAGGGGGGAACCCCTATAATCCTTCATATTGTGGGTGCACGCCCCCAGTTTATCAAGCTCGCCCCCGTGGTCAGGGCATTCAATGACGTGAACCTGTCCTGCAGGGTCCTCCACACCGGACAGCACTATGACTATTCCATGTCCGATCTGCACTTCTCCACACTGGGGCTTCACGATCCAGACGTTCACCTGGGAATCGGTTCGGACAGCCATGCAAAACAGACCGCGAAGATGCTCGAGGCCATAGAAGCTGCTCTCACGAGCCTGAAGCCATCGCTGGTAATCGTCTATGGTGATACCAATTCCACTCTTGCAGGCGCCCTGTGCTCCGTGAAGATGGGCATTCCCGTCGCACACGTGGAGGCAGGTGTCCGCAGCTTTGACAGGAGCATGCCCGAGGAGATCAACAGGGTACTCACCGACCGCATTGCCGATTACCATTTCTGCCCCACGAGAACCTCCGTGGACCTCCTCAAGGCCGAGGGCATCCCGGGGATTCTCACCGGTGATGTGATGTACGACGCTCTGCTTGCCTATGAGAAGATCAGCGGGGATCATCCCTTCCGTGACCCCTTTGTTCTGGCCACGATTCACCGTGCGGAAAACACCAATAACCCGGACACGTTCACTGCGATATGGGAAGCCCTGAAACGCATATCCTCGGAGGTACCGGTGGTCTTTCCCATCCATCCCAGAACACGGAACCTCTTCCCGTGGGTTTCAGGTGAGGCTCCTGCATCACTGCATATTATCGAGCCGGTCAGTTACCTCGAGATGATCGCCATGATCCGGGATGCACGGTGCATGGTCACCGATTCCGGCGGCGTTCAGAAAGAAGCCTTCCTGTTGAAGACTCCCTGCGTGACCGTGAGAGATACAACCGAGTGGCCTGAAACGGTCCAGGCCGGGGCCAATCGCCTCGTGTCAACGGAACCACCTGCCCTCTTCGAGGCGGTCGAGAGCATGATGTCACTGGTTTTTCCTGATGTGGAAAACCCCTTCGGTGACGGCAGAGCGAGTCACCACATCGCAGCGTTCCTCCTGGACAAAGGGTTCTGACCACAGATTCTCCCTCCTGTATGAGCCAGATCGAGAAACTTTTCCGTACGTACACTTCTTGCTTTTCCTTCGGTGACCAATACAATAGAGGGTAGCACTGCACGAGAGGGATGTTTTCCCGGAACCCTCACCGGGTCTCCGGGGATGCATCGACCGTTCAATGGTATGGATGAATTTTAATAAGGAGGAGACCATGAATAATCGTACCACCCCTACCCCTGCACCCAGGGAACTCCTGCGCGAGGCCCAACGCGCAGCATCCCGGGGAGAGGGGAAAAAGGCACTGGAACTCTATGAAGCCTGCATCAGGGAATACCTCTTACAGAGGATGCCGTTCAAGGCAATCGCTGCGGCAAAAAACGCGAGAACCGCTCTCGGCGCTACACCAAGGGTTCAATCACTCATCGTACGGCTGTATTCCTCGATAAACCTTCATGGTGACGCCAGGGAAATACTCTCGCACACCGCATCTTCCCTGAAAAAGAGCGATCTGTCCCTGCTCAGGGAACTGGGACAGGAAGAATTCCTCGATCTCCTTGAAATCATGGAGGTCGTGATCGTTCCGCGGGGCCAGAGCATCTTCCGTCAGCACGATGCAGGGGAAGACCTCTACATTGTCGTCACGGGAAGCCTTGCGGTACTCAGAGAGGGCAAGAGAATTGCGGTTCTCTCTGAGGGGGATATCTTCGGAGAGCTGGGATTTTTTCACCATGAACGCCGCTCAGCCACCCTCAAGACGCTGAAGAAGAGCACTGTCCTGAAACTCCCTGCAGGGCCGCTTCGAGGTCTGTGCAGGAGGTATCCGCGGGTATACGACATCCTCGAGGAGCTCTACAGCCTTCGCGTGGTTAAAAAGGCCCGTGAAGATCTGGGCATCGACGACTCCCTGATATCAGAACCTGCTGACTTCTCCCATGCTCTTTTCTGCAAGGGCCAGGATATTCCCATTGATCCTGCCACAGAGATTACCCTCATCAAGCACGGCATCGTGGAAATCAACTACGATGAGCGGGGGCTTCCCATGAAAAGATTCCTGAAGCCAGGCAGCATTGTTCACGGGAGCTCGTTCCGGCTTAAGGCCCATACCGATGCAGAGATCCTCCAGACCCGGGCCTGTCCGGATGATACTGAGTCGGGTTCCCGTGATGTATACCAGGATCGGTGATCCTTTCCACCGATAGTCTTGATCACCTCTGATGCGGGAACTCGCTCCGCAGGGGATCTTCCTGGATCGATCCTGCGGCACAGGCCAGGACAATGCCCGCTGCAACGGCAACGTTCAGCGATTCGGTCCTGCCCTGCATGGGAATCTGAACGGCATCACGCGAGAGCCGGAGAACCTCTTCACTGACACCGGAGGCCTCCTGCCCGAAACACAGCGCAACCCTGCCCGAGAAGATCCCGGGAGAAAGTTTGGCCCGTCCTGAGGGAACGAGCGAGATGATCCTGTGGGGGAGATGCCCCAGGTCATCGAGCGTCCCCCTGGCTATTCGAACACCCAGGCATGATCCCATGGATGATCGAACGGCCTTGGGCAAAAACGGATTTGCCGTCCCCTCCATGACGATCATGCCTGAAAAACCGAAGGCTTCCGCAGTACGGATGATCGTGCCGACATTTCCCGGATCCTGGACGCCATCGAGGATCACCAGTTTTTCCAGTGAGCGGACCTCTACCATCTCTGCCCACGGCAGGGGGAAGAATGCCAGAATGCCCTGGGGGGACCTGGTGTCGGACAGCGCAGCAAAGAGCTTCTCGGAGATGATCACGTACCCGCAACCCGGTTCACCGGACGAATCAAGGTGATCCGCGGTCACTGCTGCCATCCGCGGGATCAACCCCCGCAGAAGGGCATCCTCCACCAGCCGTCTTCCCTCGAGCATCATCACCTCTCTGCCCCGCATCAGGCCAAGGAGGGTCTTGAACGTGGGGTTATGCCTCCCCGTGATGATGTCCATGCAGGGAATGCATTGCTAGGAACTCAGCTTCTTCATCAGCGGCGTCAGGAGGTCGATGGGCAGCGGAATAATGGTGTTTGTGGTACCCTCCGAGGACATATCCCGTATTGTCTGGAGAAACCTCAGCTGGACGGCAATGGGTTCCTTTGCAAGGACACCGGCGGCTTCGAAGAGCTTCTGGGCAGCCTGAAATTCACCTTCTGCATTGATGACCTTTGCCCTTCTCTCACGCTCTGCCTCTGCCTGCTTCGCAATGGCGCGCTGCATCTCTTCGGGCAGGTCGATGTGTTTGAGCTCGACCCCCGATACCTTGATGCCCCAGGGATCGGTGTGCTTGTCGAGGATCTCCTGGATGTGGGCGCTCACCTCATCCCTTTTGGCCAGCAGTTCGTCCAGCTCCGCCTGACCGCATACCGACCGCAGGGTCGTCTGGCTGAGCTGAGAGGTTGCATAGAGGTAGTTCTCCACATCGATCACTGATTTCAGTGGCTGGATCACCCTGAAGTATACCACTGCATTGACCTTGACCGTCACGTTATCCTTTGTGATAACGTCCTGGGGCGGAACATCCTGTACGATGGTACGCAGACTCATCCTGACGAACCGATCGACGATGGGAATGATGATGATGAGCCCGGGTCCTTTCGGTTCTGGAAGCACGCGGCCGAGCCGAAAGACCACGGCACGCTCGTACTCGTTGAGAATCTTGATGGCCGAGAAAAGGAATAACAGGACGAGTATAACAATCGTAATTAAGGCATAGCCTCCCAACATTGTTCACCTCCTAGGATGTAATTATTCTATAGTACTCAACTTCGTGGCATTATTCAAGGAGGGATCATCGAGCATGGCACGTCTCTGTACCGCAACATCCTTGAATTGCACGAGGTTATCGCCTTTCAGGGGGGGTCCCGTCACAGGAGTGAGCCTCAGTGGGTTGATAAACTTCCCATTGTGCTTCACCCGGAAATCAAGGTGGGGACCCGTGGCAACACCCGTCATCCCCACGTATCCGATCACCTCTCCCTGGGACACATTCTTGCCTTTGTGCAGACCTTTGGCATAGCGAGAAAGGTGACCGTAATAGGTGATGTAGCCGTTGGGATGCTTGATCTGGATGGAATTCCCGAAACCCCCGGCGACCCCCTTGAAGATGACCTTTCCGTTGCCGAGGGCAACCACCGGTGTCCCGGTGGGGGCTGCGTAGTCGACTCCCAGGTGCGGCCTCGCCACATGGAAGACAGGGTGCATCCGATTGTAGGAAAACCCCGAGGAAATCCTGCGATAGTTCAGTGGAGC
>OMKS01002250.1_pt1 | contig 16242 bp, 14 predicted proteins | sample 1674721 | NCBI WGS metagenome assembly OMKS01 (sample SAMN06264996, study PRJEB25208) | sediment metagenome | isolation source: hot spring sediment | place: USA: California | collected 2014-09-02
CCAAGTCTTCTAAGATGATTGGAGAAGCCAAGCAGTTCATGTGGGGGATATCCCCTGAGCCACTTCCTGCACCACTCAACGAGGTGTCAAAACAAATCCCAAAAGGAGCGGAATACAGGATTCTTTCTCCCCAACCGCCTACAAAACTGCCGAACCTCGAAAACAGAATGCTCTCCGAAGTTCCCGTGATCATGGCTGTTACTGAAAAAGAAGCTACCGTCAGCTTTCGTTTCATTGATGGACGGGTAGATTATGCTGGATTCTCTGGAAACGATCCCGTTTTTCTCAACTGGGCCAAGGATCTGTTTCTCTATTACTGGAACAAAGGAAAACGAACTTAACGACGTATTATGGCTGTTTTGTCACAAAATTCAAGTATCCAATACTCCATACTCCTCTGTTGAGGTGTTGTTTGTGGCTGTTTTCAAGTTGCCTAAAATGACTAAACAGGAAATGTGGAAGCTGATTCGGAGGCAACGGCTGTGCCGTATAGCCTTCAAGGGAGATGACTACCCGTACATGGCTCCCTTCCAGTATGTTGTTTTAGATGACACTTTGTATTTTCACTTCACAGACTACGGCACAAAAATGAAGCTGATAGAAAATGACAAACGTGTCTGCGTAGAAATCGAAGAATATCGGGAAGACCTGAGCGAATACAGCTTCATCGTCCTAAGAGGCACCCTCAAAGTCGTCACCGACCCACAGGAAAGAGCCAAGGCACTACAGAAACTTGCAGAAGAAGGAGAACAGAAGCTTTCCCCCAACTTCCTCCCCGCACACGGCTTCAAAAAAGAAGACGGCTGGAACTCACTAAATCCAGAAAACCATTCCCTAGTAGCCATAAAACTCGAGAATATAACACAGGAAATTGGATTAAAATCTCCCTGATTGTTTTAGTTTTGTTAAAAAGGGGGATGGCTTCAGTTTCCTGAAGCTTAGGTTGTTAGAATGGTGCGAAGACTCCGATGAACACTAGCCATGCCAGGATTGTTTTGGCTACGAAGCTGAGTATGATGTAGAATCTTTCGCCGTACAGGTAGTCTCTCCAGCGTCCCACGCCCTTGTACTGCAGAACCATGTTGACTGCGAAGATGTTGAACATGAAGAAGTAGATGAACAGTACCATGTAAACGAAGGTTGGGGGGCCCAAGCCCGTGGATTGGATGGCGGCGAAGTAGACGTAGAGCACAACCCATGGTGTGAAGCCGGAAATGCTTCCGAGGATAAAGGCTGACCAGCTGGTTTTTTCGGTTTTCTGGTTCACTACTTCCATGAGGTAGCCGAACATTATCATCATTGCATTTAATACGAAAATCATGACCAGCGACCAGAAGTCCCAGACGCCCAAGAACAATGCAATCAGAACAATCATTATGGAGCTAGAGAATGCGTATTCGTACCATCGGTAGGGGTTCATGCCTTTTTTCAGGTTCTCGTTATACTGTTTATTCTTAACGGATGCGATAGTGAAGTGAGCTATCGCAGAAATTAGCGGGAATGACGCCACAATAACTCCCAAGTATCCTATTGTGAACAAGACCTGCGGGTCCGGAGTTATGCTTATTTGGAATGGCGGTCCTTCAATTATTGTGAATTTTGGGTAGAAAGTGTAAATGCTACGTTCCCACTCAAGCTGAGTTCCCAATATCAGCATCAATATTCCTTGGATTAGATGCAGAAAACCAGCAGCTAAATTGAAGCGCTTCAAATACTTGAACGAGATAGGAGACTCTGCAATGATTTTTCTTCTTTCTTCAGAATTCATGATAATTAGTACATCAGAGAAAATTTAAGGTTTGCCGCCTATTCTACGAGCCCGAAACGCAAGCATATTTCAGCTAACACATTTTTGGCGTCAAAGCCGTCCTCTTAAAGTGGAGACTACTCTACGGATTTAAGTGCTGTTTCACCTTATTACTCTTTGAGCAACAGTGCCAGAAGCAACTTGCCTAAAGGTCCCAAAAAAATGGGGAGAACAAGCTATCCGCCTAGTCTGGAAACTACAAATTTTTAATCGCAAACTAAAGATTCAGCAAACAAAAGACAGCCTGTGCATACCCTTAACCAATGAACCCTCTCCCGCCACTCTTAAGAAATTTGAGGAGAACTTGCCCGAATATGAAATCTCTGTCTATAACTTTCCTGAGCAGAAAAAACGCCACGTCACACATCTTGGTTTTCTCGCAGACAAACTGCCTCCCAACCTGTTGGCGAGCGTTCCCAGAGCAATCGATTTTGTAGGCGACATAGCCATAGTCGAGGTTCCCCCAGAGCTTACAGACCAAAAAAAGGAGATTGGCGAAGCGATATTGAAGGCGCACAAGCACATCAGCACGGTTCTAGCCAAATCAGGTTCTGTCGAAGGAGTTTACCGCATAAGAGACTTTGAGGTCATAGCTGGATCAGAAAAAACTGCTACAATCTACAGAGAGTATGGTTGCGTGTATCATGTTGACATTGCCAAAGCCTACTTCTCCCCCCGCCTCTCCACCGAACACAACAGGGTTGCTTCACAGGTAAAAGAGGGAGAAACAATTGTTGACCTCTTCGCAGGAGTTGGGCCCTTCGCTATCCCAATCGCAAAAAAACACAAAAATGTGCGCGTCTACGCTGTTGACGTGAACCCAGATGCGATAGCCCTGCTGAAAAGAAACATTGCCGTGAACCGTGCAGAAAAACAGGTTGTGCCCATTCTAGGCGACGCCAGACAAATAGTCAGACAACAGCTGTCTGGAAAAGCTGATCGCGTGATTATGAACCTGCCGGAAACTGCATTAGAGTTTGTGGATGTAGCCTGCGAAGCCCTCAAGCCGGACGGAGGTATTATGCATTATTACGGCTTCGTGAAGGCATCGAACCCGCTGGAAACAGCAAAAGTTCGGTTAACCGAAGCCGTGAACCAAAACAACCGACAAGTAAAGAAGCTGCTATTGGCGAAGACAGTGCGAGAAGTCGCCCCTTACACTTGGCAAGTGGTTGTGGATTCAGAAATTCAATAATCTTCCACAGCCAACGTGACTTTGACTTCTTGATCAGGGTTTCTCAGTTTTTCAACAAGCTTTCTTGAAAAGTCGCTGGCAGCCTTGTCTGCTCTTATCGCCAATGTTCGGCCACACACATAACCGCTCTTTCTTACCACTAGATCGGTGGGATGAGTAAAAGTTAGTTTAGAGCTTCCTTTTGCCTTCGCCGTCTCCTTATGTTCAGCTACTTCGACAGTTACTGTTATTCGTGCACCCTCTTTTCTTGCGGCTTCCTTGAATTCAAGCGGCAAATCCGCTGCAGCAGTAGTTGATTCCACAGCTAATATGCAGTCGCCCCGTTTCGTAAGAGTCGCTTCCTTTGTGACTTCAAATGTTGTTTTGTGTGTTGCCAGCACATTCTCATGTCCACGTGCAAAAAACACAACGGTTACAGCGTTCATGTCACAGAATTAGTGTAACCCTTAGATATTCCTTTAGCCTCCAAACTAGAAAGGGAGTCTGCATATTCACGAAGAGTTTATTCGAGGACTTCTATGGAGTCAACCTTTCCATCGCCGTCGAGGTCGAATCCCTGAATTACAGCAGCAAATTCTTCTTTGCCAAAATTGGTTAAGGTTTTCTTCCAGAATTTAGTGAGAGCCAATACACAGGCTTTAGTTCCAACAGCCTTGTTGCCCGCGAGAATGATTACGCTCTTTTTCCTGTTCCAGGGGTTAGCTATTTTTGCTATTAACCCTATGTTGTCTGCGGTGTAGACCTTTTTGGTTTTTTCAGAGACCATCCCTCCCAAAAGGAAGCCGTGTTCAGAGGGCATCATGTTGAAACGGATGGGAAAAAATTCGTTTAGCTCTTGAGTAATCAGGTTGGTTCCAGGTCCACCCACCAAGATTAGGTTGTTGCTTTCCTCCTTCTCAGCCTTCACATCAACATCCAGTTTTATCAGAAAATCCTCAGGTAAATCCACAAACTGACCTAGAAAGAGGGTTAGATATGCGGCGTAGTGCCCGTCTCTGGCTTTGGCTTTGAATGGACCATGAGGGTCAGGGCTTCCCACAACGATTTTTCCGTCAAAGACACCGTCTTTGATGAGGGGGCTCAGGAACTGTTTCATTTTCTCGTCTATGCTGGTAACTGGGAACCTGTCGATCTTTTGGTAACCAAAAGGAAGTTCTACACCCATGGCTGGAAACGTGGCTTTGTAATATTTTGCAGTAGCTCCCTTCTTTTCTTCCTCTCTGACAACCTTTATTGCACCAGCTTTCGCCAGTTTTCGAATGTGATAATACACCTTCTGCTCATGCACACCTAGTTTCCTAGCGATCTCCATGGGGTACATCTCTTTTTCGCTCAGGAGTTGCAGAGTCTTCCAGCTGAGTTTGTTTAAGACAGATTTTAGCATCTCCGGGTCTTCGAAAACAGCTATGTCCTTAGCCATGAATTTTCCTTTTTCGCCGCTGAGCAACAGATTCTTCTTCATACGTGGGACTATGACAGATTATGTTATAAATATTTTTTTAATGGTTAATTGCTGTACGTCTCATGTTCTCAGATTTCGTGTTTGCGTCAATTCTGGGGGTAAACCAGCAGCATTCTTTCTCCTAAACAGTAGTTCATCTAAAATCCGAGGGTGAACGAATAAAACATAAACAACTAGATTTAGCTATGTTATTAAACTATATAGGTAGTAAACACTTTATAAATTCATGACGTTATTATCCAAAAAACTCCAAATTTCTCCGTTAGCGGTTAATTTTATTAGCTTCATAGCACGTAAAGAAAAAGGATGCTAAATTGATAATCAGCGAGTCACTCACCTCCATCCTCTTTCAGATTTGCATAGGCGGAATCGGCGGATTTTTTATAGGCTACGCCCTACGGAAATTCTTCAAAATTGCCTTGATTATCGGAGTGATTGTTTTTTCTCTGATATTTTTGGCTTACACAAACGTGATCAACGTAGATTACGCTGGACTAGCCGAAATGGCATCAAGTTTCGTTAACGCCGTTAATCCGGCGCTAAATGTGTTTGCTCCCCTATTGGCTCACGTTCCCTTCATAGCCAGCCTTATCGTCGGCATATTCGTTGGGTTCACAAGGGACTGAATCTATCAGCTATTTTGATGCGCCGGTCTAGAGAAAGTGGTTGTTCGGTCTCCGCTACATCAGTTGGTCTTTTCTGAGGTATTTCTGCATTTCTTGCCATATGGCTTTTATATCCGCCACTTTTCCCACTATGGGATCCATTTTTTTGCTTAAAGTTTCGATGCGCAAAATGCCCCTCTTTCGTAATATCCCTGTTTCGGCATATTGCATTGATCGAATGTCCTCGAGTCTCTCTGCGATAATTCTGTCGTTTTTGAACAAAACTCCCCGTTGTCTATACAGTAGTATTCGCTGATCAGTTATGTAGAAGAAAAAGTGGTCGTTGAGGCTTTCTATCTTGTTGCTCTGGAATACTATTGTTTCTCCGGGGTAAAGGAAGTCTTTAAGAACCAAACTGCTCTCCGTCCTCTTCTTGAGTTTCTGGGCTCATATTTTTTGCGGTAAAAAATGTGAAAGCTGCCGTCTTCTGAGATGTGATAAACCGTTATAACCAAATTTTTATCGGTTAATCTTCAATTCGCTGATCAGTTCTTGGAAACCATTAACATTTCTTTTTTAATTCTAAAACGCGTTTCCTAAAAATGTTTATACACGCTTTCCACGTTAAATAGAACCTATACGACTGGATTACGGTATACTTCGCTAATATACAATCTAAGAAATTGAGGAATGAGTTATGTGTGGAATATTCGGATGCATCTTACGGACTGGTCAGGCTGCACCCGCAATTCATAAAGGTTTAAAGAAGCTTGAGTATCGGGGCTACGATTCTGTCGGAATCGCAACACTCCACAAGAATCAACTGTGTATAAAGAAGGATTGCGGAAAAATTGACGACGTTCACGACATACACAATCTAGATGATCTTCCCGGCAGACTGGGGGTAGGTCACACGCGATGGGCTACACATGGTGCACCCTACCAAGTTAACGCGCACCCACATACAGACTGTGACAATCGAATTGCTGTTGTTCACAACGGCATTATCGAGAATTTTGGGGAACTCAAAGCTGAGCTTCAAGAAGCTGGGCATATTTTTAGGTCAAAAACTGACACCGAGGTTATACCACATCTTATTGAACAAAAGATGAAGGCAGGTCTGTCTCTTGTGGATGCTGTTCACGAAACTGTGAAACGGTTAGACGGTTCTTACGCCCTTGCGGTCGTCTCTACTGAAGAACCTGACAAGATTGTTTGTGCCCGACATGAGAGCCCGATGGTTCTTGGAGTGGCCGAGGAAGGCATCTACGTTGCGTCTGACATTCCCGCTTTTCTTTCGAATACTAACAAGTCTGTTGTCGTTCAAGATGGAGAGCTTGTGGTTCTAACTGATAAGGGATATGAAATCCGGAACATCGCTGATTGGGAAGTGGTCTCTAGAGAGCCTGAGATTATAGATTGGGCTCCAGAGATGGCTGAAAAGCAGGGTTATCCGCATTTCATGCTGAAGGAGATTCATGAGCAGCCTCTGTGCTTAAGGAACACTCTTCGACTACAGGACAAATACTTGGAGTTGATGACCACTTTCCTGGATAGGGCAGGAGAAGTCTTCTTGGTTGCATGCGGAACTTCTTACCATGCCTGCTTGGCAGCGTCCTACCTGTTCTCTAAGCTGTCCTTCTTGGCAACTTACCCGGTCATGGCCTCAGAGTTTGTTGAACAACATGGCAAATCAGTGAGCATCGACAGCACCCTTCTAGTTGTCAGTCAGTCCGGAGAAACAGCCGACACGTTAGAGGCAGTTGAAAGCGCTAGGTTACGCGCTGCTACGGTGTTGGGTCTGACCAACATTGTTGGCTCCACCCTAACGCGGGTTGCTCGGGTCTATATTGTTCAGCAGTCGGGTCCAGAGATTGGAGTCGCAGCTACGAAAACCTTCACCTCTCAACTTTCTGTGCTCTCTCAGCTCGCCGTAAGGCTTGCAAAGAAGAGGGGAAAGATTTCTCATGTGGAGATTGAGGACATTGAAGAGAAGCTTGAGCAGATACCAGACATCGTTGAACGCACTATCGAGAGTAAAGAAGAAAAGATTAAACAGTTGGCGAAGAAGTATAGTGGCAAGCGGTGCTTCTTCTTTTTGGGACGTGGAATAAGCTCAGCTGTCGCCATGGAGGGAAAGCTAAAGCTGATGGAGATTTCATACATTCCTTCGTTAGCTTATCCCGCAGGAGAAAGTAAACACGGCCCCATAAGTTTGATCGAGTATGGATTTCCTGTGGTTTTCATATGCCCCAAAGATTCCACGCATAAGAGTATCATCGGGAACATTATGGAGATGAAGGCTCGCGGCGCCTCAATAATTGTAATAGTTGAGAAGGGCGATGAGGAGATTAAAAAGTTGGCTGACGATTACATAGAGCTAGAAACAGACTTGCCTGAAGTTTTGTCCCCGATACCTTTCGTCGTTCCGCTGCAACTCTTCGCATACTATATGGCACTCGAGCAAGGATGCGACCCAGATAAGCCCCGAAACTTGGCTAAATCCGTGACAGTAAAATAGTGGACAAAACGTCCAAGAAACCAACACATTTACGGAGTCTGAAGACTGGTTCTGGAATAGAACGCAGGGTCTAACAAACATGATAATTTTTGAGATACTTCTTTTTTACGAGTGTAATAACTAAAGTTGCGGTAATAAGCAAGGGCAGAATAATCCATGAATGAATCTTTGGGTTATCATGTGGGTTTATTTGTTTTCTTGGTTTTTAGAAAGTAGACTAGAAAGACTGCTCCAGCTACAGCCATTATTACTATGACGGGTGTAACCCATGCAGTTGAGGACGTGTCTATTGTGAAATATATTGTTTCTGATGCTGCCGTGTTTCCGTCTGTGTCTGTTGCGTATACGGTTATGTTGTGTGAGCCGTCAGCTAGCTCTGTTAGGTTTATGGTGGTTTCTGTTATGGTTACGTTGTCTTGTCCGTCTATGCTGTAGCCCATCCACGAGGTTTCTTCGTTGACGGTGAAGTTCAAGGAAACACTGTCTGTGGTGTAGGTTACGTTCTGTGGGGAGTCCACACGGATGTGTGGCGGATGAAACTCTTGAATAAATCCCTGCTCGTCTGTTTTAGCCAACCAGAAATCATCATTTTTGGAGCCTGCTAGGGCGTATCCTCCGTCAGAAGTCTCAATCAAAACATAAGCTATTCCTCCAGTTGTCTGCTTCCACTCCATGTTCCCATACGCGTCGATCTTAATCAGCCCTGCACCGCCGGCTAGGGCGTATCCTCCATCAGAAGTCTCCACCAACGAAAGGGCTGACCCCTTACCATATGTCCTGTTCCACTCCATAACTCCATACGAGTCAGTCTTCACCAACCAACAATCGTAATCAATACCTGTTAGAGGATTAAAGGTAGATATGAAACCAGTTAGCGCGTATCCTCCGTCGGAAGTTTCAACCAACGCACGAGCTACTTCGTTTATTGTTGATCCACTTATTTGTTCATATGTTTGGTTCCACTCCATGACTCCCGACTCATCAGTTTTGACCAACCAGAAATCCCAGTGAGGCATATCCTCATAACCAATAGAGATTGTTTCGCCAGCCAGTGCGTATCCTCCGTCGGCCGTCTCAACCAGCGCATAAGCGCGATCAGAACGTCCTCTTCCATATGTTTGGTTCCACTCCACATCTCCTGACCCATCAGTTTTAATCAACCAAAAATCACTTTCTCCAGAACTAGCAAAAGAGGACGACGTCCAGCCAGCCAGTGCATATCCTCCATCAGAAGTCTCCACCAGCGCACGAATTGCCCCTCCCTTGTAGTTTTGGTTCCACTCCATGTTCCCATACGCGTCGATCTTAATCAGCCCTGCACCGCCGGCTAGGGCGTATCCTCCATCAGATGTTTCAATCAACCCACGAGCTATTCCTTCGTATGTTTGGTTCCAAACCATAACTCCATGCTCGTCAGCCTTAATTAAGCCAGTATAGAATCTTCCATGAACAAAAATTTCGCCAGCCAGTGCGTATCCTCCGTCGGCCGTCTCAACCAGCGCATAAGCCGTTTCTGAACCTGCTCCTCCGTAAGTTTGGCTCCACGTCTCCAAAGAAGACCCAACAGAACAAAGAGGCAAACTAACTAAAACAATAAGAACCGTGCTTGCGAGAAACAGTTTTTTGGGCAGCATACATTCTCCCCTGAATATAGGTTAATGTTTTCAGTTAAGAATGTTTTTGTCAAACTTTCTTGACCAACCGAACGAAATGTTAGTCAATTTTTCTTGACAACAAGTATGTGTTGTTTCCATCAGTTTTGTAGAAAAAGGGGGGAATGTGGTGGTTTTTTGCTATATGGTTTTTGGGTCAGGATGGTACATAGATTGCGGCGAAGTATCTGTCTTCCCCAAGAAATATTGTTATTGAAGTTTGTCCATAGTCGCGATAGGCGCCGTCATAGTACCAGCACACGAAATCGAGGCCGTAAACGGTCGATGGTACAGTGAGTATGTAATTGTCCTCTGGCAGGGAGCTTGTACTTCCAGCCATGTATATCCATTGGCCCCAATAAAATGCAAAATATTCAAGGGTAAGATCATGATATACTGGCGGCGGACTATAGGTGAAGATTGGACTTAGAGTGTGGTTGCTGTTCATCGTGACTGTAACTGTGGAGTTGCTTGAATAGTATTCTCCGTCCAAGTTCCAGTGAGACCAATAGAAGTATTCTGGGTAGTCTAAATAAGCGGTTACTTGCACGTTTGTGCCTTGGGTATAGTAGTGTTTACCCGCTGAAGGAACCGTGTGGCCCCCATAACTGCCCTGAATAGTTAAACAGTACTTTTGGATAAAGTGTGGCTGCAAATCATAGTTACCGAGCATTTGAATAGTTATGGGATTTGGGTAGTATACGTTTCCTTGTAAGATCCAATAGTCAAATTCGTTGACGCCATCTGGAATAGCAGTGACATTCACGTAAGTGCCCACCGGAAAGCTGTATGGGCCTGGTTCAGGATCTGTTGTTCCTCCAGCACCACCATAAATAGCCAAAAGATACATTGGTTCCGTAAAGATTGCTTGTAGGTTGTAGTTGTCGTTAACGTCAATCCAAATAGATTGACTGCCCGAGTAGTATGCGCCATTTAATTCCCAATGAGAAAAGTGATAGAGTGGATTCACCGTTTGCGCAATCACATATTCGCTGTGTCCATAAGTATATCTGCGAGTACCAGACGGAGTCGTTATGCCTCCAGCGCTAGCCGAAACGGTCATGGTCGGTTGGAACACAAACATTTCTGCGTCGCCAAAGACATTCATCTTTCCCTCCCAGTAACCTCGATTCACCCAGTGTGTCCCATTCCATATGCCAGGCCACCATGCCTTGTAATAAGGCTCCTTGCGAAGTATGCTTTGATCAAAAGTTTTTCCCCAGAGGTCGTCTGAAGCTTGATCTAGCGCGTCCTTCACCGAGCGAGGCTCGGTGAGTGCGTAGTAGTAGAATCTCTCTATCCAGTATTGTAAAGGACCAGTTTCGTCCTCTTCAAAGGCTGTATGATTGTTTATTTGAGGTGAAAATCCCCAAAAACCAATGTAGACTTGATCTTCATGATCTGGATCCCCATAACCATCGGGGCTCAAAGTCGTTCTTTGAGTCCAAGCTGCAGCCAGTCCATTCGAAGTATTATTTTGTGCTGAACCACATACCCATAGAAACACAAAGTCATGCTTCTGCAAATCTATAGCTTCACTTATATTACTAGCCGATATGTTGGCAGCAAAGTGATCCTGATAGCCAAGACCGAACCCATACGCCACATGTCCAAAATGAAACACCGCTGCACGGTCGTAATTTAATTCGTTATATGAGATATTATCAAGTATGCGAGTTTTGTTCGTCTCTTCTGCGGTCCGGTTGTCTGCGATGTAACCAGATTCCTCAAAAAAAATAATCTATTATGTATGAGGTCACATTATTTGCTGCCTTTTTTTCACTATCAATCTGAGGGGGGTTAGTGTCGTAGGCGGCGTAGATATCGGCTTTGCTGTTGGGGTTTACCATAGCGGCGACGGGCGGCGTCGCTACCATCACGACGCTAAATAGGACTGCGCTGAAAAGTATTCCGCACATTAATGTTGCCCATAGCCTCGGAAACAGTTTCCTGCTGCCAGCAAACTTGACCTTTTTTCTACTAACTACCGCAACTCCAAATACACTAAACAATGCCGTAATTGCAATCGGAACTGCTAACATGGTTGAGCATTGATTGAATCCGTCTTTAATCGCCTCTTCATCAGCAGGTGTTTCTGAGAAAAGGTTTACTACCATAGGTTCGGTAATGCTTACTTCGCCTGTGTCAGCCCAAACGGTCACCCTAATACCAGTTACAGCACCAGGATAAGACTTGACAAAGCCTATTGGGACATACCATGAGGGATAGAGAGTGAATGGGTCGCCTCCGCGTGCAAGGCTTGGGTCTGGGTTGTTGAGGTAGCCCAACACCTCGTGACCTAGCGATTCTGGCGCTATCTCAAATCCAGTCACCGTTAAAGCACCGTTTTCGGTGCTTACTTCGTAAGAGTAATTCTTGGTTGCCTCAATCGCTATTTCAGTAGCTTCTTCACCAGAAATTTTGGGCGTACCCGCTACAGTGTAGAGGGGCCAGTTGTTCGTGAATGTTTTCAGCCGTCCTCTTTCGTAACTCAAAATAACATTTTTTGATCTGGCTATGATTCCGTTTTCATCTGTGTATGTCCAAACGTAGTTAACATTTTTTTGATGGGTATTAGATACAGTGAGCTTTATGTTTCCAGCGGATTTAGTTGTGTTTTTGGTAGCGTCAACACCATCCAGCATTGATTCAAGTTCACCATAGAAAGATTCGCCAGTATAGTTTTGGTAGCTTTCCAGAAAGCCTTTAGCCATTCCAACAGTGGTGTCAACGGCTGGATACTCCACAGGGAGTTTTGAATAGCTAATGTAAATCCGGCGCAGATTATTGTTTAAAAAAGAGGTTCTTACTCCAAGTCTGCCTTCGGCGGATGCCAATGTAATATAGGCTTCTTTTTGAGGTAAACTATGGAATTGCTTATCACTTAGCGAATCTAAACTAGTTACGTACTCTGCTGTATTTACACCAACAACCTCATCCAAGATTGCAATTGTCTTATCCTGAACATCAGGTTCAGCAGCATATACAGAGGTTGAAAGAAATGAATAAAGGCAAGAGATCAGCAGCAAAGAAAATAGAACTGTTGAAAGCAGGAAATGTTTTTTCACATGTTTTGTCATTTTGTTTCCTCCATTTTTTCTGCACGGCTTTCTAGTCTCCGTGCGATCTCTTTCTGTCCCTCAATTGGGACTAGGCGGTGAAACGCCTCCGAAGCAGTTAGCCTCGGTTTTAAGGAGATGGTCAACCAGAGGCTAACCTTACAAGAATTGGTTAGGTTGTGGAGATGGTTTTAAGGAAGACGAAATGTTTGGGAAACATAGAGACAGGTGAAAGTATTCACCAGGAGTTTAGTTTCAGTTTTCTCTCTCCCTCTCCCCCATCAGTTCTTTCGCGTCTCTTAAAAGAAGATTCTAGCCAAAATTAGGTGGGAAATAGTTTGCGTTTGGTTCAGCTAATAAGCTCTTCCTGTAGACAAAAGATTCTGGAAACACTGTCTAAGGTGAAGCAAACTCATATTATGGATCTTGTACGTAAGGCTAACAGCACCTATAGTCAAGTGAATAGAAACGTCCAGATTTTGGAGAAAGAAGGCATTGTCAGCTCCAACTACTATGGCCGTATGAGAATAATCAGACTAAACAGCGATAACCCCAAAACAGTTGCAATCTTGAAAGCACTTACAATATTGAAAAAACAGCAAATCCTATTAGATAAACAATAACAGAATTGGTGAAGAAAAAGGTTCTAAAGCAACAGATTAATTCTAGCTTCTAGGAAGCTTAAGACTACAGGAAATATATCGCAGATGAAAGATATTCATCGACCTGTTACCGAACTAACAGTTCATCCAGAAAGGATAGTATCCTTGTCTCCCAGCAGCACAGAAATTTTGTTTGCTGTTGGCGCTGGACCAAAAGTTGTAGGAATAACAAACTACTGTAACTATCCCCCTGAACTAGAGGCACACATCGAAGCAGACGAAATAACAAGGGTAGGCGGCTACTGGAATCCCTCAATAGAGACCATCGTGGAATTGAAGCCTGATCTTGTTCTGGTTTCCACAGCCAAATGTACAGTAAAGACAAACGAGTGTAAAGTGAATTGCAGACGCAGATGCGAAATAACAGCACAAGTCGCCGCTCAACTCAGGAGCTTAGGTCTAAAGGTTTTGACTTTGGGTCCCCATAGCATGAATGACGTTCTCGACGATATCCTGTTGGTTGGAAGGGCAAGCGGAAATGCTGCCGAAGCCAGTAATCTTGTGGAAGAACTGAGGCAGAGAATAAACTCTGTAATTAGAAAGAAGGCGGCATCTCATCGACCAAAAGTGTACTTTGAGGTCTGGAACGACCCTTACATGAGCGTGAGTTCAGGAACATGGATTGGTGACCTAATCAACTTGGCTGGTGGAGCAAACATCTTCGGCGAAACAGTTTCGGAGTGGCCTATAATAGACTCGGAAGACATTATTCAACGGAACCCCGACATAATCGTTTTTCCCGTTATTCCAGATGTTCCAAGGTTTTGGGGAAGCTTCGAGGAAGTGAAGAAACGACAGGGATGGAAGAGCATAAATGCTGTTAGAAACGGCAACCTCTATGAAGTTCCAAGAGACTTTATTTCCCGACCTGGACCTAGGCTCGTGGAGGCGCTGGAGATGCTGGAGAAAAATATCCATCCAAGTTCTTAAATAACTCTGCAGCGTTGATTAGAGAAGTCTATGGAGGATGTTTTGTTCATGAAGGCAGTTGGTCTTTTTTCTGGTGGCAAAGATTCCCTCTATGCCCTACATCTTGCCGAAAAAAGAGGAGTCACGGTTGATCATCTGTTAACTTTGATTCCGAATCTTCCTTGGCCTTCACCACATGCCGAAAATTTGGAAGCGCTGAAGATATTAGCTGAATCAATGGGGAAACCTCTGACAATAGTTGATTTTAAGAAGGATGGCGCATTCGTTGAGGCGCTCAAAAGCCTTGAGGTTGATGCTTTGGTGGCAGGTGACATTTTTGTTGAGGCGCATGTGGAAGGTCTCAAAGATGTCTGCAGTAAGGTTGGTATGGAGTTGCTTGAGCCCCTATACAGGAGAGACACATCAGAGGTTTTCGATGAAATCTTTGGTTTAGGATTCAAGGCTTTGATTACGGGTGTAAACCTGAAATACTTGGGGGAAGAGTGGCTGGGGTACATCATCAGCAAAGAGATGAGCACCAGCTTTCTGTCAAAGATTGGAAGCGTTGACCCTCTGGGCGAAAACGGGGAATTTCACACACTGACTCTTGAGTGTCCATTATACGCGAAACCGTTTAAGGTAGAGTCTTGGGAGAAGAAGACCGCTAAAGGCATGGCTTATCTTAATGTGACGATTGTGTAAACTTTTGTGTATTTTGGACTTAGAAACTGGATGTTTTCCCTAGTTTTGCTGTTTGTGTGTTTTGTCGGAACTTTTATATAGCTGTTAGGATGGATTATCCATCCTGAAGGGTGTTGAATACATGGATAAAACTATCACATACATCGCAGCAATTTTAGCAATCGTCTCATTAGTTGTTGCAGCTTACGGTTTCGTCACTTTTCAAGGGCAAATCACTGAGCTGGAGAGTTCAATAGACGAGATTAAAGAGACACTAGCCAACATACAAGAAGAGATAGAGAAACACCAAGAAATCACGCTAGTTGACAGTATGGGTAACGTAGTAACTTTGACTTCAATTCCAGAAAGGATAGTATCGTTGGCGCCAAGCAACACGGAAATCCTGTTTGCTATTGGGGCAGGCGACAAAGTTGTGGGAGTAACAGACTACTGTAACTATCCTTACAATTTCACGGCATGGATCGAAGCCGGCAACATGACAAGCATAGGAAATTACTACGGCCCATCCGTGGAACCAATTGTTGCTTTGGATCCCGACCTTGTTCTCGCAAGCACGGGCAGTCTGGATGCCGCTGCCACTTTGAAGGGCCTAGGATATAACGTGTTGGTGCTCGAAGCAAAAACAATTGAGGGTGTTATTCAGGACGTTCTCTTGGTGGGAAGGGCGACAGGTAAAAATGCAGAGGCCACTGCACTTGTGAGCGAAATGAGAGTACAAATAGACGCCATAGCTGATCAGGCTGCAGATGCAACTACAACTCCGAAAGTGTACCATGAAGTTTGGAACGAACCCCTCATGAGCGCAGGTCCAGGAACATTTGTTGATGAACTGATAACTTTGGCTGGTGGAGAAAACATTTTTCACGACGCAACTACCAGGTGGCCAACTGTAAGCTCCGAAGCAATTATCGAAAGGAATCCTGACGTAATGGTGTTTCCTGACATGTATATGGGTCGAGCCAACTTCTACGAAACTATGGAGACTGTGAAAGACAGGCCGGGATGGGACTCCATTAGCGCAGTTCAGAATGACACAATCTACGAGATCCCTGCAGACATCATCTCTAGATCTGGTCCAAGACTCGTTGACGCACTGGAAGAAATAGCGAAGATGGTTCATCCAGAAATTTTTGGACAACCCTAAAATATCCCCTTCTTTTTTATAGCATAAAAATAATTTGTGAAATTTCAAATGAAAACAGATACCGAAACCGCCCATCTAAGACGTGTATCCCACTGGAAGACATATTTACTTATAATGACAATTGCTTTTGGAATAGTCTTTATTTTGTCACTTAACCTAGGCTACGCTCCTATTCCATTCAGCGACATTTTGACGATACTGGCCAAACAAGTTCCCATTTTAGAAAATCTGGTAGACTCGTCACATATCACCACAACAGCCGAAGTGATAATAACCCAGATCAGGCTTCCACGAGTAATCTGTGGGGCACTAGTTGGCGCGGCTCTGGCAACAGCGGGGGCTACGTATCAGGGAATCTTCAGGAATCCGATGGCTGACCCTTACGTCATCGGAGCCTCGACCGGTGCAGCATTAGGAGCAGCACTGGTAATGGTTCTCGGCATAGGCGTTTCACTTCTGGGCGTAAACACACTTCAAATCATGGCTTTTGTTGGTTCCCTAATAACCGTGCTTGTAGTCTATGC
>OMKS01002251.1_pt1 | contig 16241 bp, 8 predicted proteins | sample 1674721 | NCBI WGS metagenome assembly OMKS01 (sample SAMN06264996, study PRJEB25208) | sediment metagenome | isolation source: hot spring sediment | place: USA: California | collected 2014-09-02
CTCAAATTCGATATACTTTTAATGGATATTAACTTACCCGGTATGTCCGGAATTGAAGGCATAAAAAAAGTAAAAGAGATCTACCCGGAAAGTATAATACTTGTACTGACAATATACGATGAGAACGATAGAGTATTCGATGCACTTTACGCAGGGGCAAGCGGTTACTTAGTAAAAAAAACACCTCCCTCCAGATTATTGGAAGCTATAAAAGAAGCTTATGAAGGGGGTGCACCGATGAGCTCTCATATTGCCAGAAAAGTAGTTAACTTTTTCCAGCAGAATTCACATCCTGTTCAGCATGAAGACAAATCCGTTATATTAACACCGAGAGAAAAAGAAGTTCTAAGCGGGTTGGTAGAAGGACTAAGTATTAAAGCAATTGCAGATTCGCTCAACATAAGTATTGAAACCGTTCGATTCCATTTTAGAAATATTTATAAAAAACTGCATGTTCACTCCCAATCCGAAGCTGTTGTTAAAGCTATAAAAGAAGGTTTAGTTTAAAATCCTCATAATTAGTCTATGTTTACCTCTTAGTTGGCATCTTAATTCAGGTAGTTAAAACTTCCCCGGCTCAAATGCTTTCTTTTATTGCAGGTGTATTTAACAACAAGTCGAAGATGAATTCATAAGAGGAAAGAATATTGGATAAGCGGATTTATTTTATCCACCTCAAATGAGGGGGTTTATAATGCAAAACCGCAAAAATTGTGTCCAATTACTCAATTTGGGTAGTAGGAAAAATATTTTAAAAATTCTAATTTTAGTTGAATTATACTCCCATATCTAATTTGGCTTTTTGTTTGTTGTGTTACTTAAGTAGAATGATAAATAAACGATTCACTAATAAAATTACATACTATGTTTTCTGTTGCAAAAAGAAATAAAGTTTTATCTAAAAGATTAGTTTTGATATCTCTACTAATGATGTTTATAGTAATTTTCAATAATTGTTCCACTCAAAGCGATGAAGTTCTTGCTAAAGTCGGCAATCACAAAATAACATCCGATGAATTTATTAAACGATATACAGATTATATAGTAGTTAGCGGAATCAATGATAATCTTAGAGCTAGGATAGCAATTCTTAATAATATGGTTAGCGAAATATTATTAAAAGAATATGATGATAACAGTTCGGTCTATAACAATGAAGAATACAAAGTAGAAAAAGAGTGGACTAGAAAACAAGCTTTATTAGCATACCTTAAGGATAAAGAAGCTTATGCAGGTATAAAAGTTACGGAAGCAGATTTAAGGAAAGCTTTTGTTAAAGCCAATCAAAGAATTGAAGCAAGACACCTTTATGCCAAAACCAAAGAAGAAGCCGATGAGCTTTATTCTCTTCTGCAAGCCGGTGCGGATTTTAATCTTTTAGCAAGACAAGTTTTTACCGATTCCACGCTTAAATATAACGGTGGTTATCTTGGTTATTTTTCTTGGGGTGATATGGACCCTGTTTTTGAAGATACCGCGTTTGCTCTTCCTGTCGGAGGCATTTCAAAACCTGTTAATACTTCGCAAGGTTATAGTATTATTAAAGTTGAAGACAAAGAATACAACCCAATTCTTACCGAATATGATTACCTCAATAAGAAATCTCATATAGAAAGAATGCTCAAACTGAGAGAGAAAAAACCTGCTGAAAGAAAATTTCTTGAAAATATTTATAACAAAGATGAATTTTCAATTTATGACGACGGACTAAAAGAAGCTCTTGATTTTTTGTATCAAAGTAATTTGAAGTCGGAAGCCGACTTAAAATATGATAATAAGCTCTGTGCACAATACCGGAATCGCAAAATGTTTGTATCCGATCTTTTAACAAAGATAAACAACACTCCAAATTATCATAAAGAAAAAATAGCTGATCTAAATAGTCTAAGAATTGCTGCAGAAGGATTTATTGTTCAGGACATTATGATGGAAATCGCTGAGAATAATAAATATGAAAAAGAGTACGAGTTTAAAGACAAATACACTCAGATGATTAACAACCTTTATTTGAAATACAAAAAAAATGATATAGCTCAAAAAGCAGTTGTCAGTGATTCTGCATTGAAAAAATTCTACAATGAAAATATTGATTTCTTTTATACTGATAATCAAATAAATGTTCAGGAAATTATTGTAAAAGATAAGTCTTTTGCAGAACAGCTTGTTCAAAGAATAAAAACCGGTGAGGATTTCGGAAAACTTGCACAGCAATATTCAATTAGAACCTGGACGGCAGCCAATAACGGTGAAATAGGATTTGCACCTTTTCATAAATTTGGTATATTTCAATCAACTTTTTGGGATGCACAAGTTGGCGCAATAATCGGACCCCATAAGTTTGACGATTATTACGGCATATTCAAAATTCTCGGTAAAAGAGAAAGAGAACTTTTCGATTTTGGTTCAATAAAAGATGAAGTCTCTCACTTTTATAGAGAAAATAATCAATCCGAACTTCTTTTCCAGCATATTGAGAAATTACATAAACAAGTTGAAGTATTGATTGATACTGAAGCTGTTAGACTCTTAAATATAGAATTGCTTAATTCGATTTAATTTTATTATAAGCCAAACTGAGGTTTAAATGTTAGTTAGGAGCAACTTATGAAAAAAAATATTTACCTTATTTTCTTGGCTGTTTTTGCTTTTGCCCTTATTAATATTCAGGCAAGTACAACCGGTAAACTAACTGGTATAGTTACCGATGCAACAACAGGTGACCCGCTCCCATTTGTAAATATTACCCTTGAAGGGACCAATATCGGTGCCGCAACAGATATCAACGGTAATTACACTATACTAAATATCCCCCCGGGAGTCTATTCAGTAAAGTTTCAATATATTGGTTTTCAGACGGTAATTGTCGAAGGAGTGCAAATCTCTATCGATCTTACTACTCGCCAGGATGTTGAACTTTTAGAATCTTCTATTGAACTTGGAGAAATTGTTGTCCAGGGAAAAGAATCTCTGCAAAAAGATATTACTGCAACTCAGGCTTTGGTTTCTGCCGCCGATATTAGAAATCTACCAGTTGCTGAGATGAATGATATTTTGCAGCTTCAAGCCGGAGTAACAACCGGTGCCGATGGAAGCTTTCATATTCGCGGCGGTCGTACTACCGAAATTGCTTATTGGGTAAACGGTGTCTCAATAACTGATGCTTTTGATAATAGCAGAGGCATTGAAATTGACAACAGCAGTATTCAAGAACTTCAAGTTATTACCGGTACTTTCAACGCAGAATATGGACAAGCCCTTTCGGGAATTGTAAATACTGTTACTAAAGAAGGCGAACAAAAATATCAAGGTAATATTAAAATTTATTCAAGCGATTACATAAGTAATTTTACAAGTCATTTTTCACATATTGATAATGTTGATCCTTTTGCAAATTATAATATTCAAGGAAGTTTAAGCGGTCCGGTTCCAATTATCGGAAATTCTCTTAGATTTTTTATTAATGGCAGATATGTTTATGATGACGGTTATCTTTACGGAGAAAGAAAATTTAATACAGACGGATCCCCCGGTAATAATGAAGTAGTTCCTATGAATTGGAGTAAAAGATGGATTGGTCAAGCTAACTTAAGCTGGTTCGCTTCCACCGCACTTAAGTTTAATTTTGAAGTCCTTTACTCTAAAGAAAAATTCCAGGATTACGACCATTCTTTTAAGTGGGCTCCTGATGGGAATGTTAACAAGTTTGCTGAAGCTTACAATACTACTTTTTCATTTACACATACTCTGTCTTCAACAGCATTTTATAATTTACGTCTTTCATATTTCTTCAAGGATTTTGAAGAATATTTATATGACGATCCTTTTGACCCAAGGTATTTGCATCCTGATTCACTAAATACAATCGGTTATTCTTTCCGAACTAAAGGTACCAATCTGCATAGATTCTTTAGAGAAACAAATACTTATCTCGCAAAATTTGATTTTACTACACAGTTAACAGACAGGCATTTGGTTAAGTTTGGTGCAGAAACGCGTATTCATGATCTTAAATTTGATGACTTTTATTTAGAACCAAAACGCGTAAATGGCATTCCTGTTGAACCCTTTGAACCGGCAATCCCTGATTTAAACACTCCAAATCGCACAAAATATAGTGCCGAGCCTTTCGAGTTTGCGGCTTTTATTCAGGATAAAATTGAATACGACGATGTAATAATAAATTTAGGACTAAGGTTCGATTATTTTGATTCCAAAGGGCAAGTTTTAGTAGACCCAACTGACCCGAATCCTAATGTCCCGTTGAGACAAGATATGCAAGATTTATCTTTTGAAGAAAGACTTCCTTTTTATTACAAAGATGCAGAACCTAAATGGCAGTTGAGTCCCCGTTTCGGTATTGCTTATCCTATTAGTCCTACAGGCGTGTTAAGATTTTCATACGGGCATTTTTTGCAGATTCCTACTTTTCAATTTTTATTTCAAAACGGTCAGTTTCTTGTTCCTGAAACAGGTTCGGCTTATGGTCCTTACGGTAACCCCGATTTGGAAGCTCAAAAAACAATTATGTATGAGTTAGGATTTAAACAAGAGTTTATGGAAAACTTCTATCTTGATGTTACAGCTTTTTATAGAGATATAAGAAATTGGATTACAGCAGGACCCCTCCAAGCTACGCGAAATAATGTAACATATTCTATTTATACGAACAAAGATTACTCAAATGTTCGAGGCGTTACTCTTAATCTTAAAAAACAATTCGCCAATAATTATGCTATTGATTTGAATTATACATATCAAGTTGCAGAAGGAACAAACTCGCGACCCGATGATCTTTTTAACACTTTGATTAACAATCAAGAACCAAGATTATATCTTATTCCCTTAGATTGGGATCAAAGACATTTGGCTAATTTGAATATTTATGTTGGCGAAGCCGATTGGGGTATTAGTGCTCTCGCCAGGTACGGAACAGGTCTTCCTTATACACCGGCGATTACACAATATACATCTGATCGTGGAATCTCATCAGGTTTACAAACCAACAGTAGAAGACGACCGCTTCAGTTTAATATCGATTTTAGGGCTCATAAAGTATTCGATTTGTTCGGGTATAGTCTCACTGCATTTGTCAATGTATTTAATCTATTGGATAACAAGATTGTTGTAAATGTATTCGGTGATACAGGCAAAGCTGATTTTACAACTGAAGGACAGAATATTGGCGAAGACCCCGCTAGACCAAACACGGTTGACGAATACTTAAATTATCCGTGGCATTATGGTCCGCCAAGGTTGGTTCAGTTTGGTTTTGAGTTTCAGTTTTAGAAAGAAAAATTTTGAAATCGGGAGGTACAATTAAATGTTTACCAGATCAAAAATTATTTTAGCAATTCTTATTGCAATGCTTTTGGCTACTTTTAGTATTGCGCAGCATGTGCCAACCAAACATAGAGGTGACCCCAGGTTTAGAGCGAAAGGTCAGATGGAAGGTAACCGTATTCGAGCCAGCATATTCAACCACGGACAGAGCGGCAGGTATGGCGGAGAATTTCCGATAAGTGAACAAACACCTTACGAGTGGCCTAAAAATACGGGGAAAGTATATCTCGCTTTAACCGGAATATTTGTTGGTGGTGAAGTGGTTGACGAAGCCGGTCAAACTCAAAGAATTATTAATGTGATGAACTACCGTCAATCACCTCAAGGTCAAAGCTGGAACTTTGAACCGGTCCCGGGTTTCTACGGGTCAACAGTTCAGGAAATTGCAAATAGTGAGAAACCTGAAACTTGGCCTATGACTTGGCCTGACAGAATGAGAGATGAAACCGATCCCGGCTGGGTAGGTAAATGGAACGGTTATTTCGGTAAAGATAAATTTCAAGCTGATATGGAAATGTTTTATCGTGCCTCGGATGATAGATACTCCAGGTATGCAAATTATTATCCTGATTCAACCGATAGAACAAGAAAGGGATTGGGAATATTACTCGATGTAAGAATATTAACATGGACACAAGTTCTTGTTCAGGACGCAATGTTTCATATTCACACGATTATTAATGACGGAACGGAAGACATCAACAAAGTGGGCGTAACTATTTGGTTTGCTGATTTTGTCGGCGGTGACGGCGACTCTCAAGATGATATTTCCGAATTTGATTTATTAGAAGATATTTTATGGGCAAGAGATCAGGATCATAGAGCACCTCTCTTTGGTAATGACCCGGTGGGTATTGTTGCCGTCTCTTTACTTGAAACACCGGGTAACTCTATAGACAGAATTGATAATGATGGAGACAGTCCTGAAAGAGGACCGATAATAACGGCTGAAATGCTTGAAGGTGAAATTCCTGATAACGGTATTGATGATAATGGAAATGGTTTGATTGATGAGAACCAGACTCACATTCCTTTTGGAGTTCAAGTGGGAGTAACTTATGCAGATGGAATTGCACAACCTGTTGATCCGCAATGGATTGCTACACGTGCTCGTCCTTTTCAAGTTGAACCAAATAGCCCTGTTGTTACTGCCGAGATGGTCCAAATTGCCGCAGGAAATAAATGGAAATTATGGCCTCCTCCGGATGATTTCCAGAACGGTATAGTTCATCTTATTATGGTTGAAGAGGATGATATCGGACTTCCATTCAAAGATAATATCGATAATAATGGTGATGGTGAGGAAGGTAGTCCTACAATTACCCAGGCAATGATTGACCAGGCAGCCCAAGATGCTCCGTACTACAGATATCGTGTTAACGACAAAATAATTTTGTATAATGTCGTTCAATCGACTTTGGGAATGAAGTATGCCGACGGGATTGATAATAACGGAGATGGTGTTATCGATGAAGGTATTGATGAAGGTATTGATGTTATGATTGATGAAGATAGAGATGACGGACTTGATAATGATTATGATTGGAATATATTAACGGATGACGTTGGTGTAGATGGTATTCCTAATACAGGCGATTATGGTGAAGGTGATGGAAAGCCAACTTCAGGTGCACGTTTTGGATTACCCGGAGAACCTAACGTAGATGTTACAGATGTTTCGGAAACCGACCAGATAGGTATTACAAATGCTCAAAAAATTGCTGCCGGTGCTCTTAACATCAACAGCGATGCAACAATGTGGTTTGACTTTATGATACCCGGTAAGTTTTTTGAACCTTTCCCTGTTGTTGTTGGAGATTATGATTTATTTGTTTCCTCAAGCTTTTTCCCGCTTAGAGCCGGTGAAAGAGAACCATTTGCAATTGCTATTTTACTTGGCAATGCTCCTCTCCCGGATCCAAACGGAGATTTGAGAAAACAAGAAATTCTCAGGAAACGTGTAAGAGCTCAGGAAACCTATAATAATGATTATCAATTTGCGCAGGCTCCGCTTACTCCTACCGTTACTGCCATTGCCGGTGATAATAGAGTAACTTTATACTGGGATGATGTTGCCGAATCTTCTTTTGATAGTTATATAGACGGAATCGGTGGCGATGGAAACGATTTTGAAGGTTACAGAATTTATAGATCTACAGACCCTGCTTTCCAGGATATTGAAAACATTACCAGCGGTTTCGGTACTCCGCAATTCAAAACACCGTTAGTGATTTTTGATCTTGATAATGGAATTAATGGTTTTGATCCTGTCGGTATTGACGGTGTACACTACTACATAGGCGACGATAGCGGTTTAAGACATTCATTTGTTGATACAACTGTGGTCAATGGATTTACTTACTATTATGCGGTAGTCTCATTTGACAGAGGATTCCCAGAAGGTGATATTATTCCGGCTGAATCTCCTTTTAGCATCACTGTTAGAGCTGACGGTACAGTTCAAAGTAGTTCAAATGTTGCGGTTGTTAAGCCCGAAGCCCCGGTTGCCGGATTTGTGCCGGCGAGTATAAGCGAAGTTGAACTTGTTGAAGGCACTACTACCGGTAAAATCGGTTTTGAAATTATTGATATGTTTCTTATTAAAGAGGGACATAAATACTCGGTTACATTTGAAGATACCGTTAAACAAGCAAAAACTCCTACTGCATCCGATACCTTAACTACTAAGAACTTTACATTAACAAATGTTACTGAAGGTACGGTACTAATTGATAAGAGTACAAATCTTTCATCAGCTTATGAACAACCAATTACAGAGGGTTTTCGTATTTCTTTGTTTAACGAGGTTAGAATAGCAAAAAATAACGAACTCTCCGGATGGAGCGATGAGACACTCCCGGATTTCGTATTTGAAAAATTAACAGCCGGACAAATACGCGGAACAGAGAAACCGAATGATTACAGAATTGAGTTTGATGACAATGTCGGGTTTGGACGTTCTTCTGAAATTAGACTTGGCGATAATACATTTCCAGCCAAAGATGTTAACTTCAAAGTCTTCAACATAAGCGAAAAGAAATATATTAATTTTGGTTTTATAGAAGTTGATTTAACCGACGGAGAAGGCAAATTGTCGGTAAGAGGTGCAAACAGAGATCGAATTGTCTTTGTCGAAAAAGATATTTCGGATAATGATATTTTTACATGGTGGTTCTATTTCCCAAGCGGTGCAGAAAACTTTGAAGGATATAGAATACCTGCGGGAGGAGACACAGCAACAATTGTATTAAGAAAACCTTTCTTGGAAAGTGACCGGTTTGAATTTGTTGCTAAATCAGCCACTGTAGATAAAGACCAAGCGAAAAAAGACCTCGATAAAATTAAAGTTGTCCCGAATCCATATGTTGCTTCTGCAAGATGGGAACCGAAGAATCCTTTTACTTCAGGAAGAGGTCCTCGTTCAATTCATTTTATACATCTTCCGGCACAATGTACTATTAGAATATTTACTGTCAGCGGTGAACTTGTAAAGACAATTGAACATGACGAACCCCTAAATAACGGAACAGCCGAATGGGATATGCTCTCCAGGGATAATTTGACCATTTCTTACGGTGTATATGTCTTTCATGTAGATGCACCTGGAATTGGTGAAAAAATAGGGAAGTTTGCGATCATTAAATAATTGAAAACTCTAAAAAACTTTTTAGGAGTTAACAGTGTTTAGAAAGAAAATAAAATTAATTTTGATTATAGGCTTATCCCTAATAAGCTCGATAAATTTAGCTCAGGGTGTTGCAAAAACAGGAACAACCGCTGCTAAGTTTCTAAGTATCGGGATAGGTCCTCGGGCTAACGCTATGGGAGGGGCATACAGTGCTGTTGCTAATGATGCTACTTCTTTATATTGGAATCCCTCGGGTATTGCAAGTGTAAATGAATATCAAGCATCATTTACTTATACCAAATTATTTGCAGATATAAATCTCAACTTCTTTGGTTTGGTAGTCCCTCTTGGAGAAGCTGGTTCAATAGGTGTAAGTATTACAGCGTTAGATTACGGCGAGATGGAAGTAACTACCGAGTTTGCTCCTGACGGTACGGGTGAAATTTTTAGTGCCGGTAGTTATGCTTTCGGTTTGTCTTATGCTCGAAACATTACAGACGATTTTTCAATTGGCGCTACCGTTAAGTATATCCGTGAAGATATATTTAACTCAAGTGCTTCAGGTTTTGCTTTCGACATAGGGACTAAATTCAAGACTCCGTTTTTTGGTGTCGTTCTTGCGAGCAGTATCTCAAATTACGGCACAAAGATGCAGATGGAAGGCGATGACTTACTTGTAAGGTATGATTCGGATCCGCAAAGTACCGGCAATAACGAAACAGTTGATGCCTACTTGGGCACAGAATCATTCGATTTACCATTAAGGCTGCAAATAGGAATATCGAAAGATTTTTATTTATCCGAGGATTATAGATTTACACTTGCAATTGATGCTACTCATCCTAACGACAATAATCAGTGGGTTAATGTCGGGGGAGAAATTGCCCTGTTTGACGAGATGGTATTTCTGAGAGGAGGTTATAAAGCTTTGTTCTTAGATGAAAATCGTGAAGGACTTACACTCGGATTCGGTCTTAAATATTCCGGTTTAGAATTTTTCAGATTTTCTGTTGATTATGCTTATCAACAATTTGAATACTTAGAGAATGTTCACTCATTCGGAATAACATTAGGATTCTAAAAATATGTTGTATAATTCTTTTTCTATAACAAAAATAAATTTCACCAACAAATGGGAGGTATTATAATGAAAAAACTGTTAACAATTGGAAGTGTCTTACTGTTATTGATCGGCACTTCAACTTTTGCCCAAGTAGACGTTACATTCAAAGTTGATATGAATGTAGAAATGGGTAAAGGAAATTTTGATGCCACAACCGATGCAGTTGCCCTTAGAGGAGCAATGAACGATTGGGGAGAAACTGCAATGGAAGACAGTGACGGCGACGGAGTTTATGAAGTTACTCTTTCCTTAGCACCCGGCAGCTATGATTATAAATTTTATCATAGCGGAGGAGGAGGTACTTGGGAAGAAGGTTACTTTGACGGCAACAGAAATGTTGTTGTTGCAGAAGAAGGAACTGAGGGACCATTTTTCTTCAACAAATTAGGTGAATATACCGGTGTTGCAACTACTATCGAGTTCCAAGTTGATATGCAACTTCCAATTAGACAAGGTTTAGTAACCCCCGGTGTTACCAATGTTTACGTTGCCGGTAACTTTACCGACTGGGGTGATAATGCAGTAGCTATGACTGATGATAATGGAGACTCGGTTTATACAGCCACAGTTGAAACCATTACCTCTGGTGAAGTTCTCTACTACAAATTTATCCACAGTGCAAGCGATGTTGGCTCCGGTTCTTGGGAAGAAGGTCTCGAAGGGGATGATGTAGCAAACAACGGCAATAGAATATTCGGTGTTGTTGATTCTGATACTGAAGTAAGAAGATTCTGGGAAAATACTGATCCCAACGTTGAACTTGGTGACGGAAATATTTTCTTCTCTGTTGATCTTACTGTTATGGAAGAAGTTGGTATTTATGACCCGGTTGTAGATTCACTCGAAGTTCGCGGAAGCTTTAACGGGTGGAGTAATAATAATCCGGATATCTCAAGAATGAACCAAGATTTCTTGGATCCTAATCTATGGCAGTTAAATATTCCGTTTGTAAATGCAGAAATTGGATCGAAACAATTCTACAAATTCTTTGTTAACAAAGCTGATGAAGACGACCTTTGGATTGATGGTTGGGAAAGACCTTTAAGCAAGGGCGGCGGTAATAGAGATGTTGCATTTGTAGGAAGTGAAACTCAGGAAGCTGGAGATGTATATTATGATGACGTACATCCGGATTGGGTAATACCCGAAGGCGTAACTGTTGAAATTACTTTTAGCGTAGATATGGGACCGGCAATGGATCCAGGCCAAACCGCAGTTCCGTTTGATCCTGCAGAAGATGAATTGTATTGGATCAACAAACAACCCGCGTTTACAAGAGTAATGAACTGGGTTGATTCTGATACTATGAAAGTATTGCAGCTTACAGATCCTGATGCGGATGGTATCTATACTGGTACATTAACAGTTGTTGGACCGGCTTTTAATGCTTTCGAATACAGGTATGCATTTAAAGATATGAGCGAAAACAGTTGGACTTCAGAACCTGCCGGTTTCGGTGATTTCGCATACAGGGTTAGATATAATGAAATGAACGGTGCAAGAGCATTTGTCACACCATACAGTGCTCCAACGGATACATGGACAAATCAAGAAAATAAATCCGATCAATTTGAAGATAAACCTGCAGGTTGGACAACTTCTGTTCGTGACCTTGATGAGTTAGCTAAGAATTTTGAGCTTTCACAAAATTATCCGAATCCGTTTAACCCATCGACAACTATTAAATTCAAAGTGCCTGTTACAGATATTGTAACTTTGAAAATTTATAATATTCTCGGTCAGCAAGTTGCTACTTTAATTAATAAAGAAATGAATGCAGGCACGTATGAAGTTAAATTTAATGCTTCTGAATTAGCAAGTGGTGTATATATGTACTCATTAGAAGCAGGTAGTTTCAGAGCCACAAAGAAGATGATGCTCCTCAAGTAATCAACTATGTTGATGGTTAATTGTTAATGGAAAGCCGGATTGAATAAATCCGGCTTTTTATTTTTCTGAATATTTATCCGAATGAAAATTATTTTACAACTTTCTCCAATTGCGATTTCAGATTAATAGCTGATTCATAACCGGGTTTGATTGACAAAGCCCTCTTAACAGTTTCTAAAGCTTTATTATATTCTTTAATTTGTGAATAAGCTCCCGCAAGATTATAAAGAACTTGTTCATCATTAGAATTGTATCGTAAAGATTCTTCCAAATAATTTATTGCGTCAGTATAAATTCCTTTTGAAAGCAAAATAATACCTAACCATTTTGATGAGAAAGCATCCGGTGATAGTTTATACCGATTGTTTACAAAATAAAATGCTTCATCCGTAAATCCACGCTGAAGTAAATTATTTGCCGCAGAATTATTAAATTCATATAAAACCGGGTATTGATGTGTTAGAACCTTCATCTGGTTAATGAACAAATCAATTTGCTCGGTTTTAAGGTAGTAAGACGCAGCGGCTCTCTGAATATCCAGCCAGGCTTTTTTATCGGTAAGATATTGATATGCGAGCGAATCAATGTGGGTTTGGGGAGCTAATAATTTCTCGTTACTCAACTTGGTTTGTCTATTGATAAAAGGCCAATCGTTCTTTAGCTGCTTTATTTTATATTCGGCAATGATTGAATCCAGCTTGGAAAATCTATAATCGGCAACGGTTATACTATCTTGTCTGTCCAGGTCGGTAATTGAAGGTGAACCATCAGGTAAATATTTTTTTCCGACCATTACATTATAAAATGATCTTCCCATTAGCATGTAGCCTTCTAAAGTCGGGTGTAAATGATCGGTCATGAGGTTATCGCCAATTATTCTAACAGGATCATAATCTGAAAATATGCTATCAAGATTAACAACCGGAATATTGTATCTATCTGCAAATGAAGAAATAACTTTGTTAATTTTTTCAGGTGCTCTAAATCTGAGCAAGTCTAGATCCTTAGCATATCTAAATAAACTATCAGCTTCTTCAATTAACCCTTCCCTAAAAGATTTTTTTGCTTTTGAAAAAACTTCATTTGCGGAAGGGAGATCTTCAGCAGTTTTGGAAATAAATGGTGGTTGATCCTTTAAGTTTGATACCAAAGTGCCAATTATAACGTTAACATTCGCCTTACTTAACATTTCCAAAGACTCGCTTATGTTACCTTCAAACTGTTCAACTCCGAGCTCATAGATTTCGGAGTTCAAAACAATTTCTTGGTCCATTGCCATTCGTGACATTAAAGTCCCGGTTTTTGATTCAGGCTCTGAGGCAATTTGAGTAGTAAACCAGCTTAGAAAATCTCTTATAAGTTGTGTGGTTTTATATTTGTTCAGATAAAGCACGAGGTTTATGAAACTTCTTGACTTCCCTAATGATTCCATCGAGCCAACACCAAGCGCACCATAGTATTCATTATGACCCGCATAAATAATAACCAAATCGGGTTTTTGTTCAATTACACCGGGAATAAAATCTCTTATTGTAAAACTATTTACAGCAGTTAGACCAATATTTATTACTTCAACTTTTGTCTGTGGATAATTGTGTTCCAATCTTTGGCGGATGTACCTAGAAAAAGAACCAAGCGGCATATAAGGATAACCCGCAGCGCTGCTTCCCCCTAATACAAATACTCTGAATGCATTTGGAGATTTCTCTTTGTCAAATATATCTTGAATTGATTCGGGAATGGTTCTAGTTGTATAAAAATATCGTTTACCGATTTCAGGATTCAAAGCTAACGATGTAGGAGTAACTTCAACCCATTGATCTAAATTATATCCGTAATTAAAAAGGCGCAGCCCGAGTTCCAACAAAACAAAAAATAATACCGGTATTAATATTAGTATTACATAAAAGACTTTGGGGGCAGGTTTGTGAGCTTCTTTCAGTTTAATTATAAATTCTTCCACTTCACTTTTATCGAGATTAAAATCCTTGGTGAACTTTTCCGCGCTGAACTTTTTCCAATTCTTTTCAATAATTTTTTTCTGTTTATTGCTTAGTGCCAATCTGCCTCCAACGGTGAATTTACTTTACAATCACTATGTATAACTATAAATTTACCAAATTAATTTATTATTCATTACTATGAAAATACTCGGTATATCGGCTTATTATCATGACAGCGCTGCAGCTATAGTTGTTGACGGAAAAATTGTTGCCGCCGCTCAGGAAGAGAGATTTTCACGTAAAAAACATGATCATCGTTTCCCGATTAATGCGGTAAAGTATTGTTTAAGTGAAGCAGGTATCAATTCATCTCAACTCGATTATGTCGCTTTTTATGATAAACCTTTTCTTAAATTCGAACGCCTCTTGGAAACTTATCTCACTTATGCACCGATCGGTATTCAATCATTCATTAAAGCTATGCCGCTTTGGATAAAAGAAAAATTATGGATGAAAGAATTAATAAAAAACGAATTAGGTTATGAAGGAAAAGTTTTATTCCCGGAACATCATGAATCTCACGCAGCATCTGCTTTTTTTGCTTCACCGTTTCAAGATGCAGCATTCTTAACAATCGATGGTGTTGGTGAATGGACAACTACAAGCTACGGCACCGGTGAAGGAAATAAAATTAATTTAATTGCCGATATTAAATTCCCGCATTCAATCGGACTTCTTTATTCTGCTTTTACTTATTACACAGGCTTCAAAGTCAATTCAGGCGAATATAAAGTAATGGGTTTGGCTCCTTACGGCGAACCGAAATATGTAGATACAATTCTTAATGAATTGATGGACTTGAAAGAAGACGGTTCGTTCAAATTGAATATGAAGTATTTCAACTTTGCCGCCGGGTTAACTATGACAAACAGTAAGTTTCATAAATTATTCGGGAGAGAGCCGCGTAAACCGGAAAGCAAACTTACGCAGATGGATATGGATTTAGCCCGCTCAGTTCAAGATGTTACCGATGAAGTAATGTTAAGACTTGCGCGGCATATTAAAAATGAAACAAAGAAAGATTACCTATGCTTAGCCGGAGGTGTTGCGTTAAATTGTGTTGCTAACGGTAAAGTGCTTAGAGAAAATATTTTCAAAGATATATGGATTCAACCGGCGGCAGGAGATGCAGGCGGAGCTCTTGGCGCTGCTTTGTTTACGTGGTTTCAATACTTAAATAACGAACGTAATTCAGATAATAAAAATGATTTTCAAAAAGGTTCTTATCTCGGTCCGGAATATTCCAACGAAGAAATAAAAAGCTTTTTAGAAAAAAGAAAGTTCCCTTACAAAGAGTTAAATGAAGATGAGTTGATAAGAAAATCAGCCGATTTAATAGCCGAAGAAAATGTAATCGGATGGTTTCAAGGGAGAATGGAATTTGGTCCGCGTGCACTCGGCAACCGATCTATAATTGGCGATGCACGTTCAACTAAAATGCAGTCGATAATGAACTTGAAAATAAAATATAGAGAAAGTTTCAGACCTTTTGCCCCATCTGTTCTTGAAGAAAAGGTATCGGAATATTTTGAAATCGATAGACCGAGCCCCTATATGCTTTTGGTCGCAGATGTAAAAAACGAACGTCAAAAAAGAATGAGTGATGAAGAAGATAAATTGTTCGGTATTGATAAATTAAACATTGTCCGTTCCGATATTCCGGCAATTACCCACGTTGATTATTCAGCACGGATTCAATCGGTTAGTAAAGAAACAAATCCTCTTTACCATAAATTAATTTCAGAGTTCGATAAGAAATACGGTTGCGGAGTTATTATAAATACATCGTTTAATGTACGAGGGGAACCGATTGTGTGTTCACCGTTAGAGGCTTACACTTGTTTTATGCGCACCGAAATGGATTATTTAGTTCTCGGTAATTTTATACTCGATAAAAAAGAACAACCGGAATTAAAAGAAGATAAAGATTGGCGAAAAGAATTTGAGTTGGATTAAATGTTAATTGAAGAAATAAAACATATCGATAGTACAAAAAAAGAATTGCGGAAATTCGGAATATCCGTAGGACTTGTATTCTTTATAATTGGATTGCTTTTTCAATTTGTTTGGGATAGCCAATTTACATTTTACATACTTAGCGGTATTGGTTTATTTCTAATTTTATTTGGAATAGTACTCCCTAAAATTTTGCTTCCGTTACATAAAGTTTGGATGACACTCGCATTAATTCTCGGGTTTATAATGACGCTGTCTCTTATACACATCTCCGAGCCCACGAGACCGTACTAGATCTCGT
>OMKS01002252.1_pt1 | contig 16228 bp, 14 predicted proteins | sample 1674721 | NCBI WGS metagenome assembly OMKS01 (sample SAMN06264996, study PRJEB25208) | sediment metagenome | isolation source: hot spring sediment | place: USA: California | collected 2014-09-02
TGATCGCGGGGGGATAACCACGAATTTTGCACGAATACACGAATGGGCGCACCGCGTCCATTCGTTTTCATTGCTGCACTAATACACCTGCCGCCAGCGCGGCCAAACCGTCAATGTCATCCATATCGATCCATTGCAACATCACCCGCTGGACGCCGGCTTCTGCCAGGTGGCCCAACTGCTCGACGATGGCGTTCGCTGTACCGCCAACGCCGCCGGCAGCGCAATATTCGTCCAGTGTGCGGCCTCGCGGCGCGAGTTTCGCCGCCACTTCAGCGTCATCGCGCCCAAAGAGAACGCCCGTCATCAGCGAGCGATGCACGTCAGCGGGTTTTCGCCCTTCCGCTTCGAGCAGCGCATCGAGCCGCGTGTTGCGCTGCGCGAACGCTTCCGGTGTGAGAAAGACGCCGTTCCACGCATCGGCGTACTTCGCCACGATGGACAACGTGCGCCGCATCCCATTCCCGCCGATGAGCACCGGTGGCCCACCCGGACGCTGCGGGCGTGGGAGCACAATCGCATCGTGCAAGCGGTAGTAGTACCCTTCAAAGGTGACCGGCGTATCGCTGCGCAACAGTCGCGTGACGACCGCGACGTACTCCTCGAAACGGTCGAAACGCGGGCCAATCTCCAGCAAATCCAGCCCGTAGTTAGTATGCTCGCGCACCTGCCAGCCCGCTCCCAACCCCAACGTCAGCCGCCCGCCGGAGAGATCGGCCACCGCCGCTGCCATCCGTGCCAGCATCGTGGGATGGCGGAAGCCTGCCGGTGAGACCAACTGCCCAAACTGGATGCGCGTTGTATGGCTCGCCAACCACGTCAGCGAAACCCACAATTCCAGCGAGTCCTTGTCCGGCGGATTGGCGTTCGTATAATGGTCAGAGCGCCATAGGCCCACAAAGCCCAAATCCTCCACGGCCCGCGCCAACCGCTGCCAACGGGGCCAGTTCAACCCATCCTGTCCCTCAATCATGATGCCGACTTCGATCATCTTAGCCCTCCTCAAATATAGGTAAAGGTTTCAAGTTGCCCGTTAAAAGTTCTGAGACGAGTTTACGCAATCTCCCCTACATCGCAACACACCCGTGGTTCGCACTCACGCTTGCGTGCAACTGCAACGGGCCTACAATCGTAAACAAAGCGTTCGATTTAACACTCCACGGAGGAAAACGAATGGTAAGCTGGTTAGGCATTGTCGTAAAAGTACTGCTGCTCTTCGGGATGCTGATCGGGCTGGCCGGAATGGTCGTCCCGATCTTCCCCGGCGTGACGGTGATCTGGGCGCTGGCGCTGCTCTACGGCATCGTCTTCGGCTTCGGCGGGGGCGGCGTGTGGATCTTCGCCGTGATCACCGTGCTGGCCGTCATTGGCTGGGTGGTGGACAACATCCTTATGGGCGGGAAGGCCCGGCAGGGCGGCGCGCGGTGGACGTCCATCGCGCTGGCATTCGTCGCCGGGTTCCTGGGCAGCATTTTCTTCACGCCGATAGGGGGCATCGCGGCGACACTCGGCGCGCTCTATCTGGCGGAGTACGCCCACCGGCAGGATCGCGCTGAGGCATGGGCCATCACCAAGAGCATGGCGCTCGGCTGGGGATGGGCGTTCGTCGCCCGCTTCTCCATCGGGCTGGTGATGATCGGCCTGTGGGCAATTTGGGCGTGGTAGGGGAAAAGTGTAGTAGCGACTTCAGTCGCTTTTCACACCAACAACTAAAGTCGTCACTACAAACTTTCTACGGTTCAGGTTTAGCCTTATCGACGAATTTGGCGATCAAATCGCCGGCGCGCTGTGCGGTTTTCTCGTTCGACAGTGACGCATCAATCTTCTCGGCCTTGTCAGGACGCTTCTCCTTGACAAAATCCACCGCCGTCTCAATCACGGACTGCGCGTCCTCGTCCGACAATCCGGCGACCTGCGCCAGCCGTTTAATCAACGCATCAAGACCGCCCATTATTTCTTCTTACCGAGCAAACCACCAAGACCTTCTATGCCTTTGTCGAGGAGTTGACCCGCCTGGCCCATTGCGGCCTCGCTGGAAAGCACCGCATCGAGTTGCCCGGCGATAGGTGCGGGCAGTTTACCCTTGAGGAACTTCACCACGGTCTCCACCGCTGTCTTGGCTTGCGCTTCCTGAATCCCGGCCTTGCTCGACACCAATTTGATCAGTTCGTCCATTGTGATACCTCCTATTTGTCGGATAGTCTTTAGTCGGATAGTCTTAGAACCTATCCGAAAATTCGCCGTTGATGCACTGGAAATGCTCGCCAGCACAATTTTCGGATAGAGTCTTATGCTGATATTATACGTCAGGACATAATTTTGCACAACGCCTACCCGACTACCCGACTATCTGACTACCCGACTAAATGCGGTATAATACTCTCCGGAGGTCAACAAAACTATGCCGTCATCACCGCACACGCATCGCGTGATCCATTACGTGCTCGAAGGTGCAGCGATACTGCTGCTCGTCGCGCTCGCGGCGCTCATCGTGGTTCTGCACCTTACCCGCCCGGAAATCCCTTACAGCGCCCAGGTCTCAGCGCTGGAACCGACAGTACAGGCGCGGGTGTTGGATGTTGGCAAGGAAGAGTCCACCGTCGACGAGAACGGCCTGGTCATCGTTATGCAGGAACTCGAACTGGAAATCGTCTCCAAAGGCGAGTATCAGGGGCAGACCATCACCGTCAGCTATAGTGGGATGGGGCCGACGTTGGATGCGGTGCGGTTCCGCAAGGGACAACACGCTTTGGTGATGATCTCCAAACGTCCCGACGGGCAAACGTTCTACCAAGTGGCCGACCACGTGCGGCTCGGCCCCATCGCACTCATCGTTGGACTGTTCATCGCGCTCACCCTGGGCATCGGGCGCGGCAAAGGGGTGAGCGCGCTCCTGGGCCTCGGCCTGAGCGCGCTACTCATCGGCGGGTTCATCATGCCACAAATCCTGGCCCACCGCGACCCCACGCTGGTGAGCCTCGCCGGGGCTGCCCTGCTCCTGGCGGCGACGCTCTACCTGATCCAGGGGTGGAACCCAACCGGGCACGCCGCGCTGCTGGGGATGCTCGCCGCGCTCGCCGTGACCGGCGCGCTGGCCGTGGGGTGGACGAAGCTGGCTTACCTCACCGGCTTCGGCTCCGAGGAGACGATGTTCTTGCAAGCCGTAGGGGTAGGCATCGAGATGCGCGGCTTGCTCCTGGCGGGGATGATTATCGGGGCGGCTGGCGTGCTGGATGACGTGGTGCTGGCGCAGGCCGTCACGGTGTTCGAGCTGGCCGCCGCCAACGTCAACCTCTCACGGGGCGAACTTTATCGCCGCAGCATGAAAATCGGCATCGCGCACTTGGCATCGATGATCAACACGCTGGTACTGGCCTACGCCAGCGCTGCCCTCCCCCTGCTGCTCCTCTTCTACCTCTACCCGGAACCGTGGTATCTTACGATCAACCGCGAATTGATCGCCGAGGAGATCGTGCGCGCTCTCGTCGGCAGCGTGGGGCTGATGCTGGCCGTGCCGCTCACGAGCATCATCGCAGCGTGGGCCGCTTCGGCGGGAGCGCAGCCCACAGCACAGACAGAGCAAGTCTAATGCAGGAACACCCTGATTTACGATAGAACCTCACGCGTTGCCTTTATCATACGTTCGACACCCTCATCGTCGATCCAGTAATGCGTCACCGCGCGGAAACTGCGCGCAGAACGCGGATTGATTAGGATGCCGTGTTCGCGCAAGCGGGCCGCCACTTCCGCCGCCGTCAACGTCACCTGTGGGGTGAGGCTAAAGTAGAGGATGTTGGTGAAGACCGGCTCGACCATCATACTCGACATCTCCGCCAGCCCCTCGGCGAGCCGTTTGGCCCGCGCGTGATCCTCGACCAGCCGCTCCGTCATCTGCTCAAGCGCGACGACGCCCGCCGCCGCGATCACGCCCGCCTGGCGCATCCCGCCGCCGAGCACCTTGCGCGCCCGCCGCGCCTCCTTGATGAACTCGTGACTCCCGCACAACACCGAGCCTACCGGCGCGCACAGCCCTTTCGAGAGACAGAACGTCACCGAGTCGGCGTGCTTCACCAACTCGCGCACGTCCACGTCCAGCGCCACCGCCGCGTTGAAGATGCGCGCCCCATCGACGTGGATTTTCAGACCGTGCTCGCGCGCCACCTCGGCGATGCGCTCCATATACCAGGGCGTCAGCGGGACGCCGTTGCAGACGTTGTGTGTGTTCTCCAGACAGACCAGGCGCGTGCGCGGGAAGTGGTCATCGTCACCGCGGATCGCGTCACGCACGTCGCTCAGGCACAACGTCCCCTCCATCTGGTTAGGCACAGTGTGCGGGATAATCCCGCCGAGCGCCGCCATGCCGCCCTGCTCGTAAAGAAACGTGTGACTCTTGTCACCAATGATTGCCTCATCCCCGCGCCCGCAGTGGGCCAGCAGCGCCACCAGGTTCCCCATCGTCCCGCTGACGACGAAAAGCGCGGCTTCCTTGCCCATCCGCTCCGCCGCCATCGCTTCCAGCTTGTTGACGGTGGGGTCTTCGCCGTAAACGTCATCGCCGACCTCGGCATTAGCCATCGCCGCCCACATCGCGGGCGTCGGTTTTGTCACTGTGTCGCTACGAAAATCGATAATGTTCATCTATTGTTCCTCCCCTCCCAAAAAACTAACTACTAATCTACACGAATCTTCACGAATAGCAATCAACGCGTAAGGATTCGTGGTATAAATTGTCATTGCAACGCAAAAGCCCCCGGATAATCCGGGGGCTTTCTGGTGCCGAAGGTGGGAGTCGAACCCACATGACCATAAGGTCACCACGCCCTGAACGTGGCGCGTCTGCCTATTCCGCCACTTCGGCATGTTCGTGCGGTGTAAAGTGCTTTGTTGGCCCGAACGATGAAAATTCTACCGTAAAGACCGATTTTGTCAAGCTGCTAACCTGCGTATAATAAAGACAAGCTTGCCGAGAAGTGCCCTGCCTGTGGCGCTGCCACCGAGGAAAAACTGGTCGCCCATCGCCACGCGGAACCGCCAAAGCCACAGCCCGCGAAACAGCCTCCGGCGTGGCTCCAAATGGAAGATTAAGCGAAATGCAGACAGAGTTCTGGAAGTTGAACCGCAAGGTTAACATACAACACCGTAGCGCAGGCGTACCGCACGCGGGCCAGACGCCCGCGCTACGGCGACATTTTTGAGGAGGTACTTGCCATGCAAATCACACACGTTGAAGTCATACCGGTAAAGTTGCCGTTACGACTGCCCTTTCGCACGGCCTACCACAGCGAAGACGCCGTCGAGCACGCGGAGGCGGTCTTCGTGCGCATCGAGACGCGGCAGGGCGACGTCGCCTGGGGCTGCGCGGCCTTCGATACCGCACTTACCGGCGAAACGCTCGACAGCGTCACGCGCGCATGTCGCGCCTGCGCCGACCGCGCCCGCGATCTGAACCCGCTCAACACCGAATACGCACTCGCCGAACTCAAGACGCTGACGCAAGATACCCCTTCGGCGCTGTGCGCGTTCGACATCGCCTTTCACGACTTGCTCGGTCTGGCAACCGGGCAACCGTTATACCGCCTGCTCGGTGGATTCCGCGACCGCATCCAAACTTCCGTTTCGGTCGGATTGGGCACGGTGCAGGAGACCGTCGAAATGGCCCGCAACCGCGCAAAGCAGGGGTTCCGCATCCTCAAAATTAAGGGGGGTATGGACCCGGAGGAAGACGTGCGCCGCGCGCGTGCCGTCCACGATGCGCTCCCCAACTGCATCTTGCGGCTGGATGCGGATGGCGGTTACAGCGTCCGCGCGGCGCTGGACGTCGCGCGGGCGCTCGCGGGCCGGCTGGAGATGCTGGAACAACCCATTGCCCCCGCCGAGGGCATCGAAGCGCTGCGGCAGCTCACGCTACAAAGCAAAACACCGATCCTGGCCTCGCAGAGCGTCGTCGGGCCGGAGTCGGCGCTGAACATCGCCAGCCGCAAAGCCGCGCACGGCATCAGCATCAAGCTGGCGACGTGCGGCGGGATCGCCTGCGCCCGGCGGATGGACGCCATCGCCCGCGCCGCGCAGATGACGACGATGGTCGGCAGCCTGAGCGAACCCGCGCTGCTCATCGCGGCGGGCCTGGCCTTCGCCCTGAGCAGTCCTGCCGTCCGCTACGGCGATTTGGACGGCCATTTCGATCTCGTGAACGATCCCACCGTCGCCCACTTTATCGTGCAAGAAGGGTGGCTGATCGCCACGGACGTTCCCGGTTTGGGATGCGCCGTTAATCTATGATGCGTATGCTTCCACCGCAGAGGGCGCAGAGAACGCGGAGAAAATAAGAACTCTCTGCGCTCTTTGCGTACTCTGCGGTAAAATCCTGTCGCCTGGAGGCGCAATGAACCAACTTGATACCCTCTACCTGGGCCGTCTCGTAGATGAGGAAAACCAGCTCACCGAGCAGCCTGTCGAATACCCGCTCGACCACCTCACCACGCACGCGCTGCTGCTCGGCGCGACGGGCAGCGGCAAGACCGGCCTGGGATTGGCGCTGGTCGAAGAGGCGCTGCGCCGCCAGATTCCCGCGTTGCTGCTGGACGTCAAAGGCGACCTGGCGAACCTGCTGCTGACCTTCCCCGACCTTTCGGCAGAGGATTTCGCCCCGTGGGTCGATGCCGACGCCACACAGCGCCAGGGACAAACGCCCGATCAGGCCGCGCGGGCGATGGCAGAACGGTGGCGCACGGGCCTATCCGGTTGGGGACTGGGACCGGAGCACATCGCGCTGTTGCGACATCGCGCGGACATCGCGCTGTACACGCCCGGCCTGCGCGCTGGACGCCCGGTAGACATCCTCGCCCGCTTTAGCGCACCACCCACCGGCGATCCCGACGCGGCGGTGTTGCGCGCGCAAGGGCTGACCTCGGCACTGCTCGGCCTGGCAGGCGTCGATGCGGACCCGCTGCGCAGCCGCGAGCACATCCTGCTCACCACGCTGATCCGCCATACCTGGGATACGCAGGGCGTGTTCGACATCCCCACCCTCATCCGCCAGGTGCAGCAGCCGCCGGTAGAGCACATCGGCGTGTTCGATGTGGAGAGCTTCTTCCCGCAGAAAGCGCGCTTCGATCTGGCGCTTACGCTGAACAACCTCATCGCCGCGCCGGGATTTGCGCGCTGGCGCGAGGGCGAACCGCTGGACATCGACCGCTTTCTCTACACGGCGGAGCGACGCCCCCGTGCATCGGTGTTCTACCTGGCGCATCTGCCGGAGGAACAGCGGCAGTTCTTCGTCACGCTCTTTCTGGAAGAGCTGCGCACCTGGACGCGCGCACAAGCCGGGACACGATCGGTGCGCGCGCTCCTCTACTTCGACGAAATCTTCGGCTACCTGCCGCCGCACCCGTACAATCCACCGACTAAAGAGCCGTTGCTGGCCCTGGTCAAGCAGGGACGCGCCGCCGGATTGGGCGTTGTCCTCTCGACACAGAATCCCGCCGACCTGGATTACAAGGGATTGGGCAACATTGGGACGTGGTTCGTGGGCGCGCTGCGGACGGATCGCGACAAGGCGCGCGTGCTGGAGGGCATGGGCGGCGCCATCGCGGAGGCCGGGATGACGCCCGCGAACGTGGAAACCGCGCTAAGCCGCCTCAAGCCGCGCATCTTCCTGATGCACGACGCGCAGGAGGGCAAACTGCGCTTCTTTTTCAGCCGCTGGACAATGTCGTATCTGCGCGGGCCGTTGACCGTCGCCGAAGCGCAGCAACTCACTGAGCCTCCAACGAACCCGACAATCGCCGATGTTGATTTCTCGGCCCAGACATTATCGACACCCACTGCGCCTACTAACCACCTAACCACCCCACCACCTAACGACCTGCCCACTCAGCAACCTACTCCCTTCGTGGCACAGCAAGCCGCACGCCAGCGCACCGCCCGCCCGCCCACCGTCGATCCCGAGATCCCCCAGACGTTCCTCCCGGCGACCATCACCGCGACGTGGGCAATGCACAATCACAGCAACGCCCTGCCCCCCGAAGCGCCCGTGCAACTCGTCTACCGCCCGTATCTGCTTGGCGCTGGGGTCATACACATCTTCCACCAACAAGCTGGCATCACCGTACGCGACGAACAGGTCTGGCGCATCGATCCGGCGGCGGGCGGAAGCTGGAACCTGCGCTGGGACCAGGGCGAAATGATCGATATGCGGCTGGATGACCTGTCGCCGGACTATGCCGGCGAAGGGATGTTCGAAGCGCTGCCCCAGGGCCTCGGCAGCAAGAGCGCGCACACCCGGCGAGAAAGCGCACTGAGGACACATCTCTACCGGCGCAGTCAGGTGAGCATTTGGACGTGCAGCTCACTCAAGCTCTACAGCCCGCCCCACGAGAACAAGCGTGCATTTCTGGATCGCTGTCGCCAGGAAATGGAGCGCCAAAAGGAAGCCGCGCTGACTGCCGAACGGCAGAAGTTTATGCAACGGGTGGAGCGTATCGAGGCCAAAATCCGCAAGGAAGAACTGGAACTCGGTCAGGATCGGGAGATGCTTTCCGAGCGGAAGCGCGAGGAGTTGTTGAGCGGCGCAGAGTCGGTCCTCACCCTGCTTTCCAAACGCAGGCACACCCTACGGCCGCTCTCGACAACGTCACGTCAACGCCGCTACGTCAAGCAGGCCCAGGCCGAAGTCGAAGAATCCGAGCAGGCGCTGAGGCTCTACAATGAGGAGCTGAAGCAACTTGAGGTGACATGGCAGGCCGCGGCGCGGCAGATTATCCAGAAGTGGGAAAGCACGCTGAACGACATCCGCGAGATCGTCGTGCGCGCCAACCGCACCGACATCGACGTACGCTTTTGCGGTCTGGCGTGGTTCCCGTTCTGGGAAGTCCTCGCGGGAAACGAAACCGTTCTATTGCCGGCTTACTTTCCCAATCCACAGTAAGCAACCGCGGCCTTCCTGAAAAACGGCGAATTACGAAAGGTAGCGCGGGTATCCTGCCCGCGCTACCTTTCGTGTTCCTGAGCGCACCCTGCCCAAAAGGTACGAAATCCTATTTGTGATAAAATGGGAAAATGGCCTATGAGGTTAAACAGGGACGAACCCTATCCCAATCCATGAAAGGGGCATTATGCCAACACTGCTGAATGACCTGCAAAACGCCGTGCGCATCATCGGCATCGAGCCGGCGCTGCACGCGGCAGTCTACCGCTATCGCAAAGCTTGGACCGAGGCCCGCTGGGAGCATCCCAAGCATCCACGGCGCGGCCTGGGACAATGGCTGGCGTTTCTCCACCAACTGGGTGCGCGCCACAAGTGGCCAAAACGGTGGGAGCGTCCTGGACGGGTGTGCTTCATCGCACCGCACGAGCGCGGCGCGCTGCTGACCACCAAATATTGCGTGATAGACATCACTTTTTTCGCCTCAGACATGGTGCGCATCCATTATCGACCTCACGCCCACGAAGGCGTCCCGGAAACCATTCCCTACGCCATCGCCAAACCGCTGGAAGCGTGGCCCGTCCCCGCCGTCGTCTCCATCGAGACGGAGAAGGCGCTGTTGCTGCGCAGCGAAAGGCTCACCGTTGGCATCGCGCTGGCGGACGCGCAAATCTTCATCGCCGACGCCGACGGGCATTTGCTGCGCGCCGACGTGGATGTCGGCTGGAGTAAACACGGCGCGCTGCGCCATCGCACGGCCCTGGCCCCAGAAGAACGCCTCTTCGGCCTGGGCGAGCGCGCCACCCCCTGGCAGCGCCGTGGACGCACACACATCCTCTGGAACCGCGATCCTTCCGGCTACACGAACGACGACGAGCCGATCAACCTGAATATTCCCGTGCATGTCAGCCAAGAGGCAAGAGGCAAGAGGCAAGAAACAAGGGGCAAGAGGCAGAAAGAAGCACATCCTGCATCCTGCATCTTGCCTCCTGCATCGTACCTGACGTTTTACGAAAACCCGCACTACGCGGAGTTCGACCTGGGCGAGAGTGCGCCCGATGTGGCGGAACATCGCTTTGCGGGCGGGGAACTGCGCTATTACGTCATCGCCGGGACGACGCCGACGTTGCTCGAACGCTACACCGAGTTGACCGGACGGCACGACCTGCCGCCGCTGTGGATGCTCGGCTACCAACAATCGCGCTGGTCGTACTACCCCGAAGCACGCGTGCGCAAGCTGGCGGAGGACTTCCGCATGCACGACGTCCCCTGCGACGCCATTCACCTCGACATCCACTACATGGACGGCTACCGCTGCTTTACGTGGGACAAGAAGCGCTTTCCGCACATGGCACAACTCGCCGCCGACTTGCGCGCGCAGGGCATCAAGCTAATCACGATCATCGATCCCGGCATCAAGAAGGACCCGACCTATCCCATCTACCGGAGTGGCGTGGTAGGCCGCCACTTCTGCACAACGCCGGATGGCAAGGTCTACCACGCGCCGGTCTGGCCCGGATTGAGCGCCTTCCCCGATTTCACCGATCCGCAGACGCGGCAATGGTGGGGCGCGCAATACAAGCCCCTGCTGGAAGTGAGCATCGCCGGGTTCTGGAACGATATGAACGAACCCGCCATCTTCACCAACGGCGGCGATTCGACCTTGCCCGGCCCCATCCGCCATAGCCTCGAAGGGCGCGGCGGCGATCACCGCGAGGCGCACAACCTCTACGGGATGCAGATGGTGCGCGCCAGTCGCGATGGACTGCTCGCGCAGCAGCCCGACACACGTCCGGTGATCATCACCCGCGCGGGTTGGGCCGGCGTGCAGCGCTACGCCACCTCGTGGACGGGCGACAACGAGAGTACGTGGGCCTCGCTCAGGCTGACCACGCCGATGGTGATGGGCCTGGGCCTTTCGGGGCTGGGGTTCACCGGGCCGGACGTCGGTGGGTTCAGCGGCGTCGCCGACGGTGAGTTGTTCACCCGCTGGATTCAGATGGCGGCCTTCCTGCCCTTCTTCCGCGCCCACACGATGGCAGAGACACCCGATCAGGAACCCTGGTCCTACGGCGAACCGTACCTGAGTATCGTGCGGCGCTTCATCCAATTGCGCTACGAGCTGCTGCCCTATCTCTACACCGCCGTCTGGCAGATGACGATGCGCGGCTGGCCCGTCGCTCGCCCGCTGTGGTGGGAGTATGCGGACGACGCGCTTTTTGGCATTGACGACGCCTTCCTGTGTGGCGACGCGCTCCTCGTCGCACCCGTCGGCGAACCCGGCGCAATGTCACGTTCCGTCCTACTACCGCCCGGCGCCTGGTACGATTTCTGGACCAACACACTCCACTCCGTTGAATCCGCTCAATCCGTTGAGGCTTTCGCTTCCCTGGAAACCCTCCCGCTCTTCGTCCGCGCCGGGACGGTGCTGCCGATGGGCGAATACGCCCCCAGCGTCGAACACCGCTTGCAGAAGTTCCTGCGCCTGAGCATCTACCCGCTCGCCGGGCCGGGCGAGGCCGTCAGCGAATTGTACGAGGACGCGGGCGAGGGCTTCGGCTACCGCCAGGGCGACTATCGCCTCAATCGTTTCACACTACAGCAGACAGATGAGCGTCTGACCGTGAGATGGGCACACGAGGGCGACTACACGCCGCCCTACGAGCACATCGAGCTGACGCTCAACGGCCTCAAGCGCGCCCCGCGGAGCATCCTCGCCGATGGAGAGGCTTACGGCGTCGTCGTGAGCGACCCGATCCGCCACAGCGTCGTGCTTGGCGTGCCACCCTTTAAGACTTTGGAGGTTACCCTGTGAACGACAAACCCAACGGCGAGCGCCTGGGCTGGACCGTGCTCGAAACCACAAGCCTGTACAACGATACCCGTTTCTCTGTACGCCGCGATCGCCTGCAGTTGCCGGACGGCGATGAGTGTACCTACACCTATCCCGTCAAGGAGGGCGGGGTCTTTATCCTGCCCATCACCCATGCCGGGGAGCTGGTCCTCATCCGCCAATACCGCTACATCGTCGACACCTGGCTATGGGAAATCCCCGCCGGAAGCACGCACGACTTTAGTGGCAAAGATCACAGCGACCTGGTGCGCCGCGAGTTGTGGGAAGAGATCGGCGGAAAAGCAAACACCATCTACTCGCTGGGCCGGACGTTCGCCGCGCCCGGCTTCACTACGGTCAAGGTCTTCGGCTATTTGGCTCTCGGCGTGACGCTGGCGGAGACCAACCATCCTGAAAATACCGAGTTCATCGAAATCCACCCCACCCCCATCCCGGACGCGCTGGACCTGCTGCGCACCGGCGAGCACACCAGCGCCATCGACGCCTATTTCGTGCTGCAACAGGAACCGCTGCTGCGCGCCATCCACTCCCGCGTCATCAGAGGGCGAACGTTCGAGGATGTGGTTGTCAACGGATTGAACGGATTTCAACGGATTTTTTGAACGAAAGCGGAGGTGCTTATGCCTGTCGAACGACCGGATTTGAGCGATGTTTCACCTGAAGTATTGGCCTACATCGAGAGCCTGGAAGCAGCCTTGGCGACGCACAGCACCCGGCGCGCACGCCCACAGATCGCCGTCGAGCCGGAGCTGGATGCGGAACCGGAACTCTGCGAGCCGCCGACGACGATCAACCTGATCACATTGACCGCCGGCGGGCTACTCAAGCGCACGCCACGCCACCTCTACGGTCGCCAGCGACGCGGCGGCATGGGCATCTTCGACCTGGACGCGCCGGATGACGATCCGCCCGCGTTGCTCGCCCTGGCGGACGAAGACGCGAACCTGATTTTGATCACCGATCAAGGGCGCACGTATCGCCTGCCGGTGAACCGGCTGCCCGAAATGCCAATCCGCACCAAAGGGACAGCACTCTCCGGCCTGCTCACGCTGCGGTCCGGCGAACGGCTCGTGGCGACGCTCCCCGAAGACGGCGGCGAACAACTCGCCCTGGTGGGGCAGCGCGGTTGGGTGATGACGGTGCGTGCCAGCTTCGTGGGCAAGAGCATGATTTCCGGCGTCGCCTACTACGACGCGGCCAAATACGGCCCGCTGGCGGCGGCGTGCTGGCTCCCCGGCAGCGCCGACGACGTCTTCATCGCCACGCAACAGGGACTCGCCATCCGTTTCCCGGCGCAGCGCGTGCCCAAGAGCGGCTGTCTGGGCATCCGCCTGGAGAAGAACGACGTCGTCACCGCAGCCACCGCCGCGAACGACGCAAGCGGCGTCCTCCTGCTCGGGGCGGACGGCAAGGGCACGCTCCGGCTGATGTCGGGCTTCGCCGCGAATAAAAGCCCCGGCGGCGGGGGCAAGATCGCGCTCAAGACCGACAAATTGGTTGCCGCGGCGGCTGCAACAACCACGGGAGACGTTTTCATCATTTCCCGCAACAGCAAGATCATCCGCTTCCAGGCCGCCGAAGTCCCGCCGAAAGAGGGTGTCGTGCAGGGCGTCAACTGCATGGCCCTGCGTGGGGATGAGACGGCGGCGGTCGCCATCGTGGAGCTGTGATGTCAGCGAATAGACACACGACTATAGCAGATCAAATTGAATGTATCACCACGGCTGGACGCAAAAAGATGGTCCGGCAGGAAGACTTGTTGCTGCGCCCGGCCGTCTACGGGATCATCGTCAACGACGGCAAAGTGCTGCTGATGAAGCTGCTCCGCACGGGCAAATACCATCCGCCGGGCGGTGGTATCGGTCTGGGAGAAAGGGTCGAAGACGCGTTAAAACGCGAGATCCGCGAAGAGACCGGCCTCGAGGTGGAGATCGAGAGATTCGCGCATTTTGCCGAACTGTTCTTCTACTACGATCCCTCGGAGACGGCGTACCACGGTTTGCACTTCTACTACGTGTGTCGCCCGCAGACGCTTGAACTGCTCGACGACGCCCTGGTGGAAGACGATGCAGCCGGTAAGCCGCGCTGGGTGGAGATTGCGAGTTTGCAAGCGCAGGATTTCCAGGCGCATGGCGACATCATTCTTGAGCTTTGCAAGGCCCCGCAAGCATAATTATGAAGCGGATTACGCCAGCCACCCCCGCTGAATCGCCTCGGCGACGGCGGCAGCGCGCGAGTCCACACCAAGTTTGTTGTAGATATTCGTCAGGTGCGCTTTGACGGTGCGTTCGGTGATGTGCAGGCAGGCGACAATCTCCTTGCTGCGCTCCCCGCGCGCGACAGCTTCCAATACCTCTCGCTCGCGGTCGGTCAGTTCCAGGCCGGAAACGGGGGCAGGCTCAGGCGCAGCGGCGTGTGCCAGCACCTTCGCGACGATCTCCGGCTTGAGCAACATCTCGCCACGCGCCGCCGCACGGATGGCGTGAAACAACGTCTCACGGCCGGTGTCCTTCAGCAGATAGCCGCGCGCGCCGGCCTTCAACCCGCGCAGCATCAAGTCGTCCTCGTTGTACGTCGTCAGAATCACCACGGCGATGTGCGGATGCGTGTCCCGTAGTCGCTCGATCGCCGTCAATCCGTCCACCCCCGGCATGCGCAAATCCATCAGGATCACGTCCGGCTGCACCTGGCCTGCCAAGCGCACGGCCTCCGCGCCGTCGGTGGCCTCCCCGACAAGCGCCATTCCCTCGGCAGTCTCCAGAATCAGCCGCAGTCCCTCCCGGACGATCAGGTGATCGTCGGCAATCAACACGCGAATCGGATCAGACAAGGGTTCCTCCAAAATTATCCCCAAACCTGACAGGTCTCGGAAGACCTGTCAGGTTTGAAATCACAACGGCAAACGCAAAGTCAGGCACGTACCCGCATCCGGCGCGCCGGCGATGTCGAACGTACCGCCGGCCAGACGCGCGCGCTCGCGCAGCCCGATCAAGCCATAGTGCCCCGCGCGTGCCATTGCCGCCGCCGGATCGAAACCGACGCCGTCGTCGCGCACTTCCACGACGAGCCAGTCCTCGGCCTCGCGCACGCCGACCCACGCGTGCTGCGCCTGAGCGTGACGCGCGACGTTGGTCAGCCCCTCGGCGACGGCGCGCAGCACGTGCTCGCTCGTCGCGTGGGAGAGCGGGTCGGGCAGCGCCACATCGAGCGTGCAGGGAATGCCGGTCGCGTCCGTGAAATGCGCCGCCTCATCGCGCAGCGCGGACGCCAGGTCGGGTGTGGAAAGTTGCGCCTCACGGAGGTCGCCGATAGCCTGGCGCGCTTCCGCGAGGGTGGCACGAGCGCGCCCCATCGCCTGCCGCACAATTTCCTGTGCGCGTTCCATCCGTCCAGCAGCAAGGTGCGAATCCACGGCTTCCAACTGCAAGATTAGCCCCGCCACACCCTGGGCCAGCGTATCGTGGAGTTCGCGCGCCATCCGCTGCCGTTCGGCGGACAGTGTCAGGTCTTCGACGCGGGCAGCGTAGTCGGCGAGTTCACTGTGCGCTGTTTCCAAATCCTGAAGCAAAACTCGTGCATGATCACGCGCATCCACCTGCCGGAGGTAAAGCACAACGTAGATGACGACAAACAGCGTCAGCGGCGGGGCGAACAGCAACCAGGTGGGCAACACAGCAAATCCTAAAACCAGGATCAGATTGAGCGTCGCCAGGCACAACCACACGATGATGATAGCGACGATGCGACGTTTCTCACGCAGCATCCCCACAGCGATACCGAGCAACGCCGGGTACAAACTCAGAATCATACTGAGGTCACGGGGGAACAACGTGATAATGAACACCAGAATCGCCTGCGCGACCAAAAAGCCCACGGTGCGCCGCAGCGACAGCATAAAGGCAGGACTGAGCCAATACAACGCGATGTGCACCGTCATCAAGATTGCAAAGGGGATCAAGCGTTCCGGCGCGCGCAAGGCCGGCAAAGAACGTATCGCCAGGGCCGCCGAACCACCCAGCGCCAGCGTCACAATGATGAAGAAGACCCGCGCCTCGCGGACATCGGGATCGGCGCCCAGTTTTTTTAATCCCAACCAGTCCCACAGCGCATTGTACCAGTGGCGTAACGTTTTCATAGAACTATTGTACTCGGCTTATCCACTTTTGCCACCGTCCAGACGTACAGTGTACGAAAGGGCAATGGACAGATTCCCGGAGGAACGATGACGGGGGCGGCGGCATCGGGTACACTGTAGAAGATGGGGAGTAAGGAATAGGGAGTAGGGAGTAGGGAGTAGGGAGTAGGGAGTAGGGAGCGAAAAGCGCCACAATCCCTAATCACCAATCACCAGTTACTAATTACCAGTTACCAATCCCCTAACCCGGACAAGCCGGAACCAAAAAGGTTTTTCGCAGCCCGTTTTCTTGCCCGTTGAGCAAGAATTTGGGCGG
>OMKS01002253.1_pt1 | contig 16224 bp, 17 predicted proteins | sample 1674721 | NCBI WGS metagenome assembly OMKS01 (sample SAMN06264996, study PRJEB25208) | sediment metagenome | isolation source: hot spring sediment | place: USA: California | collected 2014-09-02
GTGATAGACCGCACGATAGATACCCACATGCGCAACCTGCGCGAGAAGCTGGGCCCGGCCGGCGACCACATCCGGACCGTCCGCGGCATCGGCTACAAGTTCGTCGGCATCTCGGACTGACCGCCCGGGCGCCGGGTTCTTGACCATTTTCTGAAACAACCTTGATACGGGCCTGAACCCTTTCTGAGACAATCTGCCACACTGAAAGGAGTTTCGATGAAGCGTCTGCTCGTAGTCGCGGCCCTGGCCGCAATGATAACCGGCCTGATGGCGCTCGAGCCTCAGCACCTGCAGTTCGAGCACGTGGGCTGGTTCCGCTACACCAATGTCTCAACATCGTTCGGCATCACCGACCCGGACGTGAGCCGGTTCGGGCTGGAACGAGGGTACCTGCGTACCGGGTACCAGTGGACCGACAAGCTCTATACCAAGTTCACGGTGGACATCTACTCCTCGGACATCACCACCGAGGGTTCGACGGTCAGGATCAAGGAAGCCTATGTTGACTTTGCACTGCCGATCAAGGACTTCTTCTTCACCGCCGGCCTGCAGAAGCATTACTTCGGCCTGATTTACTCCTGGAACTACCTTGACCCGGGCAAGTCGCTCTCCGACGAGTTCGGCGTCGCGGCCAGCGCCGACTACGGCCTGACCATCAACGGCAAACTGCCGAACAAGCTCGGCGAGCTCCAGCTCGGGCTCTACAACGGCGAAGGCTACCGGTACGTCAACAAGTGCGTCAATACCACACCGGAGTTACTGGCCAACGTGCGGCTGACCCCGATCAAGAACCTGATGATCGGCGGGTCGGTGATGCACCACGGCGAGGATAACCGGCGGGCCGAAGAGGACCGGACCGGCATCCTCGGACTGGCGGTGCCGATGCTGGTCTCGGCCGGGCCGTTCACCCTGCTCGGCGAGTTCAACAGCCTCGACTACACCGCGGAGACCGGCCCGGATACGCTCCGGGTCAGCCGGAAGCATTCCCAGTCCGGGTTCGACATCTTCCCCTCGATCACGGTGCTCGACCGGAAGCTGGACGCGTTTGTCCGGTTCAGCTCCTGGGCGCGGCGGGTAGAGCAGGAAGACGGCGGGATGAAGTTGAACGAGGCCCGGAGCGTCTACCGCTACGGCGCGGGCGCGAACTGGCACTTTTACCGCCGCTCGGGCGGCCGCCGGCCGGGGTGCGCGTTTCAACTGGCCTGGACGCGGACACAGGCCCGGGCCGAGGGTAGTGACCCGAAAGATACGATAATGGCCCAGTTCCGGTTTGAGTGGGCCGCACTCATCCCGCCCGCGAAGTAGCCGGGACGGGAGACGAAGGAGAACACGATGAAACGGTTCGCCACACTGGCGGCAACAGCCCTGCTCCTGGCCGGAACGGTCCAGGCCGGGGAACTGCTGATAAAGGGCTCGGATACGATGCTGAACGTGACCCAGCGACTGGCCGAGGCGTTCATGGCGGCGCGGCCGGACGTGACGGTATCGGTCACCGGCGGGGGGTCGGGCGTGGGTATCAACTCGCTGATGAACGGCGAGTGCGACATCGCCAATGCCTCGCGCGACATGCGACCCAAGGAAGACTCGACCGCCCGGGCCAAGGGCATTGACCCGCGGGCGGTGGTCATCGGCATTGACGGCCTGTCGGTCATCGTCAACGAGAAGAACCCGGTCCGCAAGCTGACGATGGAACAGGTCGGCGCCATCTACCGGGGCGAGATCAAGAACTGGAACCAGGTCGGCGGGCCGAACCGGGCGATATCGCTCTACGGCCGCCAGCCCAGTTCCGGCACCTTCGTGCTATTTCGGGATGTGACGCTCAAGGGTGAGTATGCCGTAACCATGCGCCAGATGACAGGAACCGCCGCGATCGTCGAAGCGGTGAAGCAGGACGTGGGCGGTATCGGCTACATCGGGGTCGGCTACCTCAACGAGGCCACCGGCATCGCGTCGGTCGACATCAGGGGGAAGGACGGCAACTACTACTCGCCACTGAATGCCCAGGCGGTGTATGACGGCCGTTACGCTCTTTCCCGTCCGCTGAACCAGTATGTCAACGGCAGGCCCTCGGGCGAGACGCGCGCCTTTTTCGAGTTCGCGCTGAGCGAAGCCGGCCAGAAGGTCGTCGAAGGTGAAGGGTTCTATCCGGTCGGCGGCGACTACGCGGTCCGCAACGCGGCGGTCCTCGGCAACTAGGCAACATCCGTCGGTTCCGGCGGGGCGACATTCAGTTGACACCCCGCCGGGGCGCGGCAAGATACCTCAGGTGAAACTGCGCAACCTTGGTGACCGGGCGGCCCGGCTGGTGTTCTTGGCGAACGCCCTGCTGGCCGCGGTGGTGCTGCTCGGGATTCTCGGCTACCTGCTGGTCTACGGCCTGCGCACCTTCACGGGTACCTCGGTCGCGGGCTTTCTCTTCGGCGGGCGCTGGAACCCTGATGCCTACGGCGAGCCGGTGTACGGGCTGGTGCCGCTACTCGCGGGCAGTTTCTTCACCACCCTGATTGCACTGGCGGTCGGCATCCCGGTCGGTGTTGCGGGTGCGGTGTTCATCGCCGAGCGGCTCAAGGGCAGGTTCCGGGTCGTGGTCAAGACGGTGGTCGAGTTGTTCGCCGGGTTTCCGTCGGTGGTGCTGGGCTTCTTCGGGCTGGTCGTGGTCGCGCCGTTCATCTCCCGGCTGTTCAACGTGCCTTCCGGGCTCGGCCTGCTGAACGCCGGCTTCATCCTGGCGCTGATGTCCCTGCCGACGATCATCTCGGTGTCCGACGACGCGCTCCGGGTCGTGCCCCAGAGCTACCGGGAAGCGGCCTACGCGCTCGGGGCTACGCCCTGGACCACCGCTATCCGGGTCGTCCTGCCCGCGGCCAAGTCCGGGATCCTGGCCGCGGTGATGCTCGGCTTCGGCCGGGCCATCGGCGAGACGATGGCGGTGCTGATGGTCGCGGGCAATGCCGCGATTATCCCGAAGGCGATTTTCGACCCGGTGCAGACGATTACCGCGACCATCGCCATCGAGCTGGGCGAGGTCCCGTTCCACACCACCCACTTCTATGCGCTCTTCGCGCTCGGGCTGGTGCTGTTTCTCATCGCGCTCGCGACCAATCTCGTCGCCGAATCACTGATCCGGCGCGAGAAGAAGAGTTTCACGCTGTGAACCGGGCAACCGGGCCGGGAGCGATTCCCCGCCGGCGTTTCGGCAGCAGCATCGGTTTCGCGGTCCTGGCGGTACCGCTGTTCGCCTTCATCGCTTTCGTTCTCCTGCTCGTCGGCTACCTCGTCGCCAACGGCATCGGGGTGTTGAGCTGGGAATTCCTGAGCAAGCCGCCGACCGCGGGAATGACCGAGGGCGGCATCCTGCCCTGCATCATCGGCACGGTGCTGGTGACATTCGTCTCGCTGGCCTTCTCGGTGCCGGTCGGGGTCTTTTCGGGCATTTACCTCGCCGAGTACGCGCCGAACAACCTGCTCACCCGCGCCATCCGCAGTTCGGTGCGGAGCCTGGCCGGCGTGCCGTCCATCGTCTACGGCCTCTTCGGGGTGGCGCTTTTCGTCAACGCGATGAACCTCGGGATGTCGGTGCTGGCTTCCGGTCTCACGCTCGGGCTGGTCAACCTGCCCTGGATCATCGCCACCTGCGAGGAGGCGATATCGGCCATCCCGTCCTCGTTCCGGGAGGGTGCGCTGGCGCTGGGCTCGACCAAGTGGGAGGCGATCCGGCGCAATGTCCTGCCCTACGCCTTCCCCGGCATCCTCACCGGCGTCCTGTTGGCGGTGGCCCGGACCGCGGGCGAGACCGCGCCGATACTCTTCACCGGCGTCACCTACTACACCCGGCAGTTGCCGAACTCGCTCCTGAGCCGGTTCATGGCCCTGCCTTACCACCTGTTCACGCTCGCGACCCAGCACGACAAGATTGCCGAGGTGCGGCCGGTGGCCTTCGGCACCGCGCTGGTGCTGGTGCTGTTCGTGCTGTTGTTCGACGCGCTGGCGTTCGTCATCCGGATGCGGGTCGCCCGTACCAATACCTGGCAGGTCTAGAGGAGAAAGATGAGCGGCGAAACCAGAATCGCGATTGAGAACCTGAACCTCCACTTCGGCGCCAACCACGTGCTCCGAGACGTCGGCTTCAACATCCCGGCCAACGCGGTGACCGCGATAATGGGCCCGTCCGGTTGCGGCAAGTCCACGCTCCTGCGCTGTATCAACCGGATGAACGACCTGATTCTTTCGGCCCGGATCACCGGCCGGATCGTCATTGACGGCGAGAACGTCTACTCGCCGAGGGTGGACGTCATTGACCTGCGCCGCCGGGTGGGGATGGTCTTTCAGAAGCCGAACCCGTTCCCGAAGTCCATCTTCGAGAATGTCGCCTTCGGCCTGCGCATCCACCGGTTGGGCGACTCGGGCGAGATCCGGGCGCGGGTCGAGAAGGCGCTGGTCCAGGCCAATCTCTGGGAAGAGGTCAAGGACCGGCTCCAGGACAACGCCTTCAGCCTGTCCGGCGGACAGCAACAGCGGCTGTGCCTGGCCCGGGCGATTGCGGTCGGGCCGGAAATCGTCCTGCTCGACGAGCCGGCCTCGGCGCTCGACCCGCACTCGACCGCGAAGCTGGAGGAACTCATCGTCGAACTCAAGCGCGAGTACACGATAGTCATCGTCACCCATAACATGCAGCAGGCGGCGCGGGTGTCGGACCACTGCGCGTTCCTGATGCTGGGGGAGCTCGCCGAGTGGGGCAAGACCGAGCAGGTTTTCACCAAGCCGAAAGACAAGCGGAGCGAGGACTTCCTGATGGGCAAGTTCGGATGATGCCGCATCCCGGGAAAGGAGCCTGAAGTGACGATACTGGAGACGAAGATTGCCGAATTGAAGGAGAAGCTCTTCCGGATGGCAGCGCTGGCCGAAACCATGCTGACCGGCAGTATGGAGGCGCTGGTCCGGCGCGACCCGGCCCGGGCGCGGCAGGTCATCGAGGTCGAGGAGCCGAAGGTGAATGCGCTCGAAATGGAAGTCGAGAACGACGCAATCGGGGTGATGGCCCTGCACCAGCCCGAGGCGACCGCGCTCCGGACGCTGGTGATGATTACCCGCATCAACGCCAACCTTGAACGCATCGGCGACCACGCGGTCAACATCGCCGAGGCGGCCTGCTACCTGGCGGACCGGCCGCAGGTCAAGCCGCTGATAGACCTGCCCCGGATGTCGGAACTGACGGTGGCGATGCTGGCCGACGCGCTCGACGCCTTCGCCCGCGGGGACGCCGAACTGGCGCGGGATGTCTGCGGCCGGGATTCGACGGTTGATGCGCTCAAGGACCAGGTCAACCGTGAGTTGGTGACGTACATGATTTCCGACCCGGCGACGATTGACCGGGCGCTCAAGCTGATGATGGTCTCGCTCAACCTCGAGCGGGTGGCCGACCTTGCCACCAACATCGCCGAGGACGCCATTTACTCGGCCCAGGGCCGGGTCATCAAGCACGGCGCGGAGCAGGAGGGCGGCCAGGCCTCCTGATCATGCGCCGTTCCTTGTTCCTGCGGGTCCTGGGCGGTCACCTGCTGGTGGTGACCCTGCTCGTCACCGCCCTGCTCTACTTCCTGCTCGGCACGGTCCGCACCAGTCACGTTGACAATCTCACCGTCCAGCTCGAACGGCTGGCGGTGACGCTGGCCGACCGCCTTGCCGACGAACCGGACACGACCGGGCTCGAACACGAGTTCGAGGCGCTGGGCGAGCGGCTCAGAACCCGGGTGACGCTGATGACGACCGGGGGGCGGGTGCGGTTCGATTCCGAGGCCGATGCGGAGACGATGGAGGACCATTCGGTCCGGCCCGAGGTCATCGAGGCGCTGGCCGGCCGGACCGGGTCCGACACCCGGACAAGCCGGACGGTCGGGCTGGAGATGCTTTACGTCGCGGTGCCGGTCCGGCGCGACGGCGAGGTCGTCGGGGTGATGCGGGTCAGCGTGCCGATGAGCGAGGTGAACGCCGTCCTGCGCCGGCTCAGCATCGAGGTAGTCGTCACCGCCGCAGTTTTACTGCTGGTGGCGGTACTGCTGTCACTGCTCGCCGCCCGCGATATCGCCCGGCCGGTCGGCCGGCTGGTCCGGGCCGCACGCCGGGTCGGCGGGGGCGACCTCGATGTCCGGGTGCCGGCGGGCCGCGGCGACGAACTGGGTGAGCTTTCGGCCGGGTTCAACGAGATGGTGGCCCGGCTCCGGGCGCTGGTGTCGCAGGAGACCGGCCGCAAGGAGATGCTGGGCAAGATCTTCGGTGCTATGCGCGAGGGCCTCGTTGTCCTCGATCGGAACGGCCGGGTCGCGCTCACCAACCCCGCGTTCCGTGCCCTTGCCGGCGAGGAGAAGCCCGAGGGCCGTTTCCTCTGGGAAATCGTCCGTGAGCCCGCGCTCGCCGAACTGGCGCAGACCGGGAACGGCGCGCTGACCGAGAGCGCGACGGTTCGGCTCGGCGGCCGCGGCTTCCTCTGCAGTGCGACCCGGATCCCGGCCGGCGGGGAGACGGTGATAACCTTCCACGACGTCACCGAGGTCGAGCGGATGGCCGCGGTCAAGCGCGACCTCGTCGTCAATGCCTCGCACGAACTCCGCACCCCGCTCACCGCCATCAAGGGCTTCCTCGAAACCCTGTCCGAGACGCTGACCGGGGACGAGAAGCGTTACGTCGAGGTCATCAGCCGTCACACCGAGCGGCTCATCAACATCGTCCGGGACCTGCTGGTCCTGTCCCAGGTTGAGGAAGGGCCGAAGCTGGAGGTCGGCCCGGTGAAGCTGGACCGGGTGGCCGCGGACGTCCTGCGCATCTTCGAGCGGCGGTCGCGGGAGAAGGGGCTGGAACTCAAGCTCGAAGCCGAGGCCGGCCTGCCCGCGGTCTCGGGTGACGAGTTCCATTTCGAACAGGTGCTGGTCAACCTGGTTGACAACGCGGTCAAGTACACCGACGCCGGCTACGTGCGGGTCCGGCTCGCCAGGGACGGCGAGAGGGTGAAGCTGGTGGTTGAGGACACCGGCATCGGTATCCCGGCCGACCAGCTTCCGCGGCTCTACGAGCGGTTCTTCGTCACCGACAAGGCCCGCTCGCGCAAGCTCGGCGGCACCGGGCTCGGGCTGGCGATCGTCAAGCACATCGTGCTCCAGCACGGCGGGACGATCGAAGCCGAGAGTGACCCCGGGCAGGGCAGTCGCTTCACCGTTACCCTGCCCGCGGCCTAGGCGGGCTTGCCCCGCGCTGCCGCCCGGCTAGACTGCGGGTATGGCAGGCATCGTCTTTCTGAAGACCGCACAGTTCGAGCAGGTGCGGGAGTTCTACCTCGACCGGGTCGGGATGACGGTCTGGCTGGAACAGCCGGACATCGCCATCCTCCGTCACGGCAACATGCTCATCGGTTTCCACCGCCAGCCCGCCGCGGACCGGGACGGACTCATCACCTTCTTCTACGACCGGCGCGAGGAAGTGGACGCGATGTACGAGCAGATGCGCGACACGGCGGTCGCCGCGCCGAAGGAAAACCCGAAGTACCGCATCTACCACTTCTACGCGAAGGACCCGGAAGGTCGGAGCATCGAGTTCCAGCAGTTCCTGCACCCGGTGCCGGACGTCGGGTAGTCCCGGACTCGGACCCCGGGCCGGGGCCTCAGCCGCCGGCGCGGACGTGGAAGATGTCGCCGTCCTGGACTATCTCATCCCGGCCGGCCAGGCGGACAAGACCGCGGGCCCGGGCCAGCTTCATATCGCCGACGGTCATGAAGCTGTCGTAAGGGATAACCTCGGCACGGACGAACGTCTTCGCCAGCCGGGTGTGGATCGCGCCGGCCGCGTCCCGGGCGCGGGTGTTGAGCCGGATGGTCCAGGCCCGCACCTCGTCCTCGCCGACGGTGAGAAACGATATCAGGCCGACATGCCGGTAGACGATGCGGGACAGTCGCTCAATGCCGCTTTCACTCAGTCCGTATGCCTCGAGGAACGCCCGGCGGTCGGCCGCATCGAGCTGGCTGATTTCGGCTTCGATACGGCCGGACAGCTCGATATCGGCAAAACCGTTCGCTTCGCCCTGCCGGCGGATGTAGTCCCGGTCCGGGTATGCGCCGCGGCCGAGTTGCTCCTCGTCGGTGTTGACCGCGATGATGACCGGCTTGGCGGTGAAGAGGTTGAGCGAGCCGATGAGCCGGGCGTCGGTGGGGGGCAGTTGCTGGCGGCTGACGAACTGCTCCGCTTCCAGGCGTTCCCTGACGCCGGTGAGCACCTCACGCTCGCGGCGCTCATCGTCCGAGAGCCGGTGGTGCTTCTGCTCGGTCCAGGTGATACGTTCGAGCCGTGACTCGACCACCCCGAGGTCCCGCAACAGCAGTTCGGTGCGGATGGCGTCGAACTGACGGGCCGGGGTTTCGCCGTTGACCGGCCAAGGTACCGAAGGCTCGACGAAAGCGCGCACGACACAGAGCAGGGCGTCGGCGTTCAAAATGGCCTGCATCACGCGGGTCTTCTCGCCCGGGTCCGCTTCGGAATCGAAGCCGGGCATATCGGTGAAGGTCAGGCCGGCGCGGGTGGTCTTCTTCGGCCGGAAGATGCCGGCCAACTCGGTCAGGCGTGCGTCGTGGACCGGGGCGATGGCGGTGGCGCCGTCCCGGCGCCGGGTGGCCGGGTCAACGCTGAGCCCGGTCAAGAGCGAGAAGATGGTGGTCTTGCCGCTTGCCTTCAGGCCGAATACGCCGATAGTCATTCTGCTGTTGCTTTCGTTTGAGGGTTTCTATGCCGCTGCTGCCCGGGGCGCGGCACATCGAGGGTCTCATTGCGGGCAAGACTCCGCACCCGCGGCACGGAGGCGACTTGGGCATAGTATAACGGGTTGCGGACGATGGTCAAGACCGGGACGTGTCCGTCCCGCCCGGCTTGACTTGGCCGGGTCGGATTCTATCCTCTGTGTCGCTTCTACTATGGACAATAACGCGCGGCTGTTGCGGCAGATTGCGGAGTTGAGCGGCGAGGATGTCGCGCTCTGCTTCCAGTGCGGGCAGTGCACCGGCGGTTGCCCGGTCGCGGAGGAGATGGACCCGAAGCCGCGCGAAGCGATGCTCCTGCTCCAGCTCGGAATGGTTGACCGGGTCGTCAACTCGCGGGGCATCTGGCTTTGCGCGAGCTGTCTGACCTGCGGGACGCGCTGTCCGCGCCGGATTGACTACGCGAAAGTCGCCGAGGCCTGCCGGGCCATCGTCCTGCGCGGCACGCGCAGTGAATACGATCCGGACAACGCCATTCCCGCGGAGCTGGAAGAGGTTCCGCAACAGGCTTTCATCGCCGCCTACCGGAAGTTCGCGGGGTAGCGGTTTGAAGCGGCTTCCCTACTACCCCGGCTGTACGCTCCACACCAAGGCGAAGTCGCTGGATGAGGTTGCGCGCAAGGTCGCGCTCAGGCTCGGTATCGAACTGGTCGAGATGCCGGACTGGACCTGCTGTGGCGCCATCTACAGCACCAACACCGACGATATTGCTTCCCAGCTCGGCCCGGTGCGGAACCTGTGCCGGGCGAGCCGGCTCGGCGACCGGCTGGTAACCCTCTGCGCGGCCTGCTACAATGTGCTCAAGCGGGCGCGGGTGGCGCTCGAGGACGAGAAGGACGAGCGCACCGGCCGGCGCCTGCTCGACTACATCGAGGAGGAGTACCGTCCCGGCCTGCGGGTCGTGCACTACCTCGAACTCCTGCGCGACGACATCGGCTGGACCGAAATCAGGGCGCGGGCCGGCCGGTCGCTCTCCGGGCTCCGGGTCGCTTCCTACTACGGTTGCCTGATGTCGCGGCCGCACGCGGCGATGGAGCTCGGCGACCCGACCGACCCGCGCATCCTCGACGACCTGATGGCGGCAATCGGCGCCGAGCCGCTCCGGTTCGACTTCAAGACCAAGTGCTGTGGCGGGTATCTTGTCCTCACCCGGCGCGAGGTGGCGGAGAACTGCGCACGCCGGGTGGTCGAGAACGCGCGCGAGTCCGGGGCCGAGGTGATGACGACAAGCTGTCCGCTCTGTCACTACAACATTGACGCGCTCCAGCACGACATCGCGGCGCGCGAGAAGGCATTCAAGCCGATACCGATTCTCTACTTCCCGAAGCTGGTCGGGCTCGCGCTGGGGGTGCCGGCGGCGGAACTGGCTCTCGACTACGGCAAGATTGACCCGAGGCCGGCGCTCGCCGCGCGCGGCCTGCTGGACTGAAACCGATGCATCCAAGGAGGCATTGTGGCTGAGAAGCTCAAGCTCGGGCTCTACTGGGCGGCGTCGTGCGGCGGCTGTGAGATCGCGATGCTCGACACCAACGAGAAGATCCTCGACATCATCGCCCGCGCCGACATCCTGCTCTGGCCGGTGGCGATGGACACGAAGAAGGCGGACGTCGAGACCTGGCCGGACAAGCACCTCGACCTCTGCCTGTTCAACGGCTCGGTCCGGAATTCGGAACAGGAAGAGTGGGCGCACCTCCTGCGCCGCAAGACCAAGGCGCTGGTCGCCTTCGGCTCCTGCGCCCACCACGGCTGTATTCCCGGGCTGGCGAACCTCAACAGCCGGGCCGAGGTGTTCCGGAGTTCCTACCACGACCAGCCTTCGCTCGACGAGACGAAGGGCACCGAGCCGCAGACGAGCTTCGCGGCGCCCGAGGGCGAGCTGACTCTGCCCCGGTTCTATGACGGGGTGTACCCGCTTGACCGGGTGGTGGACGTGGATTACTACCTGCCCGGCTGTCCGCCGCCGGTGCCGGTTATCCTCACGGCGCTGGAGGCGGTCTTCAGCGGCGACCTGCCGGCGAAGGGCACGGTGCTCGCCCCGGCGAAGGCGCTCTGCGACACCTGCCCGCGCAACAGCACCCTGCCCAAGAAGATGCCGGACATCAAGCGGCCGTGGGAGATCGCGGCGAACCCGGAGGACTGCTTCCTCGCCCAGGGTCTCATCTGTATGGGCCCGGCGACGCGGTCCGGCTGTGAGTCGCGCTGCATCAACGGCAACTGGCCCTGCACCGGCTGTCTCGGCCCGACGCCGGAAGTGAAGGACCAGGGCGCGAAGATGCTGTCCGCGCTGGCGGCCATCCTGCGGGTGGACGACGAGAGCGTGATGACCGACGAGGAGACCCGCAAGCTGTTGGCGAAGGTCAAGGACCCGGTCGGGACGTTCTATATGTACGGACTGGCCAGCGCGACCATCAATCGGCGCAGGAAACAGGGCGAGAGTGTGGCGGCAGGAAAGGAGGCGAAATGAGCGGGCGCATCACCATTGACCCGATTACCCGGCTCGAGGGCCACGGCAAGATCGAGATCTTCCTCGACGACAAGGGCGACGTCGCCAACGCCTACCTGCAGGTGCCGGAACTGCGCGGGTTCGAGGAGTTCTGCGTCGGCCGCAAGGCCGAAGACATGCCCCAGCTCACCAGCCGGATCTGCGGGGTCTGCCCGGTCGCGCACCACTACGCTTCGACCAAGGCGCTGGACATGGCTTTCGGGGTCGAGCCGACCCCGACCGCGCGCAAGCTCCGCGACCTGATCTACGCCGGGTACATAATCTACGATCACATCCTGCACTTCTACTTCCTGGGCGGGCCGGACTTCGTGGTCGGCCCGGACGCACCGAAAGAGAAGCGCAACATCATCGGCGTCATCGAGAAGGTCGGGCTCGACGTGGCGAAGGAAGTCATCAAGCACCGAGCCTACGGCCAGAAGATCACCGAAATCCTCGGCGGCAAGCCGACCCACCCGGTCTCGGGCGTGCCCGGCGGCCAGACCAAGACGCTGAGCGAAGAGGAGCGGCAGGAGATCGAGCGGATGGCCCGGTCCTGCGTCGAGTTCGCCGAATTCACGCTCAAGCTCTTCGCCGACGTCGTGCTCGCCAACCGTGACTATATGAAGCTGGTCACCGACCCGGCGCTCGGGCTGGCGACCTACAACATGGGCCTCGTGGACGAGAACAACCACGTCAATTTCTACGACGGCCGGGTCCGGGTCACCGCGCCGGACGGCAGCGAGTTCCTCAAGTTCCCGGGCCGGGACTACCTCGAGCACATCGCCGAGCGCGTCCTGGAATGGAACTACGTCAAGATTCCCTACCTCAAGGCGGTCGGCTACCGGGGGCTGACCGACGGGCCGGACTCGGGCATCTACCGGGTCGGCCCGCTGGGAAGGCTCAACGCGGCGGACGGGATGGCGACACCGAAGGCGCAGGAGCATTACGACCAACTCTGCGCCACCTTCAAGACGAAGCCGGTCAACTCGACGCTGGCGTTCCACTGGGCGCGGCTGGTCGAACTGCTCTACGTCTCCGAACTCGCGCTCCAGCTCGCCTCGGACAAGAGCATCACCGCTGCCGACACCCGCAACATGAACTACGCGATGCAGGAAGAGGGCATCGGCGTGGTCGAGGCGGCGCGCGGCACGCTGTTCCACCACTACTGGCTGGACGGCGACCGGCTGGTCAAGAAGGTCAACCTGATCGTCGCCTCGACCAACAATATGGGCCCCATCTGCATGAGCGTGCGCGACGCGGCGAAGAAGCTGGTGCGCAAGGGCAAGGCGGATGACGGGCTGCTGAACACGGTCGAGATGTTCTTCCGTGCCTACGACCCCTGCTTCGCCTGCGCCAGCCACTTGCTCGGCCGGCCGGCGCTGGAGATCAGCCTGCGGGGGCCGGATGGCACACTGGTCGAGAAGCTGACGAACACCGAGTAGACGGCCCGGGGGAAGACAGAGAGCGGGGCAGGGCGAATCGCCCTGCCCCGGCCTGTTGACGTCGGTTGCCGGGGGGCGTATACTGTGCCGAACCGGAATGCGAACCTTGGAGGTAGTAATGACGGCGAAATTCAGACTGGTGCCGGCGCTGGCCCTGCTGGCGGCAGGGTGCAGTCTGCTCGGCGGGGGCGACTACCAGGGCAGTCGCGCCGAAGAACAGCAGACCGAGACCTGGGAGGCGGGCGAGGTCGGCCGGGTGGTGGTTCAGAATGTCAATGGCGAGGTGCAGGTCAAGACCGGCCTTACGGCAACTGCGCGGATAACGCGGTACTGCACGGGCAGGGACCGGGCCGACGCCGAGGCCAACCTCGACCGGGTGGTGGTCAGCGTGACGGTCGTCGCCGGGGTGCTGACGCTCCAGGTCCAGGTGCCGGAGCGCGACCCGCGCCTGTTCGGGGCCGACATCGAGATAACGGTGCCCCCGACCACGGCGGTGGACCTCCAGACCGTCAGCGGCGGCATCGTGGTCACGGGCATCAACGCGGCGATGCAGGTTGAGACCACGACCGGCAACATCACGACCCACGGCGTGCGCGGCAACATCGCCGCCGCGAGCGGCAACGGCGCGCTCGATATTGACATGGCCGAACTGGCCGCGCCCCACGCGGTGACGCTTTCATCGGGGCGCGGTGACGTGCGGCTGACGATACCGGCGAGCTCGTCGGCGATGTTCACCCTCACCGCGGCCGGCGGTGAAGTGGCGGTGACCGGTTTCGACGGTGTCTTCTACACCGTCAACACGCCGCAGAACAAGGTCGGGGTCATCGGCACCGGCGCCGGGCTCATCACCGCCACGTCCGCGAATGGCAACGTGACCCTGCGGGCGAAGTAGGGCCGCGTCCTGTCTACGGGCGGGGTTCCCGACCGGCGTTGACTTGGCGGCCATTGCCGGTCATACTGAGTGGTATGAGAAAGGCACGAGTATTCTCCATCACAGAGTACGCCGAGAAGGCGTTGCGCAAGGCCGAGTACCTCAAGGATGAGAACGGCGTCGTCATCGGCCGGGTTCCCGGTGCTTCCGGCTTCTTCGCCCAGGGCGACAGCTTCGAGGACGCACGGGCGAATCTTCGCGACGTTATCGAGGGCAATGTCGTGCTGGCGCTGCAACTTGGTCTGCCCATCCCTGAAATCGAGGGGGTGAGGATGACCGAGCAGGCGCATGCCTAGGCTCACCCCGCTCAAGCCGCAGGAGGTCATCCGCAAGCTGGTCCGTCTCGGCTATGAAGGGCCGTATCCCGGCGGCAGGCATCAGCGGATGGTCAACCTCGAAACCGGCAAGGTCATACCGGTTCCCTTCCACAAGGGCCGTGACGTCAGTGTCGGGCTTGTCGCCGAGATAATCAGGGAACTCGGCATCTCGCGAGAAGACTGGTTCGCGCTCTGACCGGTCCGGACCCGGGTTTCCTCAGTCCGCTGTCCGGATAACCTTCGCGCCTGCCCGATGGCCGGGAATCTCCGCGGTCAGGAAGTAGACCCCGGCGGCGACCGACGGAAGCGACCGTGCCTGGCGCGAAATGCCGGCCGGTGCGCTGACCTGCCAGCCGTCCAGCTTCCGGCCCTGCCGGTCGAAGAGCGATAGCCGGACCATTGCCGGTTCCGGCAGGTGCAGGGTGTAGTCCAGCGCCCGGCCCCGGATACCCCCGGCCCGGAGCGCGAAGCCGGTCCGGCCCGGCACCGGGTCCGGCTCGGCCACCGCGCCGGCCGGGTCAATGCTCAGGACGGTGAAGTCGGCGTTGGTGCCGATGCCGCCGCTGTAGCCCGCGGCATAGACGAAGCCGTCCGGCCCGAGCGTGACCGCAAGTCCGTCATCGCTGTTGTTCCCCGGGCCGTCGTAGCTGTGTATCCAGCGTTCGATCCCGGTTGACGACAGGTTGACGACGGTGAAGTCCTGCCGGGTACGGTCGTTGGTGACGTAGCCGGAGGCGTAGATACTGCCGCCCGGGCCGAGCGCGATGGCCCAGACTCCATCGCTGGCCCGGGCGGTGCCGCCGTGCGTGTACATCCAGCGCTCCTCGCCGTCCGAGTCGAGGCTGATGACGGTGAAGTCGTAGTTCGATGAGCTGTTCGCCCGGGTCCCCCCGGCGTAGACGTTTCCGTCCGGGCCGACCGCGATTGAGGTGGCGGCATCGGTTTCTTCGCCCGGGCCGTTGTGGCCGTAAACCCAGCGCTCGGTCCCGGCCGGGGTCAGGCTGATGACTCCGAAGTCGGTCGAGCGCATGCCCCGGATCATACCGGCGACGTAGAGGTTGCTGTCCGGGCCGACGGTAATGGCAAAGGCCTGGTCTCTGAGGTTGGCCGGCCCGTTGTAGCGATAGACCCAGCGCTCGGTTCCGTCCCGGGTCAGGCTGATGACCGTGATATCGTCACGCGTACCAATGCCGCCGCTGTAACCGGCGGCATAGATATGGCCGTCCGGCCCGACCACCACCGAGTTCGCTTTGTCGTAACCATCTCCGGGCCCGTTGTAGCTGTACACCCAGCGCTCAACGCCGTCCGGTGCGAGGCTGATGACCGTGAACAGCGAGCCGCCGGAGCCGCCGTCGCTCAAGCCCGCGGCGTAGATGATGCCGTCCGGCGCGACCGCCATCGCATCGGCCTCATCGGTCTTGAGGCCCGGGACGCGATACGTGTAAGTCCAGCGTTCGGTGCCGCCCGGGGTCAGGCTGATGACAGCAAAGTCGTTGGCGGTCTCGGCGGTGCGGGTCATACCGGCCACGTAGAGGTTACTGTCCGGGCCGACCGCGACCTCCCGGGCGTGGGAAGTGCTGTCGTGGCGGTAGATCCAGCGCTCGGTGCCGCCCCGGGTCAGGCCGATGACGGTGAGGTTCCGTCCGAGTTCACCGCTCCCGCTGCTGCTGAAGCCGGCGGCGTAGAGATTGCTGTCCGGGCCGATGGCCAGCGAGTAGGCCAGATCATAACCGCTGGCCGGGCCGTCATAACGGTAGGCCCAGCGTGTCTGCTGGGCGCCGGCGACTGCCAGCAGGGCGGTGAGAATCGTCACGAGTCTTGTCATCCTGTCTCCCTGGGTCTTGAAGAGTCACTGCCCGCAGAACGGCACCGGGCGCGGCTGAGGCCGACAGGACTCCTGTCTCAACGAAGAAACCTAGTATAACTCACTCACCACCGGCATCAACCCTTTGGAAGCCGGGTCCAGGAGTTGTCGCGAACCGACCCCCACCCGCACTCTCCCGAAGAACGTGGCCGGGTCGGCGTTGCTCTCCTACCGCTGAATCACGACCTTGCGGCTTGCCCCCTCGACCCCTTGACTTCTCGGACCCTCTGCCCGGATGAAGTAGACTCCGGGCGCAAGATGCCGGATGTCATTCTCGCCGGGTTGGAGCTCCATCACCTTCCGGCCGGAGGCGTTGAGGAGTTGCGCGGGCTTGGGACACAATCCCGATTCTCCGGGCAGAATCGGGTTATGTCCCGCGCCCGAAAGGTTGAG
>OMKS01002254.1_pt1 | contig 16215 bp, 17 predicted proteins | sample 1674721 | NCBI WGS metagenome assembly OMKS01 (sample SAMN06264996, study PRJEB25208) | sediment metagenome | isolation source: hot spring sediment | place: USA: California | collected 2014-09-02
CCTCTTCGTCGGCAGCGTCAGATGTGTATAAGAGACAGGACAAGCTCCGGGAAACCCGGCGATTAGGCGGCATTACGGCATTGCGCCGCCATAGTATCCGTGGTATAGTCTGGTGAGCAAAACTATCGTGAAGAAGCGTGTTGGTTCAACCTTTGTCTTCCCCCCTGAGCTGGGCGAGTTGTTGCGGGCTCTGCGCCGCCGGTCCGGTCTCGGCGTTGATGAGCTGGCGCACTTGATGGACCGCAGGCCGGGGTTCAGCAAGCACCTGAGCCGGCTCGAGCGCGGACAGGTGCGGTATCCTTCGCTGGCCCTGCTGGCGGACTACTTGCGGGCCTGCCGGGCGTCGTTTTCGGAAGTCCTGCCTCTGCTGGACCGGTACACGAACCGGTTGCCGGTCCGGGAGACCCGGGCCCGGGAGACCGCGCTGAGCGGGTTGGTCGGAGACCGGAGCCGGGAGGCGGTGCGTCTCGGTATCTACGACCTGAAGACCGAAGCGGCCCGGAAGCGGGCCGGGCAGAAGCCGCTACCCCCACAGAAACGGGCGCGGGCGGTCTCCCGCCAGTTGGCGTCGCGCCGGCAGTACCGGACGCTGGACCGGGCGGTGCTGGATGAGCTCAACCGGCCGGGCGTCGAACCGAAGCTGGTGGTACGGGAGTTGGCGCGGGACTACGGCCGGATGGTGTGGAAGGCGCTGGTGCTGACGGAAGCGGGCTCGAAGGAGAAGGCAGTTCCTGAAGCGCGAGGGGCAAAGCGGGGGAGAAGCCCGGGGAGACCGAGGAAGCCGCGGAAACAGCGGCTGGCCGAGGTGGAGACGCGGATGCGGGAGATGGCCGGCCGCGCCTTACCGTTGAAGTCCCTGCGCCGGATTGCCGAGCGGGTGAAACGCCTGTACGCGGAGACACACCGGGGCGGCGCGGGTGTGGCGGAGTAGAGCTTGACCGGGAAGCACGGATGGATAACCTCTCCGGAACCGGGGACCGGCCGTTGGCGTGCGGAAGCGACGACAACCGGGAAGAGCACGGCCCCGGGTTCGACCGCAGGCGGAACCTACCGATGAGGAGGCAGGATGGGACGAAAGCCGGAAGGCGAGAAGGTGATGCATCTCGGGCTGGATACCGGGATGACGAAGAGCGCAAGGTACGCGCTGTTGCCCGGGGACCCGTATCGTAGTGAAACGCTCGCCCGGAAACTGGCCGAAGGCGCGGACGCAGAAGAGCTGGCCTGGAAGCGGGAGTATTGCAGTTGGCTGGCCGAGGTCGAGGGCGTGCCGGTGCTGGTCTGCTCGACCGGTATCGGCGGGCCGTCGGCCTCGATTGCGATTGATGAGCTGGCCCAACTGGGCGTGACGAGCTTCATCCGGGTGGGCACGACCGGGGCGATTCAGCTGCACATCCCGGTCGGCGATGTCATCATCACTTCCGGGTCGGTGCGGCTTGACGGGGCTTCGACCCACTACGCGCCGATTGAGTTTCCGGCGGTGGCGCATTATGAGGTGATGGCCGCGCTGGTGGCCGGAGCAAAGCAGGTCCTGCCCGGCCGGTTCCACGTCGGGGTGACGGTGTCCTGTGACACCTTCTATCCCGGGCAGGAGCGGAAGGATTCGTTTTCCGGGTACGTGCCGCGGCGGTTCCAGAACATCACCGAGGAGTGGAAGCGCCTGCACTGCCTGAACTACGAGATGGAGTCGGCGACGGTGCTGACCCTGTGCGCGGCGCTCGGCCTGCGCGCGGGCTCGGTCGCGGGCGTGGTGGTGAACCGGGAGCAGGGCGAGGAGTTCACCGCGCTTGAGGAAGGTGAGGATAACTCGGTGAAACTGGCGGTAGCCGGGCTGAGGGAGCTGGTCCGGCGGGACCGGGCAGGGAGCAGAGATGGCTGAAGAGCTCGCGACCAAGCCGGAAGAGCAGGCCGCAGAGCGTTTCTACCCGACCGAGCCGCTGGACTCGGATTCGGTGCTGGCCAAGGTGGGTGAGGATATGACCCTGGTCGCGAAAGATGAGGACCCGGGCGAGGCGGCCGGCCGTGAGCCACAGCTTGAGCAACTCATCCGCACCCTGGGCCGGCGCACCAAGGCGAACCCGGTCATTCTCGGCGACGCCGGGGTGGGCAAGACTTTCCTGGTTCGCCTGCTGGCCCGGCGCATCGTCGAGCGCAAGGTGCCGGCCTGGCTGGAGGGTCGCAAGGTAATCCGGACGAGCTACTATGACATCCAGGCGGCCTTGCCGAACGCCGACTGGATGTGGCCGCAGTATATGAAGATGACTCGCGAACTGCTCCAGGCGGCATCCTCTTTGCCGGTGGTGCTGTTCTTCGATGAGATTCACCAGATGTTCGGCTACCCGCACAGCACCAACGTGTTGAAGCCCTACCTGGCCGGGGGCAGGATAAAGCTCATCGGCGCGACCACGACCGGCGAGTTTCACCGCTTCCTGGCCCGGGAGTCCGCGATCGCGCGCCGGTTCCAGCAGGTGCTGGTCCCGCCGCCGGAAGGCGCGACAATGACCGGCATCGCCGAGGCGGAGTGTCGCAGTTTGTCCAGCCACTACGGGCTTGGTGCGGACGAGAGGCTGGTTCCCGAGGCGCTCAGGCTGGCGGATGAGTACCTGCCTTTCCGCAGTCAGCCGGACCGGGCCATTGATGTGCTCGAACAGGCGTTCGTGCTGGCGGGCTGGAACCGGAGTGAAGCCTGCGGTCCGGAGCACGCCCGGGCCGCGGTATCCGAGTTGACCGGGATCCCGGCCATCAGCCGGGAAACCGGACCGGACCATTCGGACGCGCTGGAGGCTGAGCTGAACCGTCGTGTGCTGGGGCAGGAAGAGGCAATCAGGAGAATCTGCCGCCGGCTGTCTGTTACTCGTAACCGGGTGCAGTTGTACCCGGAGCGTCCGCTGGGCGTCTTCCTGTGTGCCGGGCCGAGCGGGGTGGGCAAGACCGAGCTGGCAAAGGCCCTCGCCGATGTGTACACCGGCAGTGAGGAGAACCTGATCCGGCTGGATATGTCGGCGTATCAGGCGCTGCCCGCGCTCCTGGGCCGGCCCGGGACCGGCAATCCCGAAAACCCGGATAACCTTGCTTTGCTGACCCTGGCTCTGCGCCGTCATCCGCACGGGGTTCTACTGCTGGATGAGTTCGAGAAGGCCGGTGACGAGGTCTGTATGGCGTTCCTGCAGGCATTCGATTACGGCCGGATGGAAGACCTGCAGGGCAATGTTCTTCATCTGGGCTCTCATATCGTGATGATGACCAGTAATGTCGGGTTCAAGAAGGAAGATGCCTGGGTCAAGGTTGCGGGTTTCAGTTCCAGCCCGGAGAGCCTCAAGGCCGAGGCGGCCCAGGATGTGATGAAGGCGGCCGGACTCAGATTCCCGGCCGAGTTCCTCGGCAGGATTGATGAAGTGATGGTCTTCAATCATCTGACCGAGAAGGTGATGGACGGTTTCATTGACCAGAAACTGGCGCGACTGCGCAAGTTGACCGGCCGGGAAGTCCTGGTGGATGCCGCGATACGCGAGCGGATTCGCGACAAGGGCTTTCACCCGGACTACGGCGCGCGCCATCTGAACGGCAAGGTTGATTCACTGATCGGTACCGCGCTGGCCGAACTCAAGCGCAAGTCCCGGGCGCTCTGGAACTTCTTCTACAGCAACCGGTTTAAGCACGTCCTGCCGGACAACGGCCGCTGTCGGAAGTCCGCCGGCCGCGGCGCCTCCCGACCGTCGGGCCGTCGGTGAGAATCGAACAGGTCCCGCTCCGGGACATCGAGCACCGGCCGGGGATGGTCTCGGCGGTGACGCCGTACATCCTCGAATACCGGGAGGCCGAGGACCTGGCCCGCGACGCCTTCGAGACCTGTCGGGCGGTCGTCAACCCCAATGCCGACCGGCTCGGTGAGCGGGTCCGCGAGGCCAACGCCGACAGCTGGGACATCCACGCCGGTGCGGAAAGGCTGGGCCGGTTCCACGCGGTCTACGACGTCGAGGAGACCAGGCTCGGCTTCGAGTTCCCCGAGCTCGAGGCGACGCGGTTCTACCGCCTGCTCCGCCGCCAGCTCCTGGTCCGGCCCGACCTGCTGGCGGTGCGCCGGATGATGGCCGGGAATCTGGCCGAGACCGTCGCCGCGGTGTTCTGGCAGATCGGCGCCATCAGGGTCAGCCTGGGCGACATCTCGCCGCTCTTCCACGTGGACATGCGCCGCAACCGCAGTCCGATCTACGTGGATGTCAAGGGGCTGGCGAATTACCCGGAGGTCAACGATTTCGTGCTCGGCTCGGCGGCGCTCCTGTTGCGCAACATCGAGTTCGACGTCATCTGCGGCATCGAGGCGGGTTCGATTGCGCTGGCGGCCAACCTCGCCCAGCGACTGTGCAAGCCGATGTTCTTCGCCCGGGCTCGGCGGCGCTACCCGGAGGCGAGTCCCTTCGAGGGCGTCAAGAGCCACGAACTCTTCCGCAAGAAGGTCCTGCTGGTGGACGACACGCTGGTCCGGGGTTGGACCAAGGCCCGGGTCATCGGCGAAATCCGCGACTGGGGCGGGGAGATCGAGTCCTGTTTCGTCGTCTTCGACCGGCGCCAGGGCGGGGAGCGTGACCTGGCCGCGCTCGGCGTCAAGCTCTGGTATTTGACCGACCGCCGGGCCGCGCTGTCGGACAAAGTTCCGCGCGAGATCAGCCTGCTGACCGACCACGAGGCCCGCGAGGTGGACGAGTACTTCGCCGACCCGGCGGCGTGGCACGCACGCCGCGGCCTTGAGTACCACGAGATCCAGCCGCCGGCGAAAGAAGAGTGACCGCCGATGGACGCCGGGGGAAGGTGGTCAAGTGGCCCAGTGGTCGGGTGAGGCGCGGGAACCTTGATTGCCCGGACCTGGGGCGTCTGGGCGGACCGTGGCGCGGTGCTCGTCCGCACGCCCGGTTTCGCGCTCGTATTCGAGCGGACCGGGGAGAGGCTGTCCGCCGCGCTGGTGCGGGTCGAAACCGGCGACGAGACGCTGACCTTCGATACCCGGGCGCTGGCTTCTTTCGACCCGCGGCGTGACCGCACCGTGCTCAAGGCCCGCGACCCCGAGTTCGGCGACGAATTCGTCTTCGACAACGATGTCGAGCGCGAACTCGCGCCGGGGCGGGTCGAACTGACCAGCGCGGCGGTGACCGGCGACGGCCTGGTGCTGGGGCGTGAGGGCCGGATCGTTGAACGGCTGGCCGGCGGCCGGCTCGAGACGATTCTTCCCTCCGGGCGAACCGCGCGGTTGGTGCGTCTCGAGCGCATCATCGCCGCCGAACCACGCCCGGGCACGCCCGCGGACCCCGGCAACATCGCCCGGTGTCTCCAATCCTGGCCGCTCGGCACCGGCATCTACCGCAACGACAGAGGCACCTTCCGGAGCGTGACCATCGGCACCAATTGTTACAGTTTCGGCTTCAGCTACGGGGCCCTGGGCGAGGAGGACATCCTCCACTGCCGGGCGGCCCGGGTGTGGGCGGGTGACACCGGCGCCACCTTCGCGCCTTTCTTCCGCCTGCTCGCGCGCGGCGGACAGGGCGCGGCCGGCGCGGTTCCGGACCTGAAGACGTGGGAACAGCACGCGGCCGTGGGCCTCGTCCCCGGGGAAGAGAGCGCGGTGTCCGGACTTGCGGCCGAGAACTGGCGGGTGGTCGGTGTCGAGCCGGACGGGATCGAACTCGAATCGCGGGCCGGCGGGCGCTACCGCCTGGCCCGGCCGGAGCCGGGCAACCCGGCGCTGGTCGAATGGTTCGAGTACCAGGCCGGCCTTGACTTGCCCACACCCGCTTCCTAGACTAGTGCCCGATGAGAATCCAGGTTCCGGCCACCCGGATGGCGATGATGAAGCTCAAGCGCCGACTGGCGATGGCGCGGCGCGGGCACAAACTGCTCAAGGACAAGCAGGAAGAACTCCTGCGCCGGATCCTCGGGCTTGTCGCCGGCATCCGCGAACACCGGGAGAAGGTCGAACGGGAGACGGGCCGGGTCCTGGCCCGTTTTGCGCTGGCGCGAAGCTCGTTCCGGCCCGAGTACCTCGACGAAGCGGTCTTCCTGCCGACCAAGTCGGTCGCGGTCGAAGTCGAAACCCGCAACATCCTCAATGTCAAGGTGCCGGTGTTCAAGAAGGCGATTTCCGGCCGCCTGCGCTGTTACGGTCTCGCGACGACCTCGGGTGAGCTCGACCTGGCCCTGTTCGCGCTCGACTCGCTACTCGACTCCCTGCTCGAACTGGCCGAGAAGGAGAAGACGCTCGAGCTCCTCGCGGTCGAACTGGAAAAGACCCGGCGCCGGGTCAACGCGCTCGAATTCGTGCTGATACCGGATATCGAAGAGACGGTCAAGCACATTGCGCTCAAACTGGCCGAGGACGAACGCGGTGCGCTCACGCGGCTGATGCGGGTCAAGGAGCTCATCCGCAAGTGACGGGCAAGTCCAAAGCCAGAAGCCGCCGACCGGCACGACTGCTGTTCGCCGCCTGGACGGTTCTGATCTGTGCCGCCCTGCTCCTGCCCTACGACCTCGACCGCACGCCGGTCGGCCCCGGCTTCGACAAGGTCGCGCACACGGCGATGTTCACCGTACTCGGTGTGCTGGCCCAGGCCGCGTTTCCCTGGCTGTCCCTCCTGTTCATCCTGCCCCTCGCGGTCGGGCTGGAATGCGCTCAGCGCCTCGTGCCGGGCCGAACCTACGACCGGGTTGACCTTCACGCCAACCTGATCGGGGTCCTGCTCGGGACGCTTCTCGCCGAGTCATCCTGGCGGCTGAAAAGATGAGCGGCGGCAAGCACGCCCGACCCAAGGGCACCCGCGACTGGATGCCGGAAGACGCCACGGCCCGCCGGCGGGTCGAGCAGGCCTTCCGCCACACCGCCGCGGTCTTCGGCTTTCAGGAAATCATCACCCCGACTTTCGAGCATACCGAGATTTTCATCAAGTCTTCGGGCGAAGGCTCGGACGTGGTGACCAAGGAAATGTACAGCTTCGAGGACCGGGCCGGCCGAAACCTCACCCTGCGGCCGGAAGGCACGCCCGGGGTGGTGCGGGCGGTGCTGGAAGAACGGATGAAGCCGCCCCTGCGGCTGTACTACCACGGGCCGTACTTCCGTTACGGACGACCGCAGAAGGGACGCCTGCGCGAGTTTCACCAGCTCGGGGTCGAGGTCATCGGCGAGAGGAACCCGGCGGTGGATGTCGAGGTCATTCAGCTCGGGGCGTGGTTCTTCGAACGGCTGGGCATCGCCGACTGCGCGACCCAGCTCAACTCGATCGGGTGCCGAGAATGCCGGCCCGCATACCGGGCCGAGCTCGTCGCGTTTCTCTCCGGGCGCGTGGCGGCACTCTGCGAGGACTGTCGAACCAGGCTCGAGCGTAACCCGATGCGGGTGCTCGACTGCAAGCGGGAAACCTGTCGGCTCCAGTTCGCGGAAGCGCCCAAACCGGCCGGGCATCTCTGCCCATCCTGCGCCGAGCACTTCGCCCGGGTGCGGGCCGAACTCGACCGGCGCGGCCTGCGCTACGAACTCAACGACCGGCTCGTGCGCGGGCTCGACTACTACAACCGGACGACATTCGAATACCTCTCGGCCCGGATCGGCGCCCAGGACAGCATCGGCGGCGGGGGCCGATACGACTACCTCTTCGAAGAATTCGGCGGCCCGAGCCTGCCCGCGGTCGGCTTCGCGCTCGGGCTCGAACGCACGATGATGGCGATGGCGGAAAACCCGGCGCCGGCCCGGCGCCGGCTCGCGTTTCTCGTCTGCGTCACCGAAGCGCAGAGGCCGGCCGCGGTGGACCTGCTCGCGCGGCTCCGGGCGGACGGGGTGGCGGCGCAGATGAGCTATGAAGACAAGCCCGGCCGTCAGTTCAAGGCCGCGGATGCGGCCCGGGCCGCGTGCTGTGTCGTGCTCGGGCCGGACGAGGTCGCGCGCGGCACCGTTTCGCTCAAAGACCTCGTCACCGGCGAGCAGACCGAGATTCCCGCCAACATCGTCATTCCCGAAGTGCGGGCGCTGTTCCGCGACTAAGAACTGCCCGCCAGCAGGAAGTCGGTCAGTTCCGGTCGGCCGCCCTCACTGCCGAGGAACACCGCCGCGGTCCAGAGCCCCTTGCCGTTGGCCCCGTTGAGGATGAGCTCCAGCTTCGCGTCGGCACAACCGGTTGCCGGGCAGACGTGCTGTCCGACCGCGACCAGCGCCCCGCACCCGTCCAACCCCCGGGACCAGTCCGGCGGCCGCGACCGCGGCCAGGCGGCGAGGATTACCCGACAGGCACCGGGCCGTTCCAGCGCACAGCAGTAGTGCAGGATAACCCGGCGGAAGCTCCCGGCCAGCATCGGCGCGGCGGTCACGAACTGGAGCCCTTCGGGCGGGTGCTTGTCGGCTATCGTCGTGTGGGCGGCAAGGACCTGGTATGAAGAACCCGGTTGGCCGTGCGGCGAGGGCGGTTGGCCGAGGACGCCCGACGCTTCGCGTTCCGGGGCGGCTACCGGTGCGCTTTCGTGCTCGGGAAGACCGGCCGCAGTCGTGCGAGGGGCTCCGCCGTCGCCGGCCGTCGCGGCCGGGCTCCGGGTCGGAGCGGGCAAGTCTTCGGTCGTGAAATCGAACTTGATTGACGGACCGGGACCGGCACGTTCCTCGGCCGTCAGTCCTGCCAGCCATCGGTTGTAGTCCCGCTCGCCCTTGAGCCGGGCGTGGTGATGGCACATCGGGATGAGGTTCTCGACGGATAAGCGGCCACCCTGCGATGCGGGCTTGCGCAGCGCCAGCGTTTCGAACTGGTGGAAACAACCCGGGACCTCGCAGGTCGTGCCCCGCAGGACGGTGACCGCTTCTTCGACTTCGGGCGGCCAGTGGTCGCCGCCGATGTAGGCGAGTTGATCTTCGCCCGGGGTGGGCGGGTAGTGGTGCTGGCGACAGCGCGGGCAGACCACCTCCTCCTCCCGGTCCCCCCAGTCCACATTCAGCGCGGTGCGGCAGTTTGCGCAGTCGTAGTGCCATATCATCGTGTCCTCCCGGGTCACTCGACCCCGGTCAGCAGGCATTCCTCCATCTCCAGCCTGCCGGTTTCGTCGGTCAGCGCCACCGCCGCCACCCAGCAACTGCCGGGCGCATCGGGCAGGTCCAGATCGAGCCAGCCGTTGCCGCAGTCGCCGGCGGTGCCGTCATGTTGTCGTTCGGCATACGGGGTTCCGTTGCCTTTCGGGTGGGTCAGGTCGGGGGGGTCGTTGTGGGGCCAGGCAATCAGCGCCACCTTCGAACTGCCATCGGTCCGGCGGCGCCAGGCGTGGTTCAGCATCAGCCGGCGAACCGCGCCGCAGACGAAGGGCCGGGCGGCCAGCAGGCGCATCCCGGGCGGCGTGGGCGCGAAATGCTCGCGCCGGCAATGCCGACAGGTACGTCGCTCCAGGCGCGAGGGCCAGTCAACGTTCAGTTCCTGCCCGCAGTTCGGGCAACGGTAAAACCAGAGCATAGCCCCTCCAATCGCGGATCATCAGTCATCTCAACCTCGCGGGAATTGTCTCCCGCTACCGACAGTATATATAGCCGAACTCCGCGCCGCTGTCAAGCGACGGTTTGACCGACGGCCGTGAGCGGCGATAATCTTCTTCGAAAGGAGCAGTGTGTGAAGAGAATGGCCCTGTTGCTGTTGCCCTGCCTGTTGCTGTCGGCTGGATGCGTGATGACCCCGGCCCAGATGGCCGCCTTCGGACCACGGCTCAACTATGCCAAGTCTCCCGGGTTCGATGCCCAGCCGACCTGGCGGACCGCAGTGTTGCCGCCGACCGCGTCGTCGGCACTGGAGGCCGCGCCGACCGGCGGTCTTTACGACTATGCGTCAATGGCATTGATGCGGACCGGACGTTTTACCGTCGTGGACCGCTCCGCGGTGGACAGACTGCTGGCCGAGCAGGAGTTTTCCTACTCCGGGGTGGTTGACCCATCGAGCGCGGCCCGGCTCGGCAAGATGCTGGGCGCCGAGGCGGTGATGCTCATCACCGTGAACGCGGTGAAGCACGACCCGTTTTTCGACAACTCACCCGAATACCGCGATGCCCAACTCCACGTGAAGATCATCTCGGTCGAGACGACCGAGATGTTGTATTCCTCGTTGGGCGAGTCGAGCAGTTTCGAGGGCGCGGCGGATGCGCTCCGGGGAGCGCTGGAGACGGCGCTGGCCGGCATCCGCCAGCCATGACCGCATGCAGGGAGACGACATGAACTTGCTTAGAACTTCTCTGCTGGTCGCGGCGCTGTTCGTCGCGGCCGGGCTCCTGGCCGGTTGCGCGACCGGGACCGCCGGGGTCCGTGGCGCCGGTATGGTCAGCCCCGAAGCGCCGGTGGCTCCGGTCCTGCCGCCGGCCGAGTTCGAGATGCCGGCGCGACTGCCGGTTGTCGCCGAACCGGGCGAGGTGGTCGAGCCGGTGCCCGGCGGCGGGGTGGACTGGGCCGACCGGACGGTCCGCGCCCGCGGCTCGGGCGTGGTTGACCCGGGCGCGAGTAACCCGGCCCAGGCCCGGCTGATGGCGGAGCGGGCCGCGGTCGTGGTCGCCCAGCGCAACCTGCTGGAGATTGTCAAGGGCGTGCGGGTGGATTCCGACACCCGGGTCGAGAACTTCATGACCGATTACGACGTCGTCTACACCCGCGTCGAAGGCTATGTCAAAGGCGCGCGCCAGCGCGGGCCGGCGAAGTTCGACGAGGCCGCGGGCATCGTCGAGGTCGAACTCGAGATGAACCTCGACGGCCCGCAGGGCGTAAACGAAGCGCTTGCGCCGGTGCTGGGCGCGGCCGGTGCCGGGATGCCGGGCGGGCCGGTGCCGGCGGCGGTGGCCGATTTCCTGCGCCAGTATTCCGGGCTGGTCTTCGACGGCGGGGCCGCGGGCCTGAAGCCGTCGCTGTATCCGAAGATCTACGACGAGAACGGCAACCTTCTGCTCGATACCCGGGAATACGCCGGGTTCCTGGGGCAGGGCGGCCAGGGGGCTCTGCAGTTCATCCAGGACCTGGACCGGGTGCTGGCCCGGCCCGAGTTCGCGCGCCGGCCGCTGGTGCTGAAGGTGCGGCAGGTGACCGGCCGGCTCGGCACCGACCTCGTGCTGGGCGGCGCGGACGCGGACAAGCTGAAGTGGCTGAAAGAGGGTTTCAGGTACGTGGCGGGCGTGGGCCGGTTTCTGCTCAAGGTCCTGCTCTAGGAGACGTGATGTGGGTTCTTCTTGCCGCGGTCATGTTGTTTGCGGCCGGGTGTTACCCCCCGGCTTACTACCCGCCGGCCGAGGCGGGCACGGTTCCTGCCGCCGGCTACCCGCCGCCGGCACCACAGGGTGAAGTCATGGTGTCGGGGGGGGAGGGCACCGAGGTGCTGGCCGAGGGCGTCGGCGCCCTGCCGGCCCAGGGTGGCGCGGATATCGCCCGCGACGCCGCGCTCTCCGACGCCCTGCGCCGGGCGGTGGAGCAGGGAGTCGGGACCTTTGTCAGTTCCGAGACCAGGGTCGAGAACTTCCAGCTTCTGTCCGACCGCATCTACTCGAAGTCGCGGGGCTATGTTTCTTCCTACCGGGTCATCACCGAGGGGCTGGAAGGCGCGCTCTACCGGGTCGTCGTCCGGGCCCGGGTCCGGCTCGGCGATATCGAGAACGACCTCGCCGCCATCGGTCTGCTCCTGCGCGAGCAGGGTCGTTCGCGGCTGATGGTCGTGGTGAGGGAAATGCCGGCCGGGGGCAACTGGTCCGGCTACGACCCGACGATGAGCCAGACGATGATCGAAACAATGCTGATAGACGCCTTCCAGAGCAAGGGATTCCCGGTGGTTGACGCGGCGACGGTGGCACGGAACATCGAGAAAGAACAACTCCGGTTGATACTGGCGGGTGACGACCGGACCGCGATGCTGGTCGGGATGAGGACCGGGGCGGAGATAGTCGTGGCCGGCACCGCCGAGCGCTCCGTTTCCAGCAAGGTCGTGGCCGGGGCGGCGCGCGACTTCTACCGCTTTCGACTCAGCGTCCGGGCGGTGAGCGTCGAAAGCGGCGAGGTGCTGGGCGCGGCCGCGCCGGTGGTCGAACTGCCGTTCAGCGAGGACGAGGCCCGGCGCCGGGCCGCGGACACGACCGCCGCCGCGCTCATCAGCCGGATTCTCGCAGGCTGGACCCGGCGCGAGAACATCACCATCATCCAGGCATCCAACGCGAACTTCGAGCGGGTGCAGTTGCTCCGCGATGAGATTCGCGCCAGACTGCGCGGGGTGAGCCAGGTCATCACCCGGGACTTGACCGGCACCGCGGCGACGATCGAGATAGTCTCGGAGACGAGTTCCCGGGAGGTTCTTGACGGCCTGCGCACGCGGGGCATCACGGTACCGTTCGAGGTGCTGGGGCTGTCCGGCAACCGCATCGAAATTCGTTTCACCGGGGGTGGGCAATGAGCGGCAAGGTCAGAACAGACGGCGGCCTTGTCCGTGTTTTCTGCCGCGGCGCGGCGCTGGCGGCGTTCCTGTTCGTGCTGGCCGGGACCGGCTGTGAGGATGGCTGGGAGACCCTGCTCGTTACCGCCCAGGTCACCCGGACCCTGGGCGTGCCGAGCAATACCGCCTCGGTGCTGGTCGGCAAGGTCAGCATCGTCAATGTGTTCAGTGACGACTGGCTGGAGACGCCGGACCCGGGCGATTCGACCTTCTGGCAACACGATCCCCTGCCGGGCCGGGTGACCCCGGTCGGCGGCGCGATGGTCCATGTCGGCAACCGGGCGGTCGGCCAGCGCGTACCCGGGGTTTACTTCCAGGCCGCGCTGGACCTCGAGTTCAAACAGCGCTACGAACTGTCAATCGAGACGCCGGACGGCAAGAACGTGACCGGTCAGGCCTGGCTGCCGGACAGCTTCGCGGTCGTCGAGCCGGGGCAGGGGGCGAGCCTGCACCCGGACTCGGTGCGCGTGACTTGGACCCGTTCCGACAGCGCGCGGACCTATCTTGTCGGCGTCGCACCGGTGGATACGCTTAACCCGGCCCAGGGCTGGGCCGACGGGCGGAGCGACACGACCTGTCTCGTGCCCCGGGCGGCTTTCGAGGATACGCTCGGCAACCTCGCACCCGGCGCGTTCTACGTAACCGTGACCGCGGTCAACGGCGGCTGGAAGAAGAGCACGCTCGACCTGATTCTTGCGGGCGGCAACCTGTCCGGTGCGGCGGGGACCTTCGGCTGTGCGGTGATGCCGCCGCCGGCGTTCTTCGAGGTCCGCACGCCCGCGCCCTGAGAACCGGGCGAAGCGCAATGACCCGGGGCCGTCTTCAGCCTTGACCTCGACCCGCCTTGCGGCTAGATTAGGACAGGATGCAGTACGCCGGAGGACAGGCGCGGGCACCGGCCCTTGGGGCCAATCCGCCTTTCACGCCAGGAGGTCAGTAAGCATGTACGCAGAAACACAGCACACGCCGGGGCGGGCACCGGCCCGGCGGGCCATTCGCAAGGCCACGGTAGTCATCGCGGTTCTCGCTCTGCTCCTGCTCGCGACCGCGGGTTGCGCGCCGGGCAACGAGCGCTGGGCATCGGTTGACAACAAGGCGAACTTCTGGGCCGGGCTCTGGCACGGCCTGATTGTCGTCGTTGCCTTTGTCGTCAGCCTGTTCACCGACACGGTCGGCATCTACGAGAGCAACAACGTCGGCTGGGGGTACAATCTCGGGTTCCTGCTCGGCGCGAGCGCCGCCCTCGGCGGCGGCATCAAGGCCAGCCACCGGCGCAAGCGCAAGGTCGTCGTCCGCGGCCCGGACCCGGAACTGCTTGCCCGCCGGGTCGAGCGCGGCGTGCGCGAGGGTCTGCGCCGTGCCTTTGCCGACCGCGCCGAGACCTTCACCGACGACGAGTGGACCGAACTCGGCCGCCGCATCGAGGAACGCCTGGGCGAGGAACTGCGCGACCTCGACAAGGAGGCCTGAGATGCGCCGCATCCCGGTCCTGTTCCTGCTCGCGGTTTCGCTGGCGTTTGCGGCCCGGTTCGAAGCCGGCAGTAGTTTCACCCTCGGCCCGGAGGAGCTCCAATTCGGGGACCTGTACTTCGGCGGTTCGGCCCTGCGGGTGGACGGGGCGGTTGATGGCAGTGTTGCGGCGGGTTGTCAGACCGCGGCCGTCACCGGCCGGGTTACCCGCAACCTGTTCGTCGCCGCGCAGAGCATCACCGTTGACGGCCCGGTCGGCGGTGACATCATCGCCGCGGGCCAGCACCTGTCGGTCGGTGATTCGGTCGCCGGCGCGGTCCGGGCGATGGCGGCGACGGTGCACGTTTCGGGCCGGGTCGGCCGCGACCTCGTTGCCGCCGCATCCGGCATCACGATTACCCGGGACGCCGAGGTCGCGGGTGACCTCGTCTGCGGCACGACGACGCTGACGATAGACGGCACCGTCCGCGGCGATGTCCGGGCCGCGGCCCGGGAGATCATCATCTCGGGCACGGTTGACGGCGACGTCATCTGCGCGGTGGACGAGCGCATCATCCTGACCGAGAACGCCCGCGTCTTCGGCAGTCTCCGTTACTCGGCCGAGAAGGAACTCGACATCGGCAACCGTGACGCGGTCTTCGGCTCGACCGAGTTCACCCGCCGGGCCCGGGGCGAGCTGGACGATGTCAAGCCGTTCCGCCCCCGGCCGGACCTGCTGCGGGTCGTCATCCTGCCGTTCGCCCTGCTTTCGGTGCTCGGGGCGCTGGCGGTGGCGTTCCTGCTCGTCGCGATATGGAAGCGGGCGCTGAGCCGGGCGCTGGATTCGGCCCGGGAGCGCTTCGGCCGCACCGTCGGCGCGGGCGCGATTGCGCTGTTCGCGGCGCCGGCCGCGGTCGTGGTCGCGCTCGCGCTGGTGGTGACCTTCCCGGTCGGCTTCATCGGCGGGACGTTGTGGCTGGTCGGTCTCTACCTCGCCAAGATTGTCGCCGGGGTCTTCCTCGGCCGGTGGCTGTTCGGGGTATTCGGGGGTCGGGGCGCTTCGCTCTGGCTGACGACGCCGATCGGGGTCGTGCTGGTCTACGCGCTGTGTGCGGTCCCGGTCATCGGCTGGCTGTTCTGGGTCTTTGCCGCGCTGGTCGGGTTCGGCGTGATGGTCGAACTCATCGGCCAGAGCCGGCGGGTCTGAGGGCGGGACCGGCGACTGCCGACTACTGATTGCCGAGTGGCGATGGCCGGCCGCGGGCTGATACTGCTGGCGGTGCTCTTTGCCTGCCGGTCCGAGGACCCGGTCAGCCGGACGCGTTCCCGGGTGTTGATGGGCAGTTACGTCACCATTACCGCGAGCGGCGCCGATGCCGCGGTCGAGAAGGCATTCGCCCGGCTTCAGGACATCAACCGCCGGTTCAATTTCCGCGACTCGACCGGCCCGCTTTACGGCTTCAACCTGCGGGACGAACCGTTCGCCGACGCCGAGATTGCCGGGGTCATCCGGACCGCGCTCGAGGTCGGTGCGGCCACCGGCGGAGCCTTCGACATCACCGTCCAGCCGCTGGTCGAACTCTGGGGTTTCTACACCGGCGGCAGTGACCCGCCCGACCCGGCCGCGCTGGACAGTACGCTCGCGCTGGTCGGGATGGACAAAGTCGCGGTTTCCGGCGACAGCGTGCTCAAGCCGGTGCCCGGTCTCCGGCTCGACTTGGGCGGAATCGCCAAGGGTCACGCGCTGGCCGAAGCGGCCCGGGTCCTGCGCACGGCCGGCATTCATTCGGCGCTGGTTGACGCCGGGGGCGATATCTATGCCCTGGGCCGGCGGCAGGACGGGCGCGAGTGGCGCATCGGCGTCCGTCATCCCCGGGGCGAAGGTATCGTCGCGGTCATCCCGGTTGCGGACCGGGCGGTCGTGACCTCCGGCGACTACGAGCGGGCGTTCACCGCCGAGGACGGCACCGTCTACTGCCACATCATAGACCCGCGGCTCGGCCGGCCGGCCCGCGCGCTCGCCAGTGTCACCGTCGTCGCCGCGGACCCGGTGCGCGCCGACGCCTGGGCGACAGGGCTCTTCGTGCTCGGACCGGACGAGGGGCTGGCGCTGGTCGAGGCGACCGACGACATCGAGGCGCTGTTCGTGACCCCGGAACTCGAGATGAGGCAGTCTTCGGGGCTGGCAGGCATTCTTGCCCGGGAGGAGATTCCCTGACCGGTCCGCGTCGAGGTGTCAAACCACAGCGAAAACGTCATAGCTGATGCACAGCGAAAACGTCATAGCCCGTCCGTCGGGGTTTGGGCCTTG
>OMKS01002257.1_pt1 | contig 16208 bp, 9 predicted proteins | sample 1674721 | NCBI WGS metagenome assembly OMKS01 (sample SAMN06264996, study PRJEB25208) | sediment metagenome | isolation source: hot spring sediment | place: USA: California | collected 2014-09-02
AATGATACGGCGACCACCGAGATCTACACTATCCTCTTCGTCGGCAGCGTCAGATGTGTATAAGAGACAGATGATACGGTGCTGAAAACGGCGATTCAATTGATTGTCGGCAGCAGGTAGAAGTCAGTCGGTAGTTGGCAGTCAGTAGTCGGTAGTCAGTGTGTGTGTCAGGACATAGGTAACAGTTTTTGGAAATAAGTTAGCCGTAATTCTAGTTTTTGTCATACAATAATTTATCTTCAAACAGCCTTAAAAGACATTATGTTTACATAAATTATTCCAGGCATATAATGGGAGAAGTTCACATTAATCATTCAGTATTGATTGTTTTAAAACCAACATAATACAAAAAAATTAAACTGCTATTGGCGAGTTCTAAATTTTTATACTTTTTCTTAGTATAACAGATAATCAAATAATTTCTATCTATTTGATCAGAATGATCTTACCGGATTTAGTCTGACGAGGCAGGTGCAACGTGTAAATATATACACCGGATGCCTGTCCGGAAAAATCCAGAGGTATTTCATATGTACTCCCAGAAGTCAGTGTAAAAGCAAATCGAGATATTATATGACCGGATAAATTCGTAATCAACAATTCACCTCGCTGTGTATCTGTAAGGGGGGATATGGTAAGGGTGATATGATTATTAAAAGGATTAGGGTAAGCTGAGACCAATTGAAGTGACTGGGGCCGGAGCAGATCATAACCGGATATTGAGACATAATTTGTATCTTTCCAAAAATGAAGAAGAATATCGTCAATCTGTCCGCGCCAGTTTCCCCAGGAGTGACTTTCGTTCACTTCCATATAAAAGAGGGGATACCCCTTTGATTCCAGAATAGTTTTCATTTCCTGTGCACCGGCCCGGGTGTCGTTAATTACACCTGTTGACATCCAGAGATTCAATGGTCTTAACGGTGCTTCTGAATAGAGGTAATAGATTTCAGTATTATACCAAAAAGCCGGGGATTGAATGGCTATCAATTGAAAGGATTCTGATTTTACAGCTCCAATAAAAGCAGAATTCAATCCTCCCATGGATGTTCCCAGTATGCAGCGTGCCTCCGGTGTGGGTAATGTTTTAAATGTGGAATCAATATGAGGGACCAATTCATCGGCTAAAAAATCCGCATAAGCGGGATTCATGTTATATTCGCTCATTCTGCGGTTTGTTCCGCCACCGGGTGGCAAGGGATCTATGAAAACAGCCATGACAGGCACTATTTTTCCGTCATGGATCATATTGTCCAAAACTACGGGGACACTGCCCATATTTGTATTATAATACTCACTGCCGTCAGTTGTATAAAGAACCGGAAGATCGAACATATCATTGTATCCGGCAGGGGTATACACTTTATACTGAACCGAATATCCCAAGGATGTACTGTTGATAATATAATTTGAGGATAATGTTCCTTTTTCTGTATCACTGCGCGGGATAACATCCACAGGAAAAACATAATCCGGCATTCGAAGAACCGAATTGTATCCGTATCCGCCCATCTGTCGGTATGTATTATCCGGATCCAGAATCCAGTTGCTGCCGTTCAGAACGATTTTATAATCCAGACGAGCATCTGAGGGAAATGTTTTTTCCAGATACCAGATGTTTCCGGGTAATTCGGTTACTCCAACATTGAATGAGGTTCCCGACCATCCGTTGAAATCCCCATACCAGCCAACGCTGTTAGCCGATCCCCGGTAAAGAAACATGACAGAATCCTGAACTTTATATGGAATCTGCCGTGAATTCTTGAGTGAGTTCCATAATTCGTCAATTTTTTGATCACGTTCCAGAGTGTTGCTGATTGACGTTAAGACAAAAAGAGAATCTTTGAAATCTGAATATTCCGACGCGGAAAGAGGTGAGGATAAGATTAAGGTTAAGGTTAAGGTTAAGGTTAAGGTTAAGCCCTGTGAAATGAGCGTAGCGTATTTCACGGGGGAGGTTAAGCCCTGTGAAATGAGTCCCGATTTATCGGGATATTTCACGGGGGAGGTTGAGGAAGCTACCGGATTTATTCTCATTGAAGGATTTTTTTCATTTATTTCATGAATAAAAGTTTCAGTTTTGCCGTATGTCCATTTAGTGTTGTAATCTTTCCGATATACATGCCGGTACTCAGAGTTTGTCCGTGGCGGTTTCTTCCGTCCCAGATAAGTTGATGATAACCGGCCTGTAATGACAGCGGCCCAATTTCAGTAACAACCGAACCGCGGATGTCAAATATTAAAATTTTTACTTCATCTGCCTTGGGAAGGGCTATGGGGATGGTTGTAACCGGATTAAAGGGATTGGGATAATTTGGGCCGGCGCTGAATATGGCGGGAAGAAGTCCATCCGGGTTCAGGGTGTTATAGACGATATTATCCATGATAAAATTTCTCATGCCTGAGGAACGGCTTGTATCCTGTCCGTCTGTGGCACTCACATACCATGATATTGCCAGATCCGACTCAAAGCCTAAGTCCCGGGGAAATATCCTTATACTTGTTTCCCCGGTTCTTATCAATGTATCGGTTATAAAAGCACCGTCACTTTGGGAAAGATTCAATAAATATGTTAGTGTATCCTCATCGGCATCCGTTGATTCAGACCAGCGTAGTATAACAGATGTGCTGTCCCTGTTGATGTAGTTATTTTCCGGTGAAATAAGCGATACCTGGGTGGGACTTGAGTTTCCAAAAATATCAAAAATTATTATGCCCGTATCAGTAAATATACCATCACTTACTGTATAAGAAATCGTATCACTTACATGTGAGTAAATGGGTGCTGTATATGTGATCAATCGTCCGGTGGAATCCTTTTTAAAACTCCCATGGAAATTCTCAGTATAAGTGCTTATTAGGAACAGGCTGTCACCGTCCGGATCCCAGACATTAGCCAAAGGATCAAATACTATTTCTGATTCTTTTTGAATCGAAAATCTGTCAATCCAGGCATGGGGAGCGTGCCGGGTGTGAGGATTTGTAAAATTCAGAAGCCGGATCATATTCAACAACAGATGATGCCGATGTTCTTCTTCGTTTAACATGGCAAAATTAAACGTCAGAAAAGCCATTGTATCGGGTACAAAAAGTATTGAGCTGTAATTGTTTTTATTTGACCATGAGCCGGGAGAACGGACTCCCTTACCCAGTGGAAGAACAACATCCTGATCACCATAAACAGAATAATTATGATTCATTTCGGGCGGCAGGGGATAGAGACCGTCAAATAATTGCCGGCCTTCCTCCGTCAGGGTAAGATTTCCCCCTTGATCTGTAATCCAATTTTCAATATGGAGAACTGACGGCCCGAATTCATCTTCATAATGCCGGTAAGCAATTTCTCCCCCCTCAATTATGAGGGGACCGCCAAATCGAAGATAATTACTCATGGCATTTCGCATGGTAAGGCTGATACTTGTCTGATTTGCACCACGGGTGAAAATGACACCGTTATAAGATGTCCATGTATCCGGATTTGTTGTTGCTGTTGTTTTAACGGTTACATGCAGGCCTGCATCCCTCAAAATATCAGCCATAATTTGGGATGAACTCTGTAAAGTATTCTCCATTGTGGAGATTGTTGCGTTTTTATCTTTGAAACGTTTTGCAGAATTGTCATCTACGATGAGAAGCCCTTCTTTCAAAACCATGGGGATATCCGCAAAGGGAGAATCATCCGTATTGAAAACCATTTTGACCGGAATATATCCGGGATAATCCAGATATAAAGTATATGTATAGGATGGAATGCTTAAGATGATATTGGAATCGGGGTGACTTGAACAAAATCCTTCACGATATAATGAATCTCCTGTATCGATAAATAACCTGTAATAAGCCGGCAGGGGATTTCCCTCAATATCATAGATTCTGGCAGCCCACGTAATGCGCGGACTTTCTTCCAGTTGGATGGAGAGAGTATGGGCAGGTTTTTGCGGAATGAAAAAGGTGTCTGATTTTTCATATCCAAACGCTCTGACCTGAACAGAAAGAGGTTCCATCAGAAGAGAATTCTTACTGTTAAATTGTCCATTTTCGTCACTGATATACTTGTAGGACCGGTAAACATCACCTTCCAGTAATATTTCAGCATTATGGATGGGAGCTCCGGAATTATCCGTAATTATTCCCGAAAGTGAAATATAATGGTTTAGAATGGGAAAAGACCTGTAAAACGTATTATATGCCGGGGCTGTTAAGGCTGCATACAATGTTCCTGTTTTCGTCATTAGAACCTGGATGGAATCCCCGCCACCGGCGTAAGTAATATTGTCGGAAGAATACCAAATATCTGTTGTAATATCTCTGTATCCTGAAAGCAAACCGGGAATATTCGGAGCCAGTGTATCGGCCAAACCATACTCGGTTGTTAGTGTTAAAAATGGAAGAGTAAAAGCCGTTCCGCCGGAGACATACAGGGTATCCCTGAAAGAGGGATAGTAACCAGAGGGATCGTGACTTGCCAGAATAACATATGGACCGTAAGGTACCTCGAGTATTAATTCAGCCTGCCCTGCCGAATCGGTAATCACCGTATCCGAAACAAAGCCCGGTGCTGTGGCCCAAAGCAGAATATCTGACAGGGGTTGGAAATTATTATCAGAGACCAAGCAGTTTACGGTTGTTTCTTCTAAAATTGGAATCGTATCCCTGTCTGTCTGAATGAAGGAAGGATAGAGTATGGAAATTGTTTTTTCATAAGGAATATATCCCGGTGCGGTGACAAGGAGCAGATGATCATCCAGTGATGACAGGGGAAGAAAATTCAGAACAGCTATACCCCATTCGTCCGTATAACCGGATGCGATAAGTGAATCTCCCAGTGTTAACCCGATTAATGCATAGGGTGCTTCCGGTGTTTGAATGGTTAGTGATGTGGATCCCCATGTAGCATAATCCGGTGCAAGAACGGTGAGATCTTTTGATTGCCCAAACCGAAGCGTCATTGAGGGATCCCCGAATAATTCATAGATTTCCCAGTAATACCGGGTTAGATTAGATCCTGATTCCATAACAGCCAGATTGCCTGTATAGATTAAGGCAGACGGATTACTTAGACCCTTTCTTGTAAAAGGTAAATCGAACATTCCCGTTCCCGTCTCTTCCTGAGTGGGAGTGCGGCCGTCATTTTCGATTGCATAATATCCCACCGCCCAGTGAAGATCCTCATCCCAGTATGTATCTTCAGTTGCTCCGATATAGGCAGAGGCACCTTTTCCTTCCAGCCTTAACCATGCCTCAGCAAATGATGTTGTGCTGGAAAAATTTCCGGTCTGACAGGCATTAGTGATTACAAGAGGTGCAGAACCGGAAGGTTGAATATAATTAAGTGTTGACACACTAATGGAAGGATCAGCCCATGATATGGTTGAACCGTGTCCGGTATAATAAATAAAACTGTGCCCCAGATTCAACCGGTTTTGAACTTCTGTCTGGTTTGCGCCGGTACGTGTAGACAAGTATTTGTAAGGTGTAAAAATGTTTTCTGAATTAAAATAATATGTATGGGCATAATTCACAGCCGGATATCCATATTCAAATGCAAAGGTTGCATCCCATCCGGCTATGAGCATTACATTATCCAGGTGGGTTGGATCCTCATAGGTATACTGGTCTACCATAAGGATTTTATCCAGCATGTTATTAAGTTCGGTGACAGTACGGGCGCTGAGCCTTCCAATATACATATCAGGTAAATAATCGCCGGGTGTCACTGTTACATAAGGAAGATCTGTCAGGTGAGAGTTTGTCCGTCCCCTGTGGGCAGGAAGTTGTTCATGATCTCCGATTAGCAGAACAAATGAGGGAGACGGTTTTCCCGGTTCAGGGTTCAGATATGTATCATGAATGGCAAGCCGGATATCTGATGTATCTATTTTTGCCAGATTTTCCAAAATCAGGATATCTACATAAAAGCCCTGTTTTGTTTTCCAGGAAATAAATTCTTCCAGAGCCGGTATAAAAAGAGATGATGTTACAATGAGATAACCGGGTGGGGATTGAATAAGCGACGGAGGTTCATCGGATGTGCTCATTATAGGATCGGTCAATTTCCTGAAAGTCAGGGAAGGAGCAGGTGTATAAATGGCTTTGCCGGGAGATTCCTGAACTGTAACGGTAAAGTTTTTTCTGAGTGTGAGGGATGACCGGTCAGGATAATACATAACAGGAAAAATATCCAGTCTGTAAATACGTTCATCACGCATAACCCCGAGATCAGTAAGCACTGCAGGGGAGAATTCACTTTCCTGCTCATAAACATCCCGATCTGGTTTTGTAAAAACAGGTTTAAAATCCTGCCGCTTCGGCCTGGATTCCTGAACCGGAAAGGGGCGTTCGGGCATTAAATAATCCCTGAATGAAATATTTTGAAGTTGTGCTTCACTATATGCCACAGTCAGTTCTTTATCTGCCGGAACCCGGATAAGCCTTCGTATGACAGGAAGTTCGGGGTGCCCCGGTTCACGGGTTGTGTGTTCACCGGGTATACGAATGCGGGTGTATTCACCATTAGTAGCTTCTGAAATTTTTTCAAGTTCAAGTTCTGGTATCCGAATATTCAAAACAAGGGTCCCCGGGATTTTTTCTACAATATGGATCGGTTTTGCATCCCGGTCAAATGGGATTCGTATTGTTTCCGCCCACAGTACCCCGTTGAGAAGAAGGAGAGCAGTGGCAGAGTGTATGATTGTTTTAAGTGTTATCCTGAACATACTTTTAATTTCTGAATATATTTCCATGTAAACAAATGTTAGATGAGAATGATCCCTGACTGTAACAGAAATGTGACCCAGGGTAAAGGGGGATTAAGGTTAAGGCTGAGGTTGAGGTTGAGGTTTAGGTTGCACCTTGATACGCTTCCGCCATAGGCGGAGTCTACTCGCTGACCGAGGGAGCACAGAGGGACGAAAAGACGAAAGGGAGAGAGGAGAGGGGGAGAGAGGGAGACGAAAGGGAGAAAGAGAGAGGGAGAGAGAGAAGAGAATTGAGAGTAACAAAATGGCTTAAGTTCTGACCTTTATAATGATATTATGATACATGAATAATAATATAATCTTGCATTTGATTGGAAGAGGGATTATTTTATTCCCGGGGGCCCAACCACATAATGATTTCCCTATATAGTGTCAATCCAATTCATCATCCATCATTCCCAAACATGGATTATCAGGATATTCAGGATAAAACCTCTATCAGCCCTCCAAACCGAATTCATAATTAACCAATCCAATTCAGAATTCAGAATTCAAAATTCATCATTCTCAAACATAGATTGTCAGGATATTCAGGATAAAACCTCTATCAGCCCTCCAAACCGAATTCATAATTCAACAATTCAATTCAGAATTCAGAATTCAAAATTCATCATTCTAAAACAGATATCCCAACCCAATATAAAGCCCGCCGGCACCGTCATTTTTGTCGGCGGCCACACCGTAATCCACTGCAATGATGAAATTCTGGTTCATTGCTATGCGGAAACCGCCACCGTATGCCAGGTGCAGATTATCGTCTTTCACTTCAATTTTTTCTGTTAGTGGCACACCACTCTGGTCATAATCCCAACGTTTTAAAACGGTTCCGCCGTCAACGAAGGCATTCAATGCCAGGTAGAAATTCTGGTTGATAAAGTTGAAATGTGTGAATTTCCAACGAAATTCAGCATTACCAAAAGCCGTGGCATCCCCGACTATCCTGTTTCTGTAAATTCCACGTATGGTTTTTGCTCCGCCAAAAGCATCCCGGGTCTGATATGAATTCATATAATAGGGAAGCATATAAAATGGCATATCTCCACTTAGCTTTCCCTGATACCCCAGCCTGACTGCAAAGGAAAGATCTCTGGGAATGAGTGTAAAATACTGACGATGGGTCAGGATCAACTGTGAATAAGCACCCTCATCATTTCCTAATAAAGAAGGGGCGGTTATGAGAAATCCCTCTGTCCAGATACCTTTCATGGGATTAGCTTCATTATCCCTTGTGTCATAAATAGCACCCAGTTTAATAAAACTTGTGGCACCCCCGTCTGCCTGATCTGTGGGAATAATCCCCCAATCCACGTATTTATCATACAATCCGGGAACTGTCGGCAGTTTTTTATCATCATCCTGGCCTTTATTCAGGGCGTCGATATCTACCGGTCCGATATCGTGTCCAAAATGACCGAATCCGGCGAGCCAGAGCAGATTATTCACAGGGAGTTTCCCCTGAAAATCACTGGTGATACGCAGAAGATTCCGTTCATGGCGGTAATAAACACGGGTTTTATAATCCGTATTTGCCGGGTCATCATCTACAAAAGCTTCGTTAAAAACGGATTCAACACCGTTAAATCCGTAAAAATCCAGGGCTTTCTCCGTCAGGTAATTCAAGTCGGCGGTTATACGGATTCCGTATGGCAGCAGGTATTTTGAATCAAAAAACACCTGGTTGATACCACTTCCTTTGGTTGTACGGGACCATTCCAGATAGATGGAATAAAGATAATCCGGATAGAGAGCTCCGTCTCCATAATTGAAAAGGTTAAGAACAGCTCCATATTTAAATCCGGTATCAGAACTGTAAGCAATTGCAGGAACACCTCCTATATTCCAGCCGGATATAGTTTCCTTCACTGTCTCATCCGTATCTGCCTGGCAAATCCCCGCTGACAGAATAAAGATCAGAAATCCTGTCAAGATTTTCATGTGTTTCATTTTTCCCCCTGTGTTTTTGTTTCGTCATAAAAACCAATCCGGCTGTATTTTTCCAGCCGACGGTCCAGTAATTCTTCGATTGTTAATTTTCTTAAATCTGCCAATTCATCCAGAATGACATCTTTCAGCACGGCAGCCATCTTCTCCGGATTTCTGTGGGCACCTCCACGCGGTTCAGTGATTACATTATCAGCGATACCCATATCAAATAGATCTTTAGCCGTAACTTTCATGGCTTCTGCAGCCTGAGGAGCTCTGGCAGCATCCCTGAAAAGAATCGATGCACAACCTTCCGGAGTAATAACTGAATACCAGGTATGTTCCAGCATGATCAGTCTGTCGCCCACACCAATACCAAGAGCGCCGCCACTGGCACCTTCACCAATTACCAATGTGAGAATCGGAACCTTGAGGCGGGACATTTCAAAAAGATTCCTTGCGATTGCTTCTCCCTGTCCCCGCTCTTCAGCTCCTAGTCCCGGATAGGCTCCGGGTGTGTCAATAAATGTGATAACCGGTTTATTAAATTTCTCAGCAAGTTTCATAATTCTCAAGGCTTTACGGTACCCTTCCGGTTGAGGCATACCAAAATTACGGATCATATTTTCTTTAACATTCCGTCCTTTCTGGTGACCGATTATTACAACACCAGTTTCGGCAATTTGTGCAATTCCGGCCACAATAGCCGGATCATCGGCGAAGCGCCTGTCCCCATGGAGCTCTGTCCAGGAATCTGTTATTCTTTCGATATAATCCAGGGTATAGGGCCTGTCAGGATGACGCGCCAGTTGTACCCTTTGCCAGCGGTTCAGATTGGCATAGGTTTTTTTAACAAGTTCGTCAAATTCCAACTCCAGAATGTGTATCTGGGCATTGTGGTTTTCACCATAAATTTTTTCCCGCTCTCTGAAATCCCGTATCTGGGCTTCAATTTCAGAGAGTTCCTTTTCAAAATCCAGTATGATTTTTGCCATAATTAATGCGTTCCGGTTATTGATTTAACAAGAAGTTCCACATCCATCATAATAGAATAATTCCTCATGTAAAAGGTCATATAACGTTCATGATCGACGGGACTGATACGACTTGATTTTTCAAGTTGTATTAGTCCGGTCAGCCCGGGTTTATAGTACATTTTATCATCGATTAAGCTGTTATCGTCACCAACAAAGGACCAGGTGCCTTTCAGGATATAAAAAAGTTTCCCGTACCATTTCAGGCAATTGGATCTGAAAAGCCGGCATATTCCTGCAGGTATGGCAAGCAACAGGAGAAGCAACAGGCTTACAATCATATCAAAAGATCGTTTTATGAATATGGCTGCAGGCTGATATATATTGAATTGCATTTCAACAATTGATATGTCTTCAACAGATTCAAGATGTGTTTTTCCGTAGATGGTATCCAGATTTTCCGGGACGATTTTAATATTTACGGGTAAGTTTTGAAGCCGGTTCATAATAAGCATCATGTCAGTGTTTTTAATTTCCCCCGGAGCAAAAATAATATCGTCGATATGTTTCATGGGAATAATTTCCTGAATATCCTCAAGCCTGCATATTGTTTGGGGGTTGGAAAAATCCCGGTCTGCAAACCCTACAAACAGATATCCGGTTTCAGGATGTTGTGTAAGAATTCGGGCTATGCGTTGCCCTTTTTCTTCTGCCCCCACAATCAGTGCACGGCGTAAATTCGATGTATCGTCAGTGCGTCTGCGGAGAAAAATATGGTAAATAAGTCTCCACCCTGGCAGAAAAATGAGTGTAAGGATAAATGCAACAATGAATACAAGACGGGAATGAGCAATGGGAGGGATGAAAAAGGTGATGGAACCATTGATCAATCCCCCCAGAACGACACCCCCAAAGGTTCTGGTATAATCAAATTTCCTGTTTCTCAGGGTTCCCAACACCAGTATAGCGCCCAGATAAACTGCCAGATAGAGGGGAATAATCGGTTGGTATGTAAAAAACCATGACAGATCCCTGAAACGGATAACCAGAGCCAGGGCATGAGCCAAAATAATAAGAAGGGTGTCCAATAATGGAGCCCTGATTTGATAAATGATTCCGGCAAAAAACTTAAAAGCCAGATGGAGAACAATCCCAAAACGGAGTGTTAAAACCGTGAGAAGCCAGCTTCCCGGTCCTAAATGTTTCCGTACAAACTGATCCATTGCTTTATAAAAGGCAATCAGACTGTCAAAAGGGGCGGATTTTGAACTTTCACCTTTATAGTGAACAATGGTTGTTCCAGGCACATAGGAAACGATGTATCCTTTTTCCTGAACCCGGTAACACAAATCCAGATCTTCGCCATACATGAAAAACCATTCGTCAAATCCGTTCAGTTCCTGAATGATATCCCTGCGGCAGAACATGAATGAACCACTTACTGCATCTACGGAATAACTTTCATCCGGATCTTTATATGTCAGATTGTATTTAGCCAGATAACGGTTCCCAGGAAAAAGAGCACTGAGTCCAAGTAATTTGGGAATTGCCACCGAAGGCCGGGGAAAACTCCGCCTGCAGGCTAATTGAAGGGATCCGTCCGTATTTAAAATTTTACAACCGGCCAATGCGGTTTCCGGATTTTCTTCCATAAACCGGAACATAACATCCAGTGTATCTTCACGTATGATCGTATCCGGATTGAGAAAAAGAATATATTTACCCCGGGCAGTTTTCAGTGCCTGATTGTTTGCTTTGCCAAAACCAAGGTTTTCCGAATTGGCTATTAAATGAACACCGGGATAATTTTTTCTGATCATATCTGCGGTTCCGTCAACGGAACGGTTATCCACAACAAAAATCTCAGTGTTCAGATTATGGGACGCTTCATAAACAGAGTGGAGACACTGTTGAAGAAAATCTCTTACATTGTAACTGACAATAATTACAGAAATATCAAAAGGCCGATCTTTTGTTATCAGCATCATCTCTGTCAAGTATTTTTAAACAGGCTGTTAAATTTTAATTTCCAAACCATAAATACTGCTTCACGGATAATTTTTTTAGACATTTTGGATTGCCCAACCGTCCGGTCAATAAAAACGATAGGTTCCTCATGAAAAGTATAACCTTTTTTCCAGGCCCTGAAGTTCATTTCAATCTGAAAAGAATAACCCTGAGATTTAATAGTGTCCAAATCAATATCTTTAAGGACCTTGCTTTGCCAGCATTTGAAACCTGCCGTACCGTCTTTGATGGGCAGACCGGTAATAAGACGGGTATACCAATTGGCGCCGTAACTCAGGATCAGTCGATTCATAGGCCAGTTAACAACATTAATACCCGAAATATAGCGACTTCCGATAACCCAGTCATATTTATTAACCGCTTCAAAGAGCTTAACCAGATCTTTGGGATCGTGGGAATAATCCGCATCCATCTGCGCAATATATTCAAAACCATGATCAAGAGCATAATGGAACCCTTTGATATAAGCTGTGCCAAGTCCGAGCTTCCCCTCACGGACAATCAAATGGAGGGACTCATCTTTTTTCTGCATATCACGAATAAGGTCAGCCGTTCCATCGGGAGAATTATCATCCACGATAAGAATATCAAGGGGCTTGAGCCCAAGGGTTCTGATATCGGTGATCAGATTACCAACATTAGCCCTTTCATTATACGTTGGAATAATGACAATACGTTTCAATATCCTGTTTCCTTTATAATCGTTAAAACTTTTTTCAAAGGTGTAATGGGAATCTTGGGAAGGGATCTTATCCTGCTGATATCCAGGCCGCCTTTTAACGGCCTGGGGGCAGCCAGTGCCAGCCTTTCCGTAGATATGGGATTTATAAAATCCGGATCAAGTTTGAAAACACCGCAAATAATCCGGGCGAATTCATACCGGTTCACATAATCGGGACCGCCGTAATTGATTGTGCCTGTAATCCCCAAAGCGAGAAGTTGCTTTACGGCTAATGCCAGATCATCACTCCATGTAGGATTGTTGAATTGATCATCCACTACATGGATCAGTCTTTGAGCTCTGAGGCTTTCCACGACCCAGCGGACAAAACTTGCTTTTTCCGTTGGTCCTTTCCCAAAAAGCACATTGGTCCGGATGATAAGATGATTGTCCAACAGTCTGCGAATCTGTGCTTCTCCTGCCAGTTTAGTAATTCCGTATACGCTGACCGGATCGGGCGTGTCTGTTTCTTTATAAGGTCCATCCAGACCGTTAAAGATATAATCTGTGCTGAAATGAACAAGTTTGGCGTGATTTTGTGAACACCATTCAGCCAGATACTGAGGTCCTCGGGTATTAACAGAAAATGCCATTTCTACATCTGTTTCACAGTCATCCACAGCGGTATATGCAGCAGCATTAAGGATAATTTCCGGTTTAAAGTCGGCACAAACAGCAAATACCTCTTCCCGCCGGGAAATATTCAGTGGCAGATAATCAAAGCCAGGTGTAAAGGAATATTCTTGAATATCAGTTGCCAGATTCGTATGTATATCACCCGTAACCCGGGTAAGGTGATAACCCAGCAATCCATTTGATCCTGTAATAAGAATTTTTTGAGTTTTTGCCATTTTTTGTTTTTTTTTAACTGAGTAACTTTGAAATATAAGGGATTTATGGCGGGAATGAAATGAAATGGTATTCAGTAGACAGTAGACAGTAGACAGTAGTCGGTTCTGAGTTTTGAGTGCTGAGTTCTGAGTTCTGTCGGAGCGAAGCGGAGATCCCGGCCTGTCCCGATTTATCGGGAGAATCCGCCAACTGGCGGAGATCGGGAAGTGCTGAGTTGAATGAAGAATTAAGAATGAAGAAGGATGAATTGAATGATGAATGATTGAATTTGATTAGCTGACTTTCGACTTTCGACTTTTGACTCGCTACTCGCCCCTCGCTACTGACTACTGACTCTGACTACGGACTACCAAGTACCATCTTGCGAATCGAATAACCATTGTTTAAATTATCCAGCTTTGTAAAAATTTAGATCAGGAGATAGATTACATGGGTGTGATGAATCAGATGCGGGATAAAATGTCGATTATTCTTGGCATTGTCATTGTTGCATTTCTGGCTACGATTTTCTTTAGCTGGGGCATGGGTGTTGATGGCCCCCGCGGGCAAAAAAATATAATCGCTCAAGTCAATAAGACAGACATTCCTCTTGAACAGTATTTTCAGGCCTTAAATCAGCAACTGTCCTATTACCGTGATCAGTTGGGACAGGATATTGATGAAATGACCCGGATCAGAATTCAGGATCAGGTTTTTGAAAATTTGGTTCAGGATGTTTTGATCCGTCAGGAAATTAAAAAACTTAAACTCGAAGCAACTGATGAAGAGATCTATTTTTATCTGGAAAACAATCCGCCTCAATATATTCGTGAAGCTGAAATTTTTCATACGGATGGCCAGTTTGATCATCAGAAGTATCTGGATATTCTTCGGGATCCATCAAATCCTTACGGTATTAACTGGGTACCAATTGAAGAGGAAATCGGCAGGATTCTGCCTTATGAAAAATTGAGTGATCACATATCATCTTCTGTTATTATCACAGAAAATGAAATTCGTCAGGCTTATGAAGACGACAATGTCAAATATGATATTGAGCACCTGACTGTTCTCGTAAGCCGGATTCAGGATGATGAAGTATCGCTGGATGATAAAGAACTCCGGGCTTATTATGAAAAAAATAAAAGTGATTATAAAACACCGGAAACGAAAATCCTTCAATACGTCAGCTGGTCCAAAGAAGCGTCTGCAGAAGATACAACCCTGGCCATGAATGAGATCGATGAAATTCTTATCCGTCTGAATGAAGGTGAAAGCTTTGAAGATCTGGCGAGAGTTTTTTCTCAGGACCCCTCTGCTTCGGAAGGGGGAGGCCTTGGATATTTTGGCAGGGGACAGATGGTAAAACCCTTTGAAGATGAAGCTTTTTCCGCTCCTTTGAATAAAGTTATCGGACCGGTACCAACCCAGTTCGGTTATCATCTGATACGGGTAGAAGATAAAAAGGTGGAAAACGGAGAAACCCAGATAAAAGCTTCCCATATACTTGTTAAAATCCAGGCAGGCCCCAACACGCTGGACAGAGTTGCCGGAGAAGCCCGTATTTTTACCTATGATGCGGAAGACCAGGGTTTTGAAAGGGCTCTTGAACTTTATAAACTCAAAGCGGATACCACATCATTCGGAATATCAAGAGAAAGCAATTTTTATCCCGGCCTGGGTTTTATGCCCGGCCTGACACGATGGGCATTTAATAATAAAAACGGTAAGATTACGGAACAACCATTTGAAACAGAAAACCTCATTGTCGTTGCCCAGATCATTGATAGCAAACCAGAGTCTTTTCAACCGTTTGATGAAGTCAGAAATACTATTGAACGTCAGTTAAGGCGGGAAAAGAAAGAGACTATGAGTCTGGTCATGGCCCGTGAACTGGCTCAGCAGGGTGATGATCTTTATAAACTGAAAGATGAAAGTGAAAAAATCCGTTTCGGCTCGGAAGAAAATGTGACAATTAAAAACCTCCCGGTTCTCTTCAGGAATAATCCGGCTGTCAATGATTTGCTCAGACTGGCTAAACTTAATGATATTGTCGGACCTGTTAAAACCGCACAAGGTTATTCGCTGATTCAGCCCCGCAAACGATCTGCAGTGGATGAAGCGGATTTTCGTTTGAAAAGAGAAGAAATTCGGATGCGTCTGCAGAAAGAAAAAGAAAATGCAGCAATTGAGGCTTATTTAACAGCCCTAAAAGACAAAGCAACAATTAATGATTTCAGAGAAAACTTTTTTTAAATCGCCCTGGCGCACATAATTATTGAATAAGAGGCAGACCTGCCTCTTTTTTAATTCTCAAATTAAAGCCGGCATAAATCTGAGCCGGCTCTATATTTTACAATGTTATGCAGATTTTGAGTTTTATCTACAACCTTAGAAGTTTCAATGCTTTGTTTGCCCGTTCTTCAACGTCAGAATTTTCTTTCAGCAACCCCTTGACAAATTTATTACTTTCATACGTGCCGCGAACTGCCGTGAAGTCTTTATTCCTAACGTCTTCATCACCATCTACTTTTTGAACTTCCGGAATATCAGCACCATCTGGCAATTGACGCGACACGCGCGCAACACGATCACGAACATCATTAGCCGCCGCATAAATGTCACGATTCACATCAAATTCAATCGTAATCCGAGAACGCCCATCCATCGATACAGATTGAATAAACTTAATGCCTTCTACACCGGCAACTCGATCTTCGATAATTTTAGTAATACGCGACTCAATTACTGAAGCCGATGCCCCGGGGTAACCTGTTGTAATCGACACCACCGGAGGATCAATATTTGGGTATTCGCGTAAAGCCAAACGATCGAACGCAACTAAACCAAAGGCAACAAGCAGCAAAGCTAAAACACCCGCAAGAACAGGACGTTTAACCGCCGTATCAGATATGATCATAATGACGCTTCCTGGTCGGCCATATCGGATTTACGCCTGTCTCTTATACACAT
>OMKS01002258.1_pt1 | contig 16204 bp, 15 predicted proteins | sample 1674721 | NCBI WGS metagenome assembly OMKS01 (sample SAMN06264996, study PRJEB25208) | sediment metagenome | isolation source: hot spring sediment | place: USA: California | collected 2014-09-02
TTCAAGCAGAAGACGGCATACGAGATCTAGTACGGTCTCGTGGGCTCGGAGATGTGTATAAGAGACAGGTGTTATGCATGTAAGATTTATTTTATCGAATTGCCTGAAGTATATTTAAATTTTAAATCACTATTCGAAAAATAAACTTGGTAAATTGGTTAGGTCTTTATCTTAATCATAATCAATCTCTTAATCATAATCTTAACCTGTACTAAATCTTATCACTGCTAAGCACAGAAGTTATTTCCAAATATTTATTACAATTATTAACTTATTAAAATTATTACCAAACAAAGGAGTAATACAATGAAAGCTCTAAATAAATCTTTCGTACTGTTTTTATCTTTATTAATGCTATCCGTAATAAATATCTCTGCTCAAGAAGAAGTTGTAAAGATAACAACGGAGTTTAAAGTCTTCGGCAATTGCGGCATGTGTGAAGAAAGAATCGAGAAAGTCTTAATGGTCGATGGAGTTGAATCAGCTTCGTGGGATAAAGAAACAAAAATGGCTACCGTAGTTTATGTTAAAGGGAAAGTTACAGAAGATCAGCTTCACAAAAATGTGGCGGAAGTTGGGCACGATACAGAGAAGTATAAAGCTTCTGACGAAGTTTATTCAAAACTCCCCGGCTGCTGCAAATTCGATAGAACCGAAGACGTAAAAAAAGAAAATGATCACAAAGATCATAAGCATTCCGATTCACATGATACACACCATAAAGGTGATAAGAAAAAATCTTGCTGCAAATAAAAACGATAGAAGACAATGATAAATACACTAATAAAATTCTTTCTCGAAAATAAGCTTGTTACGGTGCTGCTTCTCATTTTGTTTGTAGGATGGGGCATCGTAACGGCTCCTTTTAATTGGGATATTGAACTTCTTCCCCGTGATCCTGTTCCCGTTGATGCAATTCCGGATATTGGTGAAAATCAACAAATAGTTTTTACCGAATGGATGGGAAGAAGTCCGCAAGATGTTGAAGACCAAATAACTTATCCGCTTACTACTTCTCTTCTTGGTTTGCCGGGAGTTAAAAGTATACGAAGTACATCTATGTTCGGATTCTCAAGTATTTATATAATCTTTGATGAAGATGTTGAATACTATTGGAGCAGAACCCGTGTGCTCGAAAAACTAAATTCACTTTCAAGTGATTTACTTCCCGAAGGTGTTTCACCAACTTTAGGCCCGGATGCTACGGCACTCGGACAAATTTTCTGGTACACACTTGAAGGGCGTGATCAAAATGGTAAGCCTGCCGGTGGTTGGGATCCTCATGAATTAAGAACAATACAAGACTATTATGTTCGTTACTCATTGACAGCATCCGAAGGTGTTTCCGAAGTTGCATCAATTGGTGGATTTATAAAAGAATACCAAGTTGACCTTGATCCCGTTGCACTTAAAGCTAACAAGGTTAGTATGATGCAGGTGGTTGATGCAATCAAACAAAGTAATATTGATGTTGGTGCTAATACCGTTGAGCTCAATCTTGCAGAATATTACGTGCGCGGATTAGGTTATGTAAAATCCTTAGAAGATATCGAGCAAGCTGTAGTTAAAGTAACGAACAATGTACCAATCAGAATAAGAGATATTGCAAAAGTAAACATTGGACCGGCACCAAGAGGTCACAGCGGATTTTTAGATAAGGGCGGAGCCGAAGCAGTTGGCGGTGTTGTTGTTGCCCGCTATGGTGATAATCCACTTAAAGTAATTCAGAATGTTAAAGAGAAAATAAAAGAAATTTCTCCGGGACTTCCTTCTAAAAAACTTGATGACGGAAGAATATCTAAAGTAACCGTTGTTCCATTTTACGATCGAACAGAATTAATTTATGAAACATTAGGAACTTTGAACGAAGCAATAAGTCTGCAGATTCTAATTACCATTATAGTAATCATCATAATGGTGATGCATCTGCGGGCTTCATTAATGATTTCGGCACTACTCCCCATAGCTGTGTTGATGGTTTTTATAATGATGAAATATTTTAATGTAGATGCCAACATAGTAGCACTTTCCGGCATTGCAATTGCAATCGGCACTATGGTTGACCTCGGCATTATACTTAGTGAAAATATTCTTCGTCATAAAGATGAAGCGCCGCCGGGGCAAACGACGCTTACAACCGTTTACAATGCATCGACAGAAGTTGCATCGGCAATATTAACCGCTGTATCAACAACAATTGTAAGCTTTCTTCCTGTTTTTACTTTGCAAGCAGCCGAAGGAAAACTTTTCGGTCCCCTCGCCTTCACAAAAACATTTGCATTGGTTGCGGCATTAATAATTACATTGTTTATGATGCCCGCATTTGCACATTGGTTGTTCTCTTTGAAAACTCGTAAAAATAAGCACCGTTTGTATCTAAATATTGGATTAATTTTATTCGGATTTGTTACACTATGGTGGTTTGCCTGGGGCGGTGTTGTTTTAATTTTATTGGGAATGAACAACTTGTTTCATTATTTATTTGAAGATGATTCGGTAAAGGAAAAATCGTTTTACAAAAAATATAACCTTGAACGCTATAGTTTGTACATTAATTTTATTGTTGTTCATCACGATAAAATAACCGTTGCAATAATTGCAGGTGCTGTCGCCTGGTTACTTGCAGGTGAATGGATGCCTTTAGGTGTACAAAATTCTTTACTTATTAATTTCATTTTTATTTTACTGATTATTGCTTTCGTACTCGGTATTTTCAAAGTGTTTATAAACTTCTACCCTAAAATTTTATCATGGTGTCTTGCTAATAAAAAAATATTTCTAACAATCCCCGTTCTAATAATTTTATTCGGTCTAAACATTTGGTTAGGATTCGATAAAATATTCGGTGTTATTCCGAAAAGTTTCGATGCAATTGGATTAAATATCAGAACAACAACTGTCTGGAGTTCGTTATCACATTCATTCCCCGGAATGGGAAAAGAATTTATGCCCTCACTTGATGAAGGCTCATTTTTATTAATGCCGACATCAATGCCGCACTCCGGTGTTGAGGCTAATCAAAGATATGTTCAACAACTCGATATCCGAGTACAAGCAATTCCGGAAGTTGAAACGGTGGTAGGCAAAGCCGGAAGAGTTGACAGCGCACTTGATCCCGCACCGGTCTCAATGTTTGAAAATGTTATACTATATAAAAACGAATATATAACTGATGAAAACGGTTATCCCATTCGTTTCAAAGTAGATGATAATGATGAATTTGTACGGGATAAAAACGGAAATTTAATCGAAGATAAAAATGGGAGACATTTTCGTCAATGGCGTGATCATATCAAAACACCTGATGATATTTGGGACGAAATTGTAAAAGCAACAAGTGATATACCCGGCGTGACTTCAGCTCCCAAATTACAACCTATTGAAACTCGACTTGTTATGTTACAAACCGGGATGCGCGCACCGATGGGAATTAAAGTCTACGGACCAAGTTTGAAAACCATAGAAGAATTTAGTTTAAAATTAGAATCACTCCTCAAAGAAGTTCCTTCCGTTAAACCCGAAGCTGTTTTTGCTGATCGAAGTCTTGGTAAACCTTATCTCGAAATCGATCTTGATCGTAAGGAAATGTCTCGTTACGGATTAAGTATCGGTGATGTTCAAATGTATATTGAAGTTGCGATCGGCGGTATTCCTTTAACAAAGACTGTTGAAGAAAGAGAGCGTTTTAACATAAGAGCAAGATATGCAAGAGAATGGCGCGATGATCCGGGAATGATTAAGAAAATTTTAATTCCTACACCAACAGGTTCTCAAATTCCGCTTGGACAAATTGCTAAGATCGAATTCCGGCAAGGTCCGGCAATGATACGAGGTGAAGATACTTTTCTTGTCGGTTATGTTTTGTTGGATAAAAAACCCGGCTATGCAGAAGTAACAGTTGTAGAAGAAGCACAAAAGTATCTCGAAGCAAAAATAGCATCGGGTGAGTTAGAAGTGCCTGCCGGAATTAGTTATAAATTTTCCGGCAGTTATGAAAATCAAATTCGGGCTGAAAAACGACTTAGTATAATTGTACCGCTTGTATTAGCTGTTATCTTTTTAATTCTATATTTCCAATTCCGTTCAAGTACTACATCATTTATGATATTCACCGCAATTGCTTTAGCATTTGCCGGTGGTTTTGTCATGCTTTGGTTATACGGACAAAATTGGTTTATGGATTTCTCTCTGTTCGGTACAAACATGAGAGAACTATTCCAAATGCGGACATTTAACTTAAGTGTAGCTGTTTGGGTTGGCTTTATTGCGTTGTTTGGTATTGCTACTGATGACGGTGTAGTAATTGCAACTTACTTAAAACAGAGTTTTCAAAAACATAAACCTGAAAGTTTAGATGAAATTCATACAGCAGTTTTAGAAGCTGGAACAAAGAGAGTCCGTCCATGCCTAATGACTACAGCTACTACTCTACTTGCACTATTGCCAGTCCTATCTTCTAGCGGAAGAGGTTCGGATATTATGATACCTATGGCAATACCGGCTTTCGGTGGAATGACGATTGCGTTGATTACCTTGTTTGTTGTGCCTGTTCTCTATTCCGCTCGTGAAGAATTTTTATTAAGGAAGAATCAAAGATGAAAAAACATTTTAAAAACATTACTCAGTGGTTCTCTGTGCACCTCTGTGGCTCTCTGTGTCATAAAAAAGATATCTTATCACAGAGTTGTACAAACTTAACAAAGCAATCTTTAATTATATTTTTTATTAGTGCAGTATCGTTCAACCCACAAACATTAGATGATTATTTAAAGATTGCAGCCGAAAATAATCCCGGGTTAAAATCAAAATTTTATTCATACCAAGCTTCATTAGAAAAAATCAATCAAGTTGGCAGCCTCCCCGACCCCCAACTTTCATTTGGATATTTTATTGAACCAATGGAAAGATATATGGGCAATCAAGTTGCGGACATTTCTCTTATGCAAATGTTTCCATGGTTTGGAACCCTTGGTTCTGCTGAAGAAGAAGCTGCACTTATGGCAAAAACTAAATATGAATTATTCATAGATGCAAAGAGTATGCTATTCTTTGATGTTAAATCAACTTGGTACGAACTTTATCTGCTGCAGGAAGAAATTAAAATAACCGAAGAGAATCTAGAAATTCTTAAAACATTGGAAAGGCTTGCAATCAATAGATTAAAAAGCGGCGGGACAAGTCAAACAAACAGTTCAAAAAGTTCGGTAATGAAATCAGAACAACTTTCTTCTTCATCAAACACTTTGAGCGGAATGAGCATGAGTAATAATAGTACAAGCTCAATGCCCGTATCCGGTAAATCAAATATGAGTAGTATGTCTACAATGAGTTCAGACAATTCAATGATTGATGTACTGCGTATACAATTAGAAATAAATGAATTAGAAAATCAGTTAAAGCTCTTAAATGACAGTGTGAAGACTTTACTGGTTAGATTTAATAATTTATTGAATAGACCAAATGATGAGTTTGTAAATTTACCTGACACAATTTCCATAGCACAGCTACCGTTAGCAATATCTGAAATACCGAATAGCATCCGCACACAAAATCCAATGTTGAGAATGCTTCAAAAAGAAGAAGAAGCATTCATCGCACAAGAAGAGATGAATAGAAAAATGAGTTACCCGATGATCGGTCTCGGTTTGCAGTATTCTATCTTTCAACAAAGACCCGGGTCATTGATGGAAGCGAATAATATGATTATGCCAATGACAACAATCAGTATTCCAATTTGGCGTGGTAAGTATGACGGCGCAATCGAGGAATCAAAAATACGACAATATGAGATCGGTCAACAAAAACGAGATGCAATCAATCAATTAACTAATAAATATGAGGATGTACTAAAAAATTTCAAAGATGCAGAAAGAAGAATTGATTTGTACAAAAAACAAACAAGCATTGCAAAACAGACTCTTGACTTAATGATTGTTCAGTATTCAACATCGGGCACTCAATTTGAAGAAATCCTTAAAATACAACAACAGCTATTTGACTATCATTTGAAAAGTGTTAAAGCAGTTGTTGACCGGAATCTATCAGTTGCAATGATTGATAGATTAATTGGGAGATAACAATAATTTATTGAAACAACAAATTTTTAATAAATGAGATAGACATTATGAAAAACTTACTTCAGAATAAAATTTTACATTATACATTAATTCTTGCCTTTGGATTATTGCTCGGTTGGTGGATTTTTGGTAGTTCGGGAGAAGAATTACATCAACATAGTGAAGGTATAGATAAAGAAACAATCTGGACATGCTCAATGCATCCTCAAATCAGGCAAAATGAACCGGGCAAATGTCCACTCTGCGGAATGGATTTAATTCCTTTAACATCAAGTAATGATGCCGGGTCAGCTAGTCCGTTCATTCATACAATGTCTCCCCAAGCTGCTGCACTTGCAAATATTCAAACATCTAAAGTTAGTTACACTACACCTGAATATGAAGTTTATCTCACAGGTAAAATAGCAGCAAATGAACAAAAGCTCGCATCAATAACTGCAAACTACTCAGGCAGGATAGAAAGGTTGTTTGTTGATTTCACAGGACAGAACGTAAATAAAGGTGAGAAGATGGCAACCATTTATTCACCGGAATTAGTAACTGCACAAAGAGAATTAATTGAAGCCGCAAAGAATAAGCAGATCAATCCTTCACTATATAATGCAGTTAGGGAAAAGCTTCGCTTATGGAGAATTACTGAAAAACAGATTGACACTATTGAATCCAGCGGTGAAGTATTAACTGAACTCGATGTTTATGCAGACATTTCAGGAATTGTAATTACCCGCAATGTTTCAAGAGGTGATTACGTTAACAAGGGCAGTGTTCTCTTTGAAATTGCTGACCTTAGTTCAATATGGATAATGCTTGATGCTTACGAACAGGACCTTGCCTGGGTAAACGTCGGCAGTAAAGTTAATTTCACTGTGGCATCTCTTCCCGGTAAAGAATTTGCATCCACCGTAACTTTTGTTGATCCAATTATAAATCAGCAGACAAGAACTGCATCCATTAGAGCAGAAGCAAGCAACCCCAACTTACAATTAAAGCCCGAAATGATTGTCCAAGGGAAGATAATCACAAAATTATCCTCTCAAACAGAACTCAATGGAAGATCATTAATGATTCCTAAGACTTCAGTATTGTGGACGGGCATCCGATCGGTCGTTTATTTGAAAGTTCCTAAAACAGATTACCCAACATTTGAAATGCGTGAAGTAATTATTGGACCACGAGCAGGTGATTTCTATATAGTGGAAAGCGGACTTACCGAAGGTGATGAAATTGTAACAAATGGAATTTTTGCAATTGATGCAGCAGCTCAATTAAGCGGTAAATACAGTATGATGAACAGACCAGTCAGTAAACGGATTTTTGTTCCTGATAAATTTAAATCGCAGTTGACTGATTTAACTAAACGTTACTTCGATTTAAAAAATGCTTTGGTCAAAAGTGATTTCATTGCCACAAAAAATACCGGCGGGAGAGTTTCTCAATCATTACAAGCAGTAGATATGAAATTATTGGATGATAATGCTCATCATCAATGGATGGGCAAAGAGGATCAATTGAGAAAATCGATTAAAGCAATCTCAAAAGCAAAAGATATTGAAGAGCAGCGAAAACATTTTGAAACTTTATCCGAAGCACTGATCGAATCTGCCGAGCTTTTCGGATTGACTATTGATCTGGTTTATGTTCAATTCTGCCCAATGGCTTTTGATGATAAAGGAGCTTATTGGTTGAGTGAATTTGAAGAGATAAAAAACCCATACTTTGGTGATATGATGTTAACTTGCGGAGAGGTGACGAAAAGAATAAGTTCCGTTGACAGTTATAAAGAAAAGAATGATAAACCGGTACAACCAACAGGACATAATCATTGATCCGGCAAATCAGGCAATTAAATTCACTTTACTAATTTGCAAATAAGTCAATGTTTTATAAATAACTATATTTGTTTTTCCAATTCAAAAATTATTCAATATAATGTGGCTATATGGCGGGTGACGTAGCAAACGTAATTCTTACAGCAAAAGAATTAGAAGTTCATTTTGGAGAACAAATTATTCTTGACAAAGCTTCTCTTAGTATTCACGATGGAGATCGGATTGGTCTTATTGGCAGAAACGGTGCGGGGAAATCTACATTCTTAAAAATAATAACCGGTTTATTAGAACCAGATGCCGGTGAAATAAATAAGATGAGAAACCTCATAATTAGTTTTTTATCGCAAGAATTTTCACTTGATGAACAAAAAACTGTTTATGAAAATATAATAAACGGTACAAAATATGAGCTCTCACTTATTCACGAATATGAAAATCTTCCGTTCGATTCTCCTAAAAAACATCTGCTTGAAGAAAAGATTATTCAATTAGATTCGTGGAATCTCGATAAACGAGTTGACTACTTAATCAAAATATTGGGCGCTCCGGCTAAAGAAAAAAATATTGATTTACTTTCCGGTGGAGAAAAACGACGAATCGCTTTATGCCGCGCGCTTATCTCAAATCCCGATTTACTAATTCTTGATGAACCGACAAATCATCTCGATACAGAATCGATTGTATGGATAGAAGATTTCCTTGCTTCGTACAGCGGGACATGTATTTTCGTGACTCATGATAGATACTTCCTTGACAGAATTGCAAATAGAATTGTTGAACTTTCATCAGGCACTTTTTTTTCACATCAAGGAAATTATACGGATTATTTAGTCAATAAAAGTGAGAGACAAAAGGTTTCGGAAATTGAAGAAAGAAAGCGACAAAACTTTCTAAAACGTGAACTTGAGTGGATTAGAACAGGTCCAAAAGCAAGAAGAACAAAAGCTAAAAGTAGGATAGATAATTTTTATGAAATCGCTTCTGTCGCAAATGATAATGTTGAACTTGAAGTTGATTTAATAATTCCCCCTGCTGAGAGATTGGGCAAAAAAGTTGTCGAGCTTAAAAATGTTGGTATGCAATACGACGGGAATACCCTTTTTGAAGGTTTCAATTATATTTTTCAACCTGGTAAAAAAATTGGAGTTGTTGGAAGGAATGGAACCGGTAAAACAACATTACTGAAAATGATACTTGGTGAAATTAATGCCTATCAAGGCAAAATTGAAATTGGCGGAACAACCAAGTTTAATTATGTCGATCAATCAAGATTGCTTTTGAATGATGAAGATACGGTAATTAAAGCCATTGGCGAAGGAAGTGATTCAATTTTATTCGGTAAACAACAAATCTCAATTTGGAGTTATTTAAAGAGATTTCTTTTTACAGATGAAAGAATTAACACCTTAGTTGGAAGATTATCCGGTGGAGAAAAAAGCAGACTAACGCTTGCGAAAATTTTAAGCAAAGGTGGAAATTTTTTAATGTTGGATGAACCGACAAATGATTTAGATCTTTCAACACTTCGAATTTTAGAAGAAGCATTGATCTCATTTGAAGGTTGTGTTATAATTGTTAGTCACGATCGTTATTTCTTAAATCGTGTTTGCGATGGAATCATAGCTCTCGAAGGTAACGGTGAAATTTATTACAGTGAAGGTAACTATGATTATTATTTAGAAAAAAGAAAATTACGTAAAGCTGATAAGAATACATTTGAACCAAAGAGAGAAAAACAAGATACACGCAAAAAGCCAAAGCAAAATAAATTAAGCTATAAAGATGCAGTAGAGCTTGAGCAAATCGAAGAAAAAATTACAGCCGCTGAAACAGAAGTAAAAGAGATTGAAAAGTTATTCTCCTCTCCCGATTTTTATGAAAAGCATTCAGAAAAAATAAATGAGTTGAATAAAAATTTAGAAAGTGCTAAAGAAAACCTTGAGCGATTAATCGAGAGATGGACACAGCTCGAGGAGTTAAAAGAAAAACTTAAGAAAAATGGGAGCTCAAGTTAGCTCCCGCATAATTATTTACTTTTTTCAACAACCTTACAGGTCGAAACTCCGATCAAGTAGTATAACCCGCAACGATTTACTAACCCGGTTAATAATGGGATGATACCAATCAATCCCCACCATGATTCGTAAATATATCCTACAATAAGTATAATTACTCCAAGCGCAATTCTTAAATACTTATCAAACCCGCCAACGTTCTCTTTCATACAACCTCCTTTTATGATATCCATTTGATGATAGAAAGCCGGAAAAGATTCCTACTTCAAACCATATTTTGAAATGTGTGCTATAGCCATCAAAACAACAGCCAAAGTTTGTGTATACCCAAGATACTTTCCAAAATCTCCAAGATCATAGTTTGGTAATTGGGATTGTCTGTTCTTTAGATACTTTGTTAATTCTAATTTCATTTCGGATAAACTTTTTGTTCTTGATAAACTATCATAGGATGCAACTACATATGAATATTTATTATCAGGAATATTGAAATCGTCCTGCCCCAAAAAGATTTTTTTAGAATTAAGTAAGGGATTGAAGTAAAGCTTATATGAGCTGTTCTCGACTTCTAATTTAGTGTTGAGAGAATCAATTGATTGAGCAAATAAATTTGAAGAAATCGGAAATATGATGCAGAACAAAATTATAAGTTTATTACTTTTCATAATCATAAAGTTTCTTATTATTTCGTTAAATTAAGTTAATCAATTACAAATTATGATTCACTGCAAATTGGATTGGATAAAATCAAAACCGATTGCCCATAGAGGTTTACATGGGAATGAAATTCCGGAAAATTCTGTTGCTGCATTTGAGAATGCATTAACACATAATCTTCCTATCGAATTAGATGTTCAACTGACAAGCGATAAGAAAATAATAGTTTTCCATGACGATAGTTTTTTGCGACTTACCGGGGTTGATAAGTATGTTAATCTCTCTAGTTGGGATTCGATTAAGGAATACAGGATAAATCACACTTCTCAAACAATTCCATTATTATCCGATGTTTTAGATTTAGTCAACGGAAAAGTGCCTTTACTTATTGAGACAAAAAATTTTTACAGACCAAATGCATTAGAAGAAAATCTTGTAGACTTATTAAAATCATACAGAGGTGAATTTGCTGTTCAGTCATTCAATCCCCTTGCTGTTAGATGGTTGAAAAATAATGCACCTGAAATTATGCGAGGACAGATTTCCGCAAGATTTAGAGAAATGCCGGTTCCTTTGCACTATAAATATATTCTGCGGAATTTAACTTTAAACTTCACGGCAAAACCTCATTTTATAAATTATAATATTGATGACCTACCATACTTACCTGTTGAATTATATAGGAACCACGGTTTGCCTATTTTATCATGGACGGTGCAGACAAAAGCTCAACTTCTTAAAGCTAGAGAACTTTGCGATAATTTCGTATTTGAAAAATTATCACCGGAAGATATTGTCAAATAATTTACACTCTTCTTTCTGAATCCTTTTTAGATTTCCTACATCAAACTCATAAAAATCACAAAAAATAATGGAGTAGTAATGACAGAGCATTTAACAAAACAAACTTTCCTCGAAAAAGTTTTTGACTACGAGAACAACAAAGAATGGAAATATCAAGGCGAATTGCCTGCATTAATAGATTTTTACGCAGATTGGTGCGGTCCTTGCAAAATGGTTGCCCCAATTCTTGAAGAATTATCGGAAGAATATGCCGGAAAAATTCATATCTATAAAATAGATACGGAAGTTGAGCAGGAATTAGCCGCTGCTTTCGGAATTAGAAGTATTCCATCATTGCTTTTTATTCCCAAAGATGAACAACCGCAAATGGCACAAGGTGCGCTACCAAAAGATGCACTAAAAGATGCAATACACAATGTTTTATTAAAAGAAGAAACTGTAAACTAAAATTTCTTCTTGTTTGGGGAAAGACCCGCCCTAGAGGCGGGTTTTATTTTTAATTTTGACGATGTAAACAAATAACTTAATAATCTGATTAAAATAATTCGCCCAACAAAGTCAAGTAACCTTTAAATACCAAAACAGAGAAGGGCGAAAATCTGCTCAAAAATCAATTTACACGATAAAATATTAATAAAATACTCAAATTTTATGTTTCATTTTACGTAAAGAATTACTTATATTTGACGTTTGCAATTTTTGAAGTTCCGCAGAAAATCCTTCAAAATAAATATTCGGAACAAAGGTAGAAATCAAATTGTTTCAATCAAATTACAAAGAATAATTATTTCACTAACTCATTAAATTGGAGAGGTGAAGCTTGAAAATTACTAAGCAATTCACAAACCGAGAAAGTAAATCCCTAGATCAGTACTTACAAGAAATTGGAAAAGTTGATTTATTAACCCCCGATGAAGAGATTGACCTAGCAATAAAAATTAAAAAGGGGGATGAATCAGCCCTCGAAAAATTAGTAAAAGCAAATTTACGATTTGTTGTCAGCGTTGCAAAACAGTACCAAAATCAAGGTTTACCATTGGTTGATTTAATTAACGAAGGAAACCTCGGATTAATTAAAGCAGGAAAAAGATTTGACGAAACACGCGGTTTTAAATTTATTTCTTATGCAGTTTGGTGGATACGTCAATCAATTATGCAGGCAATTGCCGAACAATCAAGAATTGTTCGTCTTCCTTTGAACAGAGTCGGTGCACTTACAAAAGTGGGTAAAACCGCAAGTAGACTTGAACAAGATTACGAAAGAAACGCAAGCCCCGAAGAAATAGCAAAAGAACTTGATATGGATGTTGAAGAAGTTGCTGCTGCTATGCAAATGGCTGGTCGTCATATTTCAATGGACGCTCCGTTTTCTCAAAGTGATGATGGAAAAAATAGCTTGTTGGATGTTCTAGAAAACAAAGAACAACCAAAACCGGACAACGCCCTTAATGATGAATCATTAAAAAACGATATTGAACGTGCACTTTCTACTTTAACCGATAGAGAAGCTGAAGTTGTGAAATTATACTTCGGTTTGAATTCCGAACATCCTGCAACATTGGAAGAAATCGGAGAAAGATTAAATCTTACTCGCGAGAGAGTCCGTCAAATTAAAGAAAAAGCCTTACAGCGATTGCGTCATGCATCTCGAAGTAAAGCTCTTAAAGCTTATTTAGGATAGTAAAAAATCCCGCCTCGGCGGGATTTTTTATTTCTTTTTCAATGTTGTCTTTGCTTCATCCATTAACTCTTCTACCCTCTTCTTACCTTCTTCTACAATTTTCTCCGCTTTGTCTCTGCTATATTTTGCATAGTCCACAACATCATCCATTAGTTCATCTGATTTCCGCTGGATTTTTTTACGGGTTCTTTTACCGCTATCAGGTGCAAATAGTAATGCAACAACAGAGCCAATTACAGCACCCAATAAAATACCGCTTGCAAAATATCCGAATTTGTCGTTTTCATGGTTATTCATTTTTCCTCCTTTATTTGTTCAAAAGTTTCAATTTGTTCGCTACATCCGACGCACATTTATAAATAATATCAGCCGCTTCCGGGTCATTAGTTGCATTTGAATAAGTATCGGCAAGTTTTTTCAATGTTTGGTAGATAAAAATATTCATATCATCGATAAGCATGTTTTTTGTCCAAAGATCAATGCCTAATGTGTTTTTAACTTTACTATCCCAAAGAGAAATTAACATCGCTTCACAATACTTTTTTCCGGGATTTTCTGCATCGGTTGCATCCCATTGAATTTGTGAAGGCATTTTGTCATCATCAAGATTAATTCTAAAATTAATTTCTGCTTGCCTTTTCATACGATCCCTCAGAAAATAATATATCTGACATTACTTGTATATGCCTTATAGATACGAATTTTTTTTATAAATTGTCAAATAAAGTTATAGGAATAATAAATAGGATTAATGTTCAAAATATCTTTTAATTGCCTATATTTCCTTTTTAACAAATGATTTTAATGTAATAATAATGAATCTAGAAAATTATTTCACAACTTTTAGATCAAACATAATTGGAATAGATCAAGAGTTTACCTCCCCTTATGGTAAACAAAAACTTATTTATGCAGATTGGATTGCAAGCGGAAGATTATATAAACCGATTGAAGAAAAACTTATTAACGATTTTTATCCCAACGTTGGAAACACACATTCCGAATCTAGTTTTACCGGTACATCAATGACAGTCGCATATCATCATGCAAAAGAAATAATTAAACGACATGTAAACGCATCCGAAAATGATGTTATTATTACTCAAGGTACCGGAATGACCGGAATGGTGAATAAGCTTCAAAGAATTTTGGGTTTGCGTGTATGTGAGCAACTTGAAGCTTACTTAAACTTTCCGAAGGAAGATAAGCCGGTCGTTTTCATTACTCATATGGAACACCATTCAAATCATACTTCATGGTTAGAAACAATAGCGGATGTCGTAATTATTGAACCGGATGAAAGAAGCTACATCGATTTGAATCATCTCGAAGAACAACTCGAAGTTTATAAAGATAGGAAACTCAAAATCGGATCATTTACAGCGGCATCAAATGTGACCGGTGTACAAACAGATTATCACAAGATGGCAAAAATTATGCATCAACATGGTGGATTCTGCTTTATTGATTTTGCTGCAGCCGCACCTTATTCAGATATTAATATGCATCCCGAAGACCCTGAAGAGAAACTCGATGCAATTTTCTTCTCACCCCATAAATTTCTAGGCGGGCCTGGGACTACTGGAGTTTTAATTTTTGATTCTTCTCTCTATAAAAGAAAAATTCCCGATCATCCCGGCGGCGGGACAGTGGATTGGACAAACCCTTGGGGTGAACATAAATATGTAAATGATATCGAAGCTCGCGAAGACGGTGGTACACCCGGTTTTCTTCAAACAATCAAGACTGCTTTGACAATTAAATTAAAAGAAGAAATGGGTACCAAAAATATTCTTCAGCGTGAACACGAATTGTTAAAAATTGCGTTTGAGGGATTCCATAAAATGCTAAGTGTTCACATACTCGCACCTGAGTTTGAAGACAGACTCGGTGTGATTTCCTTTTATGTTGAAGACATTCACTATAACTTGATGGTAAAATTATTAAACGATCGCTACGGGATTCAAGTAAGAGGTGGATGTTCCTGTGCAGGAACTTATGGTCACTATTTACTTCACGTAGATCCTACACGTTCTAAAAGAATTACCGATAAAATTAACAAAGGTGACCTATCCGAAAAACCCGGCTGGGTTCGTTTATCGCTGCATCCAACTATGACTAATGAAGAATTGTATTTTATTTTAAATGCAATTAAAGAAATAATCTTAAACATTGATAAGTGGGAGAAAGATTATACTTACTCTCCCAAAACTAATGAGTACTATCATATCTCTGGTCACGATCAACACAAAGTAATTGAAAGTTGGTTTGAGGTATAGATTTTTGGAAGTCAATTTTAATTCGCCCATATAACTTATCATAAATGTGCAGTGTGTCAATCAGATTGTAAGTCGGAGAATTTCCCAGCTTAAACATTGCTACATATATTATTAGTGGGTATATTTGACGTAAATTTTGATTATGAATAAAGAAGAACTTATCAAATATTGGCTTGATGCTTCTAATATTGATTTCAAAGCGATGGAAAATTTGTTTAAGTCAAACGATTATGTTTGGTCTCTTTTCATAGGTCAACATACATTAATCAAATAAAAGAAGTTAGATTATGGTTGCTCGAACAACTGAAGAAATAAAAGAAATCGTTAAAAAGTATTACCGAATTCTTTTGCAATCCGGAGTACCAGTGGAAAAAGTATTTCTATTTGGCTCGTATAACCGTAATGAACAAACTAAGTATAGCGATATTGATGTTGCCGTTGTATTGAAAGAATACTTAGGAGATAGATTTAATACACGTTTAACGCTTATGAAGTTTGCAAGAGAGTTTGATGTAATTATTGAACCGCATCCGTTCCTCCTATCAGAATTTGATAGGACAAATCCCTTTGCCAACGAAATAATACAAATCGGCGAAGCACTTTCTTTCTAATAGTTAATTATGTTCAGCAATGATTAATTACCGATTGGATCTTAAGCTAAATTAAAAATGCAAAAAGCTTCTTAAAATTAACAGGAGTTACCCCGAAATTCTAATAACAGTTAAATCGACAATTTATCATTAGCATATCCACGGCAAAAAAAAGCGTAAGCCGCTAATTCGCGAATTTGCGGCTAAAAAAAGGGACTCGTTTTATGTGCTGAGTCTTTATTCGCTCAATCCAAAGGCAAAAGCGTAAGCCG
>OMKS01002259.1_pt1 | contig 16201 bp, 13 predicted proteins | sample 1674721 | NCBI WGS metagenome assembly OMKS01 (sample SAMN06264996, study PRJEB25208) | sediment metagenome | isolation source: hot spring sediment | place: USA: California | collected 2014-09-02
CCGGAAGATCTTGACCGCTGTGTTCAAATCTATGTCACCGCTTTTGATAAGCGTGAGGCGTTTGATATGGAATACCGCCTGCGTCATGTCAGCGGAGAATACCGGTGGATTAGAGATTTAGGCACACCAAACTATAATGCGAGCGGGGAATTCATCGGCTACATCGGCCATTGTTTCGACATCACCGAGCACAGACGGGCGGAAGAAGAAATAAAAAAACTCACCCAAGAGTTGGGGAAACGCGTGGAAGAGCGCACCAAAGAACTGCACGAAAGCCAGTTGGCTTTGCTCAACGTTGTCGATGACCTCAATGAAAACGCGAATAAGCTGGCCGCGGCCAATGAATCTTTGGCAGCGCTCAACCGTGAACTGGAAGCCTTCTCCTATTCCGTATCGCACGATTTGCGCGCGCCGCTCAGAAGCATCGACGGCTTCAGCGCCGCGCTTTTGGAAGACTATAAAGGCAAACTGGATGCAACAGGAAAAAACTATCTGGAAAGAGTGCGTAACGCCTCGCAGCATATGGCTATGCTTATCGATGACATCCTGAAATTATCGCGTGTCATCAAAGCGGATTTTCGTCCCGAGCCGGTAAATTTAAGCGAAATGGTCAGGGAGATAGCCACCGACTGCAAGAAGAATACGGGCGGGAAAACAGTAAAAATCAAAATTAAAAAAGATGTTACAGCACAAGGTGACAGAGCGCTTTTGCAAATCGCCCTGACTAACTTAATTGACAACGCCTTTAAATTCAGCGGTAAACAAAATAATTCCTCCATCGAATTTTCCACAAAACAAGAAAATGAAACAAAAATATTTTATATACGCGATAACGGCACGGGGTTTGACATGGCTTACGCCGATAAATTATTTGCGCCTTTCCAGCGTTTGCACACCCAGGATGAATTTCCGGGAACGGGCATCGGCCTGGCCACCGTGCAGAGAATCATTAACCGGCACGGCGGCAAAATCTGGGCGGAAGGCGAATTAGGCAAAGGAGCCGTTTTTTATTTTACATTACCGTAAAAAACATTGATTACGTAGATTAGGGGAAACGATTACAGCGATGGAAAAGAGCAATTACGGCGATAGTGGCGGGGAGAGGGATCCTTTAACGGGCAAGATCATCCAGGCATGTTTGCATGTTCATACCACCTTAGGGCCTGGTTTTGTGGAGCGCATTTATTTGAATGCTTTAAAAATTGCTTTAGAAAAACTATCTTTGCAATTTGCCGCGGAAAAAGAGTTTGCTGTTACGTATGATGAGCGACCGGCGGGCAAATTCAGGGTTGATCTCTTCGTCGAAAATCAGGTAATTGTTGAATTAAAAGCGGTGGAAGGAAGGATGCCCAAAATCTTTGAAAGCCAGGTAATTTCTTACCTAAAGGCATCCGGCATAAAAGTAGGACTGCTTGTTAATTTTGGCAACAGAAGCTGTGAAGTTAGAAGGTTAATGATGTAAAAAAAGATTACAACGATGAAAAAGACGATTACAGAGATTAAGAGAAATGATTACAGAGATTTTTTAATCGTTGTAATCGGTTTTTCTAATCGCTGTAATCACCCAAAGAGAGGAGCGAATAGTGGAAAACAAAATCATTCTGCTGGTGGAGGATAATCCCGATGATGTCGAGTTGACTCTACGGGCATTCAAACAAAACAATATCTCCAATAAAGTGATCGTGGTCAAAGACGGAGAGGAGGCGCTGGATTATCTTTTTGGCAGGGGCAAGCACAAAGGCCGTGACGTAAAGCGGCTACCGGTGGTCATCCTGCTGGATTTGAAATTGCCTAAAATGGACGGCCTGGAGATCCTGCGGGAAATCCGCGGAAGCGATCTGACCAAACTGCTGCCGGTAATTATCCTCACCTCCTCAAAACAGGAGGAGGATGTGTTAAACAGCTATGAACTGGGCGCCAACAGCTATGTGCGCAAACCTGTTGATTTTAAGGAGTTTGTGGAGGCAATCAAGCATCTTGGCCTTTATTGGCTTTTATGGAACGAACCGCCACCGTTGAAAAAATGATTACATCGATATCCTAATCACCGTAATCATTTTCTAGAATCGTTGTAATCGTCGTTCCTGAATCGCCGTAATCATTTTGTTCAAGAGGAATTTATAATGGTAAAAAACATATCCGAAACGGACAAAACAAAATCCCTGCGTGTCCTGATTGTGGAGGACGTGGAAGATGACGCCCTGCTGGTTTTAAGAGAGCTGAAAAAAAGCGGTTACGATCCGGAATATCAGCGGGTCGAAACAGCAACGCAAATGCAGGAAGCGCTCGATAAAAAAGCATGGGATATCATTTTATGCGATTATAAGTTGCCAAAATTCAGCGGCATCAAAGCCATCGAACTGCTCAAAAAAACAGATAAAAATATTCCCGTTATCGTTATCTCCGGCACCATCGGTGAAGAAACAGCAGTGGAATGCATGAAGGCGGGGGCTCATGACTACTTCATGAAGGGTAAACTGGCGCGCCTCGCCCCGGCCATTGAAAGAGAACTAAAGGAAGCGGAAACCAGAAAAAAGCAAAAGGCGGCGGAAAAAGCCCTGCGGGAAAGCGAGGATAAATACCGTGATATGGTTGACTTTCTGCCGACAGCGATTTTTGAAATTGATATAAGTGGCGCTCTTGTCTCATTTAATAAATTTGCTTTGGAACTGTTCGGCTACCGCGAAGAAGATTTCAGCAAAGAAATGAACGCGCTGCAATTTTTCGCGCCGGAAGAAAAAAGCAAATTCAACGCAAACCTGCAAAAAATCATAGACGGAACATCCGTCCCGGGGCAGGAATATTTATTTTTACGGAAAGACGGCAGCGCTTTCCCGGGACTTATTTTTGCTTCAACAATGGCAAAAGGAGATACGATTGTCGGTATCAGAGGGGTAATTATTGATATCACCGAACGCAAACAAAGCTTTGAAAAAGTAAGAAAAGCTTTGGATGCCACTGTGCGCGCTATGGCTGCCACTGTCGAGACGCGCGATCCTTACACCGCCGGCCATCAATACCGAGTGGCTCATCTGGCGCAGGCTATCGCAACCGAAATGGATTTAGACGAAGAACAGATAGAGGGAATCCGCATTGCCGGACTGATTCATGATATCGGAAAAATCGCTGTCCCCGCCGAAATTCTCACCAAACCGGGAAAGCTTACCCCTCTCGAATACAACCTGGTTAAAATCCACCCGCAATCCGGCTACGATATATTGAAGGATATCGATTTCCCCTGGCCGGTGGCCGATGCTGTTTTTCAGCATCATGAACGAATGGACGGAACCGGCTACCCACAGGGGCTAAAACAAAACGATATTATTATCGAGGCGCGCATTCTGGCCGTGGCCGATGTTGTCGAGGCCATCGCCTCGCATCGCCCTTACCGCCCTTCGCGCGGAATAGAAATGGCTTTGGAAGAGATTTACAAAAACAGTCAACTCCTTTATGATAAAGACGTTGTTGAAGCATGCATCAGACTGGTTCGGGAAAAAGGATATGAACTGAGTTGAAAAACACTGATTACGGAGATTAGGGGAAACGATTACAGCGATATCTTAATCGCCGTAATCGTCGCTCCTGAATCGCGGTAATCTTTCCTTCAAGAGATTGAGGTTTGAATGAAAAAAGCCGCTCCCGCAAAAGAAAAGAAACGTAAATATCGGCCGGTTAGTCCAAAAGCCCTGCGCGTTCTGATTGTTGAAGACAACGAGGACGACGCTGAGCTGATAATCAGGGAACTCAAAAAAGGCGGGTACAATCCCGAATATCAACGCGTGGAAACTGCCGCGGAAATGAAGAAAGCCCTGAAAGGCGGGCAATGGGACATCGTCCTTTGCGATTATGCCCTGCCCAAATTCACCGCTCCGCAGGCTATCCGTCTTTTGCGTGAAACCAATCAAGACATACCGATAATTATCGTCTCCGGCGTAATTGCCGAAGAAACTGCCGCCGACTGCATGATTCTGGGCGCGCAGGATTTTATCCGCAAAAGCAATCTGTCGCGGCTTTACCCCGCCGTCAAGCGTGAACTACAGGAGGCGAAAACCAGAAGAAGAAAAAACCAAGCGGAAGAAGCCCTGCGCAGAAGCCAGAATTTTCTGGCCGGTGTTTTCGACAGCATCCAGGACGGCATCAGCATTCTCGATACAAAAATGAACATTATCGGCGTCAATTCCGCGCATGAAAAATGGTATAAACAAAGCGCGCCTCTTCTCGGCAAAAAATGTTATCGGGCTTATCATGGACGCAACAAACCCTGCAAAGCTTGCCCTTCCCTTAAAACGCTCAAAACTGGCAAACCGGCCTTTGAAATTGTTTCCAAAGAAGGTCCGCAAGGAGAAAAGGAAGGCTGGCTGGAAGTTTACAGCTTCCCCATGCAAGATGAGAGCACAAAGAAAATCAACGGTGTCATAGAATACGTGCGCGATATCACCGAACGCAAGAGAGTGGAACTGGAGCTGCAAAAAGAAAGGGGGTTCAGCCAAACTCTTGTGGAGCATTCCCCGGCTTTTTTTGTAGCGATAGACTCCGCCGGCAAAACCATTATGATGAACAAAACTTTCCTTGCGGCGCTGGGTTACACCGAAAAAGAGGTAACAAGAAAAGATTATTTGGCAACGTTTGTTCCAAAATCAGAAAGAAAATCACTGACTAAAGTTTTTGCGCATCTGACTAAGGACAAGCAACCGTCGGTCAACGAAAATCATGTCTTAACCAAGAAAGGCGAACAGATTCTGGTGGAATGGCACGGGCGCCCTGTTTTCAAAGACAATGGCGAACTGGATTATTTTTTCGGCGTGGGTATAAATATTACCGAACGGCATAAAGCGCAGGAGGAACTCAAGCAGAGCGAAGAGAAATATCGGTCGATCCTTTCCAGCATCCAGGAAGGTTATTTTGAAGTCGATACCGGCGGCACCTACACATTTGTAAACGATGCCAACTGCCGGCTGCTTGGATATACGCGGGATGAATTGATAGGGATGAATTACCGGCAGCATATGGATAAGGAGACTGCGGAAAAAATACGGAAAACTTACACAGCCTTATACCAAACCGGCAAGCCGATTCAGTCTCTGGAGGTTGATTCTTTCAAAAAAGATGGAACTAAAGTAACTTACGAAACATCGGTGTCTCTTATAAAAGACGCGGGGGGGAAACCCATCGGTTTCCGCGGTATTTCCCGCGATATCACCGAACGCAAGCAGGCCGAAGCGACATTGAAGCGCAGCGAGGAGAAATATCGCAGCATTCTGGAAAATATCGAAGATGGATATTACGAAACGGATCTCAGCGGCAACCTGACCTTTTTCAACGATTCCGCCTGCCGCATCTCGGGATACAGCCCGGAAGAATCCATGGGCATGAACTTCCGTCAATACACGCCGGAAAAGGATGCGGATAAAATATATTCGATCTTCCATGAAGTGTACAAAACAGGAATACCGGTCAAGGGATTGAGCTATGAACTGATCAGAAAGGATAAAACAAGCCGCCATGTGGAAACATCCGTATCCTTGCGCAGAAATGCCACGAACAAAATAACGGGATTCCAGGGCATTATGCGCGACATCACCGACAGGAAGCTCGCCGAGGAAAAATTACGGGAAAGCGAGGAGAAATATCGCAATCTGGTTGAACGGGCCAATGATGGCATTGCCATAATACAAGACGGTGTTATTTGCTATGCCAATCCGCAGTTGCTGAAAATAGTGGGCTATCCGGAAGAAGAATTAATCGGATATCCTTTCCATAATTTCATCACGCAAAATGAGGTTCCAAAAATAATAGCTCGCTACACACAGCGTATGGCCGGCAAAGATGTTGCATCTATATACGAAACGACGTTAAAGCATAAAAACGGCAAAATAATAAACGTTGAATTCAATGCCGGAATAATAACGTATCATGGGAAAGTTGCCGACCTTGCCTTTGTCAGAGATATCACCACCCGCAAACAAGCGGAAGAAGCGCTGAGGGAGAGCGAGGAAAAATACCGCAATATCCTCGAAACTATGCAGGAAGGATATTATGAGGTTGACCTGTCCGGCAACACCATTTTTGTCAACGACGCTATGTGTCGTATCCAGGGTTATTCCAAAGAGGAGCTGCTGGGCATGAATAACCGGCAATACACCGACCCGGAAACGGCAAAAAAAGTTTATCAGGAATTTAATGAAGTTTACCGCACAGAAAAACCGGGCAAAACATCCGAACATGAAATAATCCGAAAAGACGGCTCTAAAATCTGGATTGAAGCCTCCATCGCCCTGCGCCGGGACGCTGCCGGTAAAAAAATCGGCTTTAAGGGCATTGTACGCGACATCACTGAACGCAAGCAGGCCGAAGAAGAATTGCGTCGCAAACACGAAGAGATGGAAACCATGATTGAATCATCTCCAATCATGGTTTTCTTCAAAGACACGCAAAACAGATTTCTCCGCGTCAATAAAGCGCTCCTTGAGACAACTAACCTGACAAAAGAAGAAATTGAAGGAAAAAGCAATGAGGAAATCAACCCGCGACGCGCCGCGGAAAATTTAGCTGAAGACCAGGAAATTATCGCCACCGGCGTGCCGAAAACCGGCATTCTGGAAACCGTAAAGACCAGAAAAGGCATAAAGGTGCTGCGCACCGACAAAGCCCCCTATAAAGACGCGCAGGGCAATATCGTGGGTATCGTCGGCTTTTCCGTGGACATCACGGAGCAGAAAAAAGCGCAGGACGCGCTCAGGGAAAGTGAGGAAAAATACCGCTCGCTCGTGGAAAACGCGCAGGAAGGCATTTATCAATCCACGCCTGACGGGCATTATATCACCGTTAATCAGGCCTTCGCGCGCATACTGGGCTACAGCTGTCCGCAGGAAATGACACAATCCGTAACAGACATCTCTGGTCAGCTTTATGTTCACCCTTCAGAGAGGGAAAGATTGATTAAGCGAGCTGATAAATACGGCGAAATATCTGATTTTGAAACCGAATTTTACCGCAAAGACGGCAGCCGCATATGGCTGTCCGTAAGCATGCACGCCGTGCGTGATGGACAGGGGAATCTTCTTTATTATCAGGGCATGGTGCAGGATTTCACGGAAAAGAAAAAGATGGCCGCCGAGCGGCAGGAAAATATCAAAAAGCTGCGCAATGCCCTGGGCGCAACAATCAACGCCATGGCGGTAACAATGGAAACGAGAGACCCTTACACCGCGGGCCATCAGCGTCGTGTGGCGGACCTGGCGCGGGCGATTGCCACGGAAATGAAATTGTCCAGCGATAAAATTGATGCCGTGCGCATGGCCAGTGTTATCCACGATATCGGGAAAATTTCCATACCCTCGGAAATCCTGACCAAACCCACGCAGCTTTCAGAACTGGAGTATAATCTGATTAAAACACACCCGTCATCAGGCCACGCGATCCTCAAAGACATTGAATTTCCCTGGCCGATCGCCCGTATTGTGCTGGAGCACCACGAACGCATTGACGGCTCCGGCTATCCCTGCGGCTTGAAGGGCGAGGGCATCCTGCTGGAATCACGCATTCTGGCCGTGGCGGATGTGGTGGAGGCCATTTCCTCCAACCGCCCCTATCGCGCCGCTTTCGGCATTGAGGCGGGCCTCAGCGAAATAGAAAAAAACAAAGGAATACTTTATGACGCGGAAGTTGTTGACGCCTGCCTGCGTCTCTTCCGTGAAAAACACTATACGCTGGCCGCGTAAAATCGTAAGCGAGATATTATTGCTCAAAATACGCTTCTGAGAAAATCCAGGACTTCCGCGTTAACTTTTTTCGCTTCTTTCCCGCGCAATATACCGTGGCGGTCGGCGTCTATCCGGACAAACATCTTCTTCTGCGTGCCGATTTTTTCATAAATTTCTTTACCGCTTGCGGGATTTACTACCGGGTCATTCGAGCCTTGTATAACCAGCGCCGGATCACTGATATTCTTCAGGCGGCTTTCAACAGCTCCCATCAGCTGTTCGAGCTGATATACCCCGTACACGGGATTACGGAAATAATTTATCTGCGGGTTTTCCGGATTGTTTTCCACAAACTCCATTTTCCCCCTTTGCGCCTTGAATTTCGTCAATACTTTATTCCAGGCGACTATTGCCGAAGCGAACCTGGACGAAATATTCTGAAGCTTAAGGGGCGCGTTGATTGATATCACCGCCTTGAACCTGCCGGGCTTATTGGCCGCCTGCAGCAGGGAAATTACTCCACCCGTGGAAAAGCCCACGATGGCAAATGACCTGATACAGTTTTTCATGATGATATAGGCGCGTCCCGCGGAATCGTACCATTTTTCCCATTTACAAGAAGCCAAATCTTCCGGCGCCGTGCCGTGCCCCCGCATGCGCGCGCCATAAACACTGTAGCCGTTCTTATAAAGATATTCGGCCAAAGGCCTTATCTCTTCCGGCGCGGCCATATATCCATGCACCAAAATCACACCCTTTTTTCCGAACAGGCGCTTGCGGAAAAAAGGCGCGCCGATTTTTTTCGGCTTGCTTTCATCTTTGATGTAATATTTCTCATAATCATCGGCAAAAAGCTTTTTTTCCAGCTTCATAAAATGATTTTTGATTTTCTGCCGGACATACAAGTCGGGCAATAGCATTAATTTGTTGAGCGATTTTGTCAGATTTTGCAGTGGTTCTATTTCGTTTCTGAGAACTTCGATAATATTGTCTTTCCTGATGGCATGAAAATCATACACCTTGCTGAATCGATCGGCGCACTTGCTGATGATACCTTTCTCAATCTTTATGAGGCCTTCGGCCTGCGAAAGCTCAATAAACCTGTCGTACTTTTTATGGTAATCATCGGTGAGCAGATAGAATTGCTTTTTATCCAAAGAAGTGTGGTAATTATTGAGCCCGCAGCTGCGTAAATAATCAATGGCCAGAAAAACACGGTTTTTGAAATCGTCTTCGCTTATGTTGTTTTTGGCGTATTTTGCCAGGATATAAGCAAATAAATGGTCGTGATTAACTGTTGTCATCGCGTATATCGCTTTCATGTATTCATACATGATTTTGATATAGAGTTTTTTGAACGGAGCGGCGTATTTTAATTCTCCGGGATGCAAATAAAGCTTCTCGTCGGAAAGCATCTTGTGGAGGCCGGCGCTGGCCTTGATGTATTTTTTCATCGGTATCGCCCGGCCGAAATTTATATCAATATCCACGCCTCCCGTCAGCATGGAGCCTTCTGTCTGCAGTTCCTCTTTAAAGCGTTCAGGGATATCATCGACAAACCTGTTCACGACCCTGCTGATAACATTATCCCTTGCGCGTATCGGATAATAGGTTATGTTCACCGGCACGATATACGTTTCCTGTTTCAGGATTTTTTCGACATCCCGCACGTCAAAACCAAAATGTTCCGCCAACTGCTTTATCGATTCTGTATCACCACGGTCGCGAAACAAGCGCAACTCTTCGCGCAGGAACTGCGAACGCAGGGCAATGCGCGCCGCTCCCGTGTGCGGCGGCCTTCGTGCGCCCGTGTTAAAGACCATGTACTTACCCTTCTCGATAAGTTTCTTATCCTTTATCATCTGGCCTTCCGGAAAAATAATAACAGGGTTATTGCCGGTAAGCAGTGAGTTGATTAAAATCGTGTCACGCTGGGGATCTGCCGTGGAAATCGCGCCCAGCCGGCTCATGAAATCGCCCATTTTGCCGCCGAAAAATCCTTTATCCGCCAGCGACAACGGGTATTTTTTTATGTGTTTTTTAACAATATACGGCATCAGGATAGTTTCCATGCGCGTGAAATGATTGACCACGTAGAGCACCGGCTGGCCGGGAACATCTTCCTTGCCGTGCACGCGGATATCCATGCCGGAGGCGCCGGTCAGTGCGTCGAGGAAAACCATGATAGCTTTAATCAGCCTGGTTGATATTTCCATGATTTTTCTCCATTTCAGTTCGAATCATTTATGCTTCTGAAGAAGTTTTCCGCCGCTTTTTTCAAAACATCCGGCCTGTTGGTAAAAATGCCGTTCACGCCCCACTCCATAAGCAGCCTCATCTGCTTTTCATCATCAATAGTATATATATTAACAGAAATATTATTTTTGCGCAGGTCATTGATCCACTCAAGGCTAAGCTCTTTTTTCTTGCAGTTGAAGCAATCCGCGCCGGTGAGATTGATTATTCGAGAAGGAAGCGTTTTGCCGTAATATTTTTCTTTGAACAAAACAGCCACCGCTGCGCTTTTGTCTATTGCTCTTAAATGCTTTATCGCGCGCGGGTCAAAACTCGAAAAGATAATATGCTCTTTCATGGAGCTTTGTTCGGCGATCTTCAGGCATTTCTCTTCGATGCCTCCGGCGGCCTTATCAGTAACAGCTTCGGTCTTGATTTCGATATTTACCGCGATTTTATCCCTGCAAAGCTCAAGCGACTCGCGAAGCGTGGGTATCTTCTCATTTTTAAACTTTTTGCCAAACCAGCATCCCGCGTCCAGTTTTTTCAGCTCGCTGACAGAATGATCGGATAGCCTGCCTTGGCCGTCGGTGCAGCGCGAAAGTTTTTCATCGTGAAAAACAACCACTTCGCCGCATTTGGCAAGCTGAACATCGAACTCAATCATATCCGCGCCAAGTTCAATCGCCGCTTCAAACGCGGCCATGGTATTTTCCGGATAATAGGCGGAAGCGCCGCGATGGGCGATATTGGTAAAATTTTCTTCGCCGCTATTTTCGTATTTAAACAGATGATACGGCCTGCGCATTTTTCCCTCATGGGTTTGGCGTCAATATTTGTTGGTCACTTTTATCACCACAGAGTATCAGCCGGCAACCGGCAATCCCTTTTGCCGCAGAAAATTCTTTACTTCCCCGATGCTCAGCATCCGAAAATGAAAAACCGAAGCGGCCAGCAAAATGCTCGCGCCACCATGGGCAACTGCTTCGTAAAAATCTTCCAGCTTTCCCGCTCCGCCTGAGGCCACCACGGGCACGGTCACAGCGGAAGAAATCGCCTTGGTAAATTCGATATCGTAGCCGGATTTCGTGCCATCGCCGTCCATGCTGGTAGGTAAAATCACGCCCGCGCCCAGTTCTTCGCATTGTTTCGCCCACTCCACCGCGTCTTTGGCTAAAGGCTTGGTGCCGCCGGAAACAACCAGCTCAAAACCGGAAGGCATTGCTTTGTTTCGCTTCGCGTCAATCGCCACGGTTATTTTGTCAGAGCCGAATTTTTTCGCGGCTTCCTTAATCAACACGGGGTTATTCACCGCCGCGCTGTTCATGGAAACTTTGGCCGCGCCCGCTTTCAGGACAAGCTCGATATCTTCCAGCGTTGCTATCCCTCCGCCCACTGTAAGGGGAATATCGATAACTGCGGCAACTTTTTTTACCCACTCCAGGCGCGTCTTTCTGTTTTCCAGCGTCGCCGCGATATCGAGCATGGCCAGCTCATCTGCGCCTTCTTGCTGATAAAAAGCGGCGTTTTCCACCGGATCACCCGCCTCTTTTAAATTCACAAAATTAACACCCTTGACCACGCGCCCGTCCTTCATATCCAGACACGGCATAATTCTAAGCGGTTCCATGCAAATCCCCCTTCGCTGCGAGAGCTTTGCAAAATGCCCGAATTGTCTTTGCGGTGAGCCAAAGCCCTGAGCAAAGCGAAGGGTCAGCGAAGCAATCTCAGATATCCCGTATTTTCAACGGGATTGCCGCGTAGCGCCGCTTCCGCGGCACTCCTCGCAACGACGACCGAGAAGCAATTATGCAAAGCCGTCACTATTTGAATATTCTTAGAGTTTTTTAAACCTATCTGCAAAATTTTACAACTTTAATTTTTAAAACTCTGGCCGGCAGAGAGTTTACTCCATCCGGCATATTAGTGCTTGAAACGAATTACAAATTAATCTAAGGAAGTGGACACAAATTCAGCCCGAGGAGCGCTCATTATGAAAATAAAAGAAATCAAAGCGAATAACATGAACACAAACAAATTTATCGAAGAAAAAGTCGAGGAAATCAGAAGCGTTGTCGGTGACGGTTTGGCAATTAACGCGCTTTCCGGCGGAGTGGACTCTTCCGTCGTCACGGCACTGGGGCACAAAGCGCTGGGAAGGAGATTAAAAACATATTTTATCGATAACGGTATTATGCGCGAGGGTGAACCGGCAAAAGTAAAAGCCGATTTCAGAAAATTGGGTATTCCTGTCGAGATTATTGACGCTAAACATGATTTTTTTGACGCGCTCCAAGGCATTACCGATCCGGAAGAAAAACGCGAAGCCATCACTCAGACTTTTTATAAAAAAATATTTGCCGATTTGGTTATTCAAAGCGGCGCGAAGTATCTTCTGCAAGGAACAATTCTCACTGATGTTGACGAAACAGTAGCGGGGATAAAAAGACAGCATAATGTTTTCGAACAGCTGGGCATCGACCCGCAAAAAGCTTTCGGCTATAAAATTCTGGAACCCCTGATTCAACTGCGCAAGGACGGGGTGCGCAAAGCCGGCCGCGGCCTGGGTCTTCCCGCCGCCATGTTCAACAGATTTCCTTTCCCGGGGCCCGCGCTGGCCGCGCGCGTTATCGGCGAAGTCACGCCGGAAAAAATCGCCATTGTCAGAAAGGCGACTGCTATCGTCGAAAAAAAACTGAAGGGCGTCAAAGCGTTCCAGTATCTGGCAATTTTGCATGACGACCGCGTTACCGGCATGCGCGCCAATAAACGGGTTTTCGGTAACCAGATTGAAATCCGCTGCTGGAACTCACTAGACGCCCGCAAAGCCTCGCCCACCAGATTATCTTTTACTTTGCTGGAAAAAATTGCTGCGAAAATTACTAAAGAGATACCGGAAGTCGTCAGTGTCACTTATAACATCGCCACCAAGCCGCCTTCCACAATTGAAGCGGTATAAGATTTTACCAGCTGCCGGAGGCGCCGCCTCCGCCGGAGCTTCCGCCACCGCCGGAAAAGCCGCCACCAGAGGAGCCGGAACTCCACGACCCGCCGGATGAACCGGAGCCAATCGTAAAACCGCCGATGGATGCTTTTCCCTTGGTGCGCAAATCTTTTTGCGCTTTTTTATACCAATCCGTTTTTTTCAGAAAAATCTTCGCCAGGGGATAACCAATCAGATAAATTATCAACAAATAAAAAGCGCCGGCGCTGCCCAAAATTATAAGGGGAAACATCGCCCAGAAAGGAATTAAAAAAAAGTAAAGAAACCAGCCGATACCGGGAGTAATAATACCTATAAAGGTAAACAGCCCGATGATGCCGAAAATGAAAGCTCCGATAAGAATCTTTTCGATGATGGAAAGCTCCGGCCCTTCTAGGTTTAACCCCGGTGATGCCTTCTTTCCAGCCGGCGCCACTGTAGCCGGAAGCGTGCCTCCTTCCAGAACGGAAACAACCGCCTTTACTCCCGCTTCAATGCCGGCGTTGTAATCTTCATTTTTGAAGTGCGGCGCCATACTATTGCGGATGATACTTCCCGCTCTGCCGTCGGTAAGCGCGCCCTCCAGGCCGTATCCGACTTCAATACGCATGCGCCGGTCGCCGGGGGCGACAACAATCAAAATTCCGTTGTCTTTGCCTTTTTGCCCCAATTTCCATGTATTGAAAACAGCCAGGGCGTATTCCTCGATTCCCTCTCCTTCCAGGGTGGGAACGGTAAGCACAGCAATCTGGTTTCCGGTTTTATCTTCGTGCGCTTTGAGTATGCCCGTAATCGCCTGGCGCTTATCAGCGGAAAGCACCTGCGCGTTGTCCGTCACGCGCCCGGTCAGATAAGGAACATTAACAGCGGCGCAAATCTGCGCCAGAAAAAGAACGACAAGGAAAAGCGTCAGGGAAAATAATTTTTTCACGCGCCCTTCTCCTGGATGATTTCGTTGGAAAGCTCATTTTTGCGCGGCTTGCCGCGTCTCTTGAGGGCAAGCCTTTCCTCAAGCCCGGCCAGACCGACTTCCAGCGCGCGGGCAACCTGACCGGAAACAAGGGCGGGACGCATCTGGTCAATGATTTTGGTCATTGCTTGTAGATTGAGCTTCCTGTTATGCCCTTTATCCGGCAGCAGGATAATCTGATGTTCAAAGAGGCTCACCAGAAGTAAAATTCCCATTCTGCGGCGGGTGGCAAATAATTCGCGGGCAAGAAAAAGAGATTCTGCGTATTGACGCACCTCCGTTTCCGCGCGGTCAGCGGCAAGAAATACACGCGCGAAACCCGGCAGCCATAAGGTTGGCACAGCGGCAGCAATACCGGCTATCAGAACAATGGCAACGGATATGAGTACCGCGATCGGCGAACACCACGCAGACCACAAAAAATCCACAATAAAAACCAGCAAAGACGCAACGGAAACACCCAGGGCAAACGCTTTCCAGGGAATTTCCGCATACGAATCGCTGCGCTCGATTATGGCCAGAATAATCTGCGCGCCCGTGGCCTTTTCCGCCTCGGCTATGCGTTTCTCCAGTAAATTGCGTTCCTTGTTCGTTAATATTCGCTTCATATTTTATTGGAAAGAAGTATAAGCAGAACAAAAGGTTATGTCAAATAAATAAAAAGATGCCTGATCGCTTAAGAAACCTCATATAGGGAATTTAACTGCCAGTTTATCCTGCTTTACGAGGCGATTAAAATCATTTACAAGGCGTATTTTTAGACGGCCGGATAATCGCTTAATTTTCCTGTAAATAAATCATTGAAATATAAAGAAAATATACCTTGACTTTGCGCGGATAGTAGCGTAGTGTCCGCGCATATCTTGTACCGGGCGATGGTCATTGTAGGTAGTACGGTACAGTTGAAGTTGAGTTAAAACCATTTGAAGTGCAAAGGCGGCCACCATGCTCTTTAGGGACTTGGTGGCTTTTTTATTTCTGCCATGTTGGTAATTCGACTTTGGGTAAATTTGTAAGAAAGGAGGATACTAATTATGTCAGAAGGTAAAGTAAAATGGTTTAATGAAAGTAAAGGTTTTGGATTTATCGAAAAGAGTGATGGCGGGGACATTTTTGTCCATTTTAGCGCTATTCAAAATAGCGGTTTCAAGACTTTGACGGAAGGCCAGGCTGTAAGCTTTGATGTTGTTCAGGGCAATAAAGGCCCGGCGGCAGAGAATGTTAAGGTGCTCTAATTAAACCATAGCAAAAAAAGAGGCGCTTCATAACGATATTTTGTTGTGGAGCGCCTTTCTATTTTCAGCATATTGAGAAAGGCTGAGAAGAAAACAAAAATGGGAGATTAAAAATGGCAAAGTCCATGTACAATTTTGGCAAACATGCGCGGGAAAAAGCAAGGCAGCAGAAACAAATGGATAAAGCGGCAAAGCGCATGATGGCCAAACAGAAAAAAGCAGAGATAAAAACGGACACTACGGACACAGGTTCAGATATAGCTGAACCGAAACCGGCAGAAGAGGCTTCTAAAAGCATAGAATAATGTTTGTTTTCAGAATTGCAAACTTGAAAGTAAGTTGAAATGACTGAAGATATTTTAGATTACTGGATCAGACTTATAAAGACAATTTTCCCTGAGAACGCCTGGATAACTTCCCGTTTTTTCAAAAATGACTGTTTAATAGATATCGATTGGAAGCTCGAAGATGATCCGGAGGACCCAAACAAGCGTTCCAAAAAAATAGAGATAATAATAAAAGCGGCTACGCTGGAAAATTATCTCGACAAGAACAAAAAAGAGCGTGAATTATCCGACATGATGTTGAAAGAATTTATTTCCGAGCAGTATAACCGTTTTAGTTCTGATTATGAAATTAGCACCTCCCAATACGTACCGAAGGAAAAGTGGTTAATCACCAGTGATGTACTTAATTGCAGGCCTTCAGTTGACACCCCTCCAAACCTTTGAAAAACGCCTCGCTTGTCATTACACCCATTGCGGTGAGCCAAAGCCCCGAACACAGCGAAGGGGAAGCGAAGCAATCTCATAATTTTTCGATAATTCAAATGATTACCACGGCGCTGCACACCCTAATAAATATTGATAATAAAAAGGGCAGACTTTTGCGCAAATTCATTGAAATCTGTCCTTAAAATATTAACCTAACTTACACCTTCCATCTCTAACGCCTCCCTTCAATATCCACCATAGAATACCAAAGTGTTGCGCTAGATTGGTTCTGCACCCCATTTAGGAAACCGTTTCATAGTCAGTGCACAGTGAGATGACCGACCTGTTCTTTAGTAAACGTA
>OMKS01002261.1_pt1 | contig 16192 bp, 13 predicted proteins | sample 1674721 | NCBI WGS metagenome assembly OMKS01 (sample SAMN06264996, study PRJEB25208) | sediment metagenome | isolation source: hot spring sediment | place: USA: California | collected 2014-09-02
TGAGGCACTTCAAAATGGTTTCCAGGGATTTCTCGGTGGTTATTTTATCTTCATTCTTCCGGTTATCGGGATCCTTCTGGTTATCTTATTTATTAAATACATCAACAAACGTCCGGTCGGGCACGGGATACCCGGCGTATTGTTCTCAATTTCCAAAAACAACGGCATCATCCGTACCCATAATCTCTACTCCAGTATTATTTCCAGCGCACTGACTGTCGGGTTCGGCGGATCGGTAGGACTTGAAGGCCCGATTGTTGCAACAGGAGGTGCCATTGGTTCCAATATCGGACGCGTCATGAAGTTCTCTTACAAGGAGACCACCCTTTTAATAGCCTGTGCCTGTGCCGGTGCCGTGTCTGCCATCTTCAAGGCCCCGATTACAGGAATTGTTTTTGCCGTTGAGGTCATTATGGTGGACCTTACCATGTGGGCCATCATCCCTTTGCTAATTGCTTCAGCCACTGCTGCACTGACATCCTACCTTTTTTTAGGTCAGAATGTGATCTATCCTTTTCACCTGACGGAGGGATTCGAAATGAATCAGATCCACTATTATCTTTTGCTGGGACTGCTGATGGGATTATTATCTGTCTATTTTTTCCGCATATATAATTATATTTCCCTTGGATTTGAAAAAATAAAAAGTCCCTGGAAAAGATTATTGATTGCAGGCGGATTGCTTGGTTTAATTGTATTCCTTCTGCCTCCCCTGTATGGAGAAGGATATGAAATTGTCAACCAATGTTTAAGGGGAGAGTATATGCATCTTTTTAACGGTACGTTTTTTCAATCCTGGCAGAATTCATTTATCCTGGTCGTTCTGTTTATTACACTGATTATTGGCTTCAAGGTCATCGCGACAACACTGACTTTTGTTGCGGGCGGCATCGGCGGCATTTTTGCCCCGTCCCTCTTTATGGGCGTCAATGCGGGATTGCTTTACGGAATCATATTGAGCCAGCTGGGCTTAAACGTGTCCCTGAGTAACCTTGCCCTCGTGGGAATGGCAGGCATGATTGCAGGAGTCGTGCACGCACCGCTGACCTCCATCTTTCTTATTGCGGAAATAACCGGGGGATACGAACTGTTTGTCCCGCTTATGCTGGCTTCGACCATATCCTATGCAACGGTCCGTTATTTCCTGAAGAATTCTGTGTATACCCTTCAGCTTGCGAAAAGGGGGGAATTAATGACCCATCACAAGGACCGGAATATCCTCCTGATGATGAAAGTTACAGACCTGATAGAAACCGATTTTAAAACTGTACACCCGGATAACACCCTCGGCGACCTGGTGAAGGTGATCACAAATTCCAACCGGAATATTTTTCCTGTCGTTGACGACCGGAACTATTTCCTGGGCATCGTGAAGCTTGATGATATCAGGCACATCATGTTTGATCAGACAAAATACGACGCCACCTTTGTGAGGGACCTGATGTTTTCGCCCAAGTATACCATCGAAAGCAATGAACAGATGGAGGAGGTAGCAAGGAAATTTACAGACAGCGATCGTTATAACATTGCCGTTCTCCAGAACGGAAAATATCTGGGTTTCGTATCACGGGCAAAGGTGTTCTCCTCTTACAGGGAGATGCTGAAACATTTCTCCGATGATTAACAACAGGTTTGTTTTATTCAATATAAATTAGCTTCCAACACCTATCTTCAAAATCAATTTATTATGTTTGCGTATAACCGTAAACCAGAATGCTCTATGCCAAGTTTTGTGATTACTGAAAAGTGCGACGGCTGCAAGGCACAGGATCGTACCGCATGTCAGTATATCTGTCCCAATGATTTGATGGTCCTCGATATCAACAGCAATAAAGCCTATAACAGGGCTGTTGATATGTGCTGGGAATGCTACAGCTGTGTGAAGATCTGTCCCACCCAGGCTATCGAAATCAGGGGTTATGCTGATTTCATGCCGCTGGGTGCCGTTGTACAGCCACTCAGAAGCTCGGATACCATCCTGTGGTCGGTTAAATTCCGTAATCAGACGTTGAAAAGATTCAAGTTCCCGATCAGGACGAAACCCGAAGGGAGCATTGAACCGGATGCCGGTTTTGCAACGGGTACAGACGACCTGAAAAGCCCGCTGTTGAGATCCGAGCCTGAATCTCTGGGAACCGGTTTATATCAGAAATAAAAATCAATTCATACTTTTTCGGAATATTGAAAAGGATAGCTTCCCGTTAGGATTATCCGACAGAATGAGCCTATCCATTATAATAACAGAAATATGAATACAGATAATTTCCTGACAGAGATAGTCGAAACTGATTTGTTAATTCTCGGGGGAGGGATGGCCGCCTGCGGTGCGGCCTATGAAGCTTCATACTGGGCAAAGAGACATAACCTTAAAGTTACCCTTGTGGATAAGGCCGCCATGGAAAGAAGCGGGGCGGTGGCCATGGGACTGTCGGCCATAAACATGTACCTCGGATTAAAAAACGGGAAGAACACGGTGGATGATTATGTGCAATATGTGAAAAACGACCTGATGGGTATTGCCAGGGATGACCTTGTTTCTAATATTGCCAGGCATGTGGATTCCTCGGTACACCTGTTTGAAAAATGGGGATTACCGATATGGAAGGATGATGACGGTAATTATGTGAATGAAGGGCGCTGGCAGATTATGATCCATGGCGAATCCTATAAAAGTATCGTTTCAGAAGCGGCCAAGAATGCCCTCAGGGAGTTGGGGGATAACGGGCAATACCTGGAAAGGATATTTATTACTGAACCCGTGATAGACGGGGACCGGTGTGTGGGTGCAGCAGGATTCAGCGTGCGGGAGAACAAATTTTACCTGTTTAAGGCCAAAGCGGTCCTTGACGTAATGGGTGGTGCGGTTCATATTTTCAGGCCCAGATCGGTTGGCGAGGGGCTCGGGCGGTCATGGTACCCGCCGTTTAATTCCGGTGCAGGTGCCTATTTTACCCTGAAATCGGGCGCTGAAATGACCTGCCAGGAGGTGCGGTTTGTCCCGGTGCGGTTTAAGGATTCATACGGACCGGTAGGAGCCTGGTTCCTGTTGTTTAAATCAAAGGCAACCAATGCAAAAGGGGAAGATTACATGGAGACCAGAGCCTCCGTTCTGGAAAAATGGGCTCCTTACGGAACATCCAGACCAACCCCCGCTAACCTGCGGAACTATCTGATGCTGCTTGAACTTGAGGCGGGCAACGGACCTATATATATGAAAACCGATGATGCCATCCGTAAGCTGGTGGCCGAAATACCCGATGAGAAAGAAGCCAAACGGAAAATGAAGGAACTGGAGTCGGAAGCATGGGAGGATTTCCTGGATATGACCATCAGCCAGGCCCTGAACTGGGCCGCACACAATATTGCTCCCGAGGAAACCCCTTCCGAAATCGCGGCATGCGAACCCTATTTCATCAGCTCACACTCCGGAGCCTCCGGGGCATGGATCTCCGGTCCTGAAGATCTGGCTCCACCTCAGCACTTCTGGGGCTATGCCAATATGACCACCGTTAAGGGACTCTTCGCTGCAGGAGACGCTTCCGGCGCATCATCCCATAAGTTCTCCTCGGGTTCGTTTACCGAGGGACGCATAGCGGCAAAATCGGCACTGGCGTTCTGCGTCGATCATCCCGGCCCCGTCGAAGTCGATGCGTCGAAAATTGAGGAGATCAGAAAAACCATCCTCAAACCACTGGACCACTTTGAAGCACATCATCAATACACAAACGACGAGGATGTGAATCCCCACTATATTAAACCCAGGATGTTTATGTTCAGATTGCAGAAGATAATGGATGAATATGCCGGCGGAGCATCTGTCGGCTTCCGTACATCAGGTATTCTGCTTGAGAAAGGGCTGGAATATCTTCAGTATATGAAGGAAGATGTGGAAAAGCTGGCGGCCTCCGATTTGAATGAACTGATGCGGTGCTGGGAGAATATCCACCGGCTGTGGCAGGCAGAATCACATATCCGGACGATGCTGTTCAGGGAAGAGACCAGGTGGCCGGGGTACTATTTCAGAACCGATTTCCCCGGAATGAAGGATGAATGGAAAGTTTTTGCCAATTGCAGGTGGAACCCGGACACGGGGGAGTGGGAAATGGTAAAACGGGAGGTTTTAGAATAGGTTCCCGGTTGGGTTCCCGGTTTCCGGTTCCCGGTTGGGTTCCCGGTTTCCGCCTTCGTCCCTGGCTGGACTTCGGTGGATGATGCAGGGTTCAGGGTTATTTGACGATTGACCTTTGTCGGGCAGTGTTAATTGTTTTTATTTCGAAATAGTAATTTGTTAAAGAGTTGGCTACAAAGAGACAACCTATATTAATTATTGGCGGCGGGATGGCTGGTATCACGGCTGCCGTGGAGCTGGCAGAAGCGGGACGGCAGGTGGTACTGGTGGAAAAGGAGGCGTACCTTGGCGGCAACGTGGTACGGATGAACAACTATTTCCCGAAATTCTGCCCCCCGGATTGCGGATTGGAGATCAATTACCGGCGGATCCGATCCAATCCCGGGATAAAAATCATGACCCGCTCAACAGTAGAAAATGTGGAAGGCATGCCGGGCGATTTCAGGGTAACCATAAACAAGTCTCCGGGGTATATCAACGATTATTGCACCGCCTGCGGAAAATGTGCCGATGTATGCCCCGTGGAAAGGATAAACGATTTCAATTACGGTTTCGATAAAACACGGGCGGCTTACCTTCCCCATGCGATGACTTTCCCGTTTACCTATGTAATTGATGGAAATGCATGCCTGAAAGAGGCGTGCGGAAAATGCCTTGAAGTATGTGATTATCATGCAATCAATTTGGGAGCTGAACCGGAGACAATCCATCTTGAAATAGACCGTATCATCATTTCCACAGGATGGAAAAATTACGATGCGGGAGAAATAAAAAACCTCTGTTATGAGGCACCCAATGTGGTGACCAATGTTGAGTTTGAAAGGCTTCTGGATATTGGAGGACCTGGAAGGGGGACCCTGTACAGACCGTCGGATAACAAACTGCCGGGAAAGATTGCCTTTGTGCAATGTGCCGGCTCCCGGGATGACCATTACCTGCCCTATTGTTCTGCAGTCTGCTGTTCTGCTTCATTGAAACATGCACTGACGGTTTCTGACCGTTATCCGGAAACCGGGATCACCATATTTTATATTGATATCAGGGTAGCCGGAAGGAATGAAGATGTCCTGGTGAAAGCTCAGAAAAGCAATAATATAATGTTTATTAAAGGCAAGGTGGGCAGGATTACAGAAAAAGCGGACAGCCGGAACCTGGAAGTTGAGGCTGAAGATATTCTTTCAGGCAGAAAGATCAGGGAGGAGTTTGAAATGGTGGTGCTGGCCACAGGCATTGTTCCGAATAATCCGCTCATCCGGTGTAATAGGGACCCTGACGGATTCCTGGCCATGAAACAGCCGGAAGGTATTGTGGCCGCTGCTTCGTGCAAGCGGCCGATGGATGTTTCAGCTTCCGTGAAAGATGCCACTTCGGCGGCGGTTCAGTCAATTAAAAGAAATAATTAGAGCGGGGTGGAGAAGAAAACAGGCATATTTATCTGTTCGGGATGTGACATTGGAAAGTCCATCGATTTGTCGCGGCTGAGAATTACGGCCGGGAAGGAGGGAGCGGTATTTTGCCTGGAACACCCGGCATTGTGTTCGAAAAGCGGGACAGAACTTTTCTATTCTTCGCTTAAAGACAACGATCTGCATGGCGTCGTGGTTGCGGCCTGCTCACCCCGGTCGAAACCCGATTTTTTTACGCATGAGAAAATTATAACCGAACGGGTGAACCTCAGGGAACAGGTAGCATGGGTGATGCAGGCCGGGGATGAGGATACAACAATGGCCGCTGAGGATTACCTCAGGATGGGCATAGCCAGGGCGGCCGGTTCAGTTAATCCGGTTCCCTATAAAGATGCTGAACACGCTTCGGAAATCCTTGTGGTGGGAGCCGGTATTACGGGTCTTACAGCTGCCCTGGATGCTTCGTCGGCAGGATATGTGGTACACCTTGTCGAGAAAAATGACCGTCCGGGAGGGTATGCCGCAAAGCTGGCCGGACAGATCCCGTATGAAGAACCTTTTGACCGGGTTGCTGAACCTGTTATACATAAAAAGATAGAAGACCTTGGAACCAGTAAGAATATCCGGCTATATACCAATACAAGCATTGGAAGCATTAGCGGTCAGCCGGGAAATTTTGATGTCACGCTGAAGGGAGCCCATCCCGGTAAAATAAAGGTTGGGGCGATCGTTACGGCCATGGGCTGGGAACCTTATGATGCAGAAAAGCTCTCCCACCTGGGATATGGTAAATCCCCTGCCGTAATTACCAATCTTGAATTTGAAAAGCTGATCGCTGAGAAGCGCTATCCGGAAATTCCCGGCAGGATCCTTTTTATCCAGTGCGCAGGATCAAGGGATCCGGAACATTTGCCGTATTGTTCCAATACCTGCTGTGGGACCACCCTTAAACAGGCTATGGTTGTGAGGGAACACAATCCTTCGGCTGAGGTCTATATCATCTATAAAGATATCAGGACACCGGGTTTGCAGGAAAAGTTTTACCGGGCCGTTCAGAACGATGATGCGGTGATGATGACCAGAGGTGAGGTGACAGCGGTATTACCAAACGGGAATGATATTGATGTTGAGGTTAGGGAGAGTTTGATTGGTGAGAGGATAATCATCCCGACCGATATGGTGGTCCTTGCAACGGGTATGGTCCCGGCAGGTACGGAGGATTTAAATCTGCAATATCGCCAGGGATCCGGCCTGCCGGAGTTGAAATACCATTTTCCCGATTCGCATTTTATCTGCTTTCCTTATGAAACCAGGAGAACAGGTATTTACGCAGCCGGGGCGGTGCGGGCACCCATGGATATCCCTTCCTCCATGGAGGATGCCTCGGGTGCTGTATTTAAGGCGATCCAGTGTATCGAAGCTGTCAGGAGGGGAGAGGCCGTGCATCCGCGTTCAGGCGACAGGTCCTGGCCTGAATTGTATATGGACCGCTGTACCGATTGTAAACGCTGTACCGAAGAGTGTCCGTTCGGAAGTTATGATGAAAACGAAAAAGGGACGCCGATCCCGAATCCTGCCCGATGCCGACGGTGCGGGATATGCATCGGATCGTGTCCCGAAAGGGTGATCAATTTTTCAGATTACTCCATCAACATGATATCAGATGTCATCAAATCCGTGCATGTCCCGGATGAGTTTGAAGAGAAACCCAGGATACTGGCATTTGTCTGCGAGAATGACGCGTACCCGGCCCTGGATATGGCCGGTATCAAACGGCTCAGCATATCCCCTTTTGTAAGGATCATACCCGTAAGATGCATCGGAAGCGTTAACAAGGTATGGATTTCTGATGCGCTCTCCCATGGATTCGACGGCATCCTCCTGATAGGCTGCAAGCCGGGTGACGATTACCAGTGCCATTTTATCCATGGCAGTGAACTGACCCAAAAACGGGGGGAGAACCTGCAGGAGACCCTTGAAACCATGATGCTGGAAAGCGAACGGATTAAAACGGTGTTTGTGGAAATAAATGAATATGATAAGATTCCGGGGATCATCAACGATTACCTGGAAGCAATTGAGTTAATAGGACTAAATCCCTTTAAGGGGATGTGAAATTGCGTTGATACGCTAATAGCCAATAGCCAATAACCAATAGCCAATAGCCAATAGCCAATAACCAATAGCCAATAGCCAATAGCCAATAGCCAATAACCATGTACAAAGTCCAACCCGACATACGATTTAAAAAGGAGATTGCCAGGATCAGCGGGTCCCCGCTGGGTGAGTGCATCCAGTGCGGGAACTGTTCCGTGGTATGCTCACTGGCGCCGGAGGAGAGGCCGTTCCCGAGGAAAGAGATGTCATGGGCCGGTTGGGGCCTGAAGGATAAGCTTCTGGGAAATCCCGATATCTGGCTATGCCACCAGTGCGGCGACTGCAGTACCTATTGTCCGAGGGGCGTCAGACCCTCAGACGTGATTGCCGCAGTAAGAAAAGTGACCATCCGGGACTATGCCCGGCCGAAATTTCTCGGTAAAATGCTCTCCAATCCGGCTTATCTTCCCGTGGCCATTGCCATTCCGGTAATAATAATATCGGCGATCCTGATAGCAGCCGGAACCTTCCGGATCCCGGAGGGTCCCGTGAATTACTCGAAATTCTTTCCCCATATCTGGCTGAATACCACCTTTACGCTGATCACGCTTCTGTTTTATGGAATGTTCGTCATAGGATTAATCAGGTTCTGGAAGGATATGAAACAGAACATCCCTGGCGGGGAACGGGAATTAAGCCTGATAAAAAGTGTTAAAAAGGTAATCGGGGAGGTGCTCAGGCATTCGGAATTCTCGGGCTGTAAATCCAGTAAACCCAGGAACCTGGCTCACATCCTGGTCTTTTACGGTTTTATATTGTTGCTGGTAGTAACGCTCTATGCCATCGTGGCCTCCATCACAAAGAATTATCCGCTTGCATTTACCAATCCGTTTAAGATTCTCGGGAATATAGCCTCATTGATGCTTTATGCCGGAATAATGATCATGATGATCCGGAGGCTTTTTGACCGGGGCAGTGCAGGAAACAGCAGTTACGAGGACTGGCTCCTCCTGGTATCTGTCCTGTTGCTGACCCTTTCGGGAACCCTGGTTGAGGCGGCCAGGTTCCTTGATTGGCGCTCTGCCTATCATTTATATTTCTTCCATCTTGTCTGTGTCTGGTTCGTCATTATGTACCTTCCCTACACCAAGCTGGGCCATATTCTCTACCGCACCCTGGCCATGGTCTATGCGCGGTCGGTCGGAAGAAATTGAATTCCATCTCCTGATTACCAAAGGATAATAGATGATAGCTCATAGCTGATAGCTCATCGGTGTTCGATATTCTTTCCGTTGCAGTCATTTCTTCATCCATCGACAAACAGCCCGTTGCATACTTTCAGGAGTTTTATAAAATAACTACCTCATGATTAGCATGGAACAAATATTTTTTATAATTTGACTTACCCATTAAATCCTTTTGCCATGAGATTACTTTCCAGACTTATCGTGATAATTGTTTTATCGAATTCAATTATTGCTGTTAATTCACAGGACATCATTTACACTGTAAGTGGAGAATATAATGATGAAAGAATTGCTCTCGATTCAATCCTCTTTTGATGACCGGCATTATTTTCAATCATCTGATTTGAAAAGTATTTTCATGACTGACCAATCCGATTTCAGTTTCGAGACAGGCGACAGCCTGAGGGTTTCGGCATACCGTGATGGTTATTATGCATGGCCCGAGATATTTATCATATCCGGTTCATCCACCCTGAATTTGTTATTTCAAATTGGCTCTGTTACCACCGGCACCCTGATTGATTCCCGCGATGACAAAGTGTACAAAACCGTTAAAATCGGTGACCAGTGGTGGATGGCCGAGAACCTCGCGTGGCTTCCTTCGGTCAGCCCGTCATCTGAAGGTTCCACTGCAGACCCGTATTATTATGTGTACGATTACCAGGGCACCGATGTAACCGAAGCCAAAGCCACCGGCAATTTCCAGACCTACGGAGTGTTGTACAACTGGCCGTCGGCTATGGATGCCTGTCCGGCCGGGTGGCATCTGCCTTCGGATGAGGAGTGGACCACACTGGAAAATTACCTTATTGCCAATGGGTATAATTACGATGGGACAATCACCGATAATAAAATAGCCAAATCACTGGCATCCACAACTCTTTGGGGTTCTTCAACCGAAGCCGGTGCAGTTGGCAACACCGATTACCCTGAAAAGCGTAATGCCACGGGCTTTACAGCGCTTCCGGGGGGCGGCCGTCACGACAATGGTGGTTTCGGCGGCATTGGCAACCTCGGTTGCTGGTGGAGTGCTACTGAGGGCAGTACCAATGGCCCCTGGGGCCGGGGCCTGTACTACGGTTACAGCAATGTTTTCCGGGACGGCAGCAGAAAGATGTACGGTTTTTCGGTTCGCTGTCTGAAGGATTGAATTTATTTTATAAAGTCTGTAGAGTTCATAAAGTTCATAAAGTTCATAAAGTTCATAAAGTTTGAAAAGTTTTAAAGTATGAAGATTGGGAGGTTTGAGGATATTTTTGCCTGGCAGAAGGTGAGCTCATAGCCAATCGCCAATCGCCAATCGCCAATCGCCATTAGCCAATAGCCAATAGCCAATAGCCAATCGCCAATAGCCAATCGCCAATCGCCAATCGCCAATCGCCAATAGCCAATAGCCCATTTAATTTTTTTTCTCTTCCTGACTTTCTTGCCTGCTAATTCATTATTTTTAATGCCTGAACTTAAAACCAATTTTTATGGAACCTGTTGAACTTGTATTGAAAACGTTAAAGGAAGCTTCCGGACCGCTCAAGGCCGGTGAGATCGCTGACCTGTCGGGACTCGACAAAAAGGCCGTGGACAAGGCCATGAAGGCTTTAAAGAATGATGGGAAAATCGTTTCCCCGAAGACGTGTTACTGGGCACCGAAGTAAACAAGGATGATTGGAACCATCGTCAATGTCGGAACGGTGCTGGTGGGCAGTACGGTCGGGCTGATTGTACGCTCCCGGTTGCCCGAACGGTATACAAGGATTATCTTCCAGGTGTTCGGGCTGTTTACCATCTTCCTGGGAGTGAAGATGGCCCTGGAGACCCGGAATATCATGGTTATGATCTTCAGTCTCCTGCTGGGGACCCTCCTGGGTGAATGGGCAAACCCGGACCGGGGTATAAACCGGTTTGCCGATTTCATCAAAAAGAAGGCGAAATCAAAAAACGACCGGTTTTCTGAAGGATTAATCACCGCATTCCTGGTTTTCTGCATGGGTTCCATGACCGTTGTCGGGGCAATAGAAGAGGGGCTTGGCAGTAAACCCAACCTTCTGCTGACAAAGTCGCTCATGGACGGATTCTCTTCCATGGCCCTGGCCTCTGCACTGGGTATGGGGGTCATGTTCTCGGTAATCCCGCTCTTTATTTACCAGGGCGGATTAACACTCTTCGCAGGCTACCTGAGCAATATCCTGTCGGAACCGGTGCTGGCCGAGCTGACGGCAGTAGGAGGGATCCTGATGATCGGTCTGGGCATCGTACTGCTGGACCTGGTAAAGATCCGGATCATGAATATGCTCCCCGCACTGGTCATCGTTGTTGTCCTGGCTTTATGGCTCGCACCTTTACTTGAGAAACTCTGATGTATGGAAGAACTGATCAGGTTATATCAGTCCTATAAAGGCACCGTGCCGGAACAGGTGACGCCCCTTCCTGTTTCCGCTTCAGCAAGGAAATATTTCAGGATGAAGACCGGGCCGGATTCCCTGATTGGCACCTACAGCCCCGATATCAGGGAGACCAGAGCATTTGTCAGTTTTACGGCTCATTTCCGTAAACAGGGTATCCATGTCCCGGAGGTGTATCTTGTCAGCGATGATGAGCTGTTTTACCTCCAGCAGGACCTTGGAAATGATCTGTTGTACGACCGGATGAAATCTGCCCGGTTTGATATCTCCTCTGATCCCGGATTGATGCTGTTGTACAGGAAGGTGCTGGCCGAACTGGTGAAAATGCAATTCAACGGGCACGAAGGATTGGATTACAGCCTCTGTGTGCCGCGCAGCCGATTCGACCGGCAATCCATACTCTGGGATCTGAACCATTTTAAATACTATTTCCTTAAACTGTCCGGACTGCCTTTTGATGAGGACCTGCTGGAGCAAGATTTTCAGGAACTGGCATCGTTCCTCACGGAACAGCCGATGGAGCACTTTATGTTCAGGGACTTTCAGTCGAGAAATATCATGATTGCCGGGGAGGAGGTATTTCTGATTGATTACCAGGGAGGGCGAAGGGGACCTCTGCACTATGATCCGGCCTCTCTTCTGTTCGAAGCTAAAACCCGTTTGTCCGAAGAAACCCGGCAGGACCTGCTGGATGATTACATCGTACTTGCCTCGGCCCATACAGATATCGATAAGGAAAAATTTACCGGGGAGTTTTACTGGTGGGCACTGATAAGGATATTGCAGGCACTGGGTGCTTACGGCCTAAGGGGAACCGTTGAGAAAAAAGCCGTGTTCCTGCAGAGTATTCCCTCCGGACTAGAAAACCTGGATGATATCATGCACCATCTGGAAGGGGGGCCGTCACTACCTGAACTGCGCCGATGCCTTGCTGAACTTGTCAGAACAGCAGCGGCCTACCCGGCGGAGCCGGAGGAGTGGGATGGGGTGACGGTTTCTGTGACGAGCTTCTCCTACCGTAAATCTTATCCCGATGACCTGTCCGGAAATGGGGGGGGATTTGTATTCGATTGCCGTTATCTGGCAAACCCTGGCATATACGAGCAATACAGCGACCTTACCGGACTTGACCCGGAGGTAGAGGAGTTTTTCAGGGAGAAGGGCGACATGGAACCGTTTCTGGACCAGGTGAAACAACAGCTGATGCCGGTGGTGCATGCCTACCTGGACCGGGGATACAAACACCTCTCCGTGAATTTTGGATGCACGGGGGGCAGGCACCGGTCGGTCTATGCCTCAACCAGGATCAGTGAATTCCTGAGAACACTGAAAAACGTCAGGGTGATTGAAATACATCGCGAATTGAACCATATGAACCGGTAGATTATGTCCTGCAAAGCAATGATTCTCGCCGCCGGACTGGGGACCCGCCTCAGGCCACTGACCGATGACCGGCCCAAAGCACTCCTGGAATTCAGGGGCGTTCCCATGCTGGAGCAGGTCATTAAAAAACTTAAGAACAGCGGATTCAGGGAGATCATCATCAATGTTCATCATTTCCCTGAACAGATCATGGATTTTGTCTCCTCGAAAGACCATTTCGGCATCCGGATAGAGTTTTCCGACGAACGGGATAAGTTGCTGGATACAGGGGGGGCCATCAAACATGCCCGGTGGTTTTTCGACGACACACCTTTCCTGGTGCATAATATTGATATCTACAGCAACATCGACCTGAAGGCCATGTACCGGTTTCACCTCAAGCACGCCCCGCTGGCCACACTGGCTGTCAAAGAAAGGCTTACCACCCGATGCCTCCTGATGGGACCGGACAACCGGCTGTCGGGCTGGAGAGATAACCGGAGCGGGGAGGAGACCATCATCCGGGAAAGCTCCTCCCTGATACCGATAGCCTTCAGCGGCATGTATATTCTGGATCCATCCATTTTCAATTTGTTTGGCGATTCGGACAGGTTCTCCATCATCGATACATTCCTGGACCTCGGGGCGGAGCATGATATATTACTCTACCGTCACGATAAGGACGACTGGATGGACATGGGGAAACAGTGAATCTTTTATGAAACAGAAAGAATTTATTTTTCAATAGCACAACGCGTTATATTATGAATTTCACATCGAAGGTTGAACAACGTTTTTTTGAATTATCCGGTCAGGGAGAAGGAACGACCCGAATTCCCTGCATCATCGTTGACAACTTTCCGAAACTCGGTTTGTTAACGGCGATGCGTTTCCTTGAATGGGTGAGTGAGAATCCGCAGGGAACCATTAGCCTGCCAACCGGCAAGACTCCTGAATACTTTATTAAGTGGACCGGGTATTTATTAGAGAACTGGGATACAAAAAAGGTATCTGAATACAGAAGCCTCTATGGACTTGACCATATTAAGAAACCTGTACTCCATGATCTGTCATTTGTTCAGATGGATGAATTTTATCCGATCAGTTCAAAACAACATAACAGCTTTTATCATTTCGTAAACAATTATTACATAAAGGGTTTTGGGCTGGACCTAAAAAATGCGCTTCTGATCAACAGTGATGAGATTGCACTTTTTAACAATCTGCATTATTCAGAAGTCTTTCCTGATAACAGGATTGATCTGTCACTTCGTTTCCGGGAACCAAAAAGTGAGGTTGAGATGATCCGGCAGAAGTCTATTTTTCTGATTGATAACTGGTGCGTAAATTACGAAAGAACATTACGGGAAAAGGGAGGTATTGGTTTTTTCCTGGGAGGGATAGGTCCTGACGGGCATATTGCTTTTAATACAAGGGGATCGGACTTTTTTTCAACAACAAGGCTTACACCTACAAATTATGAAACGCAGGCACAGGCTGCAGTCGATCTTGGGGGAATTGAAATATCGAGAAATCGACTGATCATTACAATAGGGCTTGAAACGATTGTATATAATCCGCAAACTGTGGCTATTATTTTCGCAGCCGGCGAGGCTAAAGCGGATGTAATTAAAAATGCACTGGAAAATCCGCCTGATAATTTATATCCGGCTACCGTTCTTGGCAAGCTCAAGAACAGCCGCTTCTTCATGACCAGGGGAGCAGCAGTGAAACTTAACGATTACGTTAAAGCGTATTATGCCAGGGGGGAGTGGACGCAGGAGAAAAGTGAGAGGGCTGTCATGGACCTTTGCAAAAGGATCGGTAAATATGGTCATCATCTGACTTCAGATGATCTGAAAAATGACACCTTCTGCCATTTAATCCCAAATGTTGGGTTGCACACTGTTAAATCGGTCATCAATAGCGTGGCTCGAAAGCTTGAGAAGGGATGTATAAGTGAGCATAACCAGATGTATTACCACACAGGTCCGCATCATGATGATATTATGCTCGGGATTTTGCCCCATCTGCACAGGTTATCAAGAAATGAGGACAACCATGCCCATTTTACTGTATTAACCTCAGGATTCACTGCCGTGACGAATACATTTATTATGGATGCCTTAAGGGATACAAGCATGTTCCTGGATGAGGATAGGATTGAAATGGTTAATTATCAGAACTTTTTTGATGTAGGGTATAAGCTTAAATGGGATAAGGATGTCTATCACTATCTGACCAAGGTGGCCTCAGGAGAACCGCATCAAAGGCGCAGGGGGCTTTGCCACAGGATTGTCAGGGCACTGGTTGATATATACAGCATTAAGAGTGTTGAGCATCTCAGAAATAAGATTGACGAGATCCTTTTAATCCTTGAAAACAGTTATGATGGAGAAAAGGATCCTCCAGATATCCAAAGATTAAAGGGTATGATTCGGGAATTCGAGGAGGAGCTGGTCTGGGCACACTTTGGATTCCAGGTAGAAAATGTCCACCATTTGAGGCTTGGATTTTATACCGGGGATATTTTTACAGAGCAACCGAATCGTGAGCGCGATGTGATCCCTATTTTAGATCAGCTTAGAGCACTCAAGCCATCCGTGATCAGCCTTGCTTTTGATCCTGAAGGAAGCGGGCCGGATACGCATTACAAAGTATTACAAACTATCGCTGAGGCCATTCGTCTCTGGAGCAGAGAGACCAATCTTTCAGATCTTCGCATCTGGGGATACCGGAATGTTTGGCACCGGTTCCATGTGGCCGAAGCAAATGTAATTGTGCCAGTCTCTCTGAATGCCATGGCAGTCATGGACAATGCATTTACAAATTGTTACCTCAGCCAGGCAGATGCTTCTTTCCCGAGTTATCTTTACGATGGAAAATTTTCTGAACTGGTTAAAAATATCTGGGTCGACCAACTTAAGGACATCCAACTGGTACTGGGTAAGAATTTCTTTTACCAGAACAACAGTCCCCGCATCAGAACCACCCATGGAATGCTATATTTTAAGGAGATGAGCGTTGAGGAGTTTCTTCTCCATGCCAGGGAGCTGGAAAAATCAATGGAAGGAGCAATAAGTTAATAAATTCCTTCCCGGTTACATTTTCACGAACTCAACCCTGCGGTTGTTGGCACGGCCCTCCGGCAGGTTGTTGTCGTCGATGGGTTTGCTCTCTCCCCATCCTTTGGATGCCAGCCGCTCCTTATTGATACCCATTCCAATAAGGGTATTCATCACTGTCTGGGCCCTGTCTGCTGACAGTTTTTCATTGACGGCATCGTTTCCCGTGTTATCGGTATGCCCCTCCACACTGAATTTCAGATCCGGATTTTTATCCATCAATGTATAAATTTCATTGATGATCCCCATCGATTCCGGCTTTAACGTGGCCTTCCCGACGTCGAACCGGATTCCGTTGGCAATGATCTTGCCGTCCTGCATGACACGGTCGTAATACTTGACGCCCCCTTCAGCGCTGTCTCTTATACACATCTGACGCTGCCGACGAAGAGGATAGTGTAGATCTCGGTGGTCGCCGTATCATTAA
>OMKS01002263.1_pt1 | contig 16189 bp, 15 predicted proteins | sample 1674721 | NCBI WGS metagenome assembly OMKS01 (sample SAMN06264996, study PRJEB25208) | sediment metagenome | isolation source: hot spring sediment | place: USA: California | collected 2014-09-02
GAGGAAAAAGGCGAAGCAGGCCTGCAAGAAATCAGCCGGAAAAAGCCAATATTAAGGAATCGAGTAGCACCAGAAATTGAAGAAGCAGTCGTGGGCATAGCTGCAAATAACATGATTTAATCTGACACTTCAAATATAATAAAAGAAATAGGAGTGAAAGATGACAAACGATCAAAAAGTAATCAAGAATAAAGTAGGGTTATTACGGCTGGCGCAAGAGCTGGACAATGTGAGCAAAGCCTGCGAAGTCATGGGGTACTCCCGAGACAGTTTCTACCGGTTCAAGAAACTATATGAGGAAAAAGGCGAAGCAGGCCTGCAAGAAATCAGCCGGAAAAAGCCAATATTAAGGAATCGAGTAGCACCAGAAATCGAAGAAGCAGTCGTGGGCATAGCCATTGAAAATCCTGCCTTGGGGCAGGTTCGCGTATCGAATGAATTGCGCCAACAGGGAATTGTGGTATCCCCGGGTGGAGTACGCTCGATCTGGCTGCGCCACAATTTGGAAACCTTCAAGAAGCGGTTGAAAGCATTGGAGGAGAAAGCCGCCAAAGAGGACCTGATCTTCACAGAAGCTCAGTTACAGGCGCTGGAAAGGGCACAGGCGGAGCAGGAAGCTCACGGCGAGATAGAAACCCATCATCCGGGCTATCTGGGGTCACAAGACACCTACTATGTGGGCAATATCAAAGGCGTTGGACGCATCTATCAGCAGACTTTTATCGATACCTACACGCGGGTTGGGTTTGCGAAACTATATACAGCACACAATGGCCTGACCGCGGCAGACCTGCTCAATGACCGGGTGATTCCGTGGTTTGAAGAGCAGCGGGTGCCTCTGTTGCGTATCCTCACCGATCGCGGAACAGAGTACTGCGGAAAGGTGGAAACCCACGATTATCAACTGTACCTGGCACTGGAAGATATTGATCATACCCGTACGAAAGTCAAATCCCCACAAACCAATGGCATCTGTGAACGGCTGCATAAAACCATCAAAAACGAGTTCTATGACATTGCGTTCCGTAAAAAAATCTATAACACGCTTGAAGAACTCCAGCGCGATCTGGATTCGTTTATGCTATATTACAATAACAAACGTCCCCATAGTGGTCGTTACTGCGATGGTAAGACGCCGATTCAAACTTTTGAGGAGAGCAAACATCTGGCAACTGAAAAGCAATTGGATCACTTTTTTTCCTATCAAGGGAATGCGGAAGATGACAGTCTATTTTTCCTGACAGGTTCAGAATAATTTCCTCGTGTCAGATTAAGTCTTGGCTAATACAGAAAACAAACTGGGCGGTTTGGACATTTTAATTAACAACGCGGGGATCCAAATTGCTGGTAATTCGCATGAAATGCCGCTCAGCGATTTTCAGAAAGTCCTCGAGGTCAACCTGACCGGGGCATTCCTGGCTGCAAGAGAAGCGATTAAGCACTTTTTGGCGCAAGAAAAACCAGGTGTGATCATCAATATCTCGAGTGTCCACCAGGAAATACCAAAACCGCGCTTTCTCGCCTATTCTGTCAGTAAGGGCGGAATGCAAAACCTGACGCGCACGCTTGCTCTTGAATATGCCCATTGCGGCATCCGCGTGAATGGGGTCGGGCCGGGTGCCACGATCACACCCATCAACAATGCCTGGGTCAATGATCCCGTGAAAAGGGCTGAGGTAGAAAAACACATTCCGATGAGGCGCGCCGGCACTTCAGAGGAGATGGCCATTGTCACCGCTTTCCTGGCTTCAGACGCAGCAGCTTATATCACCGGTCAAACCCTCTTTGTAGATGGCGGGTTGACTCTGTACCCCGACTTCGCAACGGCCTGGTCTTCCGAATAATTGTTTTCTGAGATTCTGACAAGACAGGAAGGAACCTGCACCCATGGAACCGATCCGTTTTTCAAGGAGCATTGTTACTCACCCGGAAACCAGCCAATCAAAAGAATGGCTGGTCACTAACGGTATCGGCGGGTACGCCTCTGGCACGATCGCCAATGTCTTGACACGGCGGTACCATGGCTTGCTGACAGCTGCTTTGCGGCCACCTACTCGGAGAACGTTGCTGGTAGCCAAACTTGATGAAATCGCTTCTTATGGCGATCAATCAGTTCCCCTGTTTGCCGACCAATGGGGTGATGGCAGTATTGATCCCAGAGGTTTTGTTTACATCGAATCCTTCCACCTGGAAGGCACATTGCCGGTGTGGACCTTTGCAATTGGCGATGCCTTGCTGGAAAAGAGAATCTGGATGCAGCAGGGAGAAAACACAACCTATGTGCAATATTCCCTGAAGAGAGCTTCTGCCCCCATGAATCTGCGAACAAAGGTATTGGTAAACTATCGTGATCATCACAATACCACTGCCGGTCATGGCTGGGTTATGAATGTTCAACCTGTCAATCACGGTATACGTGTTTTGCCCTTTTCTGGTGCCGCTTCGTTTCAGGTGCTGTGTCCTGAGGCAGCTTGCGAACCTAAACATGCGTGGTATTTTCGCTTTGCCCTCTCTACAGAAGCATACCGCGGGTTGGGGGCGCTTGATGACCACCTGTTGGCTGCTGAATTTGAGGTAACCCTTCAACTGAATCATCCCATCACATTCATATTGTCCAGTGAAGAGAATCCCAACCTGGACGGGGCGAAAACTTTGGCAGACAGAAGAGCCTATGAACAGAAACTGGTTGCTCTGGCACCGGACATACCTGCCCAACTCAAACTGGCAGCTGATCAATTCGTTATCCATCGTGCCACCGAGAATAACCCTGACGGGAAATCCATCATCGCAGGCTATCACTGGTTCAGTGATTGGGGCAGGGACACGATGATCAGTTTGCCAGGGCTCACGCTGGCAACGGGCAGAGCAGACATCGCCCGAACCATTCTTAGAACCTATGCTGATTACGTGTCTGAGGGAATGCTGCCCAACCGGTTCCCCGATTCAGGAGAAACGCCAGAATACAATACTGTCGATGCCACCTTGTGGTATTTTGAAGCCCTTCATGCTTATTATGTCAGAACCAAAGATATAGATCTCCTCGCCGAAATTTATCCTGCTTTAGAGAAAATAATCGTTCATCATCGCCGGGGAACCCGCTACCAGATTCATGTTGATCCAAAAGACGGTTTGCTATATTCTGGCGAAGAGGGGGTGCAGCTGACCTGGATGGATGCAAAAGTTGGCGACCGGGTGATCACACCCCGGACCGGAAAGGCTGTGGAGATCAATGCCCTCTGGTATAACGCGTTAAGAATAATGGCAAGTTTTACAAAGGTTTTGAAAAAAGACCCGGCCAGTTATGAGAAAATGGCATCAAAGGTAAAAATGAGCTTTGACCGATTCTGGTACAGCGAAGGGAATTATCTGTATGACGTCATTGACGCCCCTGATGGCCCAGATCACTCGCTGCGGCCAAACCAACTATTTGCGGTTTCATTGACACACAGTCCAATCCCTCGATTCCAACAGAAAATCGTTGTTGATGTTGCTGCTGCTCAGTTGTTAACCGCTCATGGACTGAGGAGCCTGGCACCATCACAACAGGAATATCGCGGCGATTATGGCGGTGATATGGCACACAGAGATCAATCCTATCACCAGGGAACCGTATGGGGATGGCTGATTGGCCCCTTTGTGATCGCCCATCTTAAGGTTTATAACGATGCCAACCTGGCCGCGACTTTTCTGTCACCACTACTCGACCAGTTGACAGATTTCGGTGTGGGTAGTATCGGTGAGATATTTGATGGCGATTCGCCCTATCACCCACGCGGATGCATCGCGCAGGCATGGAGCGTAGCCGAAGTTATTCGTGCCTGTGAAGCAATCGGATATTATGGACAAATCACATACGCTCAATGAATAAATGATTAATTTGTTAATCGAGAATGTCAGGATTTGCATGGAATAGGCTTAACTCATGAAGGCAAATAATTACGAAAACCAATCGCCTTTTCACTTTCGGAAAAAAGATAAATAACCTCTATAATTATGGTGGTTTACCATCTATGGAGGTCTACTATGCTGCACTGCGGAATCATTGGCTGCGGGCGAATCTGCCCCAATCACTTTGTCACACTCAATCAGCACCCTGATGTTGCCATTCGTTGGCTCTGCGATTTGCAGGTGCACAATACAGCGCCATTTGCCAACTCACTGTCGAACGTGCGAACAACACCGAGTGCAGACGATGTGTTCAAAGATCCATCCGTAGATTTTGTCAATATTTTGACAGACCATGCCTCTCATTATCTCCTGGCAAAACAGGCACTGCTTGCTGGAAAACACGTAATCGTAGAAAAACCTTTTACCATTGAACCTGAGCATGCACGCGAACTGGTAGCACTGGCAACCGCTAACCGGCTGAAGATCATTTGCATCTCACAACACCGCTTTGACCCGATGATCAATCAAATCCGTGCTTTGGTTCAAAAAGGCAAATTAGGCACACTATTGCAGATAAATGGGCGTTTGCTTTGTGGGAGATCTACAGAATATTATTCAGAATCCTACTGGCATGGACGCAGCGCAATTGACGGCGGCTCTGCCCTGATTAACCAGGGTTACCATATGCTTGATATCATCCTGTCGATGGCAGGCATTCCGGCTAAATTGAACGCTTATGCGGCAAGACGTGCGCACGTTGACCTGATCGAAACTGAAGACACCATTTCCCTGCAATGCGTGTTCAATGATGGCGCCTTAGGCTCCTTAAATATCACCAGTGGCTATGCAAAAGAGGAATGGAACGCTGAGATTGAAATGGTGGGCACCGATGGGAGGATAGTATTTGACCTTCACAGCCCCCACCAACCACCTGTCATTGATATACAGGGTGTAAATCTTAGTGAGATCATGCAAACAGTCACTCGCACCTACCAAAAAGTAGGTATCGGATATTATGGCGATTTACACGACCTGCAGATCAAAGACTTCATCAGCAGCCTGATTGAAGACCGCTCCCCCGCCTTTTTGCCGCAACATGCGGTAGATACCGTCACTGTCATTCATCAGGCGTATGCGTCTGCCCATCGAAATGGATTCGCCTGGGGGTCAATCAGCTAACGGATTTGGGAAATTTACCATCCCCCAATTTAATGACCGTAAACCCGTGATTGCGCCATTTATCTGCATCCAACACCTGGACGGCATCAATGACTATACGAGCCGATGATATCGTTGCTATATAGGCGGGCTCAATCGCTTTAAAAGGACTGTGCCCGACCAGAAAAACAATCATTTCGGCATCATTGACCGCCTCGGCAAGAGAGTGGTTAACATTGCCTTTGTTAATGACCGCCTCAGGTTTATTCGGCTCATATGCCTTGACCTCAGCGCCAAGGTCAGTCAATAATTCAACCACATCGATTGCCGGACTCTCGCGGATATCATCCACATTGGCTTTGTAGGACAGGCCCAATACCCCAATTTTCTTTTTCTCAACCGTTCCCCCCAGGGCCTCCTGAACCAATCGGGCGACGAAGGCAGGTTGGCTGTCGTTGACTTCTCGTGCAGTTTTGATCAAGGGCGTCAGTTCGGGGGCTTTTTCAACCAAAAACCACGGATCAACACTGATGCAATGTCCCCCAACCCCCACCCCTGGATTTAAGATTTTCACACGCGGATGCAAATTGGCGATCTGGATGGCTTCCCAGATATTCACGTCAAACTGTTCTGCCAGCCTTGAAAATTCGTTGGCGATTGCGATATTTATGTCACGGTAGGTGTTTTCCATCAGCTTCACCATTTCAGCCGTGGTGGCAGTCGTTTGAATGATCTCCCCTCGCACAAAAGTCTTATAGAGTTCTGCGCCTGCTCTGGCAGAGGCAGCGTCAATTCCACCGATAACTCTCGCATTTTCTACGAGCTCGTGCAGAATTTTCCCGGGAAGCACTCGCTCAGGTGAATAACAAACCAAAAAATCTTCTCCCGCATGCAACCCGGTCTTTTCCAAAAGCGGTACAACCACTTGCTCCGTTGTCTGCGGCGGTGACGTCGATTCCAACACGACCAGGTTGCCTTTGCGTAAAAAAGGAACGATCGCTTGCGTGGCAGAGCGGACAAACGACAGATCAGCCGTTTTGTCTTCATGAAAAGGTGTAGGAACCGCAATGATGAAGGCATCCGCTTCTTCTGGCTTCAAACTCACCCGCAAATTACCACTTGCTAAAGCCTGCTTGACAATATTGTGCAAACCAGGTTCGTGAATATGCAGCTCTCCACGTTGCAAGGTCTCGATGATGTTACGCTTTACATCGACCCCCACCACCAGCAAACCGTGCATAGCAAAGGTGGAAGCGGTCGGCAAGCCGATATACCCTAACCCCAGAACGCAAATTTTTGAGAATTTCATAGACCATTTTCCTCTTGTAAGCCAGAAAATTATTGCTTTTGCCAATTTGCCTTACCATTGTACTTGATAAATTGTATTGCTCAACGACAATTGCTCTACTGACAACAACCGTACAGCCCGCATCTCTTTCAACGAGAAAAACCCCCGTGATATAATCGCAAGTGTTTACCAACTTGAAGGAAACCCATGCAATCTGTTCCTGCTCTTGAATGGCATTTATACCAGCAAATGTATCTGATACGCCGCACAGAAGAGACCTTGTTGGATCTTTTCTCACAGGGGCTATTATTCGGCACCGTTCATACCTGCATCGGGCAGGAAGCCATCGCGGTCGGTGTGGTGAACGCCATTGACAAAAGCAAAGACGTGATCTGGTCTAATCATCGCGGACATGGCCATTTTCTGGCCTATTGTGACAATATAGAAGGCCTCATTGCCGAAGTCATGGGCAAAGAAACTGGCGTGTGCCGTGGCATTGGCGGGTCACAACACTTACATTACAACAACTTTTATACCAACGGCATTCTGGGCGGTACCGTTGCCTGTGCAGTAGGTTCCGCAATGGCAGAGAAGAAGAAAAATAGTGGTGCAATAACCGTTGTTTTCCTTGGTGACGGTGCCATGGGTGAAGGCATTGTTTATGAAAGCTTCAACATGGCTTCACTATGGAAATTACCGGTTCTCTTTGTCTTAGAACACAATCAATACGCCCAGACCACCCCCACCAGTCTGGCGCATACCGGCGACTTAAGCAACCGCCCCAAAGCTTTCGGCATAGAAACGCGTGAGATCAAAGCCGACAACGTCATCAGTGTGAACCGATTGGCACAGGAGTGTGTCCACAAAGTCCGCACCCAGCAAAAACCGCTGTTCATTACCATGCACACCTACCGCTTCGCTCCCCACAGCAAGGGTGATGATGTCCGGCCGGCCGCAGAGATCGAAACCGCCAAAAGGTCAGACCCATTAACACATATGCGTTGGGCACTGGCGCAAATCAATGAGCGCCGGGTGGCATCTATCGAGAATGAAGTGGATATGCGCATTATTGAAGCGGTGGAAACAGTGAAACAGCAATTGGTTCTGGCACCCGAGATGTTTTTTGCGGGAAGGCAGCCATGACCACCTACTTAGGAAGCCTGCAACTGCACCTGCAACAACTCTTGTCAGTCGACTCGACCGTGCTTGTGATGGGTGAAGATATTCTTGATCCCTATGGCGGCGCTTTTAAAGTCACCAAAGGACTCTCCACCAAATTCCCGGACCGCGTCATCACCACGCCGATCAGCGAAGCTGGCTTTATTGGCGTCGCAAACGGCATGGCTTTACGTGGCTTGAAACCCATTGTGGAGATCATGTTTGGCGACTTTATCACCCTTGGCGCTGATCAGATCATTAACTATGCCGCCAAATTCGCCGCTATGTATCAATCAGCCCTTGAATACCACCTGGTCATCCGTATGCCGGTTGGCGGCGGCAGAGGTTACGGTCCCACACACAGCCAATGCTTGGAAAAATTATTTCTTGGCATCCCCCACATCACCATTCTTGCGCCATCTATTTACCATGATCCGGGGTTGATGTTGGCATCTGCGATACAACAACCGGGCCCTGTGTTATTTTTGGAACACAAACTTCTCTACAGCCAGGAACTCATCACGCCAGCCAATTCACCCTTCGCGGTAAACCTGAGTGACGAATCATTCCCTTTGGTTAGATTAACCAATAACACAGAAAAAACCGCTGACCTTACCCTGATAACCTACGGCGGTGCGCTCTGGCTGCCAGCGTTGTTACAAAAAATGGCAGAGGAAGAAATCTGGTTGGACGTCCTGGTTCCGTCATCTCTTAACCAAACAGCACACACATCCATAGTTGCATCAGCCAGCCATACCGGCCGAGTTGTCATTGTGGAAGAAGGTGCCGGCCCCTTCGGTTGGGGAGCGCAAATTGCATACGACCTGCAACATGCAATGTTAAACCGTTTGACCGCGCCGATTGCCGTCATCCATGCTGAAAATACAATCATCCCTGCCACCCAGGCTTTGGAGCAGTTGCATTTGCCGAATCTGCAAAAAATTGAACAGAAAATCTACGAGGTGTTGTCATGAGTGTTTTACTGTATGCTCCCATGGTGAATGTTAATGAAGAACAAATGAACCTGGTTGAATGGCACAAGCAACCCAAAGAATTCGTCAACAAGGGTGAATTATTAGCGACCTTTGAAACCACAAAATCCACCTACGATTTTCATGCCACAGACCCGGGCTTTTTCGTCCCGTTAGTCGAAGCTGGCAGCCAGGTCACAGTTGGTGAGGTGATCGCTGCCTTGACAGACCAACCGAATGAGGATATTCAAAACCTTCTATCAGTGGAGACAAAGACCGAAGAAGCGAAACCCCAATCTCTGCAACAAACCGCTGATAATCGTTGGACCAGGAAAGCTGAAATTCTCGCCCAGAGACACAACATCCCCCCACAGGAGATGGAACGCCGGGTATCTGCCGACAATCGGATAACAGAAGAAGTCGTACAAGCTTATCTGCAACAGAAATCGACAACGGCGGAGAAACAAGCCAACCAGGGGTTTTCCAATGCCACTGAACGCATTTTGATTCTGGGCGGTGGTAATGTAGCCTGTCTCGTGTTGGACATTCTTGCCAGGATCCCGCAACAAACCGCCGTTGCCATTCTTGACGACAATCCTGCCCTGCAAAATACCACCATCATGGGAGTGCCAGTGTTGGGCAATCTGGATAGAGCCAAATCTCTTTTTGACCAGAATTTCTTTGACAAGGCTGCTCTTGCTGTCGGCATTTTGCCAACACGGCGCGAATTGTTTGAGAGGTTAACCACCCTCGGCATACCTTTTGTGAACATCATCGATCCCTCCGCCATCATTGGCGTCAATGCAGGCATGGGAACTGGTAACATGATTATGGCATTCTGCCGGCTGGGGCCTGAGTCGCAAATAGGAGATAATAATTTTCTATCTGCGTATGTGAATGTTGAACACCACAATAAAATGGGCTCGCATTGCACCTTCGGGCCCGGTGTCGCCATGTCAGGCGGGGTTACCATCGGCAGCAGTGTTCGCTTCGGTACCGGTATTTACATCGAACCCAGACTCACCATCGGAAGCAACTCAGTCATCGCTTCGGGCGTAACCTTAACTGCCGATGTCCCTGATAATACGGTCGTGCGCGCCAAAGCCAATTTTCACTATTAATCCACCGTGTTATAATCCAATGCAACGAACCATCTGTCACTGCCATACTCGCAGACAAAGGATTTTTGCAACCCATGCGTCAGGTCACATACAATGACTCCATCAGTGATTTAGAAATTCACCCACCTGGCACCTACCAGCCTTTTCGTGAACTTGCCCGTGAAAGTGCTTTTGTCCTTGACAGGTCTCAATTCGTCGAATTAACAGAATGCCCCGCCTGTGGCAGCCAAGAAATCACCCCGGCATTTGACAAATGGCGGTTTCATTATGCTGAATGCCAGCAATGCTCATCTTTGTTTGTCAGCAACCGGCCCAACCTGAGCCAGCTTTCCTGGTACCTGAATGAATCACCTGCAGCACTTTACCGGCAATCTTCTTCGTATATGCAAACCATGCAGACGAATTACGAACGACTGTCTGCCTACCGTGCCAGCTGGATCGATTCGATCGCCATTCGAATCCCGAAGAGAAAAACAATATCAATCCTCGATCTGGAAACCCGTTCCGCCAACTTCCTGACACTACTTAGCCAACAGGCAGAATGGGAGGTTTCGTCAGTGGCGCCCAGGTTTGCAGCGGAGTCAGACGAACAAAGCCGGGCTTATGACTTTCTTGATGATGTTAATGATGAATCTGTCAGTATCCTCACCGCCTTTGATATCCTCGAACATCAATACTCACCCCGAAAATTTTTTGAAACCATCAGGAAGAAATTGCAGTCTGGTGGTTTCCTCCTGATGACCACCCGTGTGGGCAGTGGTTTTGATATCCAGATCCTGGGAGAGTATTGCCCGACCATTGTACCCATCGAACACCTGAATCTGCTATCAGTAGAAGGAATCAAGTTGTTATTACGTGAACACAATCTCTCTATCTTCGAAATATCAACGCCCGGTCAACTGGATGTTGAAACCGTCGCTGCCACGTATCAACAGACTCCTGAATTGGTATTGCCCAAAAGTGTCAGGTACTTCTTTGATAACCGTGATGACCTGGCAAAACAAAATCTGCAACAATTCCTCCAGGCGAATTTGTTAAGTTCGCATCTGCGTCTGGTAGCACAAAAAAAGGACTGAACTTATGGCTGATCTGGTTACTTTGTTTAATGCCACCCATTCAAGCGCGCAATTTGCCAGCGCATACCTTGCCTATCTGGCAGATATCCTCCAGGCAATTGATGTTTCCATCATCGAGCAAATCATAGACGCGTTCTCAACCGCTGCAGAGAACGAAAAAACCATTTACTTTTTGGGCAATGGCGGCAGTGCGGTAACCGCCACACACTTTGCTTCCGACATGGCGGTAAACACCCGCACCAACCAACACAAACCTTTACGAGCTGTTTCACTGGTGGATAATTTGGCTTTACTCACCTGTGTCAGTAATGATGAAGGCTTCGAGAACATTTTCATTCGCCAATTAGAAATTTTTATGCAGCCTGGTGACATCGTGGTAGGCCTGTCGGTGAGTGGTAACAGCCCCAATGTCGTCCATGCCTGTCAATACGCCAAAGACAACGGCGCGACGGTGATTGCCTGCACAGGATTCAGTGGCGGGAAAATTGGCAGTCTGGCTGACATCCATTTCCATATCCCCACCCCACTGGGTGAATATGGGCCGGTAGAAGATATCTTCCAAATCCTCGACCACCTGATCTATACCTATCTGCGCCTGTCAAGGGTTGGTTCTCTTTCCCATTGACCTGAAATCAATCATGCTATCAAAGCTCTCACTACACCCCAAAAAGAAACCTTTCAAGCTGCCCATTAAAGTGGGTATTGTTGGTATGGGAAAGATGGGTGGGATTCGTTACGAGGAGGCAACTAAGAATCCCAACCTCTCTGTTGCTGCCCTGTGTGACGTTGTTCCCGGTTTGGAAAAAACCTATCCTGACCAGATTATCTATGATGATTACCGCAAGTTGATTGTTGAGGCAGATATTGATGCGGTCATCATCTGTACCTACAACCACATTGCGCCGCAGGTGGTCAAGGCAGCGCTGAAGGCGGGCAAGCACGTCTTCTGCGAGAAACCACCTGCACGCACGATTGAAGAAATGCTATCGGTGATCGAGGTAGAACAAGCCCATCCCGAATTGGTCTTAATGTATGGATTCAACCACCGTAAACATTATTCCATCATGGAAGCCAAACACATGATCGATGCTGGCCATTTCGGCAATATCCTTTGGATGCGTGGGGTCTATGGAAAAGCTGGCGGACTCTATTACCCGGACTCCTGGCGCAATGACCTTGAACTCTCAGGTGGCGGCATTTTGATCGACCAGGGTATCCACATGGTGGATTTGTTCTTGTATTTTTGCGGTGATTTCCAGCAAGTTCAAAGCCTCACCACCAACTCTTACTGGCAGGTGCCGGTAGAGGACAATGCCTTCGCTATCTTACGCAACGACAACAACCAGGTTGCATTGCTGCATTCATCAGCCACCCAATGGAAACACACTTTTTCGCTTGAAATCTGCCTTCAGAATGGGTATATAAACCTGAACGGAATCCTGTCATCTACCAGAAGCTATGGAGACGAAACTTTGACCTATGCGCGGCGGGAGTTTGAAAACAAGACCCGCTCGTTGGGAAAACCCCGCGAGGAAACCATTTACTTTGGCATCGATGATTCGTGGCGCCTTGAATTTGAAGATTTTGTCGCCGCCATCATCAATGACCAACCATTAGCATCCGGCAATTCTGCGGACGCCCTGCGCGCATTGGCATTGGTTCACCAAATTTATGCCAACAGCCCGGTCTGATATAATTCTGCCAGTCATTATGGACAAATTACATTTACACCCCCATCAGCAAATGTTATCACGCTCAGATCGGTTGCGCATTAAAGGCCACCAACCCGCCGTATTATGGTTCACAGGCCTTTCAGGCAGCGGGAAATCAACCATTGCCAATCTGGTTGAATACCAGCTAAATCAAATCTATCTTGCCCATACCTACTTGCTGGATGGCGACACAGTTCGCACCGGGTTGAACAAAGACCTGACTTTCAGCGAAGCAGACCGCCATGAAAACATCCGCCGCATTGGCGAAGTGTGCAAATTGTTCAACCAGGCTGGTTTATTGGTGTTAACCGCCTTTATCAGCCCTTTACACGCTGACAGAGACCAGATAAGGGCACTGCTGCCCGCCGGTGAATTTATTGAAATATTCGTTGATTGCCCCCTGCGGGTTTGCGAGCAGCGCGACCCCAAAGGACTGTACCAAAAAGCGCGTGCCGGAATCATCACCAACTTCACCGGCATTGATGCTGCCTATGAACCCCCGCAACATCCTGAAATCCACCTGTTTTCCGCAGAAAAGACCCCCGAACAATGCACTCAGGATGTGATAGACTACCTGTGCGAAAAGAACATCATTCATCACAGTATCAATCCTAAACAATGACTGGAAACCACATGGATCATTTACAGGAATTAGAAAATATCTCCGTTTACATATTTCGTGAAGCCTATGCCAATTTCAAAAATCTTGGCATGCTATGGTCAATGGGCAAAGATTCGACAGTACTTTTGTGGCTGGCACGCAAAGCGTTCTATGGCCATGTTCCCTTCCCACTGATCCATATCGACACGCATTTCAAAATTCCCGAAATGATCGAATATCGTGACCGCATCGTTCGCGAGTGGAAAATCAACATGATCGTTGGCAGCAATGAACAGGCGTTGGAGAACAAGCAGACCTTCCCCGATGGTGCCATTGACCGAATCAGTTGCTGCCAGTTGTTGAAAACCGAAGCCTTGCGCGGTGTACTCACCGGTGATGGCGTTCGGTATCGCTTCAACCATGCCCTCGGCGAGTACCAGCGTGAGGAGAACCCCGAACCATTTACCGGGGTGATCGTTGGCGCCCGCGCTGATGAAGAAGGCTCTCGCTCTAAAGAACGCTATTTCTCACCGCGCGACCGCCAAAATGAGTGGCACATTGCGGAACAACCCCCTGAATTTTGGAATCAATACAAAACCGATTTTGCCCCCGGCACCAATGTCCGCATCCACCCCTTGTTAGATTGGACTGAGATCAATATCTGGGAGTACATCGAAAGAGAAAAAATCCCCACCGTTTCTCTATATTACAACCAGGGTGAAGGCACCCGTTACCGTTCTCTGGGTTGCTATCCCTGCACTTTTCCGGTTAACTCAGAAGCACGCAATGTGCGCGAGATCATCGAAGAACTAAAGACAGGCCGCTTCTCCAAAATTGCAGAACGTGAAGGTCGTGCGCAGGACAAAGAAGATGGCGGCGGCCTGGAATCATTACGACGTGAAGGATACATGTAAACATGGCAGCAAGCACCGAACCAACCAATAACGAACAAATGAACATCGTTTTTGTCGGCCATGTCGATCATGGGAAAAGCACCGTGGTCGGCAGGTTGCTGGCCGAAACCGGCTCTCTGCCTGATGGAAAACTGGAGCAAATCCAGGCACGATGTGAACGCGAGTCACAGCCTTTCGAATACGCTTATCTGATTGATGCCCTGAAAGAAGAACAGGCACAATCGATCACCATCGATGCTGCCCGCGTCTTTTTCCATTCAAACAAACGCCATTACATCATCATCGATGCCCCTGGCCATATCGAATTCATCAAAAACATGGTAACTGGCGCCTCACGTGCTGAAGCGGCCGTGCTGGTCATCGATGCCAAAGAAGGCGTGCAGGAAAACTCGCGCCGCCACGGCTATTTGTTATGGATGCTGGGGATCCGCCAGATTGTAGTATTGATCAATAAAATGGATCTGGTCGATTTTGATGAAGGGGTGTTCAACAACGTAGTTGCAGATTATCAGCAATTTTTGGATGAATTGGGCATCAAACCTATGTTCTACATCCCGGTCAGCGGCATGCAGGGCGCAAACATTGCGGTTCACAACGAGGATACTGCCTGGTATCAGTCCGAGACCTTATTGGACGCGTTGGATTCTTTCCAGAAAGCCTCTCCGCCAGTCGATCTACCCTTCCGCATGCCTGTGCAGGATATTTACAAGTTCACACAATATGGTGATTCACGCCGTATCGTCGCCGGTAGCGTCTCGTCAGGAAAACTGGCGATTGGCGACCGGGTTATCTTCTATCCATCAGGAAAAGTATCCACTATTAACTCTTTTGAAGCCTTCGCAGCTGAACAGCCTGGTGAAGTTATGAGTGGTTCCGCCACCGGCTTCACCCTGACCAAACAAATTTACATCCAGCGCGGCGAAATCGCCAGCAAAGTGGATGAACAACCCCCCTATGTTTCAAAACGACTGCGTGTCAGTTTGGTCTGGCTGGGGCAAAAACCCATGGTTCCCCAAAAGCAATATCATTTGAAACTGGGCACCGCCAAGGTCCGCTGCACCATCGAACATATCGATAAGATCATTGACGCCTCCGATTATTCAAGCACGGAAAAAGACCGCATCGAACATCATGATGTCGCTCAATGCGTCCTTCTGCTTCACGCCCCCATCGCTTGCGATCTCTCAGAAAGCCTGGCTGACACCAGCCGTTTTGTCATCGTCGATGACTATGAAATCCGCGGTGGCGGCATCGTTTTGGAAGCCTTGCCTGATGAAGGCAGTCAAATTCGCGAAGCCATCTTTTTACGTGAACGCAAATGGATCGACAGCGCCGTTTCAATGTACCAGCGTTCAGAGCGTTACAACCAGCGCTCATGCTTGATCATCGTCACCGGCACAGAAGAAAGCCGGCGCAAAGAAGTAGCCCATCAACTGGAGAAATCCCTCTTTCAATCAGGAAAATTCGTGTACTTTTTGGGTATCGGCTCTGTCATTTATGGTGTGGATGCAGACTTAAAATTATTTGCCGCCACCGATGACCCGCAAGAACACATGCGCCGTCTCGCAGAAATCGCTCACATCTTCATCGATGCCGGGCTTATTTTGATTGTTACAGCACGCGAAATTGACCAGGCAGACCTCAATCTGATACGTTCCAGCATTGGTAATGAACGAGTAGAAGTGGTGTGGAATGGCAGTCGGGTTACAACGGACATCAATCCCGATTTTCAGATCGATGACGACGATGACCTCAACACTTCAGTGACATCGATTAAGGGACTGTTGATGGAACACGGGGTTATTTTTGCCCCTTAAGATTGACGCTCAGATCCTCAACTTATGATTTGTTCTGCTCTATAGCCTGTAACTTTTCTTCAAGGGCATCGATCTGGTCGATTAATCGCTGCAAATCCTGCAAAGTTGCAGCAGGTTGGTCATCTTCAGTTTTCACCAGGGCCGGATGAAGGCGTGGATCAGTCAACATATCTACCAACCTTTTTCTTTCCATCTCACTGATGCGGTTCTGCTTCTTTAAGATTTGCAATCTGCGTTCGACTTCATTATCCGTGTAATTAATCGGATCCAAAAAGGCACGGATGCTCTCACTCATCGTATGAATGGTCAACCCGCTTAGTTGCACCATGCGCTGCAACAGAACCTGAGGGATGCTTCCCAGGTCTTGTTTCTCTTGTTGCGCCAAAATCTGTGTCAGCGTTGCCGTGGTAATATCTTCCCCACCTGTCTCTTATACACATCTCCGAGCCCACGAGACCGTACTAGATCTCGTATGCCGTCTTCTG
>OMKS01002265.1_pt1 | contig 16180 bp, 15 predicted proteins | sample 1674721 | NCBI WGS metagenome assembly OMKS01 (sample SAMN06264996, study PRJEB25208) | sediment metagenome | isolation source: hot spring sediment | place: USA: California | collected 2014-09-02
GGGAATGACGGAAAGGGTCAGCTTCAGGGCTTCCCCCGCCAGACGAAGCTGGATTCCCGCTTTCGCGGGAATGACGGGACACGTCACGTCAGTGTGTATTACTTGGGTTGCGGGCGATGCCCGCTTACCATACAAAAGAGTGGACGCGCATCCATCACGCGTCCACTCCTGATTCTGCATACTAAAATTTAATTGATGGCGCAACCGTATTATTTGCGGCGACGGATGCCGATGGCGCCTGCCAGCGCGCACGCGCCCGCCAGCAATGTCAGGCCAACCGCGCTGCCCACGGGCATTCCGGGGTCTTCCGTCACAACAAGCGTCGTCGAGGCGATAATGGCGCCTTCAACGGCCTTGCCCGTGTCAATGTCCACACCAACGCCGTACTTGCCGGAATCTTCAATGGTCACTGCGCCAAGCGGCAGGGTCGCACCCGTGGCGTCGGGGATCACCACCCAATCGTAAACGTCGCACCAGCGATCGCACGTCTGCTCGCCTTCTTCGCCGATCCACTTGCCGCACTCCTGGCCCACGACATCCCATATATACCACTGGTACGCCGCCGCAGATGCGCCGCTCGCCAAATCAGACACATTGACGGCCAGGGTGACATCATCATCAACATAAGCGCTGCCGCCGCCCTGGACGGTCACTTTCGCGGGAGGACGCGAAGCGGGGTTCAGCGCCGCCGCGCCAAATTCCTGGTGCGTCATGGCCGGATTCACCTGAATCAACCAATCATAGAGTTCCCGGTTGGTGAAGCCGTTGGCCGAAGCGTCGCCGTCCGCGCTCAAAGCGGGCACGGTTTGCCATGTAATAACCGGTGGCTCTATTCCAAGGTCGGCAAGCAGACCCACCAATTCATCCAACGCCGCAAGGGTAGGATCATCACCCATGGTCGCCGCCGCGCAAATAATACCGCCCAACGCCGGCAAGGCCCACGGCGCCGCTGCGTAGAGTATCGCACGGATATCTACTGGGTCTTGCAGACCGACATCCACTGCTCGCAACGCATCACACAGCGGCGGCACCAAAGCGTCCATGTTGCTCTGCAACGCCGCCGTGGCCTGCGCATTCATGGGGCTGGCGGGATCGTTCAACACTTCCGCCAAAACAGCCAGCTCGAAACGATCAGGTATACCGTTCGAGGTCATGGGTATCTCGAGGCAATCATCAACCGGCCCGTTAATATCCATATTCTGGCACTGAATAATATACCCAAACTGCTCAATCTCCGCCGCAAAACCTGCAACCGGGTCCAATCCACAGTACAGTTGGTCCATCCAACCACAAAAATCATAGGTACCCGCCGCAGGCAGGTCAATCGTAAAAGGCTCAACCTCTGCAATTACCATATCGGGGTGCAAATAATACAAGAGGTCCCACGACGGCATGCCGGCAAATGATACCAGTGGCCAAATCACATCACACGGCAACTCGCTCTCCCCTTCAAGACACTCACTGCCCGGATCGGGCGGCATCGGGGTATGCATACAAATATTCGGGTCCGGTGTGCCTGGATCACATATTCCCGAACACGCCGAACTATCCGGTATCGGATCGTGCGCGACTGCCGGCAAAGCCACCAAGGCAAGCAGCCCAAAGCTCATCATCATCACAATTACACTTGACTTTTTCATGATCGTTACGTCCTCCTGGTTGTTCTAAAATTCCAGACTCGAAAAGTTAAAAACCCAACACATACCTGACTAAGACGAATGCCCGCATTCACAACACGCTTCGCGCGCCTGTGCTCACGGCACTCTCACACCATATAAAACCTTCAACTTTCGACAATGCTTCTGTACTAATGATACACAATATCTTCCGTAATGTCAAGCCTTTTTTTATTTATTTCTTGAGCAAATCCACATAACCAACTGTTCAGCGTCCGCTATCACGCCCAATTCTCTGAATGAAGTATACCATGCGCGCCCGCAAAAAATGCAAATTTTTTTGCTTGTTTTTTGTATATCCTTTTTGATGAATATGTTATGAGCGAATGCCGGGTCTAAAACTTCACGGAAAGTTCGGGCGGCGCCGGATTGGGCGTGATACGGCGGCGCGCAGCGAAAATCCCGTGATATATTCGGCGCGACATCATTTCATGGGCGCTTGGCCCGCAACATGTCCCGCGCGGCCAGAAGCGCCTGCCGCACACTTTCAGGCGCCGTGCCACCCGGCTGGTTGCGCCGCGACAGAATCGTTGCCGTGGCCAGCGCGTCAAACACGTCCTCATCAATGTCGGCGCAGAATTTTTTCAGCGTGTCAATGGAAAGATTTTCCAATGTGGTCCGCCGCGCGATGCAATGACGCACAATCTCGCCCACAATGTGGTGCGCTTCGCGGAACGCCATGCCTTTCGCCGCGAGATAATCCGCCAGATCGGTTGCCGCCATGAACCCCTGCGAAAGCGCTTCTTCCATGCGCGCGGCATTCACCCGTATCCCGGGCAACATCTCGGCAAACACGGCCAGACACAACTGCGTCGTATCCGACGCATGAAACACAGGCTCCTTGTCTTCCTGCAAGTCGCGATTATACGTCAAAGGCAGCCCCTTCATCAGGCTCAACAACGCGGCGAGATCGGCAAAGACACGCCCCGCCTTCCCGCGCGTCAGCTCGGCGGCGTCCGGATTCTTCTTCTGCGGCATGATGCTCGAACCCGTGCTGAATGCGTCGCCTATTTCGATGAAACCAAAGGCCGGGCTGTTCCACAGGATCAGTTCCTCGCTCCAGCGCGACAGATGCATCATGACCATGGCGCACGCGGCGCAAAATTCGATGAGATAATCCCGGTCCGACACGGCGTCCATGCTGTTCGCCGACAGCGCTTCGAACCCGAGTTCGCGCGCCACCTGATCGCGGTTGATGGGATGGGGCGTGCCCGCCAGCGCCGCCGAACCCAACGGCATGACGTTGACGCGTTTGCGCAGTTCGGCGAACCGTTCCCGATCACGCTTAAACATCTCGAAATACGCCAGCAGGTGATGGGCGAGCAAGACAGGCTGCGCCGGTTGCAGGTGGGTGTACCCGGGCAACGCCGCCGATTCATGCGCCTCGGCAAAATCCACTATTGCGGTTTGCAGCCCCTCGAGCAATTCCCCCAGGGCGTCCACCTGATCCCGCGTCCACAGACGCATATCCGTGGCAATCTGGTCGTTGCGGCTGCGCGCGGTGTGCAGTTTCTTTCCCGTGTCGCCGACGCGCGCAACAAGCATGGCCTCGATATTGCCATGCACATCTTCCAACGCCGGCGACCAAGCCGCATTCCCCGCGTCAACCTCGCGCAGGATCGCTTCCAGGCCGCCGATGATGTCGCCCGATTCCGCGGCGCTGATGACGCCGCAGTCGCCCAACATGCGCGCATGGGCGATACTGGCGCGTATATCCCATGGCGCAAGCCTGGCGTCAAAACCGACCGACGCGCCCAACGCTTCCATCAGCGCATGCGGCGGCGTCTCGAATCTTCCACCCCAAAGTTTGTTCATGATTGTTCACTCCATGCGTCGTGCGACGCGCGTATTGCATAAGCGTTATGGACGATATGGACACTATGGACAAGCGCGGCGCTTATTCTTTTTTCTTCGACATGGATTTTTCTATCAGGTCGTCCAATTCCCTGCGGATGGCGGCCAGTATTTCCTTGCGATGCGCCTCCGATATTTTGTAATGCTGCGCCGTCTCAAGCAATTCCATGGTGCGCTTGCTCACCTGATACGCAAAATCCTGTACCTTCATGGCAAAATCCTTTATCCGTTGTTGACCTGTACCGCAACGTCCCCAGTATGATAAAGGAAACGGGTCATCAACCGGTATCCCGGCAAACGACCCGCAATAGATTGTTCTGTCATCCGTGCATGGAACACGGCGCAACGGCGCCCTTAACGATATTGCGCCATGAGCGCCGCGGCGTCCAGCTTCAGACCCGGCCCCATGGTGCTGCTTATGGCGCAGGACTTGAGATAAGTGCCCTTGCACGCGGCCGGACGCGCTTTCACAATGGTCTCTATGACCCGTTCGGCATTTTCCTTAATCTGTTCCGCGGTAAACGACACCTTTCCCACGGGCACGTGAATATTCGCGTTTTTGTCCACGCGGAACTCGATCTTGCCGGCCTTGATTTCCGCCACAGCCTGTCCCACATCGTTAGTGACGGTTCCCGCCTTCGGGCTGGGCATCAGGCCGCGCGGGCCAAGCACCTTGCCCAGTTTGCCGACTACGCGCATCATGGCGGGCGTCGCCACGGCGGCGTCGAAATCCGTCCAGCCGCCCTGTATCTTGTTGGCCAGTTCCTCGCCCCCAACTTCTTCCGCGCCGGCGTCTGTGGCCGCCTTAATCTGCTCCTCCTGATCGCAAAAAACCACAACGCGCATGCTCTTGCCCGTGCCGTGCGGCAGCGATACGGAGCCGCGCACCATTTGGTCCGCATGGCGCGGGTCAACACCCAGCAGGAACGCGAGTTCGACCGTTTCGTCAAACTTCGCCGTGGCGCACTCCTTTATCAGATTCGCGCACTCCTCAACGGTGTAATAACGGTTGTGATCAACCTTCTCGCGGACCGCGTTCACTCTCTTGCTGTGTTTTGGCATTGTCGTTCCTCCCGTGGTGCAAACGGAACAGACGTTCCTCCCACGTTATGTTGTTTACGGTTGCTGTATTCAAAAACGGCGCAACGCCGCTTTGCTTATCCTTCCACCAACAGTCCCATGCTCCGCGCCGTGCCGCGGACCATGCTTTTGGCCGTTTCGAGCGACGCGGCGTTCAGGTCTTCCATTTTTAACGACGCGATCTCCTCTATCTGCGCTTCCGTAACTGATCCAACCTTCGTCTTGTTGGGTTCGCTGGAAGCCTTCGCCAGCTTCGCCGAGCGTTTCAGCAGTACGGCCGCAGGCGGCGTCTTCGTGATAAAGCTGAAACTGCGGTCATCAAAAATCGTAATGACCACCGGGATGACCAACCCCTGCTGTTCGCGGGTGCGCTCGTTGAACTGATTGCAAAAGTCCATGATGTTCACGCCGTGCTGACCCAGCGCCGGGCCCACGGGCGGCGCCGGATTGGCCTGTCCCGCGTTTACCTGTAATTTCACCTGCGCTTTGATTTTCTTTTTCTTGGGGGGCATGTAACCGTCACTCCATTTATATTTGTTCCACTTGCCAGAACTCGACTTCAACGCTCGTCTGGCGCTCAAAAATTTCAACCATTACTTTCACCACGCTCCGCTCCGCGTTGATTTCCTCGATTCTGCCGAGAAAATTCGCGAAGGGGCCGTCATTAATCCGCACTCGCTCGCCAACCTCGAAATCAATCTTCGGCTTGGGACGCTCCCGCTCGCCGCGCACCACCTCGATGATGGCCTGCACTTCGCTGTCCTCTAGCGGGACGGGAACCGTGCGCGACCCGATGAATCCGGTCACGCTGGGCGTTTCTTTTATCATGTGCCACAATTCGGCGTATTGTTCCGGGTGCTCCGGCAGCTGCAACAGCACATAGCCCGGGAAACACTTATGCTTGGATACGCGCTTTTGGCCGCCCCGCACCACTTCAACCTGCTCAATGGGCACAAACACATTGGTCAGCAGTTGCGGATTCTCCATTTGCTGCGCGCGCGCAAGCAACATGTCGCGAACGGCGCCTTCCTGGCCGGAATGGGCGTGCAGCGCATACCAGCGCCGGGGAATACCGTCATCCGGCGGCTCGCGCAATTGCAGCGACTGCGCCGCATCGTCTTCAACGGCATTCTCTTCCCCCACATCCGAGGGCTGCTCTTGAAGATCTTTATCCGTCACAACTTGTCTCCCTAACGCGGACTTTGTCCGCAGCCATAACGTGAACGCGGCGGCCCCGCCGCTTCCACGTTGTGCAAAAACTAACTTGCAAAATTCAATATCATCATGATCACAAAACCAAAAACCCGGTCATACACAAACACAATCGCCGCCATGATCAACAGCAGGAACAAGGTCACTTTCGTGGAGGCAACCAAGTCTTCCCGGCTTGGCCATGTCACTTTTTTCAGTTCACTGATGATATCGTCAAAAAATTCCTGGATGCGCGTCACAATACCGGCGCGCGGTTCATCCGCTGTAACTTGCTTGGCCATAATGTTTCTCTTGCCCTAACGTAAGCCGTCGTTTTTATTCAGCATAAAAATAAATAAAATGGCAGGGGTGGAGGGACTCGAACCCCCAACCTTCGGCTTTGGAGGCCGCTGCACTAGCCATTGTGCTACACCCCTGCGCGAATACAGGGAACGATGCGGACATTGACGCGCCTCCCATTGGAAAAAAACGCCCATGCCGCAGGCTGTCTGCCATTAAAATGTATCTCCACGCCCGATCACGATCGCCCGTGATTCGGGGACATATAACCGTTGTCACTCGATAATCTTCGTAACGACGCCGGCGCCGACGGTGCGACCGCCCTCGCGAATCGCGAAGCGAAGCTCCTCGGCCATGGCAATGGGCGTAATCAACTCCGCCGTGATCGTCACGTTGTCGCCGGGCATGATCATTTCCACGCCCTCCGGAAGCTGCAGCGCGCCCGTCACGTCCGTCGTGCGGAAGTAGAACTGCGGGCGATACCCGTTGAAGAACGGCGTATGACGGCCGCCCTCCTCCTTCGTCAGCACGTACACCTCGCCCTCGAACTTCGTGTGCGGCGTTATGCTCTTCGGATGCGCCACCACCATGCCGCGCTCCACCGCTTCGCGGTCTATCCCGCGAAGCAGCAGGCCGACGTTGTCGCCCGCCTCCCCCTCGTCCATCATCTTGCGGAACATCTCCACGCCCGTCACCGTCGTCTCCTTCGTCTCATCATGGATGCCCACCAACTCCACCTTCTCGCCCACCTTGATCTTCCCCTGCTCGATGCGGCCCGTCACAACCGTGCCCCGGCCCGTTATCGTAAACACGTCCTCTATCGGCATCAAAAAAGGCTTGTCAAGAGCGCGCGTCGGCGTCGGTATATAACCGTCCACCGCATCCATCAACTCGACCACCTTCGCCTCGTGATCCGCGTCGCCCTCCATCGCCTTGAGCGCCGAACCACGGATGATCGGCACCTCGTCGCCGGGAAATTCATATTTCGTCAACAACTCGCGAAGATCAAGCTCCACCAAATCCAGCAACTCCGGATCGTCCACCATGTCAACCTTGTTCAACCACACCACTATCGCCGGAACGTTCACCTGACGCGCAAGAAGAATATGCTCGCGCGTCTGCGCCATCGCGCCGTCGTCCGCCGCAACCACAAGGATCGCGCCGTCCATCTGCGCCGCCCCGGTTATCATGTTCTTGATATAGTCCGCGTGACCGGGACAGTCCACGTGCGCATAGTGGCGCGTGTCCGTCTCGTACTCCACGTGCGCAATCGAAATCGTAATGCCGCGCTCGCGCTCCTCGGGCGCCTTGTCTATCTCGCCAAATTCCATCACTTTCGCCTTGCCCTGCTTCGCAAGCACTTTCGTAATCGCGCTCGTAAGCGTCGTCTTCCCGTGGTCCACATGTCCAATGGTGCCCACGTTCACGTGCGGTTTCGTGCGTTGAAATTTTTCCTTCGCCATACCGGCTTTCTCCTTAACACGGCGCGCTGCCCGCGCTCGCGGTTACGTTGCGTTTTCACGAAACATTTCATGAACACCGCAACGTCCTGTAATTATCCACAACTATTAGCTGGAGGCGGACTCCCGTTAGAAGCGGAATCCACTGCCCATCTTTTCCATAATTTCATTTGCGACAGGTCGCGGCACTATTTCGTAATGCGAAAACTCCATGGCATGTGTTGCGCGTCCCTGCGTTTTGCCACGCAAATCATTCGCATATCCGAACATTTCGGCCAGCGGCACAAAAGCGCGAACCGTCTGCGCAGCGCCTTCGCTTTCCATACCAATCAATCTGCCGCGGCGACGATCAAAATCGCCCACGACTTCACCCGTAAATTCTTCGGGCACAATAACTTCAACTTTCATGATCGGTTCCAGCAGCGCAGGCTCCGCCTTTGGCGCGGCCTCTTTTACTGCCATTGAACCTGCTATCTGAAAGGCCATATCCGAAGAATCAACTTCGTGATAGGAGCCAAACGTAAGCGTCACCTTTACATCCACCATCGGATAACCGGTTATAATGCCGGTTTCCACGGCTTGGCGACACCCTTTTTCCACGGCGGGGATGTACTCTTTTGGAATCACACCCCCCACGGTTTTGTCTTCAAATACAAATCCAGCGCCTTTTTCCGCGCCTTCCAGCGTCAATACCACATGGGCGTATTGGCCCCGACCGCCCGTCTGGCGCACAAAACGCTTCTCCACTTCCGCGGCGCCTCGCACCGTTTCACGATAAGCAACCATCGGCCTGCCGACATTGGCTTCCACGTTAAACTCGCGCCGCATCCGGTCAATAATAATCTCGAGATGCAGTTCGCCCATGCCGGCAATAATTGTCTGGCCGGTTTCTTCGTTGACCCGGACGCGAAAAGTCGGGTCTTCATCACTCAACCGCACCAGCGCCTTGGACAGTTTTTCCTGGTCCGCTTTGGTTTTGGGCTCAATGGCAATATGCACCACCGGCTCGGGAAAAACCACGCTCATCAACGCAACAGGTTTTTTGGCGTCGCATAATGTATCACCCGTCGTCGTATCCTTGCACCCGATGACAGCGCCAATATCACCGGCGTACAATTCATCAAGGTCCGTCCGTTCATCAGCGTGCATTTCAATCAGCCGCCCAAGCCGCTCTTTCCGTCCGGTGCGGGCGTTGAGCATCTGCTGTCCGGCTTTAACATGGCCGCTGTAAACGCGGACGAACGTAAGCCGCCCCACATGGGGGTCGCTGAGCACCTTGAACGCCAGCGCCGCGAAGGGTTCGTTGTCCGAGGGCTTTCTCACAATCTCGATGTTCGGCTCGTAGGGCTTTGTACCGGCAATGCCGCCCATATCCAGCGGAGAGGGCAAATAATCAACAACGGCATCGAGCAATAATCTTGTGCCTTTATTACGCAGGGCCGTCCCCAAAAAGACCGGAGTTAATTTCGATGTTAAAGTACATCGTCGAATGGCGGCTTTCAGTTCCTGAGAAGTGATGGCGTGTTCATCATGAACATATTTCTCCATCAGCTCATCGTCAACCGACGCAACGGACTCGATTAATTCGCGGCGGCGCAACTCGGCCTCATCGGCGTGTTCTTCGGGCACTTCGGCAACCACCTGATGATTCTCGGTGCCATCCTTGTCCCAGTTGATCAATCGCCAGTCCACGAGGTCCACAATACCGGCAAATTGATCTTCCGCGCCCAAGGGCCATTGCAGGGGAATGGGATGCGCATCCAACTGCGTCTCCATGCTCTTGACGGCTTTGTAAAAATCCGCCCCGAGTCGGTCCATTTTATTGATGAACGCGATTCGCGGGACATGGTATCGCTGCGCCTGCCGCCAAACAGTCTCCGACTGCGGCTGCACGCCGGCGACTGCGCAAAAAACCGCCACGGCGCCGTCTAGGACACGCAAACTTTTCTCGACTTCAGCAGTGAAGTCTATATGTCCCGGGGTGTCTATAATGTTTATGTGACACCCGTTCCATTCACAGGCTGTGGCTGCGGAGGTAATGGTTATACCGCGCTCCCGCTCCTGCTCCATGTAATCCATGGTAGCAGCGCCGTCATGGACTTCGCCCATGCGGTGCAATCGGCCGGAGTAGTACAAGAGCCGTTCTGTCACGGTCGTCTTGCCGGCATCAATGTGGGCCATAATACCGATGTTGCGCATTTTATCTATGGGTACTGTTCGAGGCATGGTCCTTCTATTTCTTTCTCGCGTGCATTCAAGTATCGAAACCCTTCACAAGCGACTCATGCCGCGCCGCGTCCGGTGATCAAAATGCGCGGCCTGTCAAGGCTGCTTTGCTCTTCGGAACCGGCCCTACGCTCTGTCTGATTCAACTTTCGCGATGCAAGACAGAGGCGGCGCGCACATCACGCTCTCGCGTGGCGCGTCACTCTCCATCGTATGTGATAATCAATTCCTTCATCTCTAAAAACCGACGGCGCCCGTTCTAAAACCGGAAATGGGCAAAGGCTTTGTTGGCCTCCGCCATACGGTGCGTATCGTCTTTACGTTTCATTGTCGCGCCCTGTTTGTTAAAACAATCCAGCAGTTCGCCTGCCAAGCGCTCTTTCATGGTCTTTTCACCGCGTTTGCGGGAGAACTCGATAATCCAGCGGAAAGCAATGGCGGAGCGCGTTGCAGGCGCGATTTCAACGGGCACCTGATAGGTGGCGCCGCCTACGCGCCGCGATTTTACGTGCAACAGCGGCTTGGCATTTTCAAGGGCCGTTTCAAACACAACAAGCGGTTCCTGATCCGGCACTTTCTTTTTCAAAATTTCGAACGCGCCGTACACAATGCTTTCCGCAATGCTTTTCTTGCCGTTCTTCATGACGGTATTGATGAATTTTGCCACAGTAGTGCTTCCGTACTTCGGGTCAGCCAGTGGCACGCGCTTGACAATCTCTCGCCGTCTTACCATATTCTTCTCACGACCTTATTATTACATGCGCATTTGCACAACGCGCAATTTTCCGCAATTACTTCTTTGGCCTCTTTACGCCGTACTTCGATCTGCTTACCCAGCGTCCGACATGCACTTTCTTGCCGCCGTCATCCTTTACGGACGCCTGACCACCCATATCGCCCGTGGCGTCAAGCACACCCCGGATAAGATGATAGCGCACCCCCGGGAGGTCCTTTACGCGGCCGCCGCGAATCATCACCTGGCTGTGCTCCTGAAGGTTGTGTCCCACGCCAGGAATATACACGGAAACTTCCATGCCGCTCTTCAGGCGGACACGGGCGACCTTGCGCAACGCCGAATTTGGTTTCTTCGGCGTCATTGTCGAAACACGCGTACACGTGCCCGACGCTTGCGGACACGCCTTTAACGCAGGCGACTTTGTTTTCTTTACCACTTTCTTGCGGCAATTTCGCACAAGTTGATTAATCGTCGGCAAAACATAATCTCCCAAAGACACAGGAAACAAGGGTTAATTTCTGGGTAAGCCCGCCTGGTAACGCGCACTTCTCGCATCACGCGGGTACAAGGATTGCGAACAACAGGGGCAAAGTATAACAAATAAAAAAAGAGCAAGTCAAGCAATTACCGCAATTATTTTTCACGCCCCCGATAACAACACGGCAAAATCATTTATGCGACATGAACGGGGCGCCTTGTTGGTCTTTTTTCGGACGGATCATTCATGTCCTCATTTGGGGAATACGCCGTGTTTTTTTATTACATTGAACACGGATGCATGCGTCTTTGAATTCCCTGACGCGCGTCATGATAAGGACGCGCAACCACACGCGCCCATCACCGGCCTCACAGTTCAGAATAAACGTCCGGATTCGGGTATTGATATTTCCCGGTATATAAATCGAAAAGCGTTCGATAGTAGCGCATAAATCTTTCCGGTTCAGGATTATATTGAATCTCCGCAAGGCAATACCCCTTGTAATCATTCTCCCGCAGCAACACAAACAATTCCCGCCAAGGGTATTGATACACTCCAATATCGGTGATATGCACAAGACCGATGGCATGTTTCACCAAATCGAAGCTGCAGCTGATGCTGCCATTTTCATCCTCTTCACCGCGATTTGAATTCCAACACACCAAAGCGTTGGGGTGGTTGGCATGGTCGAGCATTTTCCGAATCCCCGTCAAACTGCGCGTGGCCTCGTGGCCATGCACCTCCATGCGCACTTCCACGCCCATGTCCGCGGCGGCAGCGGCGACACTTCCCCATGCCTTGCCGATGCGCTCATACGTTGTCTCCGGGTCTTCTCCGCGGGGCACGCTGTTGGGGCGCACTTTGATGCCGGGCGCGCCCACATCCGCCGCGAGGCGCGCGTATTCGATGGAACCGGCGACATTTTTCTCCACTTCATCCGGATCATTCGAGTGATATTCGAAGGCGGAACCCAACCCGGCAATTTCAATACCTGAATCTTCGAATTTTTTGCGCACATCGGCGCGTTCCCTCGAGGACAGCGTCACTTCGACCCCGTGTGCGTGGGTGGCGCGCAGTTCCACGCCGGCCAGACCGGTCTTGCGGCAAAAGGCGATGAGTTCATCGCATGTCATGTCCTTGCCCATGTTGTATGTAACCATGCCGAGTTTCATTTCCGTGTTCTCCTTTCTGTTTGTATCCGCCGCTTCGGTTGTTTGCGCCAAGGTTAAACCGCCGCCCACGGTTCCCAAGACCACGCCCACTCCCGCGGTTTTGATGAAATCGCGTCTGTCGAGCCTTGTGTTCATAGTTTGTATTCTCCTGTCTTTATTCCGGACGCAACTGTGGGAACAATATCACATCGCGAATGGAAGGCGAATCCGTCACGATCATGGCCAGTCTGTCAAGGCCTATGCCCAGTCCGGCGGCAGGCGGCATGCCGACTTCCAACGCCATAACGAAGTCTTCGTCGAGAAACTGCGCCTCCTCATCGCCCGCGTCGCGCAGCGCCGCCTGCGCCTCGAACCGTTCTCGCTGGTCTATGGGGTCGTTCAATTCAGAGAAGGCATTGCCGACTTCGAGACAGGCGATAAAAGGTTGGAAGCGTTCCGTAAGCGCGTCATTGCCGCGTTTTTTCTTGGCGAGCGGCGACAACTCAATGGGATAGTCGTATAAAAACGTGGGCTGGACAAGATGCGGCTGCACACACGCCGACATCACTTCATCCACGATCTTGCCGTATCCCATCTCCGGAGTGACTTCCATGCCGATGCTTTCAGCGCGTTTTGCCGCCTCCTCGCGGTTGCGGGTGGATTCCAAATCTATTCCCGCATATTGGCGTATGGCGTCAAAGAGGGCAATGCGCTTCCATGGACGCGCGATGCTGACGACCCGCTCCTGATAGACAAACGTTTCGCCGCCCACCACGCTTTTGATGACATGATGCAACATTTCCTCGGTCTCTTCCATCAGCCCCATGTAGTCCTGATACGCCTCGTAGAGTTCCATGGTGGTGAACTCAGGGTTGTGTTTCGTGTCCACGCCTTCATTGCGAAAACAACGGTTAATCTCGAAAACCCTTTCAAACCCTCCCACCAGAAGTTTTTTCAGATAGAGTTCCGGGGCGACCCGCAAATAAAAGTCGTGGTCGAAGGTGTTGTGATGCGTAATAAAGGGACGCGCCGTTGCGCCTCCCGGGATGGGATGGAGCATGGGCGTTTCCACCTCGAGATAGTTTTGGGCTATAAGCCACTCGCGCATGACTTGGATCATAAGAACGCGCTTGCGAAACACATCCAGCACCTCCGGATTCGCCACCATGTCCAGATAGCGATGGCGGTAGCGCGTCTCCACATTGGACAGGCCGTGGTATTTCTCGGCGGCAGGCCGCAATGATTTTGCAAGCAACTCATAACGTTCGGCGAACAGGGTTATTTCGCCGCGCCGTGTTCTTTTCACCATTCCTGAGACGCCGATGAAATCGCCAATATCCAAATCTTTCGCCGCTTCATAGGCGTCATCGCCGATTTGCTTCCAGCCGAGAAATACCTGAATCCGCGCCTGCTCGTCGCGGATGTCCATAAACGTGCTTTTCCCCTGGATACGCCTGGCCACAATGCGCCCCGCCAATTGCGCGGGCAAGGCCGCGGGAGACTCGTCTGTTGCCTGAGGCTCTTGCCCTTCAAAAATGCGCCTGGCCTCGGCAATAACGTGGCTCCGGTGAAACGCGTATTTGTACGGTTCATCCAGGCGTTCCCTGATTCGCTCAAGTTTCGCCAGGCGATGCCGCCGCAACTCCGCTTCGCCGCCGCGCATTTCCTCTTCAGCGGGTTCATGTCCGTTGGCGTTGTCTGATTTCATGTAATCACGCTCCATCTTTTCCGTCGTATATTTCGTTAATTATTGTTGCGGCTCTTGCGCTCCAGATTCCACTTCAGATACGCTTCAATAAACATGTCCAGCTCGCCATCCAGCACGCGGGTCACATTTCCCGTCTCAGCGCCTGTTCGATGGTCTTTGATCATCTGGTAGGGATGCAGCACATAGCTGCGTATCTGGCTTCCCCAAGCCACATCCTGTTGCCCTTCACGCTGCGCGCTGAGTTCCGCCTCCTGACGTTTGATTTCTATATCATACAACTTCGCCTTGAGCATATTCATGGCGGTTTCGCGATTTCGGTGCTGGGAACGTTCGATCTGACAGGCGACCACGATCCCGGTGGGCAAATGGGTCAGGCGCACGGCGCTGCTGGTCTTGTTTACCTTCTGCCCGCCCGCGCCGCTAGAACGGAACACATCCAATTTAATGTCGTCTTCCTTGATCTCTATGTCAATACTGTCATCCACCTCCGCCAGCACTTCAATGGCGGAAAACGAGGTGTGACGCCGGGCATTGGCGTCAAAGGGAGAAATACGCACCAGCCGATGCACACCTTCCTCGGACTTCAGCGTTCCGTAACAAAACGGCCCCGAAACGCGCAAAGAGGCGCTTTTTAATCCCGCCTCATCGCCGGGCTGATAATCAAGCACCTCCACCTCGAAACCGCGCTGTTCGCAAAACCGCGTAATCATCCGATACAACATCTCGGCCCAATCACAGGATTCGGTGCCGCCCGCGCCGGGGTGTATGCTCACGATGGCGGGATGCGTATCGCGTGGGTCCATAAAAAGGCTGTTCAGTTCCAGTTGATGCAGTTTTTTTTCTACGGATTGCAATTGGTCCTCGAGTTCCTGCGCGATGGAGGCGTCTTCTTCTTCAACCCCCATTTCCACCAATACCGCCGCATCATCTATTTCCCGCTGCAGATCGTCGGGCGCTGTTACGATTGCTTTCAGAGATTTCAGGCGCTGAACGGTCTTTTGCGCCTCTTCCGGCGCATCCCAAAACCCCGGCGTTGACATCACCCGCTCCAAAGCACTTATGTCCGCTTTTACCTGTTCCACATTCAGGCATTGACGAAGTTCTTTCAAACGCTCGGCGTAATTTTTTATGGTTTCTGCTTCCATCTCATACATAAACAACTATATTCCTTGTCACGGGCAACGAAAATCTTCCGTCATAGTAGAACACCCCGCAAAGAATCCGGGTGAAAATCTCTGCCCTTATTTCTTCTCTCAATGAATCCATCTCTCCACGAGGCGCGCCAGATAATACAAGGCCGGGGCGCCAAACAAAAACGCATCACAGCGGTCCAGCGCGCCGCCATGCCCGGGAAAAACCGACCCTGAATCTTTAATGCCGGCGTTGCGTTTGAGCAACGACTCCACCAGATCTCCCATCTGGCCAACGATTGAAAGGCACAATCCGGTCATCATATACAGCCCGACGGGCCATTGTGGATAGGACTTCCATCCGCAATACCGTTGCAGTCCAAACAAAACGGCGCCGGCCGACGTGGCGCAAACAACTGCTGCGATACTGCCCTCAATCGTCTTGTTCGGGCTGATTTTGGGCGCGAGTTTGTGGCGTCCCAGCGCCTTGCCGATCAGATACGCTCCTGTGTCGGAGCAGCCTATGGTTACAATCAATATGGTAATCAAAGCCGGCCCGACCAACTCCTTTTGATGCAGCGCAATAAAAAATGAACCGCAGTATCCCACATAGATAAGGCCGAATACCGACGTTGATAATCCGGCTATGGTATGGCGCAAGGAGAACAGATGAATCGAAATCAACAAAAACACGGATAACGTAAGCGCTGCGTGATGCGCAAAACCGTCATTCGGAGCGAACCCGGCGCTGAGCGCGAGCGCGACGGCCAATATTGTGCCGGAACGCGGCGCGACTTCTATACCCGCCTGACGTGCCATTTTGAAAAATTCATGCGCGCCGAGCAGCACAAGGGCGGCCACCAGCGCCACAAACCCCAAACGCAACGCTGGCAGCCATACAACAGCCACCAGAAAAGGGATCAGCGTCAGGGCTGTGCCAAAACGCAAAAGCATGCCATCGCCACGCGGCATTTTCATGAACGCCCTCCAAAGCGGCGGTTCCGCGATTGATACTCCACAACGGCGTCGCACAAACACCGCTCATTAAAATCCGGCCACAGCGTGGGGGTAACCACGATCTCGGCATAGGAAATTTGCCAAAGCATAAAATTACTGACTCTCATTTCGCCGCTGGTGCTGTCTCTTATACACATCTGACGCTGCCGACGAAGAGGATAGTGTAAATCTCG
>OMKS01002266.1_pt1 | contig 16179 bp, 11 predicted proteins | sample 1674721 | NCBI WGS metagenome assembly OMKS01 (sample SAMN06264996, study PRJEB25208) | sediment metagenome | isolation source: hot spring sediment | place: USA: California | collected 2014-09-02
AATGATACGGCGACCACCGAGATCTACACTATCCTCTTCGTCGGCAGCGTCAGATGTGTATAAGAGACAGGCGCATGACGGCGTCTGCCGCAACCAGGCAGCCCCCGGCCGAGATCAAATGACTTTCGGTCACCACGCTCTTTTCATCTGGTATGCAAAAATGCACGCGCCGGATGTCTTCATGCGTAGCCGGCTTGACCCGATATTCCACTATTCCTTCCACATCCAGGAGCCCCTCCTCCTGAACCTGATCCTGGGTGTAAAGGAGCCGTTCCTCCCTCTCCGGGTGCGACGGGCTTATGGCCCAATCATATGCCGGGAAAAAAACGATTCCGGTTTTCCGGGACGCCTTCAACATTTTATACCCCCCTGCTCCATTCGGCTATGAGACCCGGGGTGACGCACAGTTTGAGCCGGATGTTCCTGCCGATGCGGGAATAACCCCTTATCATGTTGAAGCACTGCCGTTCGACCACGGATATTTCCTCCGCTTCCCCCCCGGCGGAGGTCGCCGCCGACCGAAGGGCCTCCCTGGCAAGAGCCTCCGCTTCATGGATGTCGAATTCCCTGGGAATGGGCCTGTTGATACCAACCTCCGGTATCATCACGGTGCCCCGTTCGGTGTCAGCCTGCAGGGTCACCATGGCGGTTACCCTTGCAACCGCGGCGCCCACCGCGTTGGCCACCCCGTAATGTTCAGGCACCGAGCAATCCACGCTGAGGGCCTCTGCTACAAAAGGTGCGAGCTGGGCGGCGGGGCCTCCTATGACAACCGCCCTGGAAGGAATGATCGGTCTATCGTGCAGCACTTCATGTATCGTGTAAACGGGTCTGGAGTTGAGTCTTGCAACAAATTCCCGGGCTTCATCGGCGATCCGCCGTCCGGTCGATTCCAGCACGAGACGGGCTGCGTCGGCGCGCCCCGCGCCGGAAGGAGCGCCGATCGTCTCCATCGCCTCCAGGGCGGCCCCCCGGTCACCGGCATCCAGGAGACCCAGGGCAACCATCGCGTCGGTCGGCGTGAGGGCAGGACCCCTGAAAGCAACGGGGGCGCCCACCCTTTCGGGGCCTATTGACAGGCTTCCGTCCTGCTGAAGCCTCACCCTGCTGTCCCCACCGATTCCCGCGGAATGCGTGATCAGGGAACGAACCAGCGTCAGATAGGGCCCCAGGGCGATACCCCTGGGATCAATAAGCGGCACTCCGTCCAGTACGACGCTCATGTCGGTGGTGGTGCCGCCGATGTCGAGCACAAGCGTTGTTCCTTCGCATCCATCCAGCGCGAGCGCCCCCATCACGCTTGCGGCGGGTCCGGACTGAGCCGTCCTTGAAGGAAGAGCCGGGCCGGAGTCGGGGGAGCATGTGCCGCCGTCCGGTTTTAAAAGATAGCGCTTGGCTTCGAGGTGCATCCTGGAAAGAGTTTCACTCAAAGCGTGGATGAACCGGTGGTGTATCGCCGAAAGAGCCGCATTTAAATATGCGGTGGTTATGCGCCTGGGAAAATTGAGCGATCCGGAAATGTGATGTCCCATCGCCACATGGCTGAAATCTCCACCGGCCCAGTTTCGGATCTGTTCCTCGTGAAGCGGGTTGCGGACAGAAAATTTGCCGACGACGGCGAGGCTGTCGATGCCCCGGCTCTTGATGTCCGCGGCCGCCCCGGCAACCATAGAACGGTCAAGCTTCCAGACTTCGAAGCCCTGATGATCGATACATCCCGGGACCACGTGATAACACGGCCCCACCTCGTGAAGCGCGGGATCAATGCCCGGCCCGGCGGAGACGATCACCCCGGCGGGATCCATCCTTTTCTGGACGATCGCGTTGGTCGCCATTGTCGTGGAAAAAACCATCCGTTCGACCGCCCCCGGCTCCAGGCCATCAAACGTTCGTGCGAGGGAATCCCCAAGGGTTTCAAGCAGATCTCCGCCGGTAGGTACTTTGTATTCCGCGACGATTCGCCCCCGATCTATTAGCACCGAATCGGTCTGGGTTCCTCCGACATCGAGTCCGAGAATCATGTAAGCCGCCTTTCAAAATAGCAAAAATTCAACGATGATGAGTTCGTGGGAACTCACAAATAAGACGGCTACGGAAAAAGTTCAAATGCAAGGCGTGCGAATCCTGAGGAGTGAGGCGTACTTGCAGTACGCTGCAGCGACCGAAGGATGAAGCGCAGCGCAGCAGTTGGACTTTTTACGACGCCGTCAATGATGAAAGCCTATAATATGACGCAAAACCCGTCAAGCAACTAGCGGGTCCACTCAAAATCCCTGTCAGGAAACTTGGGCCATAAAAATTCTTCGTCGAACATCTCGTTTTCATAAGGCTGGAGCCGGTGCTCTCTCGGGGTGTATTTCCGCTCCGACGGACCGGTGTAGATCTGTCTTGGCCTGTAAAGTTTGCTTTCCTGTGAACTCAGGGATTCCTTCCACTGGCTTATCCACCCCGGGAGCCTGCCGATTGCGAACATCACCGGGAACATGTTTTCAGGGATACCCATTGCACGAAGTACTATACCGCTGTAAAAGTCGACATTCGGATAAAGTTCGTGGTCAATAAAGTACGGATCTTCAAGGGCGATTTCCTCGAGCTTCTTGGCGATGTCAAGGAGCGGGTCCTGGCGTTTCAGCTTTGAAAGCACTTTATGGCACCATTTCTCCATAATGCGGGCACGCGGGTCATAGTGCTTATAAATACGATGTCCGAATCCCATCAGCCTGAACGGCTCTTTCTTGTTCTTGGCCTTTTGTATGAAGGGCTGGGGATCACCCCCGCCGTCACGGATCTGCCTGAGCATCTCTATGACCGCCTGGTTCGCCCCCCCGTGAAGAGGTCCCCACAACGCGCATATGCCGGCTGAAATCGCGGCGTATAGATTCACCCTGGCACTGCCGACCAATCGCACGGAAGTGGTCGAACAATTCTGCTCATGATCCGCATGGACGATCCAGAACACATTAAGAGCCCTTATAATGTCGTCGTCGAGTTGGCAGGGACGGACCGGAGAGTCGAACATCATGTTTAAAAAATTGGCGCAGTAACTCAAATCGTGGCGTGGATAAACGACCCTGTGACCTCTCGATATTTTGTAGGACATTGCGGCCATCGTCCTCATTTTTGATATCAACCGGGCGAAGGTGATCTTTGTCTCTTCCTCCTGATTCCTCTCCCTCAGCTCCGGGTAGAACGCCCTCAATGCATTCACCCATGGATGAAAGAATACCCATGGGATGAGCACGCCGGGGAAAACTTTCAAAAAATTCCCGCATATCTTCGTGAACCAGGGAATGGTCGTTCAACAACTCGGAAAACGCCCTCAGCGCCGGCATAGAAGGCAGTTCACCGAAAATCAACAGGTAGCTTGTTTCAACAAAGCTGGAATGCTCCGCGAGTTCTTCGACCGGGATCCCCCTATAACGGACAATGCCTTTTTCCCCATCCACAAAGGTTATTGCGCTGATGCAGCTCCCGGTGTTCGCGTAGCCCGGGTCCAGGGTCACGTAGCCGGTTTCCTTGCGAAGGCAGGAGATATCCAGCGCCTTTTCTCCTTCGGAGCCGATGACTACAGGAAGGGTGTAAGTTTTACCGTCGATGATTAGTTGCGCCTTCTCCGCCATGAATGTATACTCCTTTGTAAATTGACTGAATTGATTATTATATCAGCCATTACCCATTGTGACCATTGAAAAGTCAGACGGTGGATTTGGGTGCAGCTGATCGTTCAGATTCACTTCCATGCCGGGAGGATGTAGAAAAATCAATGGAATCTTATCTTATAGATGATATTAAATTCAATCCCGACACCGGAAAACTTCTTAAAACCCTGCACGTCGGCGAACATTCCCGTGATGCGGGCACAATCAATCGAATGGTGTCGGAGGCCCGCGACATAGCCGGACCGAAAGCCTTCTGCGCGGTCTGCTCCATAGAAAAACACGGGGAGGACCATGTGGTGATTGAAGGTATAGAATTCCGCAGTCGAATCCTCAGGGTGAACCTCGATGAAGCGCACAGGGTTTTCGCGAACGTGGCCACCTGCGGGGTGGAACTGGACACGTGGGCGTCCCGGTACAATGACATTCTTGAAAGCTTCTGGGCCGACACGATCAAAGAGAATGCACTAAGAAAGGCCGTTGAAGCCGTGGATGCCATGGTGACAGTCTTGAACGCTTCGGGGCGGATTTCTTCCATGAGCCCTGGATCCCTCGAAGACTGGCCCATCACGGAACAATCCCGACTGTTCAAACTGCTCGGTAACGGGGTGGCGGCGACCGGCGTCAGGCTCACCGACAGCTGTCTGATGCTTCCTACCAAATCACTGAGCCGGTTCACTTTTCCCAGCGAGCACAACTTTCAAAGCTGCAAGCTGTGCCCGCGGGAGAGATGCCCCGGCAGAAGGGCCCCCTATGATGCGGATCTTTTCGCCTCCAAATATAAACCCGCGGACATTTAACCCGGAGATTTTCTAAATGGAAGACATCCAAAATCACAAGGACCATAGAAACATCGACATCGACCAGGTGGGGGTGAAAGGCATAAGGTATCCGATAACGGTTCTGGACAAAGACATGGGGGAACAGCAGACCGTCGCCGAAATCAACATGTATGTGAGCCTGCCGCGTTATTACAAGGGCACCCACATGAGCCGCTTTGTCGAAATCCTGAACGAATACAGCCGCAGGATCTCGCTTCGGAATCTTTCGAAAATCCTTGAAGACATGAAAGAGCGGCTGGATGCCGAAAGCGCTCATATCGAAGTGACCTTCCCGTATTTCATCAAGAAACGTGCTCCCGTGACCGGCCTGGAGGGCCTGATGGAATATTTCTGCACGATGAAAGGGGCATTGACCGCAACCACCGACCTTGTGCTGCTAATCCGGGTGCCGATTTGCACACTGTGCCCCTGTTCAAAAGAGATCAGTGATTTCGGTGCACATAACCAGCGGGGGGAAGTGCGGCTCCAGGTGCGTTTCAAAAAATTCGTATGGATCGAAGACCTGATAAGGATCATTGAATCAGCGGCATCCTGTGATGTTTTTTCGGTCCTTAAAAGGGAAGATGAGAAATTCGTAACCGAAAAAGCTTATATGAACCCTCGTTTCGTTGAGGATATCGTAAGGGATGTCTCCGTCAAGCTCAGTCATGATCCCAACATCACATGGTTTGCGGTGGAATGTGAAAATTTCGAATCAATCCATAACCACAACGCCTATGCATATGTCGAAAGACATAACAGTATGGAAAAAGGGGCTGCTTTTTAAACTCGTTACGCCCAGAGGAGGAATATATGAGCGGTGATTTAAAAAAGATGTATCGTACGGTAATGGACGACCATTTTCCTTCGACGATGAAAATTTCTTTCGGGGACGAAGAACTTGTTTACCGCAAACGAACATGGAAAATAGCAGGGGAAAACGGTGAGCTGATAGAAAAAGGTCTTCGCTACGGAGAAAACCCGGGGCAGGAGGCCGCACTTTATGAACTGGTGAACGGCAATTTGGTGCTCGGCGGATGCAGCTTCATAGAGCCCGGCCGTGGCCTCGTATCTGCGGTGTCTGAAGCCGACATGATAAAGAGTGGAAAGCACCCGGGAAAAACCAACCTGACCGACGTGGACAATGCGCTCAATATCATGAAGTATCTGACCGGCAGGCCGTGCGTGGTTATTGTCAAGCACAACAACCCCTGCGGTGTGGCCTGCGGAGAATCCATAGCCGGGGCTTACGAAAGAGCGAACATGGCCGACCGCATAGCAGCTTTTGGAGGCTGTGCCCTGTTCAACCGTCCGGTTGACAAAGCTGCGGCCGAACTCGTCGCCGGCAACTACCTGGAGGTGGTGGCAGCACCCGATTTTGAAGAAGGCGTCGTAGACATTCTCGGCCGAAGGGCGAATCTGAGGATCATACGGGTGGCTCGCATGGACCGCCTCGCCGAATACGTCGATTTTCGCTTCCTGGATTTCAAAAGCCTTAACGACGGTGGAATAATCGTCCAGCAGTCGCCGGTGAACCGCATCAGAAGTGCTGCTGATTTTCTGCCCGCCGAAGCCGTTCACGACGGGAAAACCTATGCCATAGAACGTAAACCGGATGAAAGCGAACTCGAAGACATCCTCTTCGGGTGGCAGGTGGAGCAGGGAATCACATCAAACTCGGTGATATATGTTAAAGACAGGGTCACCGTAGGGATCGGCACCGGCGAGCAGGACCGTGTGGGAGTGGCTGAAATAGCGGTTTACAAAGCAAAGACAAAATATGCCGACGCGTTGTGTTTCAAAAAGCATGGAATTCCTTACAAGGATCTCGAACTGGCTGTCGAGCGTGGAAAAAGAGACCGGGATCTCCTGGAGGAAATAAATCGTCTTACGGAAGAAGCCAAAGGCGGGCTCACGGGAGCCACTATGGTGTCCGATGCGTTTTTTCCGTTCAGGGATGGAGTCGACGTCGGGATTCGCCAGGGTATAAGAGCCATTGTTCAACCCGGAGGCTCCTTGAGGGACTACGAGGTTATCTCGGCCTGCAATGAAGCAGATCCCAGGGTGACGATGGTTTTCACGGGCCAGCGTGCATTCAAGCACTGACAGCCTCCTGAAGGCCTGTTTAACGGATGTATGGGACTCTCACAGGTGAGCGGATGAAAAAAAACACGGAGCGATATCCCGAAAAATTCATCGCCCCGGAAAAGATCTTCTCGAACATACACCGGGGAGACCGGATTTTCATTGGTACAGGATGCGGCGAACCCCGCCGTCTGATGCAGCTGTTTTCCGAATATGCCCGTTCCCATCCGAAAGCCGTCTTCGACGCTGAACTGCTGCATATATGGACACTCGGAATAGCCCCCGAAGCAGGCGGGAAAGCACTGGGGCACTGCCGCCGTCACTCCTTTTTCATCGGTGACAAAAACAGGGATTTTGTGAACCAGGGCAACGCCGACTACACGCCGGTGTTCATGTCCCAGGTTCCCGGGTTGTTCCATCGTAAACTGGTCCCTGTGGATGTGGCAATGGTGCAGGTGTCACCTCCCGACGAGCAGGGATTCGTGTCTCTGGGGATCAGCGTCGATGTCACCAGGGCAGCGGCGGAGAACGCCGGATTAGTCATCGCCCAGATTAATTCTCAAATGCCGAGGGTTCATGGAGACACATCCCTGCACATGGAGGAAATCGATTTCTTCATTGAGCATGACGAACGCCTTCCTGAAATCTCCCTCGACCTGGCAGATGAAATAGCACTGCGCATCGGCAGGTATGTAGCACGGATTGTACAGGACGGCGACACCATTCAGGTTGGGTACGGAAAGGTCCCCAACACGGTGCTCAGCTGCCTCCGCGATAAAAAGCACCTGGGCATACATACCGAATTGTTCACAGACGGCCTCGCCGAACTCATGAAAACGGGTGTTGCGGATAATACCAGAAAGAATGTCGACCCCGGCATTGCAGTCGCTTCCTTCTGCATGGGCCGCGCTTCCACCTATGAATTTCTGAATGATAATCCCCGTGTTCATTTCAGGGGCATAGACCGGACCAACAATCCCCTCAGAATAGCCGCCCATCAGCATATGACCGCCATCAACAGCGCCCTGCAGATAGACCTGACAGGGCAGGCAACCGCCGAATCCATCGGCCGGCTGTTTTACAGCGGCATAGGAGGGCAGACTGATTTTATGCGGGGAACCGTGCTTTCGATGAGCGGCAAAACCATTCTTGCGATTCAATCCACTGCCGCTGACGGGAAGGTGTCGAGAATCGTTCCGTTTCTCGGTGAAGGAGCAGGGGTCACACTCAACCGCGGTGACGTTCATTACGTGGTTACCGAATACGGAATCGCTTATCTTCACGGAAAAAGCCTCCGTGAACGGGCGATGGAGCTGATTTCAATCGCCCATCCGGAATTCAGGCCATGGCTCGTCGAACAGGCCAGAGAAGCCGGATTGATCTACCGGGACCAGATTTTCATAACCGGAAAAGGAGGAGAGTACCCCGAAGAACTCGAAACCTACCGGACAACCAAAACCGGTCTCGAAATATTCCTCCGGCCGATAAAAATAACCGATGAACCCCGGCTCAAGAAATTCGTGTATTCGCTCTCTGAGCAATCCATCTACCGGCGGTTTTTTTCCCGGCGCGTCGAGATGCCTCATTCGTTTCTGCAGAAACTGGTCGCGGTGGATTACACGAAAGACATGGCGATACTTGCGATCCTCAATCCGGGGGACCGGGAGGAAATAGTCGGAGTTGGACGTTATTTCAGCGACAGCAACACGCACAGGGCTGATGTAGCTCTTGCGGTTATGGATGACTACCAGAACCGGGGTATCAGCAGAGAGTTGCTGGCCTATCTGATATATCTCGCTAAAAAGAAGGGTCTTCTAGGCTTCACCGCCGAGGTCCTGGCGGAAAACGAGCCCATGCTGCACCTATTCAGGATTTTTGAGAAAAAGGAGTACGAAGTGGAGAAAAAACTGGATTCCGGAACGTTCCACTTCGACATTACATTCAAGGAAATTTGATGAACAGGCCGTCTCACTGCTGGTCTATTCACCCATTCCGGGTACCGGAATCGGAGTTGCGTAAAGCCCCGCGCATCACCCGGTAGATGACTTGCACACCTCCCCCCGCAGTTGAACAACCATGGAGCTTAACCTTGTCCAACTCATCGTTGAAAGGAGGGTCGAGGTCTGCGAGCGCTTCACACATTTCCCGTTTCGCCTCTGCGATCATCAGGCTTTTCCGGCCTTTCGGGATTTTGATGGTAATCGTTTCATCCATATCTGTATCCTCGTATAGAAACTTCTTTCAGGCGGAATAAAAACCCACCGTATTTTCGTAAGTCAGCCGGAGCCCGAAACCCCTTTTTTCGGCAGCACGGAGCACTACTTTCGATGTCGATGTCCGTTGCTGCTTATATTCTTCGAGAACAGGACACCGGGTATCGGAATTTAGACAAAGAACTTCCTGTTGGTATTCCTGAATCGACAGAAGTGGTCTGGTTGTCGTTTCCCCTTTCATCGGCTTCCGCGGACAGCTCGGCGGGCGGTAAGATGAATAAAACCCCGGGTCAACACCTACTCCGGTGTTCATGTGGAAACGCCGGCGGGAAATGATCTCGATCCTTCTTCGGCATTGTATACTTGAAGCTTCGCCGGAGTGTCAACGAAAAACGCCGGCGTTTGATCCCGCCGGCCCGCCCCATAACCGGTGCCCCAAACCCGAAGCCCGGCGGGTCAGGGAGCCTACCGCCTTTATAAAAACTTCCGGCCTGCCCCATACTTCAACACGGCTTCTTGCCCTGGTCAGAGCCGTATAAATGAGTTCGCGGGTAAGCACCGGAGATCCGCGATCCGGCAGAATTATCAATGCTTCGTCGAACTCGGCCCCCTGGCTTTTATGCACGGTCATTGCATAGACCGTTTCATGTTCCGGCAGGCCGGCGGGTGCAATCGACCGTATGACACCCCCCGTCCGAAAAAAAGCTCGACGCCGGCCTTCGGCCGAAGGATCCGGCAGAATGACCCCCAGGTCTCCGTTGAAGAGATTCAAGCTGTAATCGTTGCTCGTCACCATGATCGGGCGGCCTCGATACCACCTGTTGTCCGGACGGATGGCTCCTTCCCGGGAAAGTATCGCTTCAACCTGACTGTTGATGGACCGAACCCCGTACGGTCCTTCGCGCAATGCACACAGAAGCCTGAAATCATCGAATCTATCAAGTGCTTCGCCAGGTTCATCCGCTGCAGACAGGGTCCGGTAAAATCTGAGAATTCTGGATGAAATGGCGGGTGCGAGTCCATCGGGAGACGGCAGATGCCTCCAAACGGCGTCAGGAAAGTCACCGCTCTCCAACATTTCGAACGCCGCAGTTCCGTTTCCAAGCTTCACAGCCCTGCTGATTTTCCCTATGCCGCTCCATTCTTCGAATCGGTAGCTTCTTTGAAGCTCAACCACACAGTCAAGCAGAGGCCCGGACGAAACCTTGCCCCTCGATAATTTCCCATCGCCCGGAAAAACCTCGAAACGCGAGGCAGATTCGACGAACGAGGCGGAAAATCGATTCATATCTTCCACACCGCACAGGTCTCCGAGCACCGAACCGGGCTCCACCGATGACAGTTGATCCCTGTCGCCCAGAATTACAAGATGCGCGCTTTCCGGCACAGCCGCGACCAGTTTGGCCATCAATGCAAGATCGATCATCGAAGCCTCATCCACGACCACAAGATCGAACGGCAGCGGGTTGTCGGCATCGTGCCGGAAATAAGGTGAACCGCGCACCGTTCCAAGCAGGCGGTGAATCGTGGAGGCATCGGGTATTTCCGAGGCCGGGACGCCAAGTGGGGCCAATTTTCCGCCCACCGCTTCCTGAAGCCTTACAGCGGCCTTGCCTGTAGGAGCTGCGAGGGCGATCCGGGGGGAAGCGCCTTCGCCGGCTGAAAGTGCCAGAGAAAGAATGTCCCCTACCACCGTGGTTTTACCCGTGCCCGGTCCCCCGGAAATGATGCATAATTTTTTCAACAGTGCGGTGCACGCCGCGACGCGTTGCCAGTCCGGCTCCGAAGAAACCCGGCGGCGCCGGAACCCGGCGAGCGCCTCGGGAGAAACAGGCAAGCCCCCCGTTCCCGCAGGCTGTCGTGCCCGGCAGATAAGGCTTTCGGCCAAATCCTTTTCATATTGCCAGTACCTGAAAAGATAAAGCCTAAATGGTTTTTCAAGCACCAGCGGCGCGAATCCGCCCGGTTCGGCCGCGGCGCCGCTTTCTATCAGGATATCCCCCCATAGCCCGGCATCCCGGCAAGCGGGCGGAATCATGTCGGTTATACCGGGTTCTGAAAATCCGAGCGCCTCGAGATCAATGCATATATGACCACTGGAAGAAGCGCGGCTTACAAACGCCCCGGCGACAAACACTTCGGGTCTTTCACCGCAGCGCCCGGCGAGAAATTCCGCAAAATGCAGATTGATGTCCGAAAAGAGCCCGCTGGAATAAAATTTTTCGAACATGACATCCAGATTCATCGGGCGACCCCCTGTTCCGGGCGCCTTTCAAACATGCATGCCCGCAACGCCTTGATCGTTTCCTCCGGCGGCCTGTCCCGGAATATTCCGTAATCGGGACCGGATTCACGCCTTATCCCCCTCAAAAACAGGTAAAAAACCCCTCCGAAATGCTCACTGTAGCGGTATTCCGGGATTCGTAGCGCCAGGTACCTGTCAAGCGCCAGTGTGTATAAGTGGTACTGGAGATGGTAATAACCCGACTCCATCGCCGGCTCGAGCCTGTCCCGCCGGTAATCCTCGATTTTTTCTCCAAGGAAGTTGGATTTCCAGTCCACGAGGTAAAAACAGCCTTCCCTGTGGAAAACCATGTCGACAAACCCCTTCATGAACCCTCTCACCGGGGAGAATTCCAGCCGGCCGATCGTCTCCGGCAATCGTGGCGGGATCCCCGCCGGGCCGGCTCGGAAAACACCCGCAAGCAGCTCCGGAGTTATCCTGGTAATCGGAAACAAAAATTCCATCTCGTTGATCCTGTCTTCAGGCCTCACATCCGAAAGGGTGAATCCGGGGAGGTCCGGAGAAAGGGTTGTCGACACCAGGTTTTTGAGCATATCCGTAACGGCGTCCGCCCACTGAGGGTCGAAGCCGTGAAATGCGCATTGACTGCGGACGGTTTCGACCGTTTCCGGTTTATTTACCGCCGTGAAATCGGTATGTTCCAACAGTTCATGAAGAAACGACCCGGCCCGGGCTCCGCGCGGAAATGAAAAAATATCGACAAACGGCGGAGATGCCGTCTCCTCCTCTTCGAAGACAACGGCCCCCGGACCCGCTTCGTCATAATCCGGCGACTCGGGAGCAGAACGAGCGCCCAGCACGAGCGATGAGAAACTGGCAACCTGCCATTCCCTGTCGATGCGGCCAGTGAAATTCCGAAGCGAAAGCGCTTCCGAAACGTTTTCCAGGGGCCGCAACGGGTGCGCGTGATCCTCCGGCAGAGGCAGGACACCTATATTTCCAGCCGCACCGGCAGCCGCTTCGTGGACCTCCTCCTCGAGCCTCCGAGGGATGAGGGAACGGCACCTTTCGTCGAGGGCGCTGACAACATCTGTTTCCGGCAGCGGATCCGGTCTGTGGAAAAGCCATGCAGGCGCGGACGTGCCGGTGCCGGCGATCGAACCCCAAACCAGGTAGCATGCCGCCCTGGCCCGTGTAAGCGCCACATAGAGAAGTCTCAGGTTTTCGGCCAGAAGTTCCTCCTGGGCAAGCACCTGGTTCAGCGGGTTCCATTTTTCGCCGATGTCCACTACGAGTTCGAACCCCCGGGCCGGGTCATGAAAAGTCAGCGCCTGATCTTTCCTCGCCAAGGAATCCGCCCAGCTGAACGGGCAGAACACCACCGGGTATTCGAGGCCCTTGCTCTTGTGGATCGTAACCAGGGTCACCGCTTCTTTGTCGCTCTCAAGGCGTACCAGGTGTTCGTCCTGTTCTCCGGTGCCCCCTTCGATATGTTCGGAAAGCCACTTTATCAAAGCCTCCGGAGCCCGCCGGCCCGAAGAGGCCTGCTGCAGAAGTTCCATCAGGTGCAGCAGGTTCGTCGCACGGCGTTCTCCATCCGGCATCGACACCGTGAAGGGAACGATCCGGTGTTCGGAAAGCACTCGGTGCATCATGGGGATAAAGCCCGTCTCGTGCCAGAGCCGGTTATAGGTTTGAAACCGATCCACGATGACCTCCCATTCGTCGGGATCATACTCCAGACGAGCCAGGTCCTCACCGTGCATGCCCATCAGGTCCGTGCTCAACGCGGCCCGAAGAATACCGGAATTCCGGGGCTCGGCGATCGCCGCGAGGAGTCTTCGAAGATCGACCGCTTCCCTGGTTTCAAACACATTCCCCGTTTGATGCCGAACGCTCGGGATACCCAGGGATCGAAGCGTTTCCTGCATCAACGCGGCCTCCTTGTTCGTCCGCACCAGCACGGCCATGTGCCGCGCCGACAGGGGCTCTTCTCCGATCCGGGCCACGCCGCCGCGTCCCGATTCGAGCAGGCGTGCAATTTCTCCCGCCACCGCGTCCGCGATCCGCTCGCGTGCTTTCACCTTCCCCTCCAGGGACTTTTCGCTTCCCGGCCGCAGAAACCATATGTTAAACGGATGAAGCCGGCCCTCCAGGCTCAAGCCCGGAGCCTCGAATGCCGGATCAGATGGGGTATACGGGATATCGTTCAGAACAAACGGCCGGGAGCCGCGACTGAACAACGTATTCACCGCCGAAAGAAGACCCGGCTCCGAACGCCAGTTGGTCCGAAGCGTGTACCTGGCTTGCGCCTCCCGGGCCGCGCGCATATAGGCAAAGATGTCCGCACCCCGAAAACCGTAGATCGCCTGCTTCGGGTCTCCGATCATAAAGAGCCTTGAGCCGCTGCCGTGAAAAATACGTTTGAAAATCGACCACTGGATCGCGTCCGTGTCCTGGAATTCGTCTATCAACACAGCCTCGAAGGATTCCCGGACCGCTCGGACGAATCGGCCGCCAGCCGGCCCTTCGAGTGCATCGTATACATCGAGAAGCAAATCGTCGAACGAGACTCTGCCGGTTCCCTCCCTGCGCCGCTTCAGGGTCTCCTCTACAAACGCAAACGCCTGTGATTTGAGCCCGACCAGCTTTTCGGAGAACAATTCCTCCAGCCTGCGGTGTTCTGCAATGTGCATTTCGCAGGCATCGAAAAACGGGTTTACGGGGCAGGACGCACCTTTTTTGCATGATCCCGCGATCTTGGAGGAGGTAAATTTCTCGAACCCGCTGAACAGAGACATGCTCAATTCTTTTTGCTCCAGATACCCCTCCATTTCCCTTATAAGCCCACGGATCGAACCGGGCCGGTATATGTTCCGCTTAAGAGCTTCGCTCCCCTCGAGCAAGGCCGCCGCATCTCCGCCCGAACCCATCCATGCCTGTTTCAACCGCCTGAACGAAGAGATAAAACGGTTTTCGGCCGCCGAAACGTCCGGGATTTCCACGATTGGAGTCAGCCGGGTGAAGGGTCCTTTCGGAATATTTTCGATCACCGCCGCGATCGTTTCGGGGCCGACCGAACGATTCATCAGGTAGGAAATGAAAAGGCTGCTTTCCCGATAGATCCGGCTGCGCCAAAAATCCTCGACAACGCTGCGCAGCACTTCCTTCTGGTCTACTTCCAGTTCGATCTCGAACGGACTTCCGCTCTCAAACGCATTATCATGGAGCAGTCTGCGGCAAAAGCCGTGGATGGTGCATATGACCGAGAGGTCGAATGATGCAACCGCTTCCCGTAGCCTTGCGGCGGCAATTTCCGGTTTCTGCAGTCCTGCCGCAAACTCTGCCAGGAATCGGTCACCGGATGGGATCCCTTCAATTTCTTGACAAGCACACCAGAGGGTGGTGCGAATTTTTTCCTTCAGTTCGGCAGTGGCCGCCTCGGTAAAAGTCACGACCAGTATGCGATCGATCGCAATGCCGTGTTCAACTACCAGCCTGAGCAAAACAGCGGTGAGCGTATAAGTTTTTCCGGTGCCGGCGCTGGCTTCTATGAGCGTGGTGCCCTCCAGCGGCGTCGAGAGCAGGTCGAAAGCCCGGCCATGCCCGCTTTTACCTGCGCTCATTGCAATTCCTCCATGCTGGAGATCAACGGACTCAACACCCTGGCCGCAACCTCGGCGAAACCAGGAATCTCCACGAGACCTGTTTCCTTGAAACACAGGTCGTTATAGGGCTCTTCACACTCCCTCATCGTCATGGGTGAGCCCATCCATTTCCGCCGGGCGCGCTCGAATGCATCCTTTTTCGACAATCCCCTCTCACAGGCCGAAATATACTCCCATGACACTTCAGGTGAAAAGGGAAGCGGTCTGCAAAGGCCATCCAGGTAAAGCTCCAGAAGGGCGCCCAGGATGCCTTCCGGATCTGCAATTTCATCGAAAGAACGTGCCGCCCACGATCTCCCGTCAGTTCCGTGTCCGGAAAGGCCTGCAATCAAGCTCTTCTTCCTGACCCCAGGGGGAGGGCACAAACACAGTATCAGATGCTTTATCCAGGTCCTTATCATATCCGCAGCTTTAAGCCGGCCATACCTGTAGGCCAGGATCCCATCGCAGGTAAGGCCACCGATGGAACCGGTCAAATCGATGTGGGAAACCGTGAGGGAAACTTTCAGGGGCTCATTCTGCGGCTTTGCGGTGAACTCACGCAGACGGCGGGCGAAATCTTCAACGCGGGTCACCGAGCGTTCGAAAAAACGGCGACCGACGTTTCCATGCGGCAGAATACCCTCGCTGCGCAGGAGGTCCATCAAAACGGAAGGATCCCTTTCTTCCAGGAGCCATGACAGGATCCGGTTTTCCACCTGGTACAGCTCCAGCCCGCCGAGAGCGAAAGGTTCCCGTTCCTCCGGGGACGCGGCCGGGCCGTCCAGAGATATACCCAGGCGTCTTTGCAGCAGATAGCGCGCCGGGTGGGAAAAAAAAGTGCACAGATCTTCAACCCCCACCCGGCTCAGTCCCGTTTCGGGAGGCTGTATTTCTTCGGATATAAAAGGCACGGGTGCTTTCCGCGGGCCGGATAAAGCCCTGGCGGCATCGAAGGATTCCGCCGAGTAGCTGAACAATCGGCTTCCGGGCCGGAAATAATCGGGGCTGAAGGGCTGAAGAGGGTGGCACAGAACGACCTGCTCACGGATGTCGGTTTCTCCGGTAAAACCCTGTGAAATATAATCAAGTAGTTCACTTACAACCACAGACGGGGGAATCGTGCTGTTGTCACGTATGCTTCTTCCTACATAACTCAAATAGAAAACATCCCTGGCGGAGAGAAGAGCCTCGAGAAACAGATAGCGGTCGTCCGCGCGCCGGGATCTATCCCCCCTGCGGGGGCGGCGGGCGATCAGGTCGAAACCGGCCGGGCTGGACCTCCGGGGATACGCATCACTGTTCAAACCAAGCAGACATACCACCTTGAAAGGTATGCTCCTCATCGGGAGCATTGCGCAAAAGGTCACCCCCCTGGCGATGAATCCGCTTCCGTATTCGGTTTTTTCGAGTCTTCGGGAAAGAAGCCATTTGACCGTTGCAAGATCGATTGAACCTGTAAAACCGGCTGAAGACGCGGCTTCAGCCATTTCATGCAGCGCTTTCCTGAGG